>JAABUP010001243.1_pt1 | contig 53782 bp, 74 predicted proteins | sample 5559201 | NCBI WGS metagenome assembly JAABUP01 (sample SAMN10711887, study PRJNA513373) | rock metagenome | isolation source: Antarctica rocks | place: Antarctica | reverse complement strand
CACATTCTGGGCACTTTTGCCAATGTGGGGCATTCCTGCCACCATTGAGGGCAGTAACTACAGCTGGAAAATCACGACTGGACTGCACGGGCTCGGTCATGTATGCGCACGGCACCAAGATGGCAGCAAGTACGACTGTCTGTACAGCACGCAAAGCACCGAATGGCATGTCATAAAAGCTGATGCATACTACACCTGTTTACGCACTAAGGACAGAGATCACCAAGGTGAGTTTCAAAGAACCGCCAGATCTGGATCATAAACGGGGTATTGAAGGGGCTTCCTAAAACATTCTATGCTTGTATCCGCTATTGATTTATGTACATCCTTGTTTTCCTATACATTTTGAGAAGCATTACAAGAACTTCTCAAATTTTGAGAAGCATATAGGAATGCTCAGCTTGAAAACGCAAATTGAGAAGAGCCGGCATCCCTTCTCAAAAGTTTTTGAGAAGAATATGAGAACCATTTGAGAACTTCTAACCCTTACAGGAATGTTATGAGAATTGTGGCTTCTGGCAGTGGATCCAAGGATCAGGCCGGCTTACAGGAGCAAAGTCAAGTACACCTCAGCTTCAGAGAATGTGTGTTTCATGTGCACACCGAGCCATGCATAAAACGCTTGGTTGCATTGACAAGGGCACATGATGTGCTGTTACTTTGTATAGTCCTCTTGGCGGTTTGGCAGCATGGCACAGTATCTTCTGCATTGATAGATTCTGAAAGCATCCATTGTTGCCAAGAGTGTCTTTGCACTTTTGCTGCAGGGACTGGCTGGAGCTGCCCTCATGAATGCCTTTTTTTTCCAGGGACACGCTGTTGTGTGTTAGTGTCATGTTGTGCACTTTTGCTAGTACAAGTCATTTGCCATTGGGATTTTAGGTAGTTTGGTAATGCACATTACTGTACAAAGATTTGCACTATGAGATTTGCCATCAACTGTAACACTGCAATATCCTGCCTGTGCAGACAGTATGTGCACAGACCTAGCAAATATGGATCTGCATGACTGAGACAGACATAGACCTCTAAGGGGATAAAGGCACACAGATCTGTACCTTTTGGCTAACTTGCAGATCAGAGCAGTTTTTCCTTGTGTAGATCTGACGTAGATCTGTACCCCCGCATATTTGCTATATAGCTGCATGGAAAGGAAATGCGCAGTTCTGTACAGGGCTGGGTCTGACATGTCCAGGGTAGGCGTATTCTTGACAGATCCCAGTGCCTGCAGACTTGTGTAGCACTTCATGCTTGGGTGTCAGCCCGGATATGCATTGCTTCAGGTGCTTGCACACCTGTGAGCTAGCACACATTTGCCTGTATGTGACCAACGTGTGGCTAACGAGCATGCATGACTAATAACTGACAAATGGTATTCACACGTGTCAAAAGAAAAAGCTACGCCTTTTGGGCCTTTAAGGATGTGCAATTTCTACAGGAAATTTGTTGGACATTAATGTGAACGGTTCACAGAAAAGTCTAGCAGAGCCTGTAGAGTTTGCACATGCTTAACAGATGGTGCGTGGGTCCGTTGACTCTCCATCAAGCAAAGTTTTCTTGACGGAGAGACAATGGATCCCCGCACCATCCATATGCTGTGATACATGGCAGAACGACGGAATTTGAAAGCTGGATGCACCTGAGTTTTGCTGATATGCATGTGGCTGTCACAACCTGATGCATTCATAGACTCTGATGGTCCCACCATGCTCACAGAGTGCAAAGAAACTTGGCAGCAACAAGTAGCAGCTTATGGTCAAGTATGTGCTATTGTGAGACACACTTCAACAACTGTACCGTACAGCTGTGAAAACATTTCTCAAGCGCCTACTTGACCATGAGCTGTAGTACAGTATGTATACTAGCACACATTACTATGTCTTCAGCACCACCAGCATGAGTTTTAGCTGGTGTGCAGGCTGGTTGAAGCTGCTGCCTCAGTTCGATGTAACAGTCTTTCCATCAAGCAGAGGATGTACAAACTCTACAGGCTTTGTTGGACATTGATGTGAATGGTTCACAGAAAAGTCTAGGAGAGCCTGTAGAGTTTGCACATGCTTAACAAATGGTGCGTGGGTCCATTGACTCTCCATCAAGCAAAGTCTTGACGGAGAGAAAATGGGTCCACGCACCATCCATTTGCTGTGATACATGGCAGAACGACGGACTTTGAAAGCTGGATGCACTTGCGTTTCGCTGGTATGCATGTGGCTGTCACAACCTGATGCATTCATAGACTCTACATGCTCACAGACTGCAGGGAACCTGGCAGCATCAAGTAGCAGCTTATGGTCAAGTGGGTGCTATTGTGAAAAACACTTCAACAACTGTACCGTACAGCTGCTGAAGCGCTTCTCAAAATAGCCCCTACTTGACCATAAGCTGTAGTACAGTATGTACGCTAGCACACGTTGCTATGACTTCAACATAGTATCCTCTTCGTGAGTTGACATTAGCATGGACCACCATCATGACTTTTAGCTGGTGTGCAAGATTGTAGAAGCTGCTACCGTGCCAATATGAAAGTCTCTCCATCAACGCAAAGGATGTGCAAACTCTACAGGCTCTTCTGGATTTTTTGTGATCGGTTCACATAACAGTCCAGCCCGATGTTTTGGACGAGCGTGAAAGGAGCTACGCAAAGGGGCTGCGACACCCGCATCAGTAGTACTTGAGGAGAATTGAGCGCATGGCGAGAGACAAATTTGGCATCGCATAGAGAGAGTATTTGTATTATATGTGTCACTATACTCAGCCCAGTCCAATTAGATAGATTCTCTTCATTATAACCGTTAAGCTTCTTTATTTAAGAAACTTCAGGCTAGACCAGCATGGCAATTCACTCATGGCACACATGCGAGCTGTTGAAACCACGACTGAACTGACTTAATGCTGATACCAATTGGTGCAACACTGGTGCTTTTTTGCATGGCTGACAAGAGGAATGCCATATATATTACAGCTCCCAGCGCCTTGAGCTGGTTCAAGACAGCACCATCAGCCGCCAATAGGGACAAGCAGCAACAGCCAGGGGCATCAAAATGCCCATGAAACAGTAATACACTGGCATCTTGATATTCGCTATCACTTGCTCAGAAAAGCCTCCACTAGAGACTGAAATCAAAAACCTATACAAGCTATGCACCATCCAGATTGACAAGACATGCAGTGCTATCCACACCCAGTACAATGACAACCAAGCCATGTTGTCACCACCCACCCTACTTACAGTGAACTGGCCTACAAGCCCACACGCAACTCCCAGACCTAGTATGAGCCCAGTCGTAGGCTGAGCCATGCTGTTGGTCAACAGCCCATGCTTCTTCACAAACAAAGGTACTGCTAGCATGAGCAGGACACTGCCAGTGAGGTCAAGGGTTGCTGCAGCATAACACCACATTGTCTGCAACGACTCCACAGTTTGCCATGGGCTCCAAACATTGGCCAAGAAACCAGCTCTTCTCCCTTTGCACTCTGAAAGCCTGCCTTCAAAATACCCAAGAGAGACCCCCCAGTAGAGCATGCCTCCCAGCATGAGCAACAAGCCGCACATGAGACAGTCAGCCAGCCTGTTGAAAAATTGCTGCAGCTGCTTCTGCTCTTCCTTTGCTTGCCGCCATGACTTGGTGTCACTTTGGCCTTCCCGCAGAATTGTGTTGTGCTCAGCGCCTTGATCATTTGCAACACTTTTCAATCTGCACAACAGCATATGTGCTTGAATAGTCAGCTTGCATTTATCAACCTGATGCAAGCACTTGGGCAGACACGTCAGAAGTGGTAGGCGTGCAATTATATCCAGACAACAAATGCTGGTGATGTGCATGCACAATAGCATGAAGAGGACCAGAAAGATCACACAATGCAGTTGCAAGTTGCATTATGTTGTCTGCATGCACATGTGATAGCGTGCAAAGCCTATTTATTGACATGAAGTAGTTGACAGGGACTGCACCTGTGATCCTCTTGTTGATGACGGTGAGTCACCAGAAGACCAACAGCCTGCACTATTAGGCCCAGCTTCACATTTACGTCCAGTTGCTGAGGCTTCAATCCCTGCCGCTGTATCAGGACATCTATCAGATACGAAGCATCGTCCACCAATGCAAGACCATCCTCCTGTTGTTGCAAGTTCTTGAGCTGTATGTCATGGCTTGATGAACCAAAGACTTGCCTCAGTCCTTTTGCAGGCGTGCTGGCGCTGACCACAGCTGCTGTCTGCTCATCTGGACGTGTCTGTCGTGATGGCTGATGCATCTGCGGCAGATGTTCATTCGGGGACTGACCAGAGCTCGATGCTTGCCAATCAGCGATGTCAGCCGCCACATGCCCTGATGCTGGCGCATAGTCCTGCCTGTTCTGTTGCTGCTGACGGTGATGCTGTTCAAAAAGCTGCTGCTCTGATGTCAACTGTTCATCTGGGTCGATCATAGAGCCCCAACTTGATGTGCAATCATCCTCAATTTCAGCAGATGCCTGCACACAAAACAATCAGACTCCTGAGTGACCATCATCATGCGACAGCGTTGCTACCACTTGACTGAACACTATGCAAAGCGTGTATCATGACTGTATGACTTGTCATAAGCTGCACCCCTCATAGCATTGCTCTGACTTGCCTGGTGGCTTTGGTCAAGCAGATTCACACTTCCCTGCTCACTTTCATCATCAATGCTTCTCATTGTTCTGGCTTCAGCTGAGGGCGGCAGCGTTTGAGCCTCACATTGAGGCTGTGCAGACAGAATTGAATTAGGCACATGCATGAGAGCCTCTGTTGGCTGTTGCATGGAAATTGTTGCCAGCTGTGCAGGAGTACTTGCCAAGTTTGCTGCTGCAGTCTCTGAGCGCTGATTGAGGCGAGCTTGAGCCTGCTGATCTGCAGCCCTGGCTTGTTGCATAGCCTGCTGGGACTGAGCTTGCTTAATGCCACAGCTCCAGCCAACGAGGAAGGCTGCCGGAATGGCAATAAAAAGGAGTAGCAACGCTCTGCCGCTGCCAGCAGCTGTTTGACAGACCACAGGGTCAGGGCTAGGTGGGCACTCTTGTTCTGGAGTAGAGTCCGCTACTTCAGGTGCAAACATATGCTCTTTGACCCTCTGCTGCATACGCACTGAATCTGCATACAGTGAAGCCACTGCAGCTGTTGCGTGCCTCTCAGCGTCCTCCACGGCTTTCCAGCTAAACGGGTTGACAACATCGTAGGCTGCAGCTGTGTGCAGCACAGTCAGCAAAAACACCCAGACCTGCAGCGAGGTCATGGGCCGCACAACCGCGAGGGTGACTGCAAGGTCTGTCAGCTATTCGCTACCTAGGTGATGCAGGAACGCCACTCACCTCAGGGTTCCTTGCTACCTTCTGCCTTGCCGTGACATGACTAAGCAAGGACGAACAAGCATAGCATGAATTTCCTGTTCGCAGTTTCGGGATTGAAAAGAGCTTCGAAGATACACAGAGCTGTAACTTCTCTTGAACTCATGTCGCAGCAGCATCATACCTTATATGCTGCACCTCGTTGTCAGCCAGGTCAGCACCGGCGGTTTTAATAGCTCCCCACTGGTTTTACCAGGGAGTGCTCTTTGCTTCAAAGTCTCACCGACGAGATTGACTTCGCAACGCAGCTGCACTGAAGCGTTACCGGTTGCATCATGGTGCTGCCGATTGTTGCAACCACTGCGGCTGTCGCTGCAGCGGTCTCATGGCTTATGCTTTCACGTAAGATGCTCTCTCGTAAACTTGCGTTGAGGCTTGTGCTCCGCCGGCAAAACTCAGGCATGTTCTGTCTACAGGCCATGACCCATTTGCACCTGGGGCCTGTACGGTCATAGAGCCCTATCTGTTGACCGAGGTAGTTGGTCAGGAGCTCGCAATACATCAAATGTCCGACGCTATATGTGATCATTTGCTCAAGGAGCAGCCTTCAAAGCCTTTAGTACTCAGCGTACATGGGCCTCCTGGTATTGGCAAGTCTTTGTCGCATAGGCTACTTGCCCAGGCCTTGTATGCCACGTCAGATGATGTAGATTGTCCAGGATCGCTCTGCCCTGGCTACAAGGTCAGCTCCAGATCACTCCTATGATGTCTGTTCGTGTCCTTCTGCTGTGGTCTGAGATAGTTCACCTTCCAATGTAGGTGTTGCAAGGCATGGATCACATCAATGCTGAGCGTGCACAGCAGCACTGGTACCTGAAAAACTCGGTATTGAAGCATTTACACCAGTATCAACAGTCCTTGCTTGTCATTGAGGAGTATGACAAACTGGATTGCCCCACAAGAGCAGTGCTGCGCCAATTGATAACAGCTTCCACCTCCACTAATGTGTCTATGGACAAGTAGGTAACGCTCTTCACCCTTTCTTGACATTTGCCTGTGCATAATAGGTATATCCTGATGAAGCCTGCGCATGTTACACACCTGTGTTAGCGTCCAAAGGGGTTTGACAGCTGCACAGTGACTATATTCATCAATTTGTTTTGCTGGTGAGCTGTGTCCGTCTGATGCAGGTCAATAATAATTTTAGAGTCCAATCTGGGACAGAGTCAATTACGTAAAATGCTGATCCAGGCTGGGGATCGCAAGCAGGTAACAAATTGCTAGCACGTGCTTCACCTTACAGCTTCACAGAGGCTGACTTTGATTTGTTTCAGCGACTCCTTCTCATCACTTCCCAACTCTGTCAGCATGCACAGTCAATGCTGTGACACACATATAAGCATAGCCACAGATGATGTGTGTTGCTTGACCTTTTTGAACATGGCAGCTTGACAATCCAACCTACATATGTCGCAAGGCCAGCTCAGCGGACCAGGTGCAGCAACTCCTGTTTTGCGTCTGTTGTAGGTCAGAGCGGAGGATGCACACAGCAGTCTGAGGAATCTTGTTTACAACATTTGGAGCCAAGGCAATTGTGAAAGTCATGTGGACATCATCAGAATGCTGGGGGCCATAGACTTCTTCCTGCCCTATTTCCCTCTGGAAGCGTCCAACCTTCATGACCTGTTTGCAAAGCGCTTGCATAACCAGGCAGAGAAGCTGCAAGGAAGTGATGCAGCCAATTTGACGTGGTCACCTCCTGTGATCGACTTCTTGCTGAGCAAGGTACAGCAGCTGGCATGTTCTCACTACAGTTGTGGACGGTCACTCTGGTCAATCATTCATTGACCGGCAGGTGCAGCACATAACATTGCTTGGCATGGGTACTATGCCAGTATCAGCATACATGCAGTATCCTCAAGGCTTTCTATGGTGCCAGGTTGACTTTGGAGACTGCAAGGGTGGCGAGCCAGGTTGCTACCCAGTCGAAGGTGGCAGACCTGTGTCTACCATTATGACCAGATACGTGACAAGGGCGCTGAAGCAGTGGCGAATCAGGCAAGAACAGCAAAGGCAACAACAAAGACAACAGAGCAAAGCCATTGATCCAGGTTGGCAGGGCAGCATTCAGAGGCGGAAAGATGCGCTGAAAAGAAAGTTGAGCAGCTCTTTGCAAGACATACACTTGCAAGTTGACAGACAAAACCGTGCCCTCGTCATTGTTTAATGTAATAACACCTCAGCAGAAGCAATGGCAAAACTAAACAATGCAAAAGCACAGCAACACAGTACCGTGCCCTCGGTATTGTTCAATGTAATAATACATCAGCAGAAGCACTGGCAACAGTAAACAATGCAGTAGCACACCAAGTTGTGGCTATTACATGCAACAACCTATCCGGGCCGCGACTGGCGGTGCACAGAGCTGTTTGGCATGTTACGATGTTGAGGTCGTAATTCGAGTACTTACGCTCTCTGCTCTGGCTTGAAGGGGTCTCTGTTCAACAGTCGAGTCTGTTGGCTCGACTCTGCAAATCACACCGAGTACCATTCTGCTCTGTCGATCTGCTTTCTGGCAAAGCTTGCAATCTGCTCGCGATCTGGTCAGGCACAGTGCACGTGCACACTTGGACACCGAACTCCGAGTTCCTGCGCATCAACTGTCTAGTGCTTCACGGGTGCAATCGACAGCTTGGGGGGCATCTGATAGCTCGCTTGTCGTTATTGCCTTTGGTGCGCCGGTTGGCAGCAGCTCGCGCGCTCCTGCCTGCGTCGCCGGTCCCCACTGTGATCAGGGGTCTCACAGGTTCAGCTGCGTCGACCCTCACGCTGGGCTATGCCGCCATGCCGCATAGCTTAGCCATTGCGTGCGATACCATCCGTCATGGTGCCGGTGAAAACATCCAGCAAAGCAGCAAGTCCTGCTGATCTGGAGCTGCAGCCCATCTTGACAGGCCAAGCACCAGCAGACAGGCACCAGACCAGGACCGCAAAGACAAGAGCCTTGCTGCGCGATCCCGTGACTAGAGCAGCTTTGGGAAACCTTGGGCTGATCCTGACATGGTAGGTGCTCACCCTCTATACTCATGCAAGCTTTACCTCAGCTGCAGCTTACACTCATGTCAACCTCAGGTATTTCTTCAGCACCCTCTTGAGCTTGTGGAATCGGAAATTGGTGGGGGAGGGTCATGGTGTATTTGGCAAGGGTGCTTTTCCAGGTACATCGTCAGCAGCTTTATGGAAAGCTTGTGTTTCAAGAATGCTATCAGCACCAATGTGCTGGCATAGACATGCGTCTGCATGTCTACCTTGACATCAAAGAGCAAGGGTCAGTCTAAGCTTATCTTATGTCATTGCAGCTCCACTGTTGATGACAGGCATACAATTTGCCATTCAGAACCTACTAGCAAGGGCTGTTCTGAAGTTAGGCATTGTGCAGCGGTCTGCAAACGCAGTCGAGCTTGATTGGCATCAGTACTCACGCCAAGGTGAACTGCATACAGCATGCATGTTTGAGTCATGCTGCTATCATGCAGTGATGTGCCAAAGTCTGCTAAAATCCAACACCCTTGACTCCCGGTTCTGTACCATGAAGCAGGCATCACATGCAGTACAGTCGCATCAAGAGCTGCAGATATGAGCATCTGCAGCACACATTCCCTGCATGGCTTTGCTTCCAAAAGGACTATGCAGCAATGCCATTCACAACATGTTCAATGGGCATGCATCCTTTATGAACAAAGGGAAAATATTTAATAGTTTCTCTGTTGCTCAGACATGAATTGAATTGTCTGAACAGACCACCTGCATTGCAGTGCTGCCCAATGGAGTCTGCACTGGACTGGACATTGGCCTCTCCAACTTCAGTCTGGCCCTCATCACCCTCAGCTTCTACACCATGTGCAAATCAACTGTGCCCGTCTACTTGCTAGGATTTGCCTTCATCTGGGGCATTGAAAAGTGAGTTTCTCTATGTACTTCACGCGTTAGTCTCCCTATGTACTCCATGCGTGATATCTCATGTGTGAGGCGCAGCAGCAGCAGCAGCAAGCATTGTCTGTGCTAGTAAGTGCATATGCGTAATTTTGTGTCCGACCTTTTGCTGATGCTGCTTGTGGTATCCGAAGACTTATATTGCAAAAATGTCAACGACAATCATTTGGACCAAAACATGCCTGTTTTTTCCAGCTAGTGTACCATGGATCAGCAGGCAAGGGCATGTATGTGACTTGCACACGTACCACCCAATGTAGCAAGATGGGCTCTGAACCCATGAAATCTGTCGCTGCTGGCTGGACCTCAATGCAGCGCAACCAGCGTTCAAGCCATGCAGGCCTGCTCTGACATGAGATAGAGCCTCTTCCAGTCGACTACATTTTTCTTCCACGCTCAGTCAGGACGCATGCCTTGTAGGCCTAGTTGGAGTCTGGCCGGCATTGTGGGCATCATCTCTTGTGGGCTGCTGCTGCTGGTGTATGGCGAGAGCCACTTCAACCTTTTGGGCTTTGTAGTGGTCATGACAGCCAGCATGCTGTCCGGCCTGCGCTGGACCATCACACAGGTGCTGCTTCAAGGCACTCCGGGCTCCAGCGGCCATGGAGCCTCTGGAGGTCCAGTTGAGGTCCTTCTGCAGTTAACACCTGGTAAGCACTGCTCTGCACCTTTTTTTGTCTGCATCAGCCTGTTCTGGTGCCATATTGTGGCCCAGAGAAGGGCCATACTGCTGAGACACCAGGTGTCATAGCTCCTGCTGCTTTAGGCAACTACCAGGCAGCTTGGCTGTGTAGTGCATGCCTGCAGCCCCTCCATGCAATATCTGGACGTGTGACGTGTCCCCTTCATCTGCAGCTGGTATTGAGCAGGGATAGCTTTGCACCCTTTGCTGGTAATGCATGTTGTGGCGTCATTGAGGCCACGTTGTGGTTGAGACAAGATGCGGTGGTAGACATGAGTGGTCATAGAGCATGTGTATATCCTGCTGTGGTCTTTCTGCAGCTGTCACATGCTAAATCATGCTACATGGCTGCATACATTCTTGCCACAGTATAGATCCTGATCAGCACTTTATCATAAAATATTTTGTGACAAATCTTGACAAACTTGAAACAAAAACAATCCCAGGCACAGAAGTGGATATGTAAACGTTGAGCGCTGTTTGCTGCCCTAGGCAACAGGTCAGCCTGAGGTGTTGAAAGCATCTGTTATGCCGGCTGCTTGCTCCTGAACCTGACCCCACCACGAGGTGTTCACAAACTGTAAACTGTATGAACTGTATGAACTGTAAACTGTATGAAACTGTATGTTTCAAACTGTATGACCGTATGACTGTATAAACTGTATGTTCCAACAGACGTATGAAGGCAAGTGTGATGGTGGCGATGTGCAGTGATGTCAGGGACAGTCTTGTTGATGTCCCTTCTGGTGGAGCATTTGTGGGACACCATACCTGGCTCCCCATACTTTGCATCCCTGACCCATGTGGGGGTGACCGCCCTCATTCTGTGTGTGGGAGCCCTGCTGGCCTTCATGATGGTGTGGGTGGAGTTCACCGTCATCGCACAAACCTCAGCTCTGACCTTCATGGTTGCCGGCACCTTCAAGGAGGTGGTCACAGGTACAGCAGAAAACATATTTGAGGCATGACAAGCTGTGGCATTCTTACCGGGTTCATGAATGCTTACTCACGTGAAGCTGGTATGCAATATTGAACAGAAAAGAAAGCTGTACGCCAATAGACGATCATAACAGGAGCCTCTGATTGTCTGCTGAAATTTCAGCTGCAGAGGCAGCCTGGACGTTGCCTCCACGCTGCAGTACAAAGAGCTCAACAGAATAAATAGGATCTGGAGAAAGTGCTACCGCCAACCTGTGCGCACCTCAACCTTCCAGTCCTCGTCTGTGTTACGTTCAAAATGTGTGGTCTTGATTGCTGGTATGTGAGTGCAGTGGTGGCAGCAGTCCTGTTTCTTGGAGAGGAGTTCTACCTGATCAATGGCATGGGCCTGGCGGTGCTCGTGATGGGCGTCTTCTGGTTCAACTACACCAAGTACAAGAAGGTAGCAGCGGGCGAAATCAAACCTAGCAAATCTGCCAACCTGGAGCCTTGGAAAGAGGAAGACACACCAGATGTGGTGAGCAGCACTACTGGATGCTCGAGTCAATCTCATCAGTAGTGTTCTGCAAAACTCACCTGGCAAACCTTGAGGCCAGTGCAATGGGCTTGCACATTGTATAGTCTGCATGCTTGGTGATGTATCTTTGCTGAAGCACTCATTCTCAGCATGCGGTCTGAATGTGCACTTCTCTAGCTTTCCAAGCTGGCAATGGCATTGCTGCAGAGTGTCCTTTTACATGGCTGAAGTCAGAGACACATTGCTGTAGGTGCCTGGCAGGCAGATTGTACCTCCAGAAATGATGCATGTAAGCAGCTGAGATCTGCAGCGGTGGTGCATCGCTGAACATTTGCCTTGCATGTAGGACAGGACAGATGATGCCACTACGCCTGTCACGGAAGGGGCGCTTACAAGTCCTGTATATCGTTTTGGAGCAGACCAAACTTCACCCAGGAACACCTCTTGACAGGTTACTCAACACTTCGTCAAGCAGTCTACTCACTTGTAGCAGTAGCCTGTCATGGGGACTGTGGTCAGTCCCATGCAAAAGGTCCCAAGGCAGCACAAGTCACAAGCAACTGTTGCATGTTGTAAAAGTTGCAGGCTAGTGACACTGGATGCACAGTGCCTGAGCAGGTGATGTCACAACAGAACTACCTTAGGCCCTCTAGCATGTCTTACTTATGAGATAATCTGGGTATACTGTTGTACAATTGGATCTCAGATACACGCCCCCACTGTTGTACGTTGTCTCAACAATGTGTCCCCGTCGAAAAAGCCCAGCATCCGATTTGGCTGAAACAGCCAGAGGAACGATGACTTCTACAAGTTTGATACCAAGGAAAGCCTACTGTAATGCATTAGCATGGCTGCTCTTGGAAAGCAAAGCCATGCACAGCGTGCAAGGCAGCAATGTCAACTTTTGCGTGGAATTCCCAACTGTCTATGACTCCTCAGACAAGCTGTAGATGGTTTTCAAGACAAGACACGACCATCCCTACCAATCTGCCGTGACGCACATGATTCTGTACTCTGAATTCGTTGCCACTTTGCATGTTTGTTCCTTTGATTCTTGACCCTGAAAACCATTTTCGCAGAGAGTCCGAGAGTCCGAGAGTCCGCAACATGCACAATCTTACACGGTATGCGTTGGTCAATGTATTTGATGTTTGAAATCAGGCCTAGAAGGCTCGGCTGTCAGGTTGCACCACTCAGAACACGCATCACAATCACGCTTAGCAGCATGTCTACTGCCAGTTCAGAGCCAGACAAGTTCACTACCAACTGTTGGATGAGATGTTCCTAGTTCTATTGGTCAGATGAACAAAGCATTGCTGCCCTGCTGAAGTGTATACGTATCAACCTACAGGACCCAAAATCCTTGCAAGAGTTTATTCCTTGCGCAAAATTATTGCCGCACGATTTTCACATGCATGCACACAATCATACCTCACTTCTGTGAGATTTGAACATACAATGCCGGCCTGGCACCAGTGACCCCTGGAATCTCCACTGAGAACAAACCTCCCCAGTTCTCTGATGCCTCTTCACCCTCATCAAGATGACGACCTTCATGCCTAGTTGTGATGTAGAGTGTCTTGAGGTCAGGGCCACCAAATGTGCATGACGTTGGCCTCCGTACCGGCAACTCAACCCTTTGGATTTCCTTGCCGGTGCTGGGGTTGTAACATACAATTGCGCCTCCTTCTCCGTGGGCAATCCAGAGATTACCCTTGCTGTCAATGGTCATGCCATCAAGCACAATGCCCTCCTCATTAGGAGTGATGACCTGTGCAATTCAGGAGTGTGACACATTGCTGCAAGCCTGGCTTGCATTCATAGCAGCTGATTGGGTCACATCTGGCTGCAGGCTGCAATGTCATCAGGAGGTTTGCAGTGTGCACAGGCTTGGGACCCAACTTTGTGATCCTGACGAAGCACGGATGCAAACAGGATCATCAGCAGCATGACATTGCACAGCCAACAATGTGAACAGTGAGAAGGCATGACTGACATCTTTGACTCCAAGCAGCACACCATCCTGAGAGCGCTTGGGGACACCATTCTCATCAACTGGATAGCTGCGCACAACTGCGTCAGCTGTGTCAATGAAGTAGAACACATTCTTGTCCTGATCCCAGTCCATACCGTTGGGACAGCAAACCTGCAATGTGCATGTCTCAGGTCAGTGTTCGTTGTGTTATTCCTAGGGTCAATCTAGATATGCCTGCCTGCGACTCCGCTGCAGCAGCTAGTTGCTGCATAAAAGCAGCAGAAGACCATTCATTGGAAAGCAATGTAGTGTAATGTTGGCAAACACTGCAGAAGACCGTGCGCAAGAATTTAAAACCCTGATGAAATGGCTAACCTCTGTGGGCCCAAGAATGGTCATTAGGCCAAAAGAGTTCCCAGGAACACGCAAGTCCATAGCAAACAGCTTGCCGGGTTGCCCATCCCTCCACGCCCTGTTCATTCTTCCTACAATGAAGACACCTTGTGGGGTGGCCTTGCCATCGTTGAAACGCGTGCCTTCAGCATTGTCGTCAGTAGACACGAACGCCACAATTCTGCCGGTCTTCTTCTCAGAGACGTTGACCTCCACAACATTGCTGCCAAGAGCAGCAAGTAGGATGTTGGGATCGCTTGTTGGCACGACGCATCCTACTGTGGACTGCATGCAGCATGACTAGTCTTGAGTGATGTATGATGAGGGCTTTCCAGCTTTGGTGCCATACAAATTGCAATGTTTCACTGCCATGGTCTTGATGCACAAGTAGCATCACAACTTCAAAGATAAACAGACAACTTGCTGGAAAAATGACTGCAGGTTCTGGAACTTACCGGAGCATCAATCACAAAGTGGTTTTTGTCCTGAGGTGTGTAAACGTGGATGTGCTTTTCGTTGATGTCAACAAAGTAAAGCCTCCCGGTACGTGCGTCCCACACGGGAGACTCTCCAAGGTCAGTGTGGCAGTCAAGAACCAGCTTTACACTTGGATCGCCTCCCATCTTGTCTACAAATCAGAAGGGATCCAACTCACAGTTCCACCTGCATGCCAAGCCAAGTAAGCCCGGTGCAAAACTCTCATGTAGTACACGGTGCAAACAGATTGCACGGGCAGGTAGTGCTTTCAGGTCCGACCGAGCAATGCAGGGTATGCAGCTGCCTGGCACATGCCAATGTCGTCTGCGCCAATGGCAAGCTTGCATGGGGAGTACAACCGTGCAAAACCGATGCCACACTGGCACGACATACACAGGATGGAGCTTGTGCGCTTGACTGTACTGAAAACCTTTACAGGGACCAAAAACGAAAGACAAAACAGCAGCTGCAAGTTCTCACCTATATCAGACGTGCTTGATAGAGCAACAGCCCACCCAGGATATAGCAATCGGGAAGCAAGAACTTAGTGCAAGCCCTTAATCGATGTAGTTTGTTCGGAGAAGTTAGTTCCTGGCTGTGATCCCATTCTGATTGGTCTGAAAAGTCCGACGCACTTCTGCTTCTTCCCTCTTCTTCTCTTCGATGTTCAAAGTTCAGACTGCTGCCTGCGGTGCATGGTTAATCTGGCATTGATCGTTAGCAAGATGGGCAAGGCAAAGAAGCACCCATCACGATCTGTCAAACATGCCGAAGGCGCCAGCGCGTGGAGGCTGTCTGGACCCTCCGAGACGGCAGCAACGTCGACAGGTGGGTCAGAAGCTTGCATTGGATCGGACATGTCCTTCAATGTCCTAGAATCATGTTCCAGATTGACGTGTTTGCACGCAGGTGTTCTTGATCGGCATGAGTTATATCAGAAAGCAGGTATGCATGTCGTGCATGGTGCATGCGTCCGCTGATCTTGCAATCGTTCTTGCACTGCATCGCTTTGCTGAATTGCAGTGCAGTCCCCAGCAGGCGACATCTCGTATATGGTGAAGTTTTTCAGGCAGTATATCGGCCTTCAGGTATTGCTATTGAGGACCGAAACTGGCAAATGCTTGTCATACGTATGAGCCCATATATTGCGTACCTCTAGCACAATATATTGTCTTTTGCAGGTACCTCTACATCTCAGAGAGGACTTCAGTGGCACCAGCTTGATCTGTGCAACCTGGTGTAAAAGTGATGTTCGTAGAACAGCTCTAGGAGTAGACATTGACCGGGAAGCTCTGCAGTGGGGCTGGAGGCACAATGGCCAGGCCATGCTTGGACAGGCTGAGAGCCAATTGTGTCTGCTGGAAGCCAATGTGAGACCTGATCTTCCATCCCGCATGCTCACAACTGCCTTTTGTTGCTTGTGCAAAATGTGCATTGTACTCAAAAGCATACCAACTATGACAGCCTTAAAACTTGAGCATCAAATGCATTGTAGTGCAATCACTGTGTGCATGCAGACGCACATCAAGCGTTAGATTACAGTACATCCTTGCAAGAGGCAACTGCCAATGGTCGATTTTGTTGCACAGGTGTTGGAAGATCTGTCCACCTACCCCAATGTTGGCAGGGCTATAGCAGATGAGAACTCTCAAGAACCTACAGATCAGGCCCAACTGGATCAGCATGTGTCCAGACCTGCAGACATCATCTGTGCACTGAACTTCAGTGTTTTCCTTCTTGATTCTAGGTGAGCCAATACCTGAACATACACTCAGTGTCACTCCACATTGTCACACTCCACATTGTCACACTCTACATTCGTTAGCACAGCAACTGTGCGTGTTCTTCTCAAGAGCTGGCACAAATGCTGCTGTCAAGATTGCCCTGCTATGACTGGTATGCTGGCTGTGAGCTTACTACTGGTGCCTGGTATTCCAGACAGGACGTAGTGAAGTACTTCCAGCTTGCTCGTGCAGCAATGAACTCTGAGGATGGCAGCATCTTTCTACTTGATATGCTAGGCGGTCATGCTGGCGAATCAAGCGTTAAATTGCGGCGCCAAAACGGGATCACTGGTAAACGGATGACCCTAAGCCATGCTGTGTGCTGTTGCTTGAGTCAGCATGATTTGACCTAATGGATCTGTGCATTGCAGGCCTGTCATATCTGTGGGAGCAGGCAAAATATGACCCGGTCAAGCGGCAGCTGACATGTCATATCAGCTTGAAGAATCCCCAAACATCCCAGGTGAGATGTCTCTCAGCAGAATCATTCCCAGGGTGATCTTTCCTGTGGCAGGCATACCATTTATTGACACAATGATGTTGTTTCTTTTCAGCACTGCTCAAACTGCCTGGCAATGCATACATGGCTAGCTCATGTTGACCTGCGATGAGCATAGGTTGATAACCGTTGATGTTGCTATTGCAGGTTATTAAGCATGCTTTTACCTATCACTGGAAACTGTGGACAATACCTGAGGTTCTGGAAATGCTGCAAGAAGCTGGGTTTGCAGAAGTACATGTCTGGATGCGGTGTATGATTGTGAGTCAGACATCCACCATTGAATATCAAGTTCATGTGACATGCCTGCTGCTGTAACCAATTCCTGTTCAGTCAGGGGTTGGTACGTAGCTGCCTCTGGCTGTGGTTGTGTGCATGCGCCAGACGGGGTTGTCTTAATTATTTCCATGGCCTGCACAATGTTTCATCCTGGTGTCATGGCTGTTCAGGTGCGCTGCTGCTGGCACTTGCTGCCTGAACAAGCCTTATGACACTACTGCATCAGCTGCTCTGCTCTGATGTTCTAGTCAAGTCAATGGGATGTGTTTGGTACAGGATACTACTGAGTCTCCAGAGACAGATGGGCAAGATGATGTCGAAAACGACTTTGAGGACTATGAGGCTTTTGCCAACAATTCTGCAATGTTATCAAGCCTAAGTAAAGGCTGGACAGCATACTTGGTTGCTGTAGTGCAGGCAAACACAATGTAACAGCAGGATATGCTATGGGCATCTGGGCCATTGCTAAACATACGATTTGGGAGCAGAATATGTAGCAGATGTCTCTGACAACGTAGGTGGTGGCAGACATACAAATTTACTCTTTGCAGCAAGCAGCAACAAACTATATGTGCGCACTTTGTTTTGCAGCTGCTAGTAGTGCAGTTTTGTGATACAGCATTTAGTGTGTGTCCCTGGCCAACAGCTCTGATAGCCTGCTCAACACTTCCAAGCAACGTGACAAAGCCAACATCAGCTCCACATCTTGTAGCAACGAGTCCCCCATCTTCGCTTTGGCAGCATGAATTTCTGAACTCAACAAGTTGACATGACTGCTCAGAACAGTGAGGCTTGATGATGAGCGTATCTGCAGTTTACACAAAAACTTGTCTTTCGGCAATTGCAGCTCTGGCACTGAAAGCAGTTTAAGCTTGGAGCCTGCTTTGCAAAACAAAAAATGTTTCTAGTACTCATGTCAGTGCAGCCGGCAGCCAAAAGTTGTGCCATAAATGTCACTGAGGGCAAAAAGACACTGCATTGCATGTGCGAGACTGGTACACAACCAACACACATGAAAAGAACTTGTGGAAGGCTTGGCTGAGACAATCCATGACGTACCTCAGTATAATTGCTGCTGTGTGCCTGCTCACGAAGAAGCAGAAATCTGCACAGGTTCAGCGCAGAACAGACGGGCTCTATACTGCTCATGATGCTGTTTGGTGGCGCCCAGCCATGTGACCCATGTGGGTCTATCCAATCCAGTGCAGCTGTGAGCAGCATGGGTCTCAGGAGCTGCCATTGCCCATCTGCACTAAGATACAAATCAGGCATTGGTTGGTGCCTGAGAGGCTCATGAGGCAACCAGCAGATATAATTATATATATAGTTTGTTTCAGATAATGTCTATGTCAAGGCAAGGTGGATATGGGTGCAGGCAACCCATGTCTTGTTCAAAGCTTGGAACAAGGTCAGTCCGCATGACTGGGCAAGCTTTTTAGCTGGCCTGCCTGATGCTTGTTTTCACCTGATGTGTTCGCCCAGCACTTGTCAGCTTGCTGCTGCAGGCGATGCAACATGAGTGCTGCAACACCAGGAGCACCTGAGCCCAGCAGCTGTTGCATCACGTCTGAGCTGCTCTGAACCTGCACACTAAATCACTGCTCAGCGAGCAATCGTCATAGCGTGTGCAACTGGATGGTAATGAGTCAGCACAGGGCGTCTTCCCACAAGGTCTGGCAAGACAAAGAGGGTTGACCAGAACAACCAGAAGGAAAGGAGCAAGACCACCAACAAAGAAGACTGGAGGTAGAGAGGCACAGCAATAAGAACAGATGGGTGAAGAGGAAGACGGTATCAACAAGCAAGAAGCAGGAGAGACAGAGGCCGAAGAGGCAGAGAGAGAGAGAGAAGTTGACCTGGAGAGCATTGAGTAAAGAGTCCAGCGCCCAGAAGGCCATATTGCGCAAGGCAGATAGTGGATGCTGCACCATGGTCACTACCAATGACTCAACTAAGCTCTGCACACTTCCGTCATGGCAGCCTCTGTGTGCCTGAACAGCCAGGCTTCTGTCCAGCATCCAAACAGCTGATTGACATATGCACAGTCAAGCCGCTTGACTCATCAGCCTGATGATATACTGTGATTGCAAAATGTCTGCTGAGCTGTTTTGCATAGGCAGTGGTGTCTGAGACTTTCGGTGAACATGCCAGTATGATCTGCGCTGGCATGTGCATGCGACAGGATGTAGTGGATGCATTGTAGCACACATGGCTGACTTGTGGCGCGGACTCACCTCTGGGAACGCTGCCACATGATTGCTTGCAGATGCTATCAGGGATAAGCCTTTCTGTGCAATCACAATGTCCTGCATCCACACTCACAGGTCTTGACCATGCACTTGCCTGTCTGTCCTCAAGTGCAAGCGGTCAACGGCTGAGCAGCTACTAACATTGCAGCCCGTGTGGTTGCGTCACAAAACAGAATTGGTCACAATGATCACAATATTTATCTGATGCATCAAGGCACCAAAAGGGGCACAGCAGTTATACAATCACCTGACGGTCACTGGCCACCTGCAGCAGTACGGATGCATGCTGCTGTACTGTGTGTAGAATGTCTGCAGCGCTGGTTTTAGCCCAGCTGGTCACTTTTGTTGAGCAGTCCTTGACACAGTAAGCAGCATGCACTGCCAGTGCTGCCCCAACCTGCAAAGGCATGCCATTGAATGCAACAGGATCAACCCTCAGGGAAGTTTCTTTTATGACTGGGGCTAAGCAACCTCCAGTAGCCTCTGCAAACTCAAACAGAGTTTGCGCTTGCGAGAACAGCAACAGTGTTGCATCACTAAGATTGCAAGCATCATCAGCTATAGCCTGCCTCACTGGCAAGGTCAACAACATGCATCACACATTCAGCTCAGCCCGTGAAGGCGTACCTCCAAGAATGGAGCATCATCCACAGCAGGGACTTTGCTATCACTGTGGGGATTTGCAAGCTCTTTAAGCAGCATGTTCAACTCTGTTGGTGATTGAGCTTCCAGCATATGCAGCCACTGCAGCACATGCTGCACAAGCCTTGTCGACATGGCTGAGTGTGATTGCCTGTTGCTCATTTGTGTCTGGCTGGATGGCTCAGCATTAAAGTCTGGGCTTCCATGGAATTCACTTGTTTGCTGAAGTGGTGCTGTGAGTGTGCATAGCATCAGCTGCAACACAAAGCAAGCCAGCAGGAGCTGATTGTCTTGTGCATGTGGCTGCTTAGTGGTAGATGGCAAGATTGGCTTCAGTCCTGTGACTGTTTTGGTCAGTGAGTCCAGCACCGCATTTGATATGCTTGCTGACCTGACAGTGCTCAGCAGGACCTGCAGGTAACCGGCCAGCAGACGTGTCTGTTGGCGCTGTTGGACGCAAAGGATCTTGGCTGCTGTCTGTGCCAGCAAGGTGTTCTGCATGCGCCATTCATCCCTGTCCAGGTATACACTAATTATAGTGCTTGGATGCCTTGCTGCTGCAGGTCACAAGCAGGAAGAGCCAGCTTACCCTGATGAGCAGTCAAGTGTTGACATGAGGAGTGTCAGCACTTCTCTTCCAGCGCACTTCTCCAAGACAAGCTGCAAATATGCCTGTACCAGGCTCTCAATCGGGCCTGATAGGTCTGCGCAACGAACAATTGAGCCAAAAATATCGAAGAGGGTATGGTCCAGTGCAGTACTATCTGTCTGCAGCTCAATCATAGCGTTGCCCAGCAGCTCTTGGCAGCGCTCGGAATTCGGGTCACGTTGAGCTGAGTCTAGATTGTCAATCAAGCGCTGGATAGCAGAGTTGTCGTCTGCTGGGAGTGATTTGGCTGGTGGGGATCCCATCTTCGGGTTGACAAGGAGATGCAATTGCGGATCAGGGTCTTGCAAGAAGGACACTCCCAAGATTGGCCCTGCTCAACGTTGTGCAGGAGTGCTTTGACTCACAGTTGACCAACTTACGCTCTACGTTGTCGTGCTCTGCACAAAATGCGCATGCATAAAGTGTCGTTCTAAAGCCTCCGCACGTCCGTCTTTGTTGATGTTCCCGGCCGCTTGCGTTGGTTTAGACTAGCACCCCAGGATCCTGTGGACGGTAGACGGCCTGCGGCAAGGCGATCGGATCGATGTGTAAGCATGTCAGGCAATGGTCCGAACAGCATATTACATTGTATACACAACTACGAGGCATTAGCCCCCAAGCGTCGCCGAAAGGAGGCCGCACAAACAGGTGATCTGTGCATGCCTTTTACCCACGGACTCGGTTCAAGGTACGCCAAGGGCGACGTGTACACTGACTGCAGCTAGCACGAGCCCTTCTGTGGAGGTTGTCCACGTTGAAAGCAAACCTGTCGGTGCAATCGCCGCGGGCAACAGTGATCAGACTACAGCTGATCACTCCTCCACATCAGTGCAAAGCCTGACTGTCACAAAGCCCCCTCGGCCATCCAACGTCAAAGCGAGCAACTTTTATGGCAGCAACAAGCTGCTGCTTATTGATCAGCGTGTTGCACGGCTATGTGCAAATGCCCAGCGTCGCCTGCACTGTCAGGAGAGCTCCCCTTTTGAGCGTTTCTCCTTGCAGAAACAGGCCTTTGCCTGGGCAGAGGCACACGAGCTTGCTGCTGATCTGAAGTGAGCACCATGATCAGATGTTCAGAACTCTCCACGCTCTGCTTGCCAGCAAACTGTATCGCTATCAATAATATGGTGCAGCCAGGTAAGTGGTACATGGTAGATGGTACCTGCAGGACCTTCTCTGTTGAGCGTGACTCCACAGGCAAGCGTTCTTTTCTTGTTAGCACCCACGAGGGATTCTGGAAGCGGTATCAGGACATGCTGCCTGACCACAGACACTATTACGAGATCATTCAAGAGTCATGTCCTTGCCACCTGTACTTTGGTAAGTCGCTGTCACCAAAGATCTGCAATCATACATACCAGTTCATGTTACACAGTAGAAGCGGATCTGTGTAGTCAAATGAACTTCAGGATGCGTTGGTCAACAGCAGTCAGCAATGCTGCATTGCAGACCTGGAATTTCAGAAGGCTTTTAACAGTAGTGTCAATGGTCAAAGCATGGTGGATCATTTGCTCACACTGGTGGCTCAGCAGCTCAAGGTGAGGATACCTGCAGCATGACTGTCATTCACATGTACTGCAATGCCGCACCCAACACCACCACTGCTGTGCAATGCTGATGACCCTTGTCAAGCTCCTGCTTTTGCTTGTGCGCATTTGCACAGCTGGTAGTGCAGGTGTGCTGCATAGACAAACAGACTGCAAGCAGCAGCCTGTCATTCACTGACAGGTCAAACTCTGCCTGGTCACCATCACGTGCAGGCAGCATTCAAGATTGAGTTTGATCCTGCATGGGTGATGGAGCTGGAATCTGATGCGTCTCACAAATTCTCCCGGCATCTCATCATACAGATTCCAGGCATGGCCTTTGCCAATAATCTGCATGTTGGCGCTTTTGTCAATGATGTCTGCACCACAGCTGTGGACTCACAATCAGGCATGTCAAGCTTACAGGTTGTCAAGGTACTGACTACCTCCCTTTGTGCATTGAGCAGGACAGCATGCTGTTTGAAGATAAGTGTCACCTTGCTGCCAAAGTGGCGTTTCTTGACTTGTCCTGTTGCAACCAACGTATTGCACTTGATCTAAGCATGGCCAAGTGAAGCGCTACAGCAGCAAAGTTTCTGAAACATCTCGTTGAACCTCTTGTCCAGTCTGCACTCCAGTTGGAGGTATGATGTCACAGGAAGGCAGCACAAGTGTCATAGTGGACACAGGAGTGTACACCAGGAACAGGGCCTTCCGCCTGTATCTGTCCTCCAAAGCTGGCAAAAGCAGCATCCTCACCCCTACAGGTAGCAGCCCTTTGCTTGTTGTTCAGTGCATGCTTGAGGCCATTCATGACATGAGCAGGACTGCTATCAGATGACTGCATGCTGTCCCCTTGAGACGGATATCCGATACAGCCCATTGCGGCTATTGCAAAACCAAATGCATTTGCAATACAGCTTCAGCAGGTTGTGACTATGGTGCGACCACACCTGGGTTGCTACGTTTGAATCGTGGTCAGCACCTGTGCAATGTGAGCCTTGATAGCATGTGCTTAAGCTGTGTGACAGAATCTGAGTCAGCGGAGGGACAAGAAGGCTTGCACAGATGCCAGGGCAAGTCTGCGTGCAGCAGCAAAGTTGCTCTGATGTGACACTTACAGTCATGATGACTCTGTTATCTGACTTGTAGGGCGCTTCCCTAATGGTGCTCACAGCCAGAAGCATATTTTCATGCAGTCACTGATCTGCAAGATTCAGCCTGGCGTTCAGCTACTACACTGCTTTCAGGGCAACAAGCTAGGCCAGCCAAAGGGCAGACACAACAATTCTACCCTTCAAAGGAGTGCTGCTGCCTCTCAGGCCAGCACTGGACCCTCTCCGTGCCCTTGCCTGGATCGTTTTGTCACCTCCAAATGCAACCAGGTAGAAGCAATGTGAGACGTTTCACTGGAATTTGCTGCTCTAAATGTCTGACAGACAATGACAAGATACTTGCATTACTGCGCTGTATCTAGACCTGCTCATGGTTTTGTGACTCACTTCCCAAACATGCATTGGCAGCTGTAAATGAGGCACTTGAATATGCGCTGCAACACCTTTGAACAATGCATTGCAGAAGACCTGAGAGTATGCAATCAGGCCATGCAACAGGTGAGTGCTTCTTACAGGGAGGTGTGCAAGGGTCCATTAGATCCTGGGTTTTTTGGGATGATATTGGTGTGTTCCTTTACAATATCAAAGACAACCGATGGTGCGGCAACATTGGCAGGGCACACAAATCCAATGGGATCTATCTGATTGCGGATCTTCAGGTAGCACACATCTGCAGGACTTGAACATATTGCAAAAGGCTGTGATAGTTTAAAAGCAGCTTGATTGCAAATCCTACCTACAGCTGATATTTGCTATGCAAGATACTGCAGAACAGGCATTGGTATATACAATGAAAGCCTCCAGCTCTGTGACTGCTTCTATTTTGCCTATGCAGGCTGGAGTGTGGTATCAGCGATGTTATGACTGTGAGTGTGGCGACTACCGCTCTGAAACAATGCCGCTACCAACAGAATTGGTCAGGTATGTCAAGCAGGTGCTTTGCAATGCTCTGTGTGCATCAAGACCCAGCAAATGTGCGACAGAGTCTAAGACATGGTATGCTATATCTGCAGGCAGTGCTCTCAAGTTGCATGTCAATCCCTGGCTAAGGAAAGCAGCAATGAAGGTGTCTTGAAAGACATGGAAGACATTGATGAACCTGCTATACTGGCTGCACTGGAGGAGTATGAGTCCGCTGCTACTAGATAATGCTGTTGTAACCTGTCATTGCATGTCACAGCGCTAACCTAGCAAAGACATTACAGTCAAAATACACATGGTACCCATCATGTTCTGAAGAGTGTGGGAAAGCTGTATCACTGTTGCTACACAGCAAAGTCAACAGAGCTGCAAAGCTGAGATCATGGCAAATCATGTTCGTGCACATGTATCATATAAGCTTGTCGCCATCACTCTCGTACTGCATGTCGTCAGAGTCATCGTGCCTGTTCTCAACCTTGAAAGCAGGGATTGGGGACAGTCCATAATTGTCTTCTATTTTCTGCCAAACCTGAGACTTGACCCTCTGATCCTTCATGCCTAGAACCTGTGGCATGCTGATCTGGCGCTGCGGATTTATGTGGGTGTCTTCACTCTCATTGAAAGGATCAGCCTCGTCCATACCGATATCTATGTTGAATTCATCTGGACGTTCTCTGCTCAAGTAGTGGTCCCGGACGTACTCATCCAGAATGATGACATAAGTAGCAATCAGGAAGTCAAGCAGCGCCACAGTTCCAAGCATAAATAGTGTCCAGTCTCCCCAATTCCCCCGCTCCTTAGTAAATCCATAATACGCAGTAACTGCCATGGCCAACGACAAAGTCATAGAGCTGGTGTATTTCGCATTTCTGTCAAATCGAGCTGCCCTCTCGGGTGTGCTAAAGCCTTTGAAGATGATCAGGTTGCCTGTCAAGGCAAAAGTCACACCGTCTTTCAAGCATTCCAAAAACCTGCAGCGCATGTCAGCTTATCTTGCTTGCTGAACTGTCCTGCTGCAAATTTTCAGAGCCAAGTTTGCTGACACAGTAGGAGTCACACAGTCTGACTGACCTTCCAGCCAGAAAGATGGGGATGGCTGTGTCAACTGCTTTGCTGCCTAAGCTGCCGACCAAGAATATTTCAGCAAGGACCGCGAAAGCCGCAGTAGCTATGTTGATGAAGAACTTGAACCACTTCCACCACTTTGTGTATGCGTACTCATACTGTGGGAATAAGTTGTGGTGCACCTCAAAAAGCTTGCTCTTAAACATCAGTGAGCGGCCTCGACGCCAGCACTCAACACGTGGACATGACAGCGAGGTTAACGGTATGGACGCAAGGATACTGTGCCGCCGACGCTGATCATGAATGCCGCGATGACATCCAGCTTCGCTGTTTGTAGCGGGAGCAAAGCGCGGTCAAAGGAATCGAAATCATGGTAGGTCCCTGCCTGACACGAACGGACACATACAGCTGTACGAACCACTGCAGTATTTAGTAAAGCATTGTAATCTCCCCTTCTGGTCCCTTCTGGTCTACGGTGCCCAGGACCGTAATACCGTAACAAATCCGCGTTTGGGTAAGGATAACCAGCGGCCGCAGTCGTATCGCGGCTATACTTCTTCTTTGCGCATGCTGCCCCGCGTCCGACTTTTTGCTGCTGCGGCTGCTACTGCCGCTCCTGCAAGTAGGAGGGCCCGTTCCCGGTCACTCCAATGTCTGAGACTCCGGACACCCAACCCCAGAAGCGCAGGTGATAGACGCCTGCGCCGTCAGCATCATACCCTACCAGGAGCATGCTCCACTGACTGCATTCGCGCTGTAGGTCGGGCAAACAAGAAGAACGGCTGCCACCCTCAGAGCATCGTGACCTTGAGCAAAATGTTCAAGGAGCTGCGAGCAGGCAAGGAGGATGCGGAGGTGCACAGAAGCAAGAACGACCCAACCCCCCAGCGCCTGCCTGCCAGCAGCTTGCAGGGGTGGATGTGCATTGCTAGCAGCAGTGACATAGACACAATGCTTACAGATTTGTATACACAAATGCGCAGTTATGAAGTTAGCTGTGACTGTTGAATCAGCATTGTAAACAAAGTTTATACATCTTCTTCATCCCCGCTTTTCCTGCTGTCACGCTACTGTCACGGACCCACTCTCTTGGACATCGATACACGAGAAATACCTTGCGCTCTTTGCTTCTTTCTTACCTGAGATATACTCGAAAGGCGATGGCTATGACACCACAAGAGATGCAGGCAGAGATCCAGCGACTGACTGATGACCGCGATGCTCAGAAGCAGCGCGCGGACCGTGCAGAAGCCCTGTTGCAGCAAGAGATGGATGTACGCCAGGCTGTGCAACGACTGCATGACGAACACAAGTACGCCCAATTACTAGCCGAGAGACGTCTTTTGGCTGGGTGTTTCCTGACCTGCGCAGCTCAGGCCAGAGCGTTCAACTGCTTGTATTGAAATCAGACAACAACGTAACTGCTGCAGCTTCCCTGCCTCGTCTGACCCATTCACCAGATGCAGTGTATAGCTCTTGTGGAATGATGTTGAACTGGCTCATGATGCCATGGTGTATGTGACTGGAGGCTACACGGGCGGTACTCACTTGCTGGTGTCATGAGGATTGATAGATCTTTCCCTGCAAGGCCCTAGCTGCTTTGCGTGCCCGCCTTCTCCATGCCTCTGTGATGGTACAATGATACGAATCTGAGGCGTGCCTGCTACTTCCTGACTCGACACCTCTTGGGTGAAGGGTTCCGCAATTGGTAGGCTAAAGAAAGCGTCCTGAAAAGGGGTACGAGTCAGCTTGGGCTTCTTGACCTGAGGCTGCAGTTCTTCCCAGCCACTGGGCACTGCATCACCCAGATCGGCAGCCTGTAGGATTTGGGAGATCAGACACTTGGTGTTCACAAGCGTCTTGCTTCTGGGCCCGTAGAACCTGGAGGTCCCTAGTCCAGCGTTCATTGCCTCACGCTCTAACGTGGCGTGCTCCGGCTGACCCGGTTTCGGCTTGTGAAGGTTCACTCTCCTTTGTACAGCGAGGTTAGCCAGCTGAGACAGACGCTGCTTGCCGAGCTCGCTCGCGCCGGGCGGTTCTACATAGTCAAAGATCACATCGACCATACCTGCTACCCGACAACGCAGACCGTGCTTCTCTACCGCACAGTAAGCAACAGGTTTTTGGCGAGGCGCGGACGCAGGTATCTCGTATAGCGTCAGACCGCAAGAGCGGGAGAGAGGAAAGAGAGAGAGAGAGCTGTTGGCGCATCGGGAAAGTTCGGCCGCGTTTGTAGGTATACTAAAACCGCCTCTCGTACAACCGTAATACGAAGAGGAAGGCCCAGAAGCGGGGTTTAGGCATTGTAATCTCTCTCTCTCTCTCTCTTTCCTTTGTCGTCAAGACATTCTACCAGCACCATTCATGTTGGTTTCTGGATCGGTTTGCAGACCAGTATTCCTGAATTTGTCATGGTGCTAGACTTCCCCTGGCTATGACAAGGTAAGCATACAAGGCATGAGTTCAGTTCGTAGCTGCTGCAAATAAGATCTGTGATTTGAGCCAACAGACATCAGCTCCTCAAGTTGCCAGATCTTCAACAGCTGTCAAGAGATCAGCAGCCAGTCTCAGGACCTCCTTCTTAGCTCGCTTCTTTGTGACATCAGCGCAATCGCCCTTGTGCCTTGTAACTGCTGCTTGTAGAGCAGCATCACAGCTTGCGTAATGCCTGCATGCAGTCAGAGAATAAGCAACAATCACCATACGCAATACCTTGTCTGTGAGAACATGACATCCTGTGCCCAGGAGCCCATCTGTCTCAATGCTTTTGGTGCACATGAGTATACTCACAGCTCTGCTGGGTGGTTGCAGCTTGTTTGCCCAATGAGTTGCACTGGGTGTCACAAGCATTGGTAATTGCATGCCAATTTTCGCTACGTTGCACTTACTTCTTGCGGGCACTCTGACGATTCCAGCCAGGCAATTTTGAAAGCCTTTGTAGCATGCCTTTGCTTGTTGCCAGGGCCATGGGCTTCAGCTGAGTGTAGGAGCCTTCTGAAAGCCGCTGCTGCTGCTGTTTGAGGTAAGACACAGCACGGCCTGCACATCAGATGCATGTGACATCAGATCAGAGCTGATAAACATGATGTGGAAGAGAAGCTGACACTTTTGTACCTGTTCATTGCTTCTGGCAGTCAGGTCTATGCAGGCTTCGGGGTTGAACAGATTTGCTAGAGGGTTGAATGCCTGAAGCATGCTACAGTCTTGAAGGGAGCTGTATGTGCATGAAATGATCCGCATGAAATAATCTGCATTGCCAAGCGCAGTGAACACAGCCTATGCTGTATTTTGCCACACAAAGCAAGGGACAAGCCAAGCCAGACTGTCCAGCAATAAAAGCGTTGACGCAGCAGAACGAGATCAGATGACCAGACACACCAACAGCCATGTGACTCACCAACAGGAGTGTCTTTTGCCAAATCCTTGCTTGAAGGCCCAGCTTCTTCAGCAGCTTCTGACTCATCAGCATCAGTAGCCAATTCCTCAGGAGCAGCTGCTGCCTTGGTGTCTTTACCTACGCAGACACCATGGGTAAGTGCTTCAGCAGAAGCTAGTGCAAAGCTACTGATAATGCAAAATATAGAGACGATGTGACAGACTGGATGCAGATGTGGTGCATGCTGCAATGCACTGTAGAAATTGGCTTGTTCCAGTGACACGAGCAGGTCCCACTAGGTGGCTGATATTGCATGCAGTGTGGCATTACGCGTCTCAGGCAGCTATGCAGAGCTGAGGGTCTGTATGTGACATGAGGCTGTGCCTCAAAGACTGCACAAACCAAGTCAAAATCAGACTTGTCGTCAAGAACACTTGGGCTCACAAGTGGTGATGGTGCAGAGCAAAGACTTGCATGACAACCTGGCCTACCTGTGGCAGGCTTGGGCTTCTGCTGCTTGCCTGAACTCTTTTGCTGCTTGCTTGGAGCAGCTGCTTTGGGACTGGACTTCACCTGTGTGGGAACACTTTAGTTGATGGGTCAGGAAACAAAGAAGACACAAGAAGACAGTATGTGTCTCAGCTGGTCAGTGAACAAATACTGCTGACCAGCAAGGACACAGCAATGATGGGAATGCAGAGCTGAGCCAAGACATTCAAGAAGCATGAGGTATGCAGCTACTGCAGACAAAGAGAAAGTGTCTACACCACTCTGTCCCGGACCAACTGGGAAAGCAACATGGGTGCTTTGCCTGATGTCCTGCCAAAAGGCAGACGTTGTGCACCTGTTTGCCTTTTGGCTCCTTGGCACTGCTGGCAGGCTCGCTGCTTGCACCAGACTTCTTCTCAGACGCCTTGCCCTTGCTAGTCTTGCTGCCGGTCCCAGCAGAAGCTGCAGCAGCAGCTGATGCAGCAGTTGCTGTGACAGCTGCCTTGCCTGGCTTTGGGCTACTGGGCGCAGCCTTTGTGAAGGGCAGTTTCTGCTGCTTGGTGGCCTTCTTGACAGCCTGGGCAGGCTGTGTCGCAGGAGGAATGTTGGCCTCTTTTGCCTTGTTCCTTCTGTCCCTTGGGACAGGGGGGGCAGCAACAGCCTCATCTGCTTCCGCAACAGCTGCCTCAACAGCTTGACCTGCTTCATCAGGTGCGTCATCAGCAGTGTGATCAGCCTTGTCATTGTCAGCATCATCAGCGTCGCTGTCGCTAGCAAGAGCAGCAGCACTGGCTTTCCTTTTAGCACCAGAAGTGGCCGTACCACCTTTTTTGGTGGCAGCATCAGAGGGCTTAGCAGCTGCTTTCTTGATGCCTGCACCACTCGCACTGGAGGCTCCCTTCTTGACTGTCCTGCCACCTTGCTTGGTGGCAGCAGCTTCTGCAGCCACAGGCTGAGCTGCAACAGCTTTGCTTGCTGCAGGCTTAGCAGCAGCAGCAGCCCTGACAGGAGCAACATCAGCATGTTCCTTTTGTGATGGCGCAGCTGCCTTTCCAGCTGCCTTGTCAGGTACTGGAGAAGCTTCTCTGTCGTCCTGCTTGCCTTTCTGCCGCTTGGCATTGCCCTTCAGAGACGCCGCTGCCTTTCGCTTGCCCTTTGGCTTTGCTGACGCAGCAATTTTAGACTGTTGAGGCTCCTCCTGAAGCTCATCTTCTACAGGCTGCTGGACAGCAGTCTCTGTGCATGTAGCATCTGATGCACCAGGCACTTGCTGCTCTTCTTCTTCAGTGCGATTGTGAACATCACCCTCTTTCTGTCTGTCTGTGACTCCTGTGTCAAGTGGCAAGACAGCATCTGCTGGTGGTGCCTCATCCTTGGGTGCATCTGGCACCTTGCTGCCCTCAGCATCCTGTTGTGTGACATTCAATGCCTGAGGCATGACTGCATCTTCATCTGCTGCCACTGCCTCACTGCCCTCAGCATGAGCAACATCATTACCCACCTCAGGTTCAGCAACATCAACAACGTCATTTACCGCAGTGACTGCTGATGGCTTGTCAGCATGCATGCTATCTGCTGGGGCAGAGCCCTGAACAGCAGTGACTGCAGCAGCTGTATCAGCTGAAGCAGCTGCAGTGGAAGCTACCGGCTGGTCAGGGTTGACTAAGGGACTAGCAGCCTGCAGCTGTAACTCAGTGGCTGAGGCCACACCAGTGGTCCACTGTGCTGCCTGTTCTGAGTCTGCAATGGTGGCAGCTGTGGCTGCAGTCTGTGGGTAAGAGGTGGGGCCAAGGGTGGAGGGGTCTGTGTGAAGGGTCTGAAGGTCCTTCTTGAGGCGGCGAGCCTCCAGTGACCCTGCTTGGCAGTCATCCTGCTTGGCTTGGCTGAGATGAGGCAGAGTCTGCACTTCAGGAGCACTACCGGTTGCCTGCAACAACCACCAAGGCTCAGGCATGCCAATACATGTATTGCACAGGCGTTCTGGCGCTGTCTGGCATGCCAACACTGGTCGTGAGTGTGTGCCATGCAGGCCCCTGTGTGCTTGGAGGCAGCCTAGCTCCTGCAGGGCTGAAGTCAAGATTGGAGGCTGAAGCACATACGGCACGACTCTACAGTCGCGCCTTGCTACTGTGGTGGCTGTCAATGTGTGCCAACATGGGGCAAGAAGGGCATGCACTTGGAGTGTAATCTTGTAGGTAGCATGTGCCAGAGATGAAAATTATACCATAAGATTGAACAGCCAAATCAACGATTTTTCCAGCAATTTCCTGACAATTTGCAAAGGCACTGTGAAGACTAGTCAGCAAAGGCACTGGGATAGCAAGCCAGCAAAGGCTTTCCAGGTTTATGATGTGACTAGCCAGTGATCAAGATTGCAGCATTTCTGCTCAAAATGGTGCTCTTCAAATTGCCATTGTATGCATAGAGGGCAGCACATGCACATCTCCTTCAACAGGCATTGCCAACATCACACGCAGCAGCTTGAAGTTTCCCATTTGGCCCTACGCAACATGGATGGCATGAGCTACAATATACAAGGAACCAGAAACCACTTTGCTCATGTTCACAAAGCACTCACCCGAAGCAAGGCAGCTGAAGCTTTGCTGCCCTTCTTGCTGTCCCACCCATCACGCTTCCTCTTCTTCTTGTTTCCAGTGGCATGTGCCTGTGCCAACAACAGCATGGTGTGCATTCCACATTCAAATTGGGGCACAAACATGCTTTGATGAACATGTGCATGCTGGATGTCGTCAATCTGTGGGAACCCGGCTATGTCACAGCCTCTGGCAATGCATGCATACAACACGGACTGGAAGCAACAGAGGCAACATATGCACATGCAACCAGGCAATGTAATTGGTGCAGCATAGCAAATAGATTGGTATGTGCGTGTGTGCGTGCGTGCGTGCATGCGCGTCTGTGCGAGCGTGTGTGCGTGTAAAGCCTAAACCCGGTCAGAGTGCGCAGCTGCATACCTGGGTGGGTGCAGCTGGGGTGGCCTCAGGGGCAGGGGGCAGGGGCAGGCCCCACTGGCCGGCGCACTGCTCAAGAAGCTGCGTTGTCTCCTGAGCCAAGTTGCGATTGGGCCAGGGGTGTGTGACTGTGTAGAGATGGCTGGCTAGGCTACGCCGCCACTGACTGCTCATCATGCCAGCCATGTAAGCAACACTGGCCTCCTGCAGACAGTGTACTAGACACGCTGATGCCCAAAGCATCTGCCTGAGATCACACCTTGGTGTGGCTAAGCAGGCACTGCAGCAAGAGGAGACATTGTAGCAAAGGCTTCATGCATAAATGTGCATGAAACATGTGCGTATTGATCAGGTGTCAGGACCTACTGCACCCTGCTTGAGGTTGATATCCTAAAAGCATGCATCAGACATGTGCTACAGCAATGCAGGTGCTCAGCATGTAGCAGTCACAGCAGATCCAGCTCGACTTACTGGGGATTGTCTGACACAATCCACAAAGGCAAGCACCCCAGTGCCGGAGAGCAGGCTGAGGTTCATATGCACTGATCCTAGTTCCCGCAAAGAGTCCAGGACCTCTCCTAGCTGCTGTCCTGAGAGACGTGAGCAGGGCAAAACAGCTCCTGCCAACCCTGTACCATCTGCACAAACCAGCGAATGGGTTCATGCAGATACCTGACGCCAAGATGCACCAAGCAGACCCTTGTCACAGAAGCATGCATGCTAGTGCATGAACAGGCACACAGAGGGAGAAATCAATGCATGAGCAAACCAAAAGCGATTGCAGGCAATTAACGTGCATGCAGCATGCATTGATCTATCAGCAACAGCTGCTGAGTCTGCATGGCTGAGACTGCACTTGCAGAGTTCTGACCCACCTGCAGGGTGCCCAGCCCTAGGGGTGCCCCCAGTTGCATCTGCTTCCAGGTCACCAGCCCCACCTGCCGCACCAGATGATGCCTGCTGATGCGAGCTGGATAGATCCATGCTGTACATAGGTAGCCAGGAGGCAGGCTGGTGGGCACTGCCTTGACCTGCTTGTGCAGGGTTCAGCCTGTCGGACAATCGCTGTTGTGCTGCCGCTGCTGCTGATGCACGCCGCTCTGCAGAACTGACCTCAGCCTCGCCCTTGCTGGGCTGAGCGAGGTTCTGTGAATCTGTGAGAGCTCTACTCATGTGGGAGTCGTCATCGCTAGGGTAATCAACCAGTCCGCCGAGAGCCTGGTTCAATGGGACAAAGAGCTGTGTGTTTGCTTTCTTCACCACACGCTGCTCTTCCTGAGCAACAGCGGCTCTGAGGGCAGCCTCAGCAGTGGCAGTGGCCTTTGCTTTGGCAGCGGCCAATGCTCTGGCCGCCTCGTCTACAGCCAGGGCAACTGCTGCAGCTGGGGCAGCCCCATCTGCAGCTGCAGCTTGCAGCGCAGCCACTGCTGCCGCTGAGTTAGCTGTGGCCTCAGCAGCAGAAGCACTTGTCACTGCAGCAGTGACCACTGCTGCTGCTCGGTCCACAGCTGCAGCTTTGGCTGAGGCTGCAGCAACAGGGTCTGAGATGGTTGCAGCAGTGGCAAGTCCTGCTGCCTGCTCTGCAGCTGCAGCTTTAGCAGCAGCAATGATGGTGGCTTTGCCAGCTGTAGCAATGTCAGCTGCGGGCTTGACTTTTCCAGATGTTACTGGTTGCAGCAGGTTTGCTTGAACCAGCAAGCTCTGTACTAAGTCCACGTGGTGCTTGACATAGTCAGCGTCATCTGCGTCCATGGGTGCTTGAAGCCAGTGCACTGCATGCTGTTGAGCTGCAGCTGACAAAGCAGCTTGCCTTGCACCTCGTCTGTGAAGCTCAGCAATGACACTGTCCCGTGCTGCTGCCTCTGCGCTTTGACGCACCTGCAAGCACTTCAGCACATTTGTGCAACATGGTGATGGGAAAATGAGGGAGACCCAGCAGGGCCATGGGATTGGAAGGTGGCTTGCCTGTGTGACAAAAAGACCTGGAATGCTACAGGAGAGGTGTGAGCCACAGACAGAGGCAGTTTGAGCAAAAAAGCAGCAGATACGATAATAGCAAGCCAGCAGCATGGCCAAGCTGTGTTTGCATAGATTTGAAGCCCACAGCAGATGTACAGCAATGTAAATACGAAATCGGATAAATAGACATATAGAAACTCGACTGTTACTACAGGCAACTGGTTCAGAAGCGAAACATCGAGCATTGAATTCATGTGGATCCGATTTGCACCTGCTCTTTTCTTTTGCTGACAGCAGCCTTGGCAAGAACATCCAGGTCTAGGCTCTCACCCCCTGTTACCATGTTAGCCATCACAGCAGGTGTGTTGATCGCTGAACCAAACATCTGCCACAATGGTAAGCTAGACTGCTTGAGGGATTGAGATCCAGTGCCTGGAGGGGGTTTGATTTTGGGGGATGCCTGAGGAGGCGGAAGGGTTGGCTGGTGCTGAATAGGTGTCAAGGTCTCTGGTTTAGATTTAACTACAGGAGTCAACAGGGGATGGACATCTGAGGTTTCTAGCAGTGGAGCATACTCCACAGGAGGCATGGTGCCCTCAGCCAATGTGGTTGCTGCTGGCTGCGGCAAGACCTGCAAGCAAGACAAGACAGAAGGCCAGTGTTCAGAAGGTACAGCAGGTATAGCAGCCCTTCAGCCAATGAATAATATGGTATATGCAAGACCTGATGCCTTTTGCTGCTGGGTGTGCTGTAGCATGTAGCTGGATCATGAGTTGTTGGACAAAGTTATTGTAAACATCCTAAACCTGTGCAGGCTAAGCAAGAGATTGTGCTTCAAGCAACACCCATGCTGTGAGCAACCCTGCCCAATGGTGCAACAGCTAAGCACTCAATTGCATGCATGCTTACCATGCTGCGTATGGCCAAGCTAAGAGGTTTCTGCCTTGTCTGTCTTGTTAAAAGTTACATACACTTTCTTGTAGTCTGGTCTGCGATAAAAGCCGTGCTTGCCGCGTTTTTTCGCACCTTCGTAGTTCAAAGTTCTGAGGCTGGCTACACTTAGACCATACACTGATTCTAAGTACTTTCGCAGCTCAATCTGCAGCAGCACCGATCAATTTTCAGCACTGGTTTCAGCACAAAGAACCGGAGAGCACTGCAGGCGCAGCACTGCAGTCAGCATAAATCACGACGAGTCACCTTGCTGACGCTTGGAATGGTTTGGAACGCAACCTGCTTCAAAGCACCACTGGTTTCGTATGCTTTTTGTTGTCCTTCCGTCAGAGGCATAAGTTTGAGGGGTATGTTAGCAAAGAACGTAGGCAGCCTCTTCCAACTCATGATTGCTGCAGCCTATTCGGGGCCCGATATATCCTGCCACTTCTGGAGGCCTGACTTGGACTTCAGACAGCTTTGACACTGGTGAGTCAACTACTATGTGTTATTGTATTGTATTGTTTCGTTTATGTTTGGTGTCCTGGGGACCAACTGGACAATGCTTGTGAATTCAGTCGGACAAAAGACTTACTGTAAGAAAAGAGTTTGCTGAGAAGACCACCAAACGCATTTGGCTCACACTAGCTATGAAGCCTGAAGCCTGACTGTACAAGTTTGCTGAGAAAACTTCGCATGCTTGTTCCTAATGTGACTGTAAGCTGGACAATTCAATGTCTATGCCGTCCTGCTAGCAGCTGTGGCTTGCCATGAAAAACCAAGCTGCTGGCAGGACGGCAGCAGGTTGCGGCACCAGCTAACAAAGCGTCAATCGTAGCAATTACGTTTTTGAGAAGTACTTGCTTGTGCATTGCTGTGTTGCAGTTCACGGTGCTGATGCAATGCAATCAACAGAATTTAATAAAAATGCAACAGCCGCCGTCATAATCATATGAACATGCCCATGGCATCTTGGACTGGGTCAAAGAATGTGCATGGTGTTCTGCTTAGTCAAAGTGGAACGACTGCGGCCACCTGAGTCAAAGCTATAGCTAGATGTGCAAGGTGCTGTGCTTTGACAGCCCGCAGTAAAGCAGTTGCGGCGCAGCACGAGCCCTGTCGATCACTTAGACGATTACCGCTTCGGCCTGCTGTCCACGCCGCCAGCCCCCAGGCAGGATACAGCGTGCATGCACTGATCCCAGTGTGTCACATTGCTGTCGAGACTCTGGGCTTTGAGCTTTGGCGTGATGTCTGATGTGGAGAGTCAATTGCTAGCAGAGCTTGCCGATTGCCAGAGTATCGATGACTCGTTAGAGTATGCTGCATCTCACGGCCTACAACACAATCAGCTCGTTGGCGTTATCAAAAGCTTGCTAGCGGCAGGCCTAATTAAAGGCGAGGTACGGGCTGACGTGTGCTTCACAGGTTGAGAGTTGCGTCTGCATTGTGAAAGGCCTTTCATCACAATACGGCAGGCGTGCATGTACTCAGCGCTAGCAACCTGCCAAGCAAACCCTGCCTTTGTTCAGGAGCAACGTCATGCCAGCTACGCCCTGACTCAGGAGGGCACCAGCTATCTCGACTCTGGATCCCCAGAGGCACAAGTCTTTGCAGCTACGTCAACAGAAGGAATTCCACAAGCAGAGCTCCTGGTATGTGCTCCTGCACCTGAAGCTTTTGTGTCAAGCTTGTTGCGAACTGCATATCACCCCATCTTGCTGATTGGCATGGGTTACACTGCGCTGCAGCAAAAGCTAGGGCCTGTGGGCAAAGTGGGCATTGGTCAGGCAATGAAGCTACAGTGGATCATGTTGGACAAAAGTGGAGGACAGCCAGTAGCAAAGCGAAAGGTACAGAGCACCATGGCCTCAATGTGCAATGACTGCAACAATCTTTATGTAGCACATCCCAAGAGTGTTCACAGTTGTTAGACTCCAGTGACTGCAAGCATGATGTCAGAACTCCACTGCAGGTTGCTGAAATTTCGGACGGAGTGCAAAAGACTCTCCAGAGCATTTCTTCTGGCAACGCAGAGGTGAGCTTTGTTACCACCTGCAAGCTACTTGCCATCAAGGGTTCCTACCCAATGCTACTGCAATGTTTTTATCATTGTTTCGTAAGGCTGGTGTGCCTTCAAATGCACCCTTGCTTGCAGCAAAAATAAGCAAAGCAGATGCGGCGTCAGGTGGACGTGCACAAATGTAAGCATTGATGGGGTATTACCTAAAGTCCTCTGATCTGCAGTTTCCTAAGATTGTGCTATGGCAATTCTCATGACAGGGCATTGCAAAGCAAGAGGCAGATGGGCTCAAGAAGCGCAAGCTGATAATTCCTGAGACAAAAATGTCCTACAAGCTCAGAAAGGGCCCCAAATTTGCCTTGCAGCGCAAGCGGGCAGCCACAGACCTGACTCATGACATGCTGCAGAGGTGTGTCATGACATCTCTATTGCGCCAGGATTTTGCAGCACTTATACATCCTTTCTACCCTGTTGTCATGCGATCCTTGAATCCTGCCTGCGCTCACAGCCCTTCATGCTCTCTGTTGTCTGCAAGCAAGACTTGGGCAGACTGTTGTTCAACCACATCAGGCTTGCCCATCAACATACAGACGTTCTGCTGAGGGACAACCTCATGCGTAGGCCCAATCATAGTCCCGCACCGGTCACAAGAGAAGTTTCAGCAGCTAGTTTTGCACAGACAGGACTTGTTCCACGCCAGATGCAATAGGGGCCACAGACGCCAGTGTGCCTGTCTGCCTGCTGCAGCATGCCATGAAAGTAATGTACACTTACTGACTGTGTGTATCATACCTTAGGGGAAGGAATGAATGAATGAATGAATGAATGAATGAATGAATGAATGAATGAATGAATGAATGAATGAATGAATGAATGAATGAATGAATGAATGAATGAATGAATGAATGACTAAAATAGCTTACAAGGACATTGTGCACACAATCAGTTTCCTCCCTGCCTGCTGTAGCTGACTGCCACGCTGGTCTGAGTATGACTGCAATGGTGCATTGACAGCTTGCATGGGTTGCTGCAGTGGTAGCTGGCAGGATCAGGAGTTCAAGGCATACAACTTCAATGCATTGGGACTTCCCCCTACTGGTGGCTACCTACATCCGCTACTCAAGGTCTGCTGCCTGTGAAAAATGGACTGCATCTGTGCTGCCAGAGTCTGAATCTGAGTGAGAGTGCCTGTCTTGAAGACCTTCAGATGTGATAACGATCAGCTTTAGTAAGATGGCATTTGCAGGCATGACAACATTGTATGGTGTGCCTTGTGATGTGCATCATCCTGATTCTGAGCTGAGCAAGGCTCTATGCCAATTTGGGTTGCGTTCAGTGCGTGAATGGCTGTGACATGCAACAGGGTGTGGTGGACATGCAATAGGTTTAGTGGACATGCAACAGGGTGTAGTGGACATGCAACATGGTGTGGTGGACATGCAGGTAAGGTCACAGTTCAGGAAGATCTTTGTGGCCATGGGCTTTGAGGAGATGATGACCAATGCCTATGTGGAGAACAGGTGCGCCTTGGGCAAAGAACCCGTACTGTGACCTCATCCCGCTTGGATTGCAACATAGTGACTGCTTGGGCTGCTCATGACCAGATTTCTCACAAGTTGAAATGCTAGGGTCAAAAGCCCAGGACTGTGAAGACTGCCAGTAAACATTGTTGCATAGCTTTCTCATAACTGATGGGTGCACACACTGATCTGTGGCCCCTAATTAGTGACCATACGGTCACAATGACGTCAGCATGCCAAATACAACAGGCATTAGCTTTTGAGCTTGTGTTCTTGTTGCCTGAGCCTTCAAGGCTTTGACAGAAACGCAGCTAGTTGGCTTGTGTTGCCACTGTCAGGCTGCCTGCACAGGGCACACGGCCTCCAGCACAGGATGTTGACATGTTTTAGGTCACTTCTGTGTGCTCATTCCATCTGCCCTTGCTTGCGTGATGGTGCCAACTGCTGTTGCAGCTTCTGGAATTTTGACGCGCTGTTTCAGCCTCAGCAGCATCCTGCCAGAGATGCGCACGACACCTTCTTCCTGACAAGTAAGTCCTCCGCAGCCTTCTCAGCTATAGGTTGTGCAGAAATGTGCTTGAGTCATTGCTGAAATCAACAGCAAACTGTAAAAGTTGTTGTACCCTTTGAGCACACATTTGCAGAATGTGCTTGCATTGTGCTCAAAATCTAGCTAGATTCATGTAAGGGTAAAAGGACGCTGTGGAGCAACTATATATGCGCAAGTGCATTTGTGCTCCACTCAAAGGACATTCTCCTCATTGTTTTGCACTTGCAGTACTGGGGGCACACTGTACGTGTTGAGATTCCCATTCTATGAGCTGATTGTGATGACTTGGCGGTGCAGATCCTGCCAGCACACCAGCTGAGCGTCTACCGCAGGAATATCTGCACAGGGTCAAGGCCACTCACGAGCAAGGAGGGTATGGGTCTATAGGGTAAGTTCTATCACTGCTGCTATTACACATTACAGGAGTCTGACGACGAGTACTTTTGGACATGGCAGTGGCATGCCAAAAGCACCGAATTGCAGTGGGAGTTGGCACTGACAGGTCTGCATTTTTTCACGCGCGGTAGCCACTTGGTGAGATGGCACTAACACTATTGGACTCAAGGACTGACCCCAGCATCAAAATGCAATGTATTGGTTGGCTGCTTGCTTGTTTGGCTTGTTGGTTGGTTTGTTGCTCGATTCGTGGATGGCAATGACAGCAGCAGCATCAGCAGAGGCAAAGAAATACTTTCTGCTTGCGAAGCCACTTGGCGGCGCTGCATCCCATGTCCAGCCGTGCAATATCCATGCAGGCTTTTGTTGCTGCACGTAACCGGCACACTTTGTAGTGTTGCTGACTCCATGCTGTTCCATGCATGCAGGTACGGGTACAGTTGGAAGGTGGCAGAAGCTGAAAAGAACCTGCTGAGAACGCATACCACAGCAGTATCTTCCAGGATGTTGTACAAGCTAGCTCAGGAAGGCTTCAAACCGGCCAAGTACTTCTCCATTGACAGAGTGTTCAGAAATGAGGCAGTGGACCGGACCCATCTGGCAGAATTTCATCAAATAGAAGGCAAGCTTCTGCTTGTATTGCCCTGCTCAGGCATACTGCTGCCTGGTGTCAGAGATATTGGCTATCAGGCGTTTCCAGACTGCTTTGCGACATCAATTTTGAAGTCATAGCATGCTCAGCAGGCTTGTCTGGTTTGCTCTCGTAAGTGTGCCCATGCAGCACCGACAGACGTAGGTAGCGAGGAGAGCTCTGTCAGGAGGTCATGCAGGGAGCTACTCAGGATTGTAGGTACCTGATTCGTGGGGAGGACATGTGTTGCAAAGCATGAGTGTATGTCAACAAGTTCTGTGCGTGTGGTGTGTGATGTCATGCAGCCACGCAAATGGGAAGACAGAGACCTTCAGACACCCTCCTGTGGGGCGTTTCCTGAGATGTCTGCCAGACTATTTTGCTCAATAGGATGTGCAAGCATGCTCTCTGAATGCATAAGTCAGATGCTTGAATGTGCTTAGCCACACTGAGTGCAACCCTGCATGCATAGTAACAGCACACACGACCAGCTTGCAATATTAGTGCACCATGCATTGTCACGGCCAATGATCAACTTGAGGTATAGTGTTGCTAGGGGTTTGATGCCATGCACTCGTGCACCTATGCAGGTAACTTCTTTCATGTCTTTGATGTCCCCACTTTGCAGATGTTGCGTTTGAGCTTGTCTTGACTGTGCAGGTGTGGTGTGCGATAAGGGCTTGACGCTGCGAGATCTTATTGGCACCCTGAAGATGTTCTTTGACAGGCTAGGGCTGAAGAAGCTTCGCTTCAAGCCAGCCTACAACCCATACACCGAACCTTCCATGGAGATTTTCAGGTCTGCTGCCATACATCAAGCACTGCTGCGCTTGTCAGGCCGTGCATTTCACACAGAGGCAAGCACAACTGTTGATGTGCAGATCACAGTGGGCTGCTGGCTGATCACGTGCACCTCAAAATCTGCATGCACCCAGCGCTGCATCAATGCAAGCATGAACACCGTTGCCTGCTGCGACCAGACTACATAAAAGTATTCAAACACCCTCAAAAGCAAAATTTTCCCAAACTGGCAAAGCTGGCCATACATGTTGTCCGTGATGAGGAATCGCTTCTCCGACTGTAGGCATCAAAATCGTCACACCGAGTCCCAGGGATCTTGTTACCTCATCATTGCTGTCATCATTCACGGAGCTACTCAGGGCTGTATGTACCTGACCCTAGATGGAGAGATAGAGGAACAGAGGTTACATAGCTTTATCCAACAAGGTTACAATGTAGCCAACAAGGACCAACAAATGAATGAACAAACAAAAACAAACAACCAGACAATTTAAAAAACGAATGAACAAATGAAAACAAACGAACAGTTGAAGAAACAAATGAACGACGAAGAAACAGACAAATGGTTACTGTGGCTGGTTGCAGCTACTCTGATGAGCTGGGGAAGTGGATGGAGGTGGGCAACAGCGGCATGTTCAGGCCCGAGATGCTGAGACCCATGGGCCTCCCTGAAGACGTCTCTGTCATTGCTTGGGGCCTCAGCCTTGAAAGGTGCGCTGTTACCGGTCCAACATATCTCAAGTAGACACACACAATATCAGTTCCCAAGCGCTACTGTTTTTTGGTTTTCACCATGAAACAGACCCCATTTTTTAGGATTCTCAATGAGGCCCATTTTGAATACATGACATGGAAAAAGCTAGTGATAGTCTCTACATCCCCAAGAGTAGTCATTTCTCTCTGTGGCCGAGTGGCACTGCACTGGAACCTCAACTGTCTCCTGTCACCCATCTCATCTTTTTGCAAGCTCATTCACACCTCATTTTCACCAAGTGAACTTGCCAGCCAGTGTCGACTTCGTATTGCCAATAATGAGCAAAGATGTATTGCAACCCTGAGACTATATTGATTGCATGTAACTGACAGGTTCATGTCCAACTTTGCCTTGGCAGTGCATCAATTACTGTCTAGTGACCTGCCAGTACTCATACTTCATCAAAATGACGAATGCCAGTAGTGAGATGTGCCACTGTCCTTTGTGGGTGGCTTCACATAAACTTGATTTTGGCATAGACTTCCTTTGGCAATGGAGGTTGCACCATGTCCTTCAAATGCATGTTCTTCCCGTTGTCTGGTACCATGGTTCCAGCTGACCTCTTATGAGTATTCTGTGCAGGCCAACAATGATCTTGTATGGAATCGACAACATCAGAGATCTCTTTGGACACAAGGTATGTCTTTGCCTGATAAAGTCACACGTTTGCCTATCAAAGTAAAGGTGCTCTGACATGAAGTGCAGCAGAGCAATGTCAAGTATAGCATCTTGCAGGCAAGCAAAACTTGATTGCAATGATTGCTGCCTGCAGGTCAGCTTGAATCTAATTAGGAAGAATCCACTGTGCCGACTGGGCTTGTGATCTGTTCTGCAGTGCATTGTCCCATCTATGCGTAACATATTTAGCATGCTGATATGCTTTGCACTGCATATGGCATATGGCAAAGGTGTACATGCATGCGCGCATAAGTAGATGCATCAAATCAGATCAAACTTTGACAGGCTCATGGGTAATTACTCATACTCTAGTTCATTGGACAGACATATTACGAGCAAGATTGTAGATGCAGCCTGCAAGAGATTTCATATTGGTCATACAGCATGCCCTTGCCCCGATGTTGACAGACAAGTAAAGACTCTGAAAATACAGTCTGTCAGACAAGCTGTGGTGTTAATGTATGAACACACTGAAATGAGAATAATAGGTGACCAGCAGTAATATATAGTCACCGCCATTTTATAGCGGAGTGACCATGAAGCGCTTAATTGCTTTCCTGAGATTGGCTGGCCAAACAATGTGCTCAGCAAACCAGATATGAGAGCGTTCCAGACCAGCATCAGTATAGACAGCGCCTAGTACAGCTTCGTATGACTCAGACAGGATGCCTGATGGGTAAGGCAGCTCAGCAAAATTCTCGCCAACGTATATGCTGGAGATGTCATTGCCCACAATCACCCATTTCTGGAGCCCAAGCTGCTGTGCATATTTGCAGCAGCTTGCTCTACCAATCATGACCGATCGCAAGTTTGCCAGATCGCCAATTGAAGCTTGAGGGTATCGTGATAACAACCCCTCAGAAACCACCAGCTGTAACACAGAATCTCCTATCCTGCACCACATCACCTGTGTCATGTCATGAGCAGTATGCATTGAGGCATATATAAGTCATCATGGTGTAATTGAAAGCTTCCTGCAGTCACAGGGCAACAATTGGGTCATGGTTGGGGTGCTGTGGAGATTTGTTGCCTCATATCCTGGAGTAATGAGGCCCAGCTACATGTGCTGGGGTCCTGAGGGATGTGATGTAGCTGTAGTTTACACTGGTATATGGTGTTAGGGCCAAATGATGGCATGTTACGTTACATTTGGTTCATACCGCCATTATTCATGGCCAGGTTAGCTTAGCTCATGACACATTGTGAACCATGGCTGTTGCTGATTTAACAAAGTTGGCACGACCAAGTGGATAGCACATCACAAAAGTCTAGGCAAGAAGCATACCATGCTAGTGGAATGTTGTTCTGCGCCGATGCTGATGTGTGCGTCAGTGCCAACCGTAGCAGTTGTCGGTTCAGGAACCGGTACCTGTGTGCAAAGCAGGAGATAGCACTTCAAACCCGTCGTTGTGTAGACTATCATGGACTCAGCGTGCAGAGAATTCACTTCTGCATTTTTGCAGGTGAAAGATTCCATACCCGATCGCTTTCTCGGCCCGGTCAAGTGTAGCGTCCGAGTGAAGCTTATGACTGTCCACCTCGTATCGGAATCTGATCTTGGTTGCCGACTGTAAGATCTGAGCCTTCAGATCTTGCGGCCATATCTCCGTTGGATCAGAAACTGCGCTGGTCTTGACACTGCAGGCAGGCTGCGCGCAGTGGCCGAAAAAGGACGACCGGAGGGGTGGTTTGCAACACCGCGGAAAGGCACCGTCGCTGGCTTGCCTCGCAATTTGCAGGCTCGGACTTCGTATTAGCCGTACGAGCATGTGATCAGCAGTTATGCTGGGCAATGCTCCTTGCCATGCCTTCAACCGGAGCAAGAAGCCTGGTTTCGGAACCATGAAGACCAACCGGCTCAAACTCCAGAAGACCTAACCCAGTTTTAAATAGGTCAAGAACCAGGTCAACCCGATCGGGTAGAGCTGGGTGTCTCCTCGAACTCCGACTCCGTGCTTAACAGCAAAAGTCTTGTACCTCGGAAGGAGAACGAGGGCATGAACTGCCTGCTACAAGATCCCAAGTGTTGTTGCCACACTGGTTGTGGACGTCTGCCTCCACGTGAAAGACTTGCAACCTCAGTTCACCGACAGCCTTTTACTGCTGCCCGTCAATCCAGCCGATCTTCTAGTCGCAACACACGCAGGTTGTGTTGTCGAGTCACAAGCACTAGCGATCCTTCGACCTCTGTCAGCACCAGTTCGCCTACTTATAGCCCACATCAGAAGGGCCTGCCACAGTCGCAAGTTTGGGAATTGGACTTTTGCTCACGTCCTCTATTGGACGAGCGAGGCAAAAAACGCTGGGAGCTGCTGATATGTAGTCCAGATCGCAAGTTCGAGTATTCTGCTTACTTCCCAAACAACAAGATCAACAGTACACAGGTACCAGACCTTAGTTTTCATGCTCAGCACCACTCCATGCTTTGTGTTGGCACTTGTGTATTCAAGCATCACCTCCGTGTGTTGTTTTCAGTTGAAAGCAGCACTGTTGGAGTTGCTACAACAAGCAGGCGCTGAGAAGCCTAGGCAATGCCGCTTCTTCCGAGGACAAATGCAGACCATCATTTCTAGATCCCTTGCAGATCTAGATATTGCTCCAGTCCCCAGCAGACGTTGTTTCACTCTTATAAGTGAGTCTCTTGCTTCCTGCATCTGATGCTGCATGCCTGATTCCCAGGTCACAATGCTCTGAAGATGATCCTGCTGCTGATTGAATTTGACACCTGCGATGATGCCGTCCGTTGCTTTGCACAATACAGCAGAAATCAATATACAGCACAAGCATGTAGCTGAGCATACCTTCTGCTGTGCAGGCTGGCTCCAAGAACGCCTGGAAAATTTGTACAAGAAAGATCCTGGATACAGTGACAAAGCCGCTTCCCTGTTCATGCTTGATCTCCAGTCACCACAAGAGCTGCCAGACAATCTGCGAGGAGAGCAGTGGAACTTTGTTCAGCTGCCCTTATCTGCTCTTCTGGAGGAGCTATCTCAGGTCAAACAGGTATGCAACCTCCCCCAATCAAAGGTCTGACGGCTTTACTTCCTTTGGCTTTACTTCCTTTGGCTTTACTTCCTTTGGCTTTACTTTCCTCCAATTCAGGTAGTTTTGAGTGTAGTTTGAGTGTACATCAGCCTTTCGTCTGATGATGAGAAACAGGCTGCAGGCTGTCGTGACTGAGCAAGTGATCTTCTGTTCCTGCAGCGTGAGGTCTTTGGAGATACTTTTGACCTTGCCACAGCTGATGCCGCAGACCTTCCTCTGGACGCTCTCATCCCCGGTATGCTGTCCAGCTTGCAGCTGAATCTTGCACCACATCAAGCACACGCTTGCTAGCACATTGAAGCAAAGTTCAACTTGCGTCAGAAACGCACACCCATCTTTCCTATGTAACTCCAGACTCATGCAGCATGATTTGATGCTGTATATACAGAACAACCTGTGACGCCACATTCTGAGACGTTCTGCTGTTGCAGGCGTGGCAGTGTTCAGTAAAAGGGCAGTGCCACTGGCAGCTTGGACCAGTGGGTTTGAGTTGGCGGCTCTGGTTGCAGACACCGACAGAGCTTGTGTAATCCTGGAGACAGGCGTGAACCAGCGGTGGCGGTACGGCAGCTACAGGCGCAATCCAGAAACCAACGCTGAGGCTCGACAATGGGAAGATGCCAAGAAAACTGTCAAGTGAGCTTGCTACTGGGTGTTGCTCAGACTGAAAATGATGTGAGGCAGTACATTTGAGGCAGTTTTTGAGAGCAGAAGAGGCCATCAGAGTAGTTTTGAAGGGATGCGCTCTGCACATTGTGAAGTTTGTGAATCTCAACTATCTGGCTGTGTCAAAGTAACATTGGTCTCAAGGGCTCTTTGGCAAAGCACTGATTGGCGGGATTTAAGCCTGACAAATGGTGCAGTCTGTCCTTTGCCAAATGGACACTTGATGTCAGGAGCACGACATGCGAGACTGCCCAAGTGGCTTCCTGATTCCGATGTCAGACATTTGGCGTGATACACATTTCCTGCTGGGGTTCATAATCTCCAGTCCATCACTGCCGGAGTGTCTCTGTCATCACATAATGGCATGTCGTACAAGCAGTGCATCTTGGTCTTGAGATGGTGGTGGCCTTGCAGGGGTTTGCACTTTTTGGCTCTACAAAAGGACGAGGAAGCAGAGCAGTGTGCAGGAGTATGGCTGCTGCAAGATAGAGAGCCACCCAGCATTTGATGCATCTTGTCATTGTCACTGATGTCAAAGTAGAATCATGCTGTGTATCATGAGTGCCTGAGCAACATGGGCAGATACAACCAGTGATGTCCTCAACTGCAGCCATGACTCTCACAGAAGCCGCTGTGAGCATGTCACGGCTGTCAGGGTGCACCTAGATCCTTCCAGTTGGAAGCTCACGACGTCATCAGTTTGCATGCGCAGTTGCACAGCGCATGCACATGTCCAAGGATGTCTTTGTTTTTGCTATCGTAAATTGAATTGTTAGCAAAGTGATTGAAGCTATCTGGGCTGCAAGGTTTGGTCAGTACTCACAATTTTGTGATTCTGCTGCAATGAGACGAGGCTTTTCTGTGAATAGTGACCCACGAGATAGTAATGTGCTTTTAGCTTGTTCAGCATGCATCAGGCAAACAAAGATATGACTGACCAACAAAATTGTTTGCTACTCAACCCGGCTCGCTAGATTGCAAATGTGTTGTGTATGTGCCTGCGGAGGGACATTTCTTCGAAGAGGAGTGTGACCCGAGCCACAGATGTTCCTAATTTTACTGCACTGTTGAGATTACTGCTGAAGCGTTGCCGCGATCAAGTGTAACAAAGCTAAACTACATGTTTTCACTGATCTGCAGTAATGCTTAATCAGCAGTCCTTGGTGCCAAGTACTCTCAGTACACAGAACAGAACATGTTATACCATTCGAAGTTGTACAAACAGCAAAATATATACAAACACTGGGGCCAAATGCAGTTGCAACAGGTTGACCACACCTGGACTGCAGCAGGCAGCGCAAGACAACAAGTCAGCAGACAGGATACAGTGGCAGTATTGGCTCTTATACAGCTGTCTGACCTGTCACATGTCAATGGCATTTGGCAGTTTGTGCACCATCAGTGAACGTAGTGTGTCTGCCTAGGGCTTTGCAGCACCAAATGCATTAGACACTTGTCAGGTGCACCTTGACTTGACCTGTTGCAACGATGCATCATTAGCAATGCGTCGAACCGCTTTCCTGCTGTGTGCGCACTTTGACCAGCCTTGGACAATGGATCCTGAACAGACTAACCATGCACTTGCAGCATCAGAACTGTGTGTTTGTGTGATTACTGGCTGCTCAAGTGTCCACGCATTTTAAATTCCGAACAACAAGTTGATTGACAAATGTATGCATCAGAATAATAGGCAGAGCATGTGCCCAGCTTGTATGTAGTTACCATGCACACAATGCATACAGCACGTCCCAGAAACAATCATCTGCACCTGAGGTGGTGTCTTTCAATTGGCGCTCCATCTCCACTGGAGCTACACAAAAAAGCATGCGCTCCAAATGATTCTTGGGCATGACAATGATGAGAAAGTTCTCAAAGACAGTTGCCAGACCAGGATATGTGCTGCAGCACTGACGTTCATTTGCGCTGGGCTAGCAAGCCAATGCCTGCCTGGACACTCCATTAAGCTCAGTTGAAACATTGGTTATAGGTCAAAAATGAGTGCTGTACGACAGGCTTCTGAAAGGTGAACAGGTCACATCAAAAAATGCCATATGAAACGTGCTTCTTCTGCTGCAGTTTGACAAAGCGAGTGCTTTGAAAGGTTTGAATCTTCCTGCTGTAACAACAGACAGACACGGATGTGCCCTCAGTAGGTTCACTGTTTGAACATGAACAACATGGCAAGGAATCGGCGACCCAACCAGCCGTAGCTGGTGAAGATGGATTTCAGCAGGAATGCAGCTTCTTGAAGACATTTTTGACGGCAGCAGCATGACACTATGTGATGTAGAGTTGCTCGCGGTGGTTGTGTGCTCTGTGGTACTGACTAGCGTGCTGGATCATCCAGCCTGGATGTGCAGGCTGCAAGCAATTCTCCAGAGCAGCTGTCGTTAGTCACAATTTGTAATAGGCTTATGCCGCATCTGTTTGGGTCAATGGCGTTGACTCGCTGCGCAACTGTTACGACACCAGTCTGCGTGCTGGCGCATTACTTGCATTGACTTGAAACACTCAGCGTCTTCAGACGTCCAGTTCTTCACCGCTTCGTTGTGACTGCAAGCTGATCCCGATCCGTTTGTGACTCTTTCAATACTGCGGTGGATACTCCAGACCGTCAAACCATCACCCAATCCTGAAAATTTAACGGTCCGGTAAAGCCCATCAGCTTCACTTGTAACAGGCACCGGCAGCCCAGAAGGGTGAGGCATGGGTGTCGATCAGTCCAGCTGACAGGGGGGCATATTGGAGCAGGCCGTGCCATGCGCCTGCCCTCGCAAGCCCAGCGACCCCTGAAAGCCGCACCAGCTGCGTCTCATTGCAGAATGCACTGCCAAGTTGGCAGGCTTTCCAGGCTATTTGTTTCTGCGCCGGGATTCACCAGCTATCTGCCCAGGCATGTTGTCCACAAATTCTGCACTCAGCAGTAACAATTCTCCCCCGTTTCCTGCATGTGGCAACTGAGTGGCTATCAGAAAGGTTTACTGTATGCACACCTTTTCAGGCTTACAGTTGCTGCTGCACCTCCTGGGGCAGAACGTGGCGTGTGTTCACAGGGTCAGGTAGTTTCCTTACTTTATAGCAGGTGCTGCATCTAGTAGCTTGTCTCTATCTGCCTTGTGTGCCTCATATCAATGCTGCTTGCAAGCAACGCAGCTGCCATCATTCCTGCGTTGATGTGTGCATGCTGCTTGTCTGCTGGCCGTTCAACTCCTATGACCGGTACATTCTGGGCAGTTGTGCCATCATCTGATGTGCATCCTCACAGACTACACAGGCCTTCAATGCTGCTGAATTTGCTGAAGGCAGGCCCATGCAGCACTGGAGACTGGGTGCATGCTGATTTGAGCATTCTGTGAATGTTGTTGCATACAATCTTGCATGTAGGGAGAAAGGAAGAACACACAATTTTTGGATGTCTGCTCCTGCACAAAACATTTTCACATTGGTTGTGCCCAGAGAGTCTACGACACAGACATCCCAATTCTCATCACACACACTAGTATCAGCTCATGACAAGCATTAGATCCTCTCAAGCAGTCTTCTGTCCATGCGTGCAGTCAACGGTCCTGGCTTTTCCCCCAGGCCCCCCTCCCTCCAGTGAGGAGCTTCCTGGGTGGGAGGACCGAGCCTGCGTCTCCAATCTGGATGTGCGCCGAAACATCTTCTGCAACAGATCCCTCAACATGAGGTCCATCAAGGTGAGGCACACAACTGCCTGCTTGCCCGCGAGGTCAGGCAGAAATGATGACATGTGCAGCTGCAAAGCTACTTTGCATTGCTCAACCTCATTCTGCGGTAGTCCCTGAGGGTCTGCTGAGCTGTCTTCGTCTAGTCAGGCAGGAAAGCTAATGCCAGACAAGGCGCGCAAAGTGTTTGCGCCACCTGTAGGGTTCAAGCTTGATTGTCTATAGGTGCATGCTTTGCCTGCTATGCTTGGTGCGACACAGGCCAGTACGATTGCTGCATGCTGTAAAGTCTGCAATGTCATGCTGAGCATCCATCCATTAGAGAGACGTGATGCTGAATGAGGCTGCCACATAAGCAGCGCTGTCTTGTCAGCAACAGCGATGGAGGTTACTTTCAAACGCACCACCAGCACTCAAGGCATTTGTCAGCATTTGGTGCTGCATGAGCTAGGGCGCAGCATCCTGCAGCTATACACTTTGTCATCAGCCAATCGTGCTGACCGCAAACCATCTTGACGACATGCACTGAGCCAGGTCTTGCAAGAGGCGCATAGCAGGACAGGCATTCCTTGTCAATGCAGGCTGTGGGATTCGACATGGACTATACACTGTCCCAGTACAAGCCTGAAACCTTTGAGAAGCTGGCGCATGACTTGACTGTGGAGAAGCTTGTTGGTGTCTTTGGCTATCCAGAGGTGAACGACTGCCAGTCAAAGCTAATCCTTCTTGCAGTTGTGGCACATCCTTGCACCGTCAATGAGCATGAACCACATGTGACCGTTGACCACAAAAAGATGCGTGCAACAGCGGCGGGCTATGCAGTTCGGTAGTTCCCTCCTGTCATGATGTCAAATCTACCCACTTGACAATTTTGAATAACAGCCCTGCTGAAGTTGATTTTGGGGTGAAACAAACCATGCAGAGCTGGCGGCGAGCATGCTGAAGGCCATCAATGACAGGTTTTGAGTGAACGACCATGGGCTGTGCTGTCCTAAACGTCCGTCTCAATGTCCTCCTCAAACATGGATGCTCAACCACAGGAGAACATTGAGTTGGACAACGACAATAGCAGTGAGGCAGCACAGCCCACAGCTGACTCGCTGACTCACTGACTCAAATCCTGTCATCAATGGCCTTCAGCATGCTCCTCCACCAAGCTCCAGCCAAGCACTTGCCATATGACAACAGAAACAACCTGATGCTGCCTACATCACTATTGCACAACAGTCATCACCTGCATCATGGTGCAGCCATCCTGTTGCAGCCATGTGACTGTCAACTGCATTCGATTCGATTCGATTCGATTCGATTCGATTCGATTCGATTCGATTCGATTCGATATGTTTAATGTCCTGGGGGGCAACTAAGACCCAACAGACAAATAGTTCAGGCATGCATTGCCTCCACAAGCCAGAGCAAAGGCATGTGATGACTGTGTGTCTGTGTGTGTGTGTGTGGTGTAGATCATTGCTACATGGAGGTTTGATTGGCGGTATATGGTGCGAGGCCTCACCATCGATAAGCAGAGAGGCAACATCCTGAAGATTGACCGCCACAAGTATGTGAAGATAGCATATCACGGCTTCCGGGAGCTGTCCCGGGCAGAACGCCGGGCTATCTACTCAGATAGCAATGTAAGCCAGTGTACACTCATGTTGCACTGAGCCCTGCTGAGTGTTGTCACTGAATTGCTGCATCCAAGATTGAATAGGCGTGTGATGGGCGCTGCTAGTACAAGTTGTTGGCGTACTGCAGAACAGGAGCATATTTCACAAGAGGAACAGGTATGCGCATCTGCAGTATTTGCCGAATTAAGCTTGCAGCACAGTTTGAGTCACAGACTCATATGCATGGGGAGAACACAAGCACGACAGCAGTGGAGGTGCCTGGTCAGAAACGTGGTGCTTAGGACTGTACACTCCTTGCATCATGCTAGGCTAAATAGACCTGACTACAGATAATCCATGGACCATTGTCACGCCCATGTGCAAAAGCGCAGCTGCTGGCATAATGGCAGCATGGTGATGCTGTTGTAGAGCAGTGCTAGTGTACCAGCATGTAGCATACACCAGCTTCAACATATATGTATCATGACAAACAGCTGTGGTGTTGCTTATCATAATGCCAATGAGGCAACAAGCTGATACCATTGGGTCCTCTACTGGGTCATGCATTCAACGCCCCCCCCCCCCCCCCCCCCCCGCCCCACCCCCTCAAACAGAAAAAGAGGAGAGCATCTGCTCTGACACACCTTCTGATGGACAGCGTAACATGCCTGAAGTAATGCTGTATTAGCTTTCCCCTGCATTTGCTGTCAAGATCATCTGTTGCACGGCACGTCACGATGAGCAACAGTCTGCCGCCTTCCAACACATACTCCACTGGCTAACACCCCTCTTAGCTAGAATCAGCCTTTTGAGCATTGCCTCACTGACTGACTGGAAGCTATCTCTTGAGCTTGTCTACTACAAGAGTTCGTTCAACACCTGTCTTGGGTCTCACCATGCTGGCGTGCTGCTGTAGTTGCAGTTTGAGTTTGATGAGCCAGACTTTGCCATGATCGACACTTTATTCAGTCTGGCAGAGGCTCACCTCTTCATGCAGCTGGTGGAGCTTCAGGATAGCCAGCCTGACCTGCTGCCACCTGGCAAGACAAGGCCTGACCTGTATAGGTGTACCTAGCCCTTTCCAGTCCTGTCTGCCTTTCGCTGTTGCCTTTTGCTCTTGTTTCTCTCTGTTGCCTGTCACCCTTTGCCTTCCCTGTTGGTGCCTTGCCTTTCATTGTGCCTTCTGCCTTTGCCTCTGAACTTGGGCAGTCATCACCGGCGTCAAGTGTCTACTGATTTAGCACAAGTATGAGCCATCCAGCTCGATGCTGCTAGTCCAAGCAGTGCTCCTGCAGAAGGATGTGCAAGCAATGCTTGATTTGCACAGCTATAGTTCTTTTTCCAACAAGCAGCAACTAGGCAAAGTGCTAAGTCCATTAACAACCTACTACTTTTAGCCCAAAGAAGGCTGCTGTCACGGCAGCTCTTGGGAGTCATAAACATTGTCGAGCATGGCAGCCATCATGTTGAAGCCCTTTCTGATTACATAGCATAAAAGCTGCTGCATGACCGTGCAATGATCTCTTGACCAGTCTCACAGACATTGCAGTCGCAAGCAAGCTGTAGATAAAGGTCCTGCCCAAGTCACTCACACTAATAAAGACCCCACAGCCATGACGGCAATGCAGCAACAGCATCCACACAAGATGACAACCAGTGCAGTGTTTGGTGACATTGTGGTTTGCCCTGTTGCAGGGATGTGCGAGCAGCCGTAGACTTGTGCCACAGAGACGGTAGTCTAAAGCAGGCTGTGGCCAAGGACCCTGCCAAGTACATCCATGAGGACACGCGGCTGATAGGCATCATGGACATGTACCGGGCAGCTGGCAAGAAGCTGTTTGTGGCCACCAACTCCCTGTGGGACTACACCCATGTGGTCATGAACTTCCTGCTCACTGGCCGTGTTGGCAGCGACAGGAATGAGGACTGGCTGGAGTACTTTGATGTGGTCATCACAGGTCGGGCTCACATCTTGCAGACTCGCCGCCAAAAGTTGCGCCAGTTGAGATGTGAACCTGGCTTGGCAGCCGCAAGTCGTGGATGTGCTTTGATGAGTGGATTGCTGATGCAAACAACGCAGGATGACAATGCATGTGATCCTGGCTGGCTGGAGAACTGTAACAGTGTCATCACAGGTCTGGCTCATATCATGTGGACTAGCTGCCAAAAGGTTCAGGGTGGCAATGCATGTTGTTGTGAGCTCTCTGCTCAGTGGATGCATTAGATGTGAGAGGAGTGAAGCTTGGCTGGAGCTAGCTGCCCTAGCTCCTGCTGCATGATCATCACAGTTCAGGCTCACATTGTGTGAAATAGCTGGCAAAGGATACAGGATGACAATGCATATGGCTGTGAGCTCTGTGGGTGTGTTAGCAGTCAGAAGAAAGCCTGGCTGGAGGGCAGTGATATTGCCATTGCAGGGCAGATTGTAAATCACAAGGTTGCAGAGGCTCTGGTCGCTGGGTGCTGGGTGTGGAGGACAAGGGATGACATGAACTACAAGGAAAGTGTCACAGGTGTTCTGGTTGCATGCAGGATGCGGCAAGCCTGCCTTCTTCAACAGCCGCAAGCCCATGTTCGAGGTGCACACCAGCTCAGGCATGCTGCGCAACACTGACAGCGGCAACCCCATGGTTCCCATAGGTCCGGGGGGGGGGGGGGCGGGCGGGCGCCCCCCCCCCCCCCCC
>JAABUP010001242.1_pt1 | contig 53800 bp, 75 predicted proteins | sample 5559201 | NCBI WGS metagenome assembly JAABUP01 (sample SAMN10711887, study PRJNA513373) | rock metagenome | isolation source: Antarctica rocks | place: Antarctica | reverse complement strand
TCAGGAGTCGGACGACAGCATGTATTCTGATATGGCAATTTTGGGCCATTGTGCACAGCTGTCAGGGCAACCCTAAAGAAACACTCTGGGCAATTGGTCTAGTGGTATGATTCCTGCTTAGGGTGCAGGAGGTCCCGTGTTCAATTCACGGATTGCCCCAACGTTTTGCCGCTGGCGCAAGCTGCATGCCTGCTGCAAAACAAGAAAAAGCACCCTGGGCATGCTCAGCACTACAGTGTTGCATAATGTCCCGGTAGTCAACATTCTTGCTGCACTGAGCACTTGCGTATGGGTCATCCTTAGCATGCATGCAGCTCTGTGTGGTCTTTGGTTTACGCAAGTGATGCAGTGGGCATGGTTCACACTGTGCACAAATTGGCATTGTATGCACATCAAAATTCCATGATATCATGCTTCAGACACCATACATAATACACTACTTCAGTGCCTGCTCGATGCACTTACATAGGCATGCAATCAATTGCAGTGCCGAAACAACGGGAAAGGTGGCTATGTGATATGTGGGCATAAAAATACTCGAGCTGTTAGACATTTGGTTTCGGAGCACAGTTGACCTAAACACATCGCTGGAATCGGGACAGGTCGCTCTGGCAAATACACCGCAGCAGAAGGATATACGTTTCGCAAGTACCTTGCAAGAAAGCTACAGCTGCACGTTGGGCCACGACACAAGCAGTGTGAACACGCGCTCACTGATCAGGATCACCAGACTTCCATCTTCAGGTACACATTCTATTTGGAAGCTTGTTGGCACACCAGAACGCAATGTACTCTTTCCACGAGTCCAGGCTAGTACCGCAGTGCTAGTGAGCATGGTCAGCAGAAAACGCAATAGTCCTTTGCATCTCCGCGTCTGAAAATGTCCTCGTGCGATAGCAAATTCGGACTGGCATTGTGTTGGTGCAGCTGCAGCTGGTTTTATTGTGCAGCAGGGCTTCACTGTCAGCTTGGCTCATGTCATCCAAGAGATGCCAGAGCTGCTGGCCTTGGATTCTGTTCAGCACACCAATGCTTGGGAGCTCTACATGCATCTAGCAGCACGCTACGTGACCAAATGCACTCCTTCGTGAATTGCATCTATATGCGCAGCTTAGAGCACTCATACATTGCAGCACATCATTATTCACATTTTCCAGCTGATCATGAGAGCTCGCCAAGCTGGCAACAGCTACACCTGTTGAGACAGACATGCCAGTCTTTGTACAGGCAGACTGGCAAAATACAAATCACTTGCAGTCAAGCCACAGTGGCAATGACTCTGAGGAGTTACATAAGCTGACGGATTCTGCTAGTCAGCTCTACCCCTGCAGGGAAACAGCTGACAACCTTGTCTTGTTCCTTTCTCATGAGTGATCACCATGGTGATATGTGAGTCAGCAGCATGGGCAGAGGTGTTGTCAGGACAACTTGCTCGTGATCCCAGGCGCCATAGAAGTCAAGCCATTGACTAACTGCCCTTGGCCTTTGATGGACAGTCTTGATTCTTGGCAGCGTAAGTCCAGGAGACAGGATGCAGCTCGTGCAAGTTATCTGCTGCATGCTGCAATGACCATGTGCCAGGTCAAATGTAGGTGGGACACAGCAGTGGAGCGGGTCAAAACTGACCGACCAAATTTGCAAGAGCTGGAAATAAATCAGATGGACAATTGATGGCTCTATGTTGGCTAGTCTATCCACGGGCAACTGCCTCAGCATTTGTTACATAAAACAATATGTAGAGGTATTGACCACGTGCACAATTGCAAGGCGCCTTGCAAGGCCTTTTGAAAACAAATTTGTTACAGTAAGTATGGGACTGCTGACATTGCTAAACGGCTGAGTCTTGACCAACTCAGCATCCAGATATGTAGGAACGCTGTAAAGCGCGTGAACTGTTTTTGCTTAGTGACTTTTGCGTTTTGATCAAAGCTGACGATAAAAACGTTTGCAAGTAGTGAGCATTACCGAGTCAGTTCATGTACTGCAGCTAGCTCAAGCTTCTTGTTCGCCTATGCAACAGCGATGTGCTCATGCTGCCGATGCATGTTTGAGTGTTCTGTGCGATCTTTGCGTCCGACAACATGTTGCTTTGCATGTAGCATGCCCTGCACTTACTAATTATCATTCACGTATTGCACATGCAGGGGTTTACCTACACCGCATGCAGAGCAGTCAGGTAACCCGACGAAGTTGTCTTGCCGCAAAGTCTGGCTGCTACAAGCTGCCACAGGCCTTATCCATTGTGTCTCGCTGTTTTGAGTCATCATGGCCCCTATGCTTGGTTCCAGCTCGACAGCTCTGCAAGCGGTGAGAGGGGTTGACTTGACCGGCAAGACCGCTGTGATCACAGGTAAACCTCCGTGATTATTGCTTCTGGCACAACGATGTTAGCTTGATCAAAAACTTTTTTATTCATCCAAAACTCGACCATTGTGCAAGCTTCTTTGGCCCTGACAGTTTTCAAATCAATCAGCTGCTGCTATAATGTTCCTGCAGGTGGTAACTCCGGCCTTGGCGTCGAGACGGCTCGTGCCATGGCTCACGCTGGCGCAAGAGTCATATTGACTAGTCGTAAAGTCGAGGCTGGACAGGAAGTGGCTCGGCAGCTTAAGTCCTCTGGGGTCAAGGTTGAGGACCTATTAGTGCTTGCTCTTCTGGTGTCTATCAATCGCATCACAAACTTCAGGCCTGTTGCTTCTGCTGCAGGGCCACGTAGAAGTATCACAACTGGATTTGGCAGACCTGAGCAGTGTGCATCGGCTGGCCAAACAGCTCAGCTCTGAGCCTTCCATAGACTTCCTCTTCCTTAATGCTGGTGTGATGGCTTGTCCTCAGAGCTACACCAAGAATGGCTTTGAGATGCAAGTTGGAACAAACCACTTTGGCCATTTTGAGCTGACACATCTGCTGATGGATAAGTTCAGACAGCAGGTAATGCACAAATGCCAGAACTCAGGATCTGTATCGTGGAGTTTTACTCATTGCACACCTGTTATCGCTGCCTTTTTGTAACACCGGCACCCATCAAACTCAAAGCGTTGCTGCGTGCCTTCAGAAGCAATCTGTTTGGAATCAAATGTGCACTGGCCGGTACAAAATAGTATTGCTGCAAGGACAGCCATGTTATCATTTGCTCTCTGAGTGAACACCAAATGAGCGCATGTCTTCTGTTAGCTGTTGCAACCATGATCAGTATCAAGCTTGATGAGAAACCATGGTTTTATACTCATGCCTTCTGTACCCGCAGAGTCACATCACAAGAGGTGATCTTGTCACCCTCTGCACACAACCTGCGGCAGACTCTTTTGTCAAACAACTGCATTTCAAGCCGACTGAAACTCTACTGAATGTTTTGTTCTGATCTGAGCTGACATGCAGGCTCAATCCCTCCAAGACCATTCATTCATTCAATCAATCAATTCAACCAATTTACATTTCCCTGTATTTGGGACTCATCAGGGGAGTCAACAGACAATAACTGGGAAAACAACATTCACTAAGCACTAAATGTGAAAGCATTGCTCTCTTGTCGTCAGTGTGTCAATCACATGTCTGAGCACTGAAGGCTCTGACCAACTACGAAATTCCTTGTCACACAATGCATTGCATGGTTTTGCTCCATTTTGACAGATGATTGGACTGCAGGGCACACAAGTCCAAGCAAAGGCTATGTCATCACCTGCACAGCACATGCAACAGTTATAAAGCTGGCCAGTGAGCCATATGCCACTCACAGGCACTCACTGGCACTTGTTCTCTCTGCAGGCGCTCCACCAGCCACCAACGCAAGCAGGTTGAGCACCTGGCTCGTCTCTGCATCATGCTAACATCACTGGTGTTGTGGTATGCAGGCTACAACTGCTGAGCACCTTTGCAGCTGAACTTCAAGCAGGCTAAAACACCTAGCTAGTCACTGCTTTATGCTGACATCATTGATTTGGGACATGCAGGAGACATGTGCTCAGGAGCTGAGCAGCTGCACTACAAGCAGGCTGAGATACCTAGCTAGGCATTGCACTCTGCCGTAACCCTAAATATTGAACCCTATGTAACCCTAAGTGGCATGGGTATGTCACATGCAGGGCACACCTGTGAGAGTCATAGCTGTGTCATCATCGGCGCATCAAATGGATGGTTTGGACCTTGAGGATCTCCACTTCAGGCATAGGAAGTATGGGACCTGGAAAGCCTATGGACAAAGCAAGCTGTGCAACATACTTTTTGCCAAGGAGCTTGCCAGGAGGTGAAACCCCCTGAATAACACTTGTGTCTTCATCCGATATGGCATTGACTGAATCAGTTATGGGAAAATCAGACATAGTATGTTGTCACCTAATATGACGCAGAATGATTTTGTTACGGGACAATCAAACATAGTATGTTGTCGCATCATTTTGCATCAAATGATTCGGTCATGGACAATCACACCTGGCATGCATTACATGACAATGCTCAGTTTCTGTAGCAGCGTTTTCTGTTTCTAGTCAGCTAGCAATAGATGATTGTATGCAGCGCACCACAGTTGTTTGCTGCAATGGCGTAACTGTAGGTATTCCACTGTATCCTAACGTGCCTTGTGTCGTGAAGGGCAGCAATGCTGCTGACGAAGGTTTTTTCTAAGTTTGCAGAATCTGAATGCAAGGGCCGCTGCTGCTGCTGCTGCTGCTGCTGCTATCGTTGCTCTGCATCTGTTTTGACTTCAGGAATGACCCTGACAAGCCTGCATCATTGACTTTGCATTTCCACAATCACAACAATGCAGCTGCGCGACAGGTTGTGAGCTTGCTGCAGGACCGAGGGGACAAACGTGGAGGCCTTTGCTTTGCACCCTGGAGTCATTCTGACAGGCCTGTGGCAGCACACCCCCATGCTGAAGCCCTTTCTCAAGCTCGCCGGCTGCTTCTTTGCAAAAAACCCTGCTCAGGTACGTCACACAGTTGATGTTGCTGTGCATGTGCAAGCTGGCTGAGCATTGCTTTCAGCCAGCACAACATGCAGCACAGGATGAGGCATGTCTAGCTCATCTTCTTCTTTGCCAAGAACCCTGCTCAGGTTTGTCACTTTGTCAAAACAGTGCGTCTTCTTCTTTGCTAAGAACCCAGCTCATGTATGTCAGACTGCTAACAGTGTGTCTGCTGTCTTGCCAAGAAATCTGCTCAGGTATGTGACATTGTCAAAACAGTACGTCTTCTTCTTTGCCAAAAACCCTGCTCAGGTATTTCAAATTGCTAACACAACGTTTCTTCTGTCTTGCCAAGAAGTCTGCTCAACTACATCACAATGATGAACACAAGTGCATCTTCTTTTTTGCCAGGAATTCTCAATAGACTCCACACCTTGAGGTTTCATACGCCCTTCCCTGTGATTATGTATGCCTGCGCTCTCTTCTTTTGCACTGATGTGTCCACTGACCTTGCCATCATTGTGTCAACTTACATGTCCACCAATGTCCCTACTCGTTTGTCCACTGGAGTCCATAGTAGTGGCTGCAGCTCTGGACAGCTGTTGTGAGAAGCGATTTTTGAAAACGTTGTGATAAGTGGTCAACACTGTCAAGCTGATGGACTGTACTGCAGCACAATGCACAAAACACAAACAACATTTGTACATTTTTGCAAACCCTGGACCATAACCCTCAGACATTGACACCTTCAACCTCTGCAAACCCTGGACCTCCAGAAGAAGACCTGCAAACCCTTCACACACTGCACCTACAGCCTTTGCAAGCCTGGGACCATAACCCTCAGACATTGACACCATGAACCCTTGCAAACCTTGACCATACTCCTCACGTACTGGCAATATGAAGTGCTATGTATGGGGCAGCAATAGCAATGTATCCTCGCAGAGCAGACCCTAGACCATGACCCTAGGACATTGACACGGACATTGACAGTTTCAAGTGCTGTGACACAGCAGTGTATCTTTTCAAACCCTGGACCATGACCCTAGGACATTGACAAGGACATTGAAAAGTTGAAGTGCTGTGTACGGTGCAGCAACAGCAGTGTATCTTTCCAAACCCTGGACCATAATCCTCACCTGTTGACAAGCACATTGAAAATTCTAGTGCTGTGTGACAGCAGTGTATCTTTGCAAACCCTGGACCATGACTCTAGGACATTGACAAGGACATTGACAGTTTCAAGTGCTGTGTGACAGCAGTGTATCTTTGCAAACCCTGGACCATGACCCTAGGACATTGACAAGGACATTGACAATTCCAAGTGATGTGTGACAGCAGTGTATCTTTGCAAACCCTGGACCATGATCCTCACCTGTTGACAAGGACATTGACAATTCAAGTGCTGTGTAGGGGGCAGCGACAGCAGTGTATCTTTGCAAACACTGGACCATAATACTCACCTGTTGACAAGGACATTGACAATTCAGGTGCTGTGTAGGGGGCAGCGACAGCAGTGTATGCAGCCACAGCACCAGAGCTCAATGGCCAGTCTGGCGCCTACCTGCAAGACTGCAAAGTTGCCAAGCCAACTGCAAAAGCACAGGATGCTGAATTGGCAACCAAGCTGTGGGCCGTCACTGAGGCACAGTTGGCTGAGGCCAGAACCAAATTGTGACAGCAGCAAAATTGGCTGAGGCCAGAACAACATTGTGATAGCAGCACATTGGGCCTATGCTTGCCACATCAGGCTGATGAACCGAGCTGAAAGACTCCCAGATCTGGCAGAGTTGCCTTACGGCAGCATGTATAACCAAACAATATTGTACTTCCACATAACAGGCACAAGCTGTCAAAGTAAGACAGTATTTGATGATTCATTTTTTGTTTTTGGCTATACATACCTGCGGTGGATGCACTGTTTGAATTGCCAGGGCTGTGAGCCAGCCCTTTTCTACAAGTTTGTGTGAGAGCTTATTCTTTTGCCAATTTTAGAGTGTTGTTTGGTTGATGTACTGCAGTACAGCTGTACCGCCACGAAAGTTCCTCAGGGTTTTAATGTTCCTCAGCCTTGATCCAAATAAGATTCAGTCAAACAGATCCTCGTTCCATTATTTAGCAGTGTTTAATGGTCTTTGGGAAACTGCAGCATTAGTGACATCAATCGATTATGACTTTATTGAACCTCAGATGTTGGTATAGTGCGCAAAGGTTGCAGCACTTACATCTCGTATCGACGATTGGACTGTTTTTTGCGGTCTGCAAACTTAGCGCAGGTTTGACGACGCTTTTGAGGACAGGAAATGCACCAGATCTGCCAGATTTGATCTGGCTATCTAGATCGATGCTACATTTATATGTATGTCATCTGATGACGGTCATCATGGATGATATTCAATACTGCTGATGAAGCTCGGAGGTTAGTATTATTAATTGTTAATGTATTGCTCTTAATTTGCCTCGTCACAAACAAACAATTAATTGATTAGAGGAACATTCGTGGCGGTACTCAACCGATATGTTGTGTAAACTGTAGACAAGGCTGTACATGTCATGAAGCATTACTCTGCCAGTAAATTTTGCAGACTTGTATATACGCAGATCCGTGTCAGTCAGAGAGTCTCACACTGTGGTTATCATATGCAGCAGCAATCATGTCAGTATCATGTCAGTATGTGCATTGGCCCAAGACAGACTGATACGGGATATGCAGTGAGATACAGGAGTATCTGGCCTATTATATAGCTGACATCAAAAGTTTACTTCACCAGTATGCATTGTGTAGCAGATCTGTAAAGAGCTGCGTCCCAATTGGCACAAGCCTTTCATACCAATGTACTGGCGGAGGAATTGCTCATGCTGACGTCACCAAAGTCAAGGTCAAGGTCAAGGTCAAGGTCAAGGTCAAGGTCAAGGTCAAGGTCAAGGTCAAGGTCAAGGTCAAGGTCAAGGTCAAGGTCAAGGTCAAGGTCAAAGTCAAAGTCAAAGTCAAAGTCAAAATGAAGGAGCAAGGGGAGGCCCAAACTTTAGCAACTTCTTCTGCATAAGCCAGTTTAAGGCTATGTGAGCCTCTGCAGGTGGTTGCACTTGAAACAAAGGTTTGCTGTCTGCACTTCTGTGAGAGGAAAGCTTGTCCAGACAGCAGGCTGTCGGTCCACCTTGGGAGAACAACTGCTGCTGTCTGCCTGTTCCTTTGCTGGAAAGACCTGCTGAATACCAGGTTATACCAGGCAAGATGGCTTGTGATGAAGCAATAGATATGCATTCATGCGCAACACACTGGAAGCTCGTAGAGTAGACTCTTAGAGTAGACTCCTTGGTGTGCCTGCAGACATACTTGCTTGCATACCCACCCATGCGTCACAGTGATACTGCCCTGAGAAGGTTGACGCTCAGAATCAGAACCTTTTGCGGATCGGCAGACCTTGAATTGTAAGAGTGTCCTTCTCAAGTGTGCGTTCAGACTGTGCTGCCATGTTGTGACACTTGATACTGTATAATCTGCCTTGTAGTGTTTGATAAGGCCTAGGAAAGGTAAGTAAGGGAAGCGTAGCCGAGAAGCAATGGGTTGAACTGAAGTCAGAACACATACGACTAGCGCTACAACATCAGGCTACACAGCTACACACCTATCAAAGGTGGTGATACCCATCTTGTGCAATTGAAGTCTGTCCCGCCATTAGTATCTTGGGCAAATTGCAGCCTGCAAGGCAAAATGTGCAGCCTGCAAGGCAAAAGTGCAGCTCGCTGGACAAAAGTGCAGCTCGCTAGACAAAATTGCAGCTCAATGCAATTGATTCTGACAGGATCAAGGCATTTCACCAGGCTCAGCAGATCAGTGCATCTGCGGGTTAGATGTCTGAGTCCTACAGGGTGGACAAGTGGGACAAGCTGGATTAGGCTGAATTTAGACCAGTCCGTGCTCAGATTTGCTGCTGCATGTTCTTAGATTAAAAGTACGTCATGACGCACTGTAGCACAGCTGCACCTGCTATGCTCAGCTACGAACAATTCTCAACAAGTGCACACGATGCATTTGCTGTTTGAGCCATGTACAGCAAACAATTCAAGGCTTTGTTTCTTGAGACCCAAGATGGCAATGATGGTAGTCATCTGTTGTCTCTTCTAAGCTGTCGCTGCTGTAAGCTATATTGCCCAAGTTTTGGCCTGTCTGCAGCTTTGCTCAGCTTCTGTTTGTTCTGCCTGAGCTTGTATTGTTGACACTTGCATTAGCTTTGCATCTAGTTCTGCAAAGTGCTTTGTATACAGGCCAGTCAGTCTTTTGGCGTTCGGTGCTGCAGTATTCTGTGAGCTTGCACCTGCCACACCTTTTGGGTCTGAACCATGCTGCTGCAAACCATGCACGGACGCTTCAAGGTCACTGCAAGCAGAACGCTTTCGAAACCAACTACTTGTAGAGCTGCGTGAATTATGTGTATCCGCATCTTGCTTCCGTCCGTTTTGCCTCCGTGTTCACATGTTAGGAACAGAGTGTCGTGGATCAAGCTTGGGCCTAGGCACACGGGGTGGTTCTTGTACTTACGTGTTGCGTGTCCGCAGACTACACGTTTGAAATATACGTGAATCAAGACGCTGTCATGAAACTGAAGAGCAAGGTAATTTATCACATGGCGCCAGTTGTGATCAGGTCCTTCTTGATCGGACAGATGCTGGAGATTATCTGTGTAGTGAGTTGTGGAAAACTAACGGCGCTGGCCGTCGACACAAATCACATACCTTATCGGAGTCATAACAATCTCTGGCTCGCGAGCTGATCACTCTACAAATGCCGAGCTGTGTCACACTCAGCGCGTTGCCGAAGCGCGCCCCTAAATTCCAGCGGCGGCATAACGTCAAGACTCAGTCAAGAGCTTGACATACGCACTGCTGCGCTTGCTTGCCGGCACGTTGTGTTGGTGCTTGGCGAGTGAGCTTGCGCTGAAGCAACTGACACGGGCTCAGCTTGAGCAGCGCCTGCAGCTGTGCTGGCTTGATCATACAGTCATCCGGCCCAAGTGCCGAACACAGCCGATCGAGTCGGTACCGACTGCACTATGTCACTCACATTAGGATCTGCTGTGTCGAGCACACTCATGCTCTGCTACGACTCATCTCCAGCCACCAGCATGCCTGTGTTCGAGGCCAAGCTTTTGGCTTCTTTGACAGACACCTGCATAACTCAGCAGTGGTTCAGCGAAAGTCATGTCGGCAACCAGCATCGGCATTTGCAGCTTCTGGCCTCTGCCTCTGCCTCAACAGCTCTGCCTGCAACAGTTTGTTGTTTGGAATCCTGGGAAGCAGCCACAGAGAGTTTGGATCACCAAGCCCTGATCCCTTATGACCCCCTGCTGGTGTTCCTGGTGGAGTTGTCCAACAAGGGTCAGGGGCCCTGTATACCAGCACAGGAGCCTGCACATCAAGGTCTCACATTCAAAACAGCATCCACAGCCTCAGCAGTCAGGGGTGCATTCTTGGCTGGCAAGCTGCTTGCACTGGTCGGCCTTCACACACACTCAGATCAAGAAGCGGTATACAATATCCTTCACTGCATCTTCACTGCATCAAAAGGTTGTACAGAGCACATCTGCAGCAAAGATGTGCTGCCGTCTGAGACCAATGAGACCAGTATGCTGCTGAGCCTCTTGGTGCAGAGCTCCCTTGCAGTGGCGCGCCAAGCTCTTAAACAGCCGCAACAGCAGACGATGTTGACGTATACAGCAGCTCAATTGACCTGCGACCTTCTGCAATCATTAATGCAGCCTGGCTCATGTGCTGCGGCGCGTATTGCAGAAAAATTGTACCAAACAGGTGCTGTTGCCGGCTCATTCACATTCATGCAGTGAATGTACGAGGCATTCAGTATAGATTTCTCGACTGAACATTGCTGTGAGCATCTCATAACCTTGAGCTCTTTTGAACACATGGCTACCTGGTCTTGAATGCTCAGTTTGCTGACTAGCATTGCAGTTGATGTGCACACTGTGTGTGCTTCAGGAGACACTAACACTAGCACATTGCAAGCATGTCTCGCTGATGCATCTTAGCTCTAAGCCCTTAACCCTAAAGATGGATTCTGCAGGTTTCCTTGTGGTCCTGTTCACGGTGATCAGGCGGCGGCTCTGGTGGCGCCAAAAGGCACTGGAGGTGATGCATTTGGCGGTGTGTGCAGCAGATGCTGCGTGCCAAGACAGCATGATCCAGCTCTTGATACGCAGCAATGCTCTGGACTGCTTTGCTTGCATACTACGGCCGACCCTCTATAATGATGAAAGTGAAGATTCAGTAGGTGAGCTTGCCACATCTTCCTATCATGCGTTGTCACATGCGTGGACTGTCATCTGTCATAGCATAATGGTCCTGACCAGATGTGCATGCAGCAAGCCCAACTGGTTTGTCATGCTTCAACAACGGCGGTGATGCGTCCATTAGGCTCAGTAGTAATTCAAGCAGATGTGGCAAGACAGCACACGTGCACATGTGCAGAAAAGCTCCTGCTCAAACGGCTCACCACGTTTTGCGTGCAGTGTCCTTATGCATTGGCTCCCCTTCTCCACGGCAGCCGCCCCCAGAGGAAGATTGGCCCCATGAAGATGAGGTTGAAGATCAGCTGGAGGCTATGTGCATGGTGGCTCAACTGACGACTGTCATGGTGTGCTACAACATATCACAGCCTGGTGAAGAAGCCAGCCAAAGGACAAGGGCATTTATCAGCCGCACTCTCAAGCCACGCACATGTGCTACTACGCCCGTGCAGGACAGAGCCACAGGCAACAGCCCTGCCGATGGGGCTACTCACAGCAGCCCTGGGGCTGGTCCCAGTAGTCTTGGGTCTGGGTTTGCTCATGACAGCCAACAGCCAGTCACAGATGCAAAGGCTCGGGCTGATAGCAGTACCCTTGACTCAGCTCCAGCATTAGCCAACACTGTTGGTGCTACAAGTGGTACTCATGCTTGCAACAGCCCTACAAGCAGCACCAAAAGCCCCAGCTTAGGGACTGCAGCCAGCGACCCTGAGTATGTTGTGAGCCCAGGTGTTAAGGCAGCGGCCATCAAAGCCGCTCGCTGCGGCTCAGAAGGTACTAGCAGCAGCGTCAGACAAGACCCATTGCAGTCAGGCCCAGAGCACAAGGCTGCACCCTGTGCTGTCGCGGCTGCTACTGCTGAGGAGCACATTCATCTTGCCATGATTGCGCTGTCTGCTCTGCAGTGGATACCCCATCAACCTTGCACCTTGAAAGGCAGCATAGCAGCCAGTACTTCAGCTGTGTTACAGCTCCTGCACGATCTGCTGGTGCACCATCTGCCCAATCAAGATTTGGACATGACTGCATTGTTTCACATGGGGACGCCCATTGTGCTGGAGTACATTGCTAGGCCTCTCTTGGCACGCACGCAGCTGCAAGACCTGTTGCGTCTGTGGCTTGACAGACTGGCAAGGGACAGCACGTTGCAGCAGGATGATGTATTGCTTTCTGCAGACGGCAGATTGGAACTGGCATTGGCTCAGCTGATGAGACCGATAGGTAAGCTTTGCTCTCTGCAGCAAAATTGCTTGCCTCTGCAACAGCTAAGCGTGGACAGAAAACACGCTTCACATATGAGTCTACATTCTTGAGATGTAGCCATAACCATTGCAGATGTACCTTCTTGTTGGCGTGTTATGCTGGATCCCATTCCAGACTCAAGCTCTGTTTTGCACTATGCCAACAAGAGAGAACTTGCGTACCCGCAACATTGTTGCGGTTGGCTGGTACACAAACCTGATGCGTTACATTTACACATGTTGATCATTGTCTCGCCTGCAGCTAAACGAGGGGACAACGCGTTGACGCTGAGCCTGATGCGCCTAGATGCTGCGTACTTCCTGCTAGACAATGTCAAGGTTGCTGCATCAGTTGCTGCAAAGCACATGGCCAGTGTGCACATCCCCTTCAAGCACTACGCCAGCCCACATGGGAACAAGGCAGCTCGCTTCACTGTCGGAGCCATTCTGGCGCGATTGCATGGCAAGGAGGTGCAGGCAGCAATTGCGGAAGATCCACATTTGTGTGGCAAGCAACAGCCGTGGTGTGGTTGGCCTGAGCAGGAGAGGTTTGCCTCTGAGTGGCTGGCATTGCACCTTGACCTGGTTTATGAGCGGGTACAGACTCAATTTTGATTTCACAAGAAATGGTCAAGTGTCACAATGCGGATCTGCCTAGTTCATGTAGGAAACATATCAGCATTGCTGCTGCTTGTCTGCAAAGGGGCTGTTCCTGCATTTCGACAGCAAGCAACAAGTATAACAAGATGTCCAGCTTGTAAGGATGCACACTACAATACTTTGTTGCTGTCAGTATGCGCATCACCGAAAATCTTGTCATCGTTAGGGTTTGCATTGTATTCAGATGTATACATTGTCATCATAAGGGCTTGCATTGTATGTAGATGTATACTTTGTGCACAGATACGCCATTTCACATACAGAAGACGCAAAGCAAGCCGCTGCATTAAGACATCAGAAGCCAAAGCATGCAAAATAAGTCAATGGTGGTGTTTGTTGCAGAGGACGGACCCATGGCCAACACAGACAAGTATAGCATTTGCAAGAATGCTTTGCAGGCTGGCAGAGACACCAGATCCTCTGTCCTTGGTGATCACAGATGATGAGGTATTGCTACCAGTCCATTTGCAGTGTGGAAGAAGCAGCATGAACAGCAGCAGTGATGCATGATGTCAACATGCTGTGAGTCCTCTCCAATGCAGACTGATCATAAACAGAGGGATGGGGCTTTTGTTTGTCTGCTTGCAACAAGAATGTGAGAGCATTCATGCAGGATTTGAGGGAGCGCATCCTGGGCCTTACAGCAGCCGTTACATGCGTCAACAACATGACCTCTGTACCTGAAATCTTAGATGGTCTCATGTCATCTATGTTGACCCTGCCCAACCTCACGATTTTGTCAAAAGATGGCAAAGGACATGTACAGGTCAGTATTGTATTCTTTTTTGTTGGGAATACTATCCAGGAAAACCTTTTGTTCGTGTTTTGTCTTTAAAAAACCAGAAGTCTCTTTCAAAGCTTGCAACCCGTCATCTGTGCGCAAAGGCCTCTTGCGCCAAAAGCCTTTCTTGGCCTCTCAAGAATGTGATTTTGAGACGAGCAACCCAATGCTCTGCCATATAATGCATGCTAGCAACATGGCATGCATGTTGCTTCATGATTGTGCGCCCTTCTGGCAAGACTCGGCGCTGTGTGCTGTTGCTGTTTGCATTGAGTGCAGCTTCTTGGCTTGTCAGGCATGCTACTGTCATTGCACCAGCAACCCAATGCTTTGCCATGCAATGAACTAGCAACATGGCACGCATCTCAACGGTGACTTTCAGCAGGATTGAACTCGGCAAAACCTGTACTCTGTTTGCAGGAAGTGCTCAGTAGGGATGGTCCAGCTCTGCTAGACAGGTTCAGAGTCAACCTACCGTTCCTGAAGGGCTCTGACAAATTGACTCTACCACCGCATCAGCAAGCTGGCATCAGCACAGGCGCACGGATTGAAGCTGTCCCAGTCAGCTTGTTCCATTGTTTGCTGAGTCTCATGTCCACCTTGGAGAAAGGGAGGTCTGGGGATGCTCAGGACTTTCAGACAGTGCTCCCCGGGATGATGGCCTGTTTCTGGGATGCCGTCTGCAGCGCTTCAAAAGTGGTGAACAAGCTGGATACTGATGTCACCATGTGTGCGGCACATGTTGATGGCTTGGAGGAGCCCATGGACCTGAGTGTCTTTCTTGACCTACTTGGTGAGACCATCTATCCAACACAAATAAAAAAATCCACCAATTCAAACGGTATCTGTCTTCCTGGTTGCTGACGGTGAATAGCATGTGGCTGTGAGAATGCACATCATTTTATATACATGTCAGTTTGTGTATCACACACATTATGACTAATATATGGGTTTGTACAGTTCTTGTGAGCTGCAAATCATGCAAAGTAGGCACGCTGTGCCATAACACCTTTTGATGCTTGCTGTCGAAGATGTCGCATCTGCAGAGTAAAAGTGCCATTTTCTGATGTTCCCAGAAGCGAGCCTGGATGCTGTGAGCTTTTGCCCGGCGTGAGTTCACAGCTGAGCTGCATGGCATCCGAGCCTTGCTGGTTTACACCAAGGTGCTGCTTTGTGCAGTGGTTTTCCATGAGCGCACAGATTGGAAGCTGAAGTACGCCGGCCCGCCAACGCCAGCTGGTGTGGTGAAGACAATCCTGCATCTGCTGTACAACCTGACAGCTGATCTTACTTACACCGTCGTTGGGTGCAAAGCTGCCCGAGTACTGCTGATGACAAGCCGCAAGGAGGGGCCAGCTGAGCCAGGAGCTCAGCGCTTGTCGAGTGATGATCACAACGCCGAAACTAAAACACAGCTGGCCAGACAGGAGAGGTTCAAGCACTTGAAAAGGCAGCTTGGTAAGACAGCTTGACACAGCTGTTTATAAAAGTGCTTAGCAAGTCCTAGCAGCAGCTGTGCAGATTGTCACACTCAAGGCTGGCTTTGCAACGCGCAGTGTTGCTCAATATCAGTGTGGTGCAACTGCATTCACCTGAAGATCCAGCCCATGGCATGCGTTTGCTACCGGTGGCAAAGTTGTTGTGCAGACTAGCTTGCTCTGCATGCCACTTCCAGGCTGACCGCAAGAACTGCAAACTGTTGCACTTTGTGGTCAAAGCAACAAGACTCATAACGTATTATAGTCACAGGTTGATTATAAACATACATGAGTGGGTAGTAGAACGCTCTGTGCATTATCACCCGCCTTTGCGCAGCATCTGCAACGCCTACTGCTTGTCCCATGAGTATGCCTTCTTCCATCACACGTCTACTCCGTCAGGCTAGTGGCACCTGCAAATGCTCTGGTGTCACAGGCAAAGCGCTGCAAAGCGCCGCCACATTGCGGCGCAGCCCCTTTTGGCAGCCATACTTTGCGCAGAACAGGAGCGCAGCCCTGCAGTGGGGCAACCTCCAATCAAATGTGATTGGTCACATGGAAACCCTGTCAGGATGGCGCAGCTTGCCCAAAGAGACCTTGCATCTCCTGGAGAGCTTCTTCGTCGTCCCCAAGGTCAGTCACTGTCTCACAGCATCAGTAACTTTTGCTCGATATCCTGTGGTGCCTATGCACAGCAGTGCTCAGGCAGGTTCCCGGATCTGATCAGTGTACATTGAGACCTGGCAAAGCCTCGCCCTAACTCTTAATAGCAACAATGGCTCTGAAAGGTCCTGATCACAGGACTGTGAACAGTCCACACCCATGTCCTGGTGAGGAATCTGCTTGTCTTGCAAGATGCAAATCCAGCACACCTGGTTTGCTCAAGCACGCCTTGTTGCAGACCACACACTCCTGCATTCAGACACCTTGCAATGCACAGACTATGCTACTGGCAAGCATGCACTGTTGACTTCTACTTCTCCTGCTTCTTCTTCTTCTTCCTCCTCTTCCCAGCTGCTACTACTTGTTCTTCTTCTTTTGTTGTTTCCGCCTCCTTTTTGTCAAACAGCCAGGCACATCCAGCTCAAGGTACATCTGCTGATCCAGATCGACAAACATAATGCAAATCGGTGCATAAAACATTGCAGCTGCTGCTCATCTGGATGGTGAGCACCATAATGACTCTTTTTACGTTTTCACAGAGAGACAAGGCTTGTCCTGCACGTGTGTAGCTCATCATGAGCCAGAAAGCGTTAAGATTGGTATTGTTTTTATTATTCATGTTGTTAATATTCTTATTATTATTCTTTACTTATGTGCAGGTGACCACCGAAATGAGTGAATTGGCAGGTGAGCAGCTGTTGGCTGAGGAGCAGGCAGCGCAGGCCAAGGCAGATGCCAAGAAGGCCAAGAAGCTGCGCCAGAAGCAGAAGAGGAAGCAGGCTCAGCAGCTGACTCAAGATGATGAGGTGTGATGATTGCATTGCTGCAGAGTATGCAGCATGAATGCCTGTCTGTCTGTCCCTGTGTCTACTTTGTCTGGCTGCCCATTTGTCCAGATGCATGCCTGGCCCTACCCAGCCACATTTGGACTGGCCTGTCTGTCTGCTTGTGTGACTGTCTGCCTCGATGCCTGCCTGCCTGTGCCTGTCTGTCTGTCTGTATGTATGCATGCCTCAGCCTACCTAGCCACAGTTCCACCTGCCTGTTTATCTGCATGTGTAGCTATCTGCCTCAATGCCTGCCTGTGCGCATGGCTATCTGCCTGCTAACCGTCTATGTATTTGCACATGACTTTGCCTCTCTGCATGCTGACTCATCCTTGCAGAGTTTGAGCTACAAATGCCTGTCAGTCTGTATGTCTCTCTGTGCGCATCACATCGGTAAGCAAGCTAATCGCAAGCACATCACAGCCAGGCTTGTACCCTACAGGCTGAAGCAAGCATCAGCAGCTCAGCTGAGCCCTCACAGACTCCACTCAGCCTGGATTGCGCTGCTCAGTCAGACCAGCAGCTTCCACAAAAGCTGCAAGGCTGCGAGGGTGCAGTCCAGAGTGCGCAGCCTCAGCAGGCAGACGACAAAGACCCTTGCACATCAGCCCATGAGCAACTTGAAGGGCATCATGAGCAACTTGAAGGGCATCATGAGCAACTTGAAGGGCACTGTGAGCAACTTGAAGGGCACTGTGAGCAACTTGAAGGGCACCATGAGCAACTTGAAGGGCACCGTGAGCAATTTGAAGGGCATCATGAGCGACTTGAAGGGCATCATGAGCGACTTGAAGGGCACCGTGAGCAAGCTAAAGGGCACTGTGAGCGACTTGAAGGGCACTGCGAGCCCCAGATTGGCAGGCATGCCAGTGGCCAGAGCAAAGGGGAAGAGTCTGGAGGTCCAGGTCCTGGTCCTGGTCCTGCAAGCATTCTGCATAGCTCAGGGGTAGCACCTGAAGTCAACAACTACATCCAGACTCTGTGCAACCTGTTCTGTTGTCCCTTGACTAAGGTGTGAGCCAGCTTTTGGAAGCTACACGTGCTGATTGCCTGCAACCACTGATGCTAGTGCATGTAAATTCATCTCTGTATTCATGGGATCAGCCGGCTCACGCAAAGGTGATACATGCTGTGTCATGCATCTCACTCAGACTGCTATAGTTTACATGCTTTGCACAGGGACTTGCATTCATTGCAGTTGGCAGCCTGGTTGGTCAATCTTCCAGCATGCCTGTCTCTGTGTAATCCTAGTCACAAATCGTGTTCACATGCCTGCCTGCCTGCCTGCCTGCCTATCTGTCATGCCTGTCTCTGTGTACTCCTAGTCACAAAGCGTGTTCCAATGCCTGCCTCCCTGCCTATCTGTCGGCATTTCAATCTGTTCACAGACAAGCCTGTCTGCTGTTGAAACTGCTCAGCGCGTTGCACCTCTGCACAAACGCTCTGTATTGCATTGCAGGTGAGGATGCAGGACCCAGTGATTGCTGCTGATGGGCACACCTATGAAAGGCATGCCATGGAAGACTGGCTGACCTGCCACAACACCTCCCCGATCACTGGTCAAGAGCTTCAGAACTTGCGCCTAATTGGCAATGTTGCCATCAGATGTGCTATCAGGGATCAAGTCCTGACGCCACAACTGTCACAATGACAAACATGCTGATGCGCTGAACAGCTGCGCTTGCTAGTCACGGTTTGGTTGGCACGCTGCAAGACCGAAGTCTTGGTGCTAAGCCTAGTTGTGGATGCTTATGACATGGGCAGCATGCATAGCTGATGTAACCACCCCAGTGGCAGTTTGCAGCGACTGCTCTGAGTGTGTGCCGCCCATCAACAGCTTGTGCAAACAGCTAATGAAGCCCTGCACTCGTCCACTCAATGCTTTTCCCGCAAAGCTTGCTGGAGTGATGCAAGTTGCTTAGGTCACCTTGACAAACAGCAAGGCTATCTCTGCTCTTCCTGCCGGCAATAAAGCGCCTTATTGCACCACATGCATTTGATGGATGAACTATGCCGATGGACTGGCAACCAGCGAGATTACTAACCATAAGTAATGGTGCCTGTGGCTGCACATCAGCTGCAGCAGACAATGCATCGAAATCAGAGGAGCCTTGGACATTGTGTGTGGGCAGCAGCAGCGTTGGTCGCAGCAGCGTGGGCAGCAGCGTGGTCTAACAAGTGTGCAGCAGCGTGTGCAGCAGCGTGGTCTAACAAGTGACCCTTAAATTGAATATACAAAAGACAGTGCTGGTCTATACTTAAATCAGGTCCTTCTTGCAGCTGTTTTGAATTGCTTCCTTGTATAATAAGTGCGCTGACCCACAGATCGCTTCTTGGCGCCAATCTTATCTGATAGCCAGCTGTACTTAGGCTCATTGGCTGCACTTGTGACTTGAGCAGGACTCACGTCGTTGGCGATGTCAAAGTCAGCAGCAATTCCAGGGTAAACAATTTCCAAACAGTTGCACTAACAAAGCTTCAGCCCAACGCAACAAGGGCATCCTGCTAGCGTTTGCCGTGAGGTCCGAGAGAAAGCCTGAGCCTGCCAGCTGTGCACCTTGCCCTTTGGACACTCTTGGCAACGCCACCAAATGAGTTTGTTGCTGGGTAATGTTGTATTGTCAGGAAGATTTCCATCCTGTCTGTTTCTCTCATAGTCCCATTGCTCCAGCAAAGCATGCTTTGCAGCTGCAAGAGTAGGGTGCTTCTGCCTAATGCCATCTGCTTTCCTGCCACCATTTGCTTTTGCGCACTTAGGGCATCCAGTTTTGTCCTGCACCTTACCTGCCACTGTAGTCTGCCATTCATACAAGCAAACACTGCATTTCCAGTGGGCTCTCATGTGGCATGCAGGAGCAGAGGTCAAAGGCAGTGTGATGCATAAAGACTACCTGCTTGTGCTACCAGTGGTACTGAACAAATCATGTATGATTCAGATGAAGGCCCAGGACATTGCTGGCAGCATGAAAGCTGACAAGCAGAACTTGCGCATGGAGGAGCTGGACCTCCTGTTTCAGAGCCCCGGTCACCAATGATTGTTTGCACATCTGGGCAGCCTTTGAGTATAGACTGCATTTGAATTTGAGGCACGCCCAACAGTTCTTCTAGGCAAAAGTGTGATATCATAATGCCAAACCGAATGCACACATGTATATTAATTAGCGGTGAAGTCTGTGCCCTTTTTTGGCTTAAAGCAGGGTGAATGACGGCCTATGATAGCTTGTCGTTCTGCACGGTAACTGCCCAAAGGTCATAGACTTTGTGTATACGCACTGCCTATATCAGCATATTCTCAAATGGCTCCAAAGCTCGCTTGGTTCTTGCTTCTTGGTTTGTGCTTAAAAAAGGACACAGCTCTGCATGTGTTGCTGTTCCAAAAACATTTTGGTCTCAGACCTCTTGAAGGCAGACAGACTCAAGGGTGAATGTTTAATGTCCATGAATTTGACCAGTGGGGCAAGGCTTTGCATGGGACGATTCACAATGTGACATGTCATGGCACACTCATATGTGGTTTAAACCTCCTGCAACAATAAGTGGCAGCACACCTGCTGAAGGCGCGGCAGCTATCGCAGAACTGCAATGGGTTGTTGGATCCCCTAGATGTCAGATATTCTGTGCATGCGCACTTGTATCATGTAAGATGGCAACTGTCTGTCCACATGACAGCAAAGGACAATGCAAAGAGATTTCAAAGGATCCTGTCTGTTGCTTTTTACAGCACCTTCCGGAATCATGCTCTTGTTGGCACTCCAAATCAATGTGAGCTGTGTCATGACGTCACAGAGCATTTTGTCTTGAAAGGCATCAGAAACTGGTGTTGGGAAATGTCCACTTGGGCAACTCTGGGCTACGGAATGCCACTTTAGGAGGCTACTATTATGATTGCTGAAAAGCGTAATGGCGTTTGTTTTACATTCTCCCTGGGGTGCTGCCTGATCCACACCTCCACTTTCCGCATGGCTTATCAAGCTAGTTGGCTTCATTTGGAACATGAAGGGCTCAAGTATTGACTGCAGCTATGGCAACCATCACAGCCAAAGCCAGGGTCCACGTGGCAATGCCAGCAGAAGAAGCTCCACTGACAGCTGTATCTACACAGCACCCAACTTGTGTGCTATGCAATGATCACATGTTTTGGACATGCTTAACATGACAAACAGTGACACTGCATGAATCGGCCTGACCAGCTGGCATGCTGCTTGTTTTGAAGACTAAAACAGCCAATAGCAAATGTTAATGACACAGCATCACCATGCATACACAGCGACCTCTGACAGTGAGTGTACCAGTTGGCAAAAGACTCGTCACAGGCTAAATACAGTACCATGCATGCGGCATTGGCTTGGCATGCAGACCACCAACTCACCTGGATTAGTTGCATTGGCCTGTTTCACATTGCTGACAGTCACGGCCCCAAATGTTGTGCCAAAGAGGGACACATCTCCAGAGGACAGAGCTTGGGCAAGAGCAGTCTGACCAGCAGCAGCCGCTAGGCTGTCAGCATCTGTGAAGGCAATAGTGTTAGAGACGCTGATTGACCCCAAAACTACATTGGTGATGGTCACATTGACCAGAGATCCAATGCTGGTCAAGATGTTTGTTTCCAGTGCGTTGACAAACTGCAGACACAGGGCACGTGCAATGTCAGCAGGAATGTGAGTGAGCCCATGTACATGAATGCACACTTGCACCACTTGCGGTCATGCATGAAGCCAATGATTGCTGCTGCCAGTCCACGACTCGCACAAACCAGAAAGACAATGCTGGTCGTTGTCAGCGTATGCACAAACTTGCTACCACCTGGAATTGTGAGACTTGATGGGAAAGTAAATGGCATTGCTGCGATAGGTTTGCAGATTGCAACAGCACCTGCAGTAGGTCAATATAGCAAAGCGTGGCAGATCAGTCATAACCTACCCGAGCTCTCTCTGAGGTATTGAAAGCTGCAACTGTGGCATAATTACCAAGGCGTGCAACAGAAGTCACAGCTGGCACTACAGCCGCAGTGGAATGTGCTGCTGCATTCCCACTCTGAGCAGTTTGATTCTGTGTCATTTGTGTTACAACCTGCATGCAGGCAGCATTCGTGCACATGCAGACCTCAAGCGAGCACAGCTGAGCATCACACAGCGAGGCAGCAATGCACTTGTTGAGATGAAGAGCAGCAGCGCTACACGGTCAAACTGCGAAAATACAGCTCAACCACCTGCGTGAAGTTTGACCAATGTGCATGCTTAGCAGTTGTGGTGCTTCCGCAAATAACATCTTTCCATGATGAAAACATTGTGACAGTGCTGTGCACCATACGATGCGGCAAACCAGAATGACTTTGTTGTGATAGGCCATAGGGCAGGTAACAATGCCGGAACTCTAACAATCAGTACAAACACTGTGCTCAATCATTCTGTGCTCAATCATTCTGTGCTCAGACATTCTGTGGGACCACAGCTTGGTCAGCTTAGAAAGGTAGCCTGAAGGCAAGTACATGAACTGCCTTGCATGTTGCAGAAGCAGAATCACAATAGAGGCGTTACCACAAAGCATCCCACTGCCTGGTGTGCAGTAGGCACACAAGTGCTGCAGTGAGCAGAGTTTCAAAGGTACAAGCTTTAAGCCGTACCTGAACACTAGATGCTGTGCCCTTGACTATTGGAGTGCAGATGCCGGATGCAGAGCCGTCATCTTTGGCACCAAGACAGACAGCGCCCCACACACACACATCTGCAAGGTAACACAAGCTGTCATGCTGTAGGCTCAGTGCACAGCCGCCTGTCATACTAGCCTCCAACAAAGTAGGGCATCTGATTATCACAAATATCCATGCAAGAGGTGGTTGCGGGGGTCATATCCCATTTCTGTAATGTGGCTGTACAAAAAATACACACTCACTACATTTGTGAAGCCAGCTTCCTCAAGGGACAGCTTGTCCATTTCACCTAGCACGGGCATAGACATACACAGGCAGATGAAGGAGGGGGGCAAAGGCGTTGCGTGGACTGAATGGGGGGGGGTGCCCTAAATCGCCGACAAGATGGGATGGGGGCAGGGTTGGAGGGATGTACCTTGCGCTGAGGGGGGCGGCCTGAATCTTCAAATGACCCAACTACGGAGTGCAGCAAGCAGAGCAGACAAGTGCAAGCAGTCTAGCTGAAGGGGTCGTCAGCATCATACACTTGGCTGAAGGTATTCAACATTTACTGATGCCAGTCGACACAGGAGGTTTGCTTGGGAGCGTTATAGAAATCACCTGTGATGGTGCAAGCAAGACCAGTCGGCAAGTAAGGGCACCACTCCCCTTGACCCTCTGGGCACAGATCACCTCCCGTCGTCCCAGAGCTGCACAGGTCTGTACTTGTACACACACCCATCAGTCATGCCTCACTCAACAAGACAGACCAGCAGGTACACACACATCTCATAAGGCAGGCACAGAACAAGCCATAGTGCAATGCTGCCTGCCCATGACAAGTGTATCAAGTCAAACAGGGATCAAGGATTGAAAGGAGCAATGCATTGGGTGATGTCAATACCACACTGTGAGACAGTTGCTCCAGACAGCATGTAAGTCAGCCATGAAGACAGCAAGACAAAGGTGAGTCTGGGGTGATGACAATATCACACTGTGAGACATTTGCTCCAGCATGTAAGTCAGCCGTGAAGACAGCAAGACATAGGTGAGTCTGACCATCAGGATTGCATCCGTTGCCTGCGCCAGCCAAAGGGCAGCTGCCTGTCGTGCATAGTGATCCATCTGGAGAGCAAACATCTGCAACACAAACAAAAGGGTCCAGCAGGTCGGTCAAGGCACTCTGTTGCTGAGCCAGCAGGCGTTGTGTAAAGACACCTGCTTCCTTGCCTGAGTTGGCAAAAGCACACTGATGCAAATCATAATGCATACGTCCAGCAGAAACAGGGAAGTTTCATGGCAGTTCAAGCACGGGCAGCTGTGCACTTACCGTATGATGGTGTGCAGATATCGCCGGCTGCTGTGAAGTTGAGACAGCTCTGGAGTGGAACCAACAGCATTGCAAGACTGGGGGTTGTATGTGTCTGTATTGCTACCCCCACAGTCATCTGCAAAGCAGTACTCATATTCAGACAATAGCAGTCACAAGCTGTGCATGCACATTGTTGCTCATCTGAAAAGACACAGCAAAGGATGTCTCCTGTGGAGAGTCTTCATAGTGAACATGTGATTGGGGACATGGAAGCCGGCAGAATTTGGTTGGGGTGAGAGCAGGGTATCTAGAGGGTTGGTTGGGAGAAAGTGCCATTGCAGAGGAAAGTTTGCTGGAGGGCAGAGGGCAGAGGCATCAGGGAGAAGCAGTGTCCAGGAGAGCAGAGGTGGGGTTGGATTTTGCCTGATGGGTGGGACAATGAATGCGCAGGGAAGAGTGCAGCAAGGTGGGATCGACATGAGTTTCTACCTCAAGATATACGGTGAGATATGGTGAGTTTGACATAGATATGTAAGAGTTCAAAGCTGCACCGCCCAGTATCGGGCTTTCAACATGGCGTGCATGCTGTGTGAATGCTAGCAGCAGTGAGTACAGCACTTTGTAAGTCAATGGGGAAAAGGTCATGAGGTGCTCACCTCCAGCGTAGCACACAGCATCAGCTGACAAAGATGGGCACTCACTGTTCTGTCCTTCAGGACAGAGTGTACCAGAATTTGTTCCATCACTGCATAGATCTGCAACCACAGACCCATATTTGACATGCTGACCAAGCAAGTCAGTAGCACAAGCAGACACTCAGGCCTACCCTGGTGGCATGCAGTGGCAGAGCATGGACATGGTGTCGCCACAGAACAGCATTGATTGTTTGACAAAGAGGTGTCCTATCATTGGGCAAGTCCAGCCACTGTCTTGCAAGGCAGCAGCACACTGAAGGCTATGACCTTCACATATAAGAAGTAATAATTGACTGCTGGTTTGCATCCCTGATCTGAGTGGAATTCACCATCTGGAGAATCACGCCAATGAGGACATAATGGAGAGGTTTGCAGCGCACCTCCAAGGGCATTGTTGCAAGCCTGGCCAGCACTTGCAAATGGGCAAGTACTGGCAGCACATACAGCTCCTGTCTGTTCTTCAACATTGAACCCACTCAGCCCATTAACAATACATGTGTCTGCACAGCAACACCCAGAAGCACCATGCAGAATTGTTGTCACTATGACTCAACAGTCATGCCTATAAAGGATTGTATACTCACATGTGAAGACTGATGGCATCAACACTCTGTACAGATGTGGGCTATTTTGTGATCAGAGCAAGGCAGGCTGGACATGAAGGCAGGCATGATGCTGACTATCTATCAGTCATGTGCAGACCTGGTGGGGAGGCACTCTTGTCACAAGTAGCACCGGCTCTTTTTGGAGTGACACATGTTCCTGAGCTCTGACCAACTGCATTGCACACTTGCGGCGCCGAGCACTCATCTGCAAGGAAATCTCAAGATAAAGCAATGACAATGTCCTAACCACACATCTCACATGCTGCGTGCACAACAAAACATGGCCTCCTAAGAGTCACTGCAGTTGTGTGCATGTCAAGGGAAGGAGCAGTTCACAATGAAACTGTCACTGTTGCCACACCCATTCATCACCCCCCATCAGTCAAGAGCATACGCTCCATGAGGCCAGCATGAGCATGTATGCAAGCATAGATTTGACAGGCTAGCTCTTAACAAGCTTGAGCTTTCAAGCAAAACTGTGTATGTGACAATACTGGTACAGATTGCAAGAGTGGTACCTCCTGCAAGGCATACTCCATCTGCTGTTACAGGGGGACATGCAGTGATGCCATCACTATCAGCAACGGCTGGGCACGCTGTAGAGTCAGTGCCACTGCCAGTGCTGCACATATCTGCACCAACAGGGTTCTATGAGTCATATAGGATAAGCTGGTTTGGAGTGTGGAAAGTCACAGTAAGCACCAGATGTGCACAGATGAATGCAGACTGCATTGCAGGAGATCAGTCTATGATGGGCTTATCAAGCACAATGGCAGCAGCTAAGTATCTCAGGTACAAGGTGCCATGTCATATGCAGCATTTTGAAAAGGTCTCCATGCAGTGTGTGATAGGGTCAGTAAGGTATACTCCAGGCAGTTCAATCTGAGTGTCCCAGCAGATTGGTTGGCACACATGTATGGCAATTAGAAGATGCGACTCAAACAGCTCTGACCTGCAGGCGATGCACTTGAGCAGGTTGCGCCTGGTCTTGCCAGCGGACAAGAACTGGAAGAGCAGAAGTACCCAGCATATGTTGAGGCCCCGCTGCAGATATCTGTACGACAGCAAGCGTGCATCAACATGTTTTGGGGTGACTGTGCACACATTGGCATAGCAAGCCAGGCATACATTTCTGTGCACTTTACATGCAATGGTCTGTGCGCTTGACAGACTGCGTTTCAGCCAAGCTGGATCTGAATTTGTCACAAGTGGATTGCAGCCTGGGTTTGACAACACTTGGCAGGAGGCAGGGCATGTTAGAACCCAGCTTTGCCAAGACCATAGACGGCACATGCACAATTGACAGTCAACACTGCAAGATGCAGATGGATGCAGCAGAACAAGATGGAGAGGTACCTCACCGGTGTGAAGGCATTCAGTCCTACAAGTGGGCTACAATGAGTGTCTAGAGGGCAAGGAGGGGCACTGGAAGTGTGGGAAACTTTACCATAGCCTGTGGTACAGGGCGAGCCTGCAGCTGTGTAATTGACGCAGACTCCAACTGTGTTGTCTGAGATACCATTATCCACAAACTCTGCCTCGCTGACACGTGCATTGCATGCTTGCGCCCCGCTACATTCACCTGTGTACAAGCACTTATTGCACTCTGTGCATGCAGAAGATGACAAGAGCAGCTGGAAGTGCGTGGCAGGTTCCCATGCTCACCGACAAAAGCAGAACAGGTGACGCCAGGTGGCAGCTCTGGGCACTGGGCTGCATTTGGATCATCAGTTGCTGTCGAAGCCTGATCTGACTCTACTGGACACGCTGACGCTGTAGTGGCACTAGTAGCACACAAATCTGAAGGGTCACAACACTTTGTCAACCTCGGAGAGGAACTGCTGACACGAGATGGCGTGCATGTGTCTTGAACGGACCACTCAACAACTTGGTGTTTGTTTGTGCCTAACTGAAATTTTAGGTTAGTCAGGGTATGCGGCTAAAGCATGGGCCACAGTCATTGACTTACCGCCAGAGTTGCAAGAGTCACCAGCTCGAGCATCAGGACAGGTGCCAACTGATGTCTTTATGTCCACTGGGCAAAGCTGATCTGGGTTAGCGGTGCACATCTCTGCAACCAAGCAGAAGCAGTCACAGCAAAAGCTGTGCTCTTTGATCAGCTAAAGTCTTGGCTTTGCATAACATCACACAAAGACTAGAGTGTAAATCGTTTTGCGCAGTGTATAGCATATGTTACCTGCCATCCTGCACTTGTGCCTCATTGAACGGAATGCGTTGAACGTGTCGAGACTTACCATTGAGCTTGCAAGCAGCGCCAGCCGGGACAGCGTTCGCCAGAAGGGACCGCACCCTAGCCTCAACTGCAAGCAAGCAGTGACCTGACTTGATAAGGTAGGGTCGCCAGTAGCCGCGAGAGCAATAGGACGGTGAGAGACCCACTTGGTAAGTGGCTTGCAGATACCCCAAAGACCTGCATAGAATTGCAAATGTAGTCAGGTCAGCCGAGCAGCGTGCTGCCTCAAACGGGCAAGTTGCGGGGATCAGATCTAGCACTAGGACGCCTCCTAGCCTTTCGTGCTGTCAGCTAGATGATCCGAACAGCAGCTCCCTGCACTTACCATAACTGAGAGCAGGATGACGCACACGGAGGCCATGACGGCGGCTGTTAACTGGTGGTCCACCGTTAACGGATTGGTCGACCTTGCAGTTGTTAATACGGACAACAGCTCTTCACCCGCTGCGTCCAGAAGCAACACGCAAAAAGCTATGAAGATCAAATGCAACAGCTGCCGCTGATGCCCGGGACCTGAAACGCTGTGCAGTGGAAACTGCTGTTTGCGCCTTTTGAATAACCGAAACGACCATTCGAAATGCACTGATGATCATTACACTCCCCTGCATCATGTTCTTCTTGTCCCATTTGTCATCATCCATCAATATGTTCCATTATCATCCTGCTATGAGATTTTCTCCAGAACTTTTGTGCAAAATTGCTCCGGGAAGCCTTCGAAGCAAGGTACGGGATCATGGTTGTAATTACGCTCCATCATAGATCCGTGATGCATCCTTTGGGAGTTCGGGCCAAATGCAGACATATGCTCCCCTGGATCGGACATGGTGGATCGATGCATTTTATGCAAATTCAGTGTGCAACACTGTACAAAATTTGATGCTGTAGCGACTAGGATATCTCCTGCACAGTTAACTTGCAAGTGACCATTGGTTGGCAACTGGTGATGGGTGTACGCATAACATTGTGCTGCACTGTGTCATTAACACCCAATATATTGCATCATACACATGTGTACACATGAACATGGATGCTTGTCTGAGCGCTCACAGAGCACGTAGCTGTATAGTGCTCGGTTTCAGCATGCAGTGCTACTGCCAGGCCTTCTTGCAGACATGATCATTCCTGAATCACATTTCTCAAGCACTGAAACAAATTGCAAAAAAAAGGGATCTAGATTCTAGAAAAGTTTATGCTTTTCAGCGATCATAACGGGAGCATCCCAAGGCGGCAGCCCAGAATAAACGAATTGCAAGACAACTTTCAGCTGCCAAGATCAATTGGCCCATAGGGGTCTTGCAGCTCATGCTGACGCATGAGGACTGCAGACTCAAAACACAATGGGTGTACAGCACCCCTGAGCACTGCAACCGCCATGTGCATCATCCCCCAGCAAGAGGTTTCACAGCAGTGTACACTGCTGAGGACTCGAAAAGGTGCTCATTCTGAGGATCAGCAGGAGCAACCAATTGCAATCTGTTGACATAAACGGTGTTGACAAGCTACATTAGTAATTTTGTATACGATGAACCTGTGCGCGCATAGCAAAGTACACCGACTACAATGCACTCCGAAAGGATCCTTTGCCACAGCCAATGTGCCTGCGCAGGGCAATAAGGACACCAGAGAACGTGCAGGATATATGTCAGCGTCTGTAGCCAGGGCTGAGACAAGTTGGCAGTACGGCCCAGGCAAGACCACATCTGCAACCTTGAGAGCACTCCTGAACAATCTGGTTTTGAGGTCAGGGTTCAAAAAGAGGGACTAACAACAGTGAAAAAGATTAAGGTACAAAGCAGCTTTTTGTGTTGTCTGCATGTGGCAATGACATCTGTGCGCCATTAGGCATTGACCAGCATACACAAGGACCTGGCTTGGCAATGGTCAATTTTGGCAGTTGAGCTTGACTTTAAACTGTCAGTTTTCACAAATGGAAAATACTCTAGAGCAGACAGATTTGTGCATGACAGCCTCTTCCAAAACTATGTGTTCCTCATCCTTGGACAAACCTGCCAGTTCTGCATACTCCCCAGAACCTCTGAAAACTGTAAGTTCTCACAAAATTTGCAAATCCAGCTAATTTTAGGTTTGAACTGGGCATGATATTGGGGAGTGTTGGCAACAGTTTTGGTTACCATGCCATGTTAAAGGCGCTCCTGGTCAGGGTCAACAAGCCAAGCATCAACCTCAGCATGCATGTTGGAGCTATACCTGCAATGAAGATAGACTGAAATGGTAGCAACCACAACAAACAGCTTCAGCATCTTCATGTCACTAGGCCCAGCAACAGCAATGGGCCACAACTGTTTGCAGGCAGGGATGGTTCACCCATTACAAAGCGGCAGCTGCAAGTGTGTATGCTGCATGACCAGATCGACCGGTGCCAGCATGCCTTGCATAAACGACCGAAAGCATGTTACAGCAGTACAAAAACTCAAGCAGCAGCTTCAACGCTCATTAGCACCAGCAGCGTTAAGGAAGCAAGCATCTGACATGGTCTGAACAATGAAACTGTCTTTGAAACTTTTATCTGGGCACAAGTCATCATACGCCCTCTGACCCAGGTGACTCCGGCCGGCTTTGACCTCGCTCTTTGATGCCCGACTTGCGTGATACAAACCTTGTATTGCTAAGCCTGCGTCCTCTAGCCGCGGTGCTCACCCAAATGCAAGGTCAGCATGACAGACCTCCACACTGGAAGCTGGGCCGGTCTCGACCGCGATAGGTCAAAACCTTACCTTTGACCTAACGCGACCCATACTCGTTGGGTTTGCTGGTGGATGCTGAGACGATTCATAATCACTCACGTGATTATCCCCATCTATACGGGGCACTTTGGGCTCGACCCAAAGCTTCTCTCCTTGCAACACCACCTCCACCCTGTATATGTCCTACAGAGTTGTGCTGCGCCGGGTTTCGGGTTTACTGGGCCCGGCATGCAGGTACCTGTAGAAGATGTGGAACGCATTGGAGGGGCGAAGGCGCTTCAGTCCTGCCGTGTGCTTAGGGCAAGCAAGGCCGGCAGGGCTGCGGCGGGCTACCGGCCTGGTACAGGGGTTTATCAACCCGGGATCTCCAGCTGGTATGCTCAACAAGAACGAAGACAACGGTCCAACACAGGTACGTATCAGGTATGTTATTTGTTGCAGATCGAAAACGTGATGCATTGCAAAGCCAAGGCTTGAATGCCATCTGGACTTGACGAATGCACAACATCAGCCCAAATTTGATACATCCAACATAAACCAATCCAGTTATGGTTCATCCCTGGAATGGCCAGTGTGTACATGTGTCCTACACAAGCAAGTAATCATTCGTCAGAATTTGCCTTTTTATTGCGGCTCTCCCCGTCAGAATGTTGTGCAAGGCATTGCAAGCCGCTGTGCAACAGCTGTGCAAGCCATTTGATTGCGATGTTAAAGGAAAAGAGTCGACTGCCTCGACATGGGAACTTTGAGCTTAAGCTTGTTGCCACTGTGTGTCATGTCTGTATCCTGGAGACCAATGGAAGATATACAGGCATCTGGAAGCAAGCAACTTTATAGAGTTGTCTCGCAGATGTGTCTCAGATACAGCATTTTGCAGACTCAAATCAGCCTGGATTCGCAGTGCGTAGCACGCACCGCAGCACAGCACGGACTACCTAGGCCTAGTGATGGGTCTGTCCTTACAACACCGCAACAGCAACGGTTTAGCTGCGCGTGCAACTGCTGGGCATGAGTTCTGACGAAGCAGTCATTGACCTGACAGATGGCATTCCGCCTTACAAACGACAGCGACTTGATGCGGGTGATGCAGGTGACTAAGTTGCAAGTAAAGCTTGTTCGGAGATTCTGAGGCGTTCAACGCTACTGGGGTACAGCTTAGATTGAAACCCGCTTGACTGAGGCATCTCGCATAATGTGCAGATGCATACAGACTGGCAGAGGCAGAGGCAGGGCTCACAGGATCTTCAGGCGCAAGAAGCGGTCCCCACTGGGGTTATCAGGAGCCGCAGCAGCCTCCTCGCGAAGTCAAAGTAAAGAAGAATACTCGAAATAAGCCTTTGCCGTCACCTGAGCTCAACGAGAAACTGTTCGAGTTAGGAGCCGTGCGTTTACCCTGTCGGGTGCGCTATGTTTGCTGCTGCGTTCCCGTCCCTACCGCTACCATGGCTGTGCGCACACAGGCACGGCATTCAGCAGCATCTGGCACAGCATCAAGCTCCTGCCTAGACTCCAGTCCTGTTTTGCAGGGTGTACAGAACGAACAAGCAAAAACAACCAGCATTAAGTTCTTGAGCCAGCGAGTAAGTCCATTTGGCTTCCAAAAACAGCAGGATGGCAATCCGGACGAGTATGGGGACAGCCTATTCGTAGGCAATCTCTTTGACAGGACCTTCAAATGCTGGACAGCCAATGCAGCTGAGTATGAGCCCAGACACATTGAGCTTGAGCCCTGTCCTCTTCCTGCTGATGTCAGGGAGCCCACTCAGCAAAGGCTGCAGGCTGTGACAGTGGTACACTGTGATGGCTCTAGAGCCCCTGTCAAACATGGCATAGCTTTGGGCTGGAATGCTACATATGGACAGCTGAAAGAAGGCATAAAGGAGCAATGCCAGATCCCTGAGGGGCAGCAAGTCACTCTAGCTCTGCTGTACCGCAACTTATACACCAGGCAAGCCCACAACATCTACATGCATGTGACTGGCATTGGAGCTATGGCATCTAGTACTCAACATCCTACCCAACAAAACGTCTGTTGCAATGCATCTTACACGAGGCCGCTTCACCTGTGCATTGCTTGATCTGCTCTGGCCTACAAAATGGCTTCAAGATACTCCCTCTGTTTGTCGGCCAGCAGTCATGATGGGTGCAACTCAGAGCCATGCAAGCATTCATTGTCTTGAAGCGCAGCATCTTAGTTGTCTTGTGTACTGCAGCTTTGTGGGAGGGAATGATGCGCAACTTGCAGCACATGTACCTGAGGGAACCTCTGCAAAGGCTTATTGCTCTGCCCTCTTAGGCAATAACAATTTGCACCATGGATCTGATTCTGATTCGTCAGAAGATAATCCTTACCACCGTTACGGTCTGCCACACTCGTATGACAGTTCAGACGACGAAGTGGTTGTGCCTAGGGCACCGGCACAGCAGCGTTTGGTTGCATACATCGTGTCCAAGCCCAAGAACCCAGACAAAACAGAGAACGTCATTGTGTATACAAACAGCAGTGCTTTGCCTTTGCTGTTGCCTGTAAAGTCCAAGTGGACAAAAGGTAAGCCTTGCCACCATCTGCATACATCTGCCAAGCCTTTTGCATCCTTGCTTCATTGTCAGGCGTGGACTGTGTGGGACGCTGCTGCATGACCAGCTGTGACTTCTTTCATTGGGAGCATTTTGCATATTCTGTGCTGATCAGACTTGATATATTTGGTGGACGACTTGGGTCCAGTTATATCACCTCTGCTTGTCCCACACAATGACTGCGTCACCTTGCATCTGTTGACTCAAAGCATGCATGGGCCTACTCTGACTTGCATGTCATAATAAGTGCTGCACTCTTATCCAATGTGGTGTATGTCAGAACCCTCTGTCTCACTTGTGATGCATTGGCATTACCCCAATGAAGATGCTTTGTCAGCATCATAGCATGCAGACTGACAGAGGGCACAGCTGCTGAAGCATTCCTCTTGTGTGATTGCAGAAGCACACCAGGTAACAGAACTTCACAGATCAGTACATTTGCTGCGCAGGTGGTCCAGAGGCCGACAAGCACGTGAGAGCAGCCATCAGCAAGGCTCTGACACCAGCTGCCTTGCCAGGCCTTGCTAAGGGGTCCTCATTTGCCCTCAGCCTGTCAGACAGAGCAGGGTTCAATGATGGAACGCCTTTCTCTGTGAGATCCCCTCTTCCTGAGTATGATGACTGCACCTTCCTGTGTGCTGTATGGGATAAGGAAAAATTGGCTAAGGAGTACAACATGAAGGTTATGGCTGAGCCGGTGGTGCATGAGTCTGCTGACAAGGATCTATTGGCAGGTAGGGCGCTGCAACTATTGCCAGTCTTGCATTCTGTGTTTGCATACATCAGGGCTGCACGAGACAGGCTGCTCTGAAGAGACAAGACTTGACTTGTACGTACTTCGCTCATCATGAGCTGGGAAGTGCTGTTATTGTTAGTGTCAGAAAGGGTTGCGGCCTGCCAGTTGTGGCTGAGCCTGTGTGCATAAGTGCTGTGTGTCATAAACTTTGTGGGTACGTGCATCCTTGTCAGGGCTGTTAGTGTAGTTCAGACACATGTGCAAGGCTAGGGATGAGTAGTGTCAGTTGGTGCATGCCTTTGGTGGTGCAGCCAGAGTCATGCACAATACTGCAGCCAGGTGTTATGTTTGAGGTGTATCATGGTTGATGATGGCGTCGGTGCTGGCTATGTAGTCCACAGTGTGACTTCTCAAGTCCAATTGATGTGCCTGCGAATTGCTTGTGCAGCTTGGAAACAACCCAAATGATGTATCTGGGAGAGGGCCTGGCAGCTGAGTGACAAAGCAGTCCTTGCTGTGTGCCCTTTGCTCACCTCTGAGCAGTGCCCACGAGTGCTTACCTGACTTGCAGAGTCATCAAAGGGGTTTTTGCATCTGAGACAGTTCAACAAGGCCACAGCTGAAGCCAAGGAGATGCCCTGGAATGTGGTGCATGAGCTCCAGAGGGCGGCTGAAGCTGTGCCATGTGCACCCTCAGGCCAAAGGTGGCCCTTGATTCGTCTGTCCATGACTCTGGAAGCTGCATCAGACAAGCCAGAGGAGACCAAAGGCACTCTGGTCTTCAAGGTGTGACTTCTGCCTAGTTAATGTTGCATCTGTGCATGTGTCCGCTGCCTTCTGGTTGCTGTTGATATGCCAACATGGTTGAACTGCTGCGGATGCTGCTGTGTATGCTTACCAAACTGGAGTCAAGTGCTGTTCCTGCTCAATGGCCACGAGGCTTGTCTCACGTGCAGCAACATGCCATGACAGTTGAAATCAGGCAGTTTGCTTGCGTTTCTTGTGTGTTTGCTGGCCTGTCATGACAGGTGGTTTCTCATCTGCAGCCAAATTACACAACAACAGCTGCACCGAAGGAGTTGAGTGACTTGATTAGCTTTCAGGAAGTATGCTTCTGCTGCCATGCATCAGCTCTTCAAAACAGTCTGATCAATTACCCCATCTGATCAATTACCCCTTTGCGGCTGAAGTCAGGTGAATGCAAGGCTGACTGCTGTTTGATTGGATGGGATTGTAGGTGTGGTGCTGGAGGAATGACCATGCAGCAGTCCCTGTCCAGCAGCGCTTGATGCAGGACTTAGATGACTGGGCAGCAGTCAAGAGTATGAGCTACGAGTGTCAAGCTCAAAACTTCCGCCTCAGAAACTTCATGGCATTCCTGTGCAAGGGCCTGCCACGCTTTGACCAGATGCAGGTCACGACCACACTTGCTCTGTTCAATGTTTGATTGGGCTCAAGTGAACTTTAGAGAGGGAGAGAGAAATGTGTTCCATACGTTTTGTGCTTACCACTGCATGCAAGTGTACTGTCTGTCTGGCCTTTTGAATTATGTTTCATCACGATATGGCACTGCTGCTCCATGAGCTGCACAGGATAAGTTCAGTCTGAGACTCGAGCTAAATCAGCTGCATATGCATGAATTGCAGCCTCAGAGACGCAAATCAATTGTCCAGGATTGAAAGTCTTTAGCTTCGGCTCCAGTCATCAGCTGCACCAACGGCTCTCAAAAGGGAGAGCAGGTAGTTCACAGACTGTGCTTGAGTACTGCAAATTTCCTTGCAGGCTGATTTGGAAAAGTGGGGCAAGCTGGATGTTCAGAGGAAGCGAACACTGCCGGGCTTGATGGCGCTGCGTATTTGGGCATGACAGCATTTTTGTATGCCAATATGCACATGCACCATGTGGCACATGACTGAGACTTGAGTGGCAGCTGTTGGCTCATCAAGACTGGTTCTGGGTCTGTTTGGGAATGTGTCAGAAGGTTATAAAGCTGTGCAGCGCATCACTATGCCCCTGCGCTCAAGCCTCCCCTGTGAACGCCGACTCCTGCCACCAAAGCTTGGCAGGAGGCAGTAACCCATGCTGCCGGAGTGTTTCATCTGCAAAGGGGCGCCACTGATGTGCAGTACTGAAGTTGTCCACTCCCATATGAGTGGACAGGCCTCTCAGTAGCTGTACCACCCTCAACACAAAAAACATGTCTGAGGGGAAGTGCTTCACTGCCATCTTCTTGAGGGGACTGTTGGGATCAAATGGGTCCACCCTGCACAGCGTACAACTATGAAAGCCTGCTAGTCTAGAAAGCCATGCATGCCTAGGTTCAGCATGACAGGGACCCACCTGCTGCTGAGCACAATGTCAGGACTCTGGCAGTGGGACATGGGCATACTCGCACTTTTTTGCTTTTCTTACATTAAAAAATATAGCTGCAGACCAGTGTGACACAAGCATAATCAAAGATCCAGGGCTGTGCCATAAAGGCACATCTGTGACAGATGTGCCTGAAGCACATCTGTCACAGACCTGCAAGATCTGCTCACATGACATGGCAACCTTTGCTGTCAAGACTTCGCATCACACACAGACTAACTGTGGGCCAGCATTATGGAGCAATCAGAGTGAGCAACCCCCAGCCACAGCGCAGCATCACTGGATTTGGTCCGTACCAGGCTGCAGTAACTTTACTGAGTGATGCTTGCTGATTCAGAAGACAGATCCAGAAGATCAAATCTACGTCTGGAATCAGTATGACTGCCTAGTTTGTGGAGAGTGGAATGTTGCTCACCGGCCACGTGTGTCAAACATGCCATATGCCATTCTGCTGGTCAGAGCAGGGTCCCCCGCCTCCAGCACCACCCCCAGCCGCCCAAGAGCCTCGCCAATCTGGCTGTCATTCTGCTCATCAAGTGCATGGATGAGCTGGGCGAAAGCCAGTTTGGAGTCCAGCAGCAACTGCTTTGATTGCCCATAGTCTATCAGCCCAATCTTTGCACCTGCACCCCCAAAAGGCAGCTCTCAAACAAAACAATGCAGCGTCTTTGACGATGCACAGACACAGATCTAGAAAAAGATGGATATAGACGTGACTGCTATTGCGCTGCATAGGTAGATAAGAAGCAGGACGACACGAAGCTAGGCGGCAATCTTTGCTGCAACATCTGAGTCTCTGTGTGTCCTACAGATGAAATTTTTTGTGGAAACAGCAAATTAGCTCAAGACACTTGGGAATTGAAACTTCCATCTCCTTATGGCCTTGATCCCTCAGTCAGGCTTGCACACACCAGAACAGGGGCAGACTTTTGCAGGAGCGTCACCTGTACCACACAGCATGTGCAACAAGAATATCAGGAGTTCATGCTGTAACTGAGCAAGACACGCTAGTGGACACTGGCGCACAGAAATAGGATTAGACACTCTTGGTAGGTATCCAGCAAACAAGCTAGCACGGTAGGCAGATGTGAGTTCCTGAAGATAAAACAAGCCAGGTAACGGAATCGATTGAATCAAGTGGAAAACATGGGGAAAAAAGTACATTTTGTTGTTTCATATCATTTTGTTTCATATCATTTTAAGTATTTCATGTTATTTTGTTTATTTTTTTAGTATTTTCGGACATACCTTTCATGACCAGGATGTTGCCTGGATGGCCATCAGCTTGAAACAGGCCTCCATACAGCAGCTGGCGGCCATATGCCTCTGCCACCCGGTGCACAATCCTCTCCATTGCCACCTTGCGCTTCTTGCGAGACAGTTTCTTCGTTTTGTCCCCTAGGCGGGTGATTTGGAGCCCATCCAAGAAGTTCATGACCAGCAAGCGGCGGGTGACAAGGCCTGGGACGCTGCGAGGAATCTCAATCTTCTTTGAGATGCCTTTGTGCCTCTGCAGAGCAACATGGCAGTTCATGCTAGCTGCAAACCAGGCAATTGCTCTGGAAATGGCCTGATGGCATTGCGCAAGCGTCTTGATGCTGCAGCCATGAGTAAGGTCAGGTTGGTCAGCGTCAAGGGCTTTGTAAGATCTGTTGCAGATGAGTTCTCAGCATGCAGTGCAATGTACATAGTAAAGTGCAGTGATGCGCAGCCAACTTTGCATCAGACAGCAGAGCCAGTCACACAACTGCAGCGCTGCACTCAGCAAACATCACAGCGACATCTCTAATAGCATACCTGCAGCTGACTGGAAATCTGATCCATGATGTTGGCCTCCCTCACAAAGTCAAACTCCAGCTTGATCTGCTTGGCCAGCTCAGTGACAGCTGAGGTCAAGTCAAACTTGATCTCAGTCTTCTGCAGGAACTGAGCGGCTGCCTTGACGTTGCCCAGATCCAAAGCCATGGTTGGGTAGGCGTCAGGGTACTGCACCTTCACTGCTACTATGCCCTTGTGAGGGCCCTGGGAGGATGAGCGGGCGTCTGACGCAGCGATGGCTGATGAAGATGGGCCAAGCTGGGCGCCACTTGAGCTGGGTAGCCTGATCAGGCTGCCAGCCTGCAGCTCTGACAAAGCCACTCCTGCAAAGGCAAAGTCCAGTATGCTGAGCGTCAGTGGGCAAGACCTGTGTGTGTGTGGGTGGCAGTCAGAGGGTGTCGGTTGCAATCAGTAGTAATAATGTAGATAGCTGCAGGCTCAGCTGTGATGTCTGTTGTGACTTGAAGCTGCTATTGCATGCCAGACATGCGCTGGTAGCTGGCAGGAATGGCTCGCATAGCACCTGCTGGAAGGTGATGAGACTGTTTACATCAAGAGGCGCCATTGTGCTTGTTGACTGCTGTACCAGACTAGAACTGTAGCACCTCAGGAAGAAACAGCCAGTCGAGAGAGTAGCTGCGGTCCTTGGGCTTGGCAGATGATCGATGATTGCATTTCACAGCAAGATATTACTGTTCATTAGGGACATGCACAGGCTGCCAAGCACAGCATCCCACCATCGATAGAATATGAGCTCAGGAAGACACATGCTTACATGCAGAAGGTACCTGTGTTAAGCCTCTCGATGTCAGAGACCAGCACATTGTTTGCTCGAGCTATGCTCTGCAGATCATCTCCTGGAGCCACGATGTGCTGAGTGTATGCTGCTGCTTGCTTCCTCTGCCGTCTGGAGAACCTCTTCTTGCGTAACTTAGCCTTGTGGACCTGCAATAGCTTGCCGACAGTCAATGAGAGGCCTCACACTACACACAAACATTGTGTTGCAGCAGTATCTGTTTAGTGCAAACAAGCCATGAGACAAGCTCACATTTGGTCCGCAGACTGCTGTTACTTGGTGGTTGAAATCAGGTAATGGAGTGCATTTTGCATGATTTGGCCAGATGCAGATGTGCTGTGGTCGTATGTGCCCTGTGGCCTATCAGGCATGGGGAGCAACAGAACTGTAACCTGGGATATGGATGCAGAGCCCAAGGGTTTCTCTAGGTCAATCCACTCAAACACATCTTCAAGTGGGGCGTTCAATTCCCTCTCTATGACCTCCTTGGTCTGTGAAGGAGGCATGGGCGGCACCTAACAACATCAAACAAAGGCTCAAACAGTAGACAAACTTACAACAGCGCATGCAACCTCCAAATGCTGCTGATGCCTGTCAAAGTCTTTGGGGCAGCCACAAGGCATGCAAAGAAATGCATATCAACTCGTAGGCAGCTTGACTTTGGGGTGTAAGGAGCATCCAACTGGAGCTTTACTGCAGTGGATTAGGGGCACTTGGCTTGTGCTGTATGCTGGATTACAACAATCATCCACACTAGTGACTAAACAAACCAGAAGTGGGCGGGCCAAGGCTGCAGTGTGTGATTACCTGATCATGTAGTCTTGAAAGGCGCTCACACACAGGCAGTGGCATGAAGTCCCCTCTTGCTCCAAGAAACTGGCCAACCTTCAGGCAGAACGACAGCCATGACAACAGAAGCTTGACAGCATGTTCATGACATCTGTTGCTTGCTTGCGAGACAACAGTCTAGAGTTGCTAGGCAAACCTTCAAGTAGAAGCCGCGCATATCAACGCACAGAGAATACATTTCCTCCCCAGCCCATGCATGGTGAGGCTTCCAGTGGACCTCTTTCAGCTTTTCTGTGTCCCAGCCTCTCAATCTCAGAGCTTGAGCTTTCGCCTGCGCTCCTTTATAAGACAAGTAGATGCCGGTAGCCCTTCTCCAGAATTGCGTCGTACGAAAGAAAGCTTGCAATGGTCCGTGAACGACTTCATGTCGGCTGTTCGGATCTGGTGCCATTTGGCTACAGAATAAGTTGCGTGAGTTACGGCTAGAGACAAGATCAGTGCCTTCCTCAGTGTCACGACATGATCTCACCGGTCAAAGGAGCCAATGACCAGCAAATAGGCTGTGTACAGAGGCGCAGACATGCTTGCTGCTCTGTTGTTGATGACTGTAGTCTATCAGCCCGAGCAATGAAGTTTCGCAAGCACAAAGCTGAGGGTCAACAGGTGCTGCATGCAACTGGACAAGTCAAGTCAACGCCATGTTGAACGCCAGGCTATTCACGAGCTTGAGACGCTGCGCCCATGCGACAAAATCTGTTGTAACATTGATCGTAGGGCTTTAGCAAAGGAGCGTCTTGCACCTTGGCATTGCCCACCCCCAGATAGGCTGCATGCCACAAACTCTTGCACAATTGCATGGCCTGCAGCATGCAAACGCCACACGTCCTGTGACATACACCAGACAACACAACACAACGTGCAGCATTCAAGGCATCAAATCACAAGTTCACCACCCGCAGCCAGCTGCCCGCTGGGCCAACAGATTCGGCCTGCATGCTTGCAGTCAGAATTTCTGCCTCAGACCATGCGCATTCAGTAGACACCACATCAAGTGTTTTGCAGCACGTATGGCCCCAGCAAGGGCTGCTGCATCAGCAGAAGCACAGTCTGTTGTTGACAGCGACCTGGAGGAATTTGTGAACCTAGCCAAGGAGCTTGCACAGGCTGCCGGGTCAATCACACGACAATACTTCAGGTGTGATCAATTTGCTGCTTCCTTGGCTTTCCTTGTGGACCATGACAATAGCACTCTTGCAGGCAGCCCCTGACTGTTGACAACAAAGCAGACAAGAGTCCAGTGACAGAGGCAGACAGGAAAGCTGAAAGGGCAATGCGGGATCTAATTTCTGCCAAGTTTCCAGATCATGGCATTTTTGGAGAGGAGGAAGGCATGCAACAGCCCAAAAGCAGTGACACACAATACTTGTGGGTGCTAGACCCCATTGATGGCACCAAGAGCTTCATCACAGGTACCCAACACCAGCAGGGTCAGCATGGTGCTCAGCACTCTGGATTTGCAGTGCCAGTTTCTTCTGCATCTTGCATGGTCAGTCAGCACCTGTACTTGTGTGCCCAAGCGCAGCAACGCTTCACCATGATGGTAGACAGATCACTGATCCAATGACATACCACATAGTATGTCTGGTGCTGATGTGTCATTTGTTGATGCTATGGGTGTACAGGCAAACCTGTGTTTGGCACCCTTATTGCCCTTTTGCGCAATGGTGAGCCAATCATTGGCGTCATAGACCAGCCCATCACCAAGGAGAGATGGGTTGGCGTCAAGGGTCACGGCACTACTCTCAATGGTAGGCCCTCATGCTCACACAGACCCCCATTGCTTTTGGTACACCATGTCGCAGAAAGTCAGCCCCTGTCGTCTAATCATTTACTGCATATCATGTGCAGTTGGCTCATTTACACAATTTTGCAGAAGGACAGCCCCCGCTGTCTAGTCTTTCACGGTATATCACGTGCTGATAGTGCATTTACACAGTCATCAAGACCTTGCTCTGTGTACTAAGCAATGCCATGCAACTTGAAATCTGCCTGTCTCCAGGCAGTTGACTTACAAGAGATAAATCATGGCCCTGCTTAGTACACAGAGCATGATGTAGCTGAGAGTCATGATGATGATGATGACAAGCAGAAGCTCTATTGCTCACCATCATCATCTGATCGCAGTGATCCAGGACATCATCTGACAGTCATGTTGTGTGTTTTGCTACATGCGCTGGGCACGGGCACACATCAGGCAGCGTTGACTTGATGTGGCAAGCTGTGCATTGCAGAGCAGAAGGTGCACACCAGAGAGTGCCAAGACATCAGCCTGGCATACTTGTATGCCACCACCCCTCACATGTTCTCAGCAGAGGACCATACAGAGCAGGCTTTCAATAATGTCAGGGATGCAGTGCGAACGCCACTGTATGGCTGCGATTGTTACGCGTATGGTCTATTGGCTGCTGGGTGTGTGGATCTAGTAGTTGAGGCAGATTTGAAGCCTTATGACTATATGGCATTGGTACCCATTGTGCAGGAAGCTGGAGGGGTGATGACTGATTGGCTGGTAAGGTTTTGAGGTGCAACATGTTTTGTGCAATTGTGGTTGCCTGGCTGCATGCAGAGGTCACCTGGCATGAGTTGTTTCTGGGAAATTGGGCTGAAGCCAGCAAAGTCTGCACGACACTTCATGGGCATCACAAAAACCTGCTGCCAATATGTATAGCCGTCATGTTACTGAAGCTTACTGCAGCTTTGACTTATGCAGAGCTTTTGTCTGTCATGGTCACAGACTAGGACATTTGCACCATCACTGCTGCAGCTGAAAGGTTACAAATTAGTCTCTGCACTCATGTCAGCTCGCGGGGGGGGGGGGGGCATGGGTGTGCATGCTTGCGTGCGTGCATGTCTCATGACGTGCGTGGCTCGCGTGTGTGTGCATGTCTCATTGCGTGCGTGTATGTCTCATGGCCAAGAAAACACATTTGTTGGAGGAAACCGAGACCGCCTTTCTGTCCCACAGGGCAACTCTCTGGTATGGAGGTGTGCTCCAGATGGATACCTGATGGGCAGCTTACCAGGTGACTGATCTATACTCTGGCATCAAGCGCAGTCTGCACATTGTTGCTTGCTGTGTGGCACTACCAAGACATAGAGCCAAGTACTCTGGCCTCAACACCATTCACAGTCACAGCTAGTTGCGCTCACCAAGCCAGTGTCAACTCATGTAGCATAAGATCTCACAAATGATAGCATTCTGTTTTGAATAAGTCCTATTCCTATTTCAATTCTCTCAAGTTATCAATGTGAGAGGGTGTTGATGGGCAACAGGTGAGGTGGTAGCAGCAGGCAGCAAAGGCATTCATGAGCATGCATTGAAGCTATTGGACTGGGAGCGGTTGCAAGAGCAAGAAATACCTGCGTATGGTTCTGGAGCTTCCAGCTGACAGCGTGTTATTGGCAATGATGGTAATGCGGATATCGCCAGGCGGCTGTCGATTTCTCACTCAGAGAGCCGCCGTACGCTTTTTGATGCATCCCAATTAGGCAAGTATTTGCAGGACAGGACATGTACATGAATACGCGATGACAGCTGATTAAAATTTGGCTTGTCGATTTTACCTTCTCGAAATATTAGTCATTGTCAGTTACTCACTGATGAAGAACGGATGACAGACGATTTTATTCCTGTGGTCAGCCAAACTTCGACCTCTGCTGTTATGCGTCGTGCGACCTGGGTCCTGACGACATCTGAGTCATTGGAGCCTGGAGCCATGATAGGACGACTGCATCGCTCGCAGTCTTCTCACCATAAAGGTCGTCACCTGATATATACCTGCCACATGCACATGTGGGTACAGGACCTAGTGGCTCACCCACGCCGCGTCGCAGCCGGAATGCCGCTGTCACATGCAACAGTCAGGTTTTGCAATCAGCCGCGACTTCTGCAAAATGTCGTATATCAAGCTTCCACACCAACCCCCACTCGTGACCCGTGGAACTCGTGGCATAAGCCTGCAGATCTGTCAGGCTTCCTTGACCCACCAGCACCCAAGTCACGCATCTTCGGTTCCACCAATCGGAACTAGTCAACAGGAGCGCCTACTAGCCTTCGACAATGCATCGTTCAGTCCACACGACGACGATCACGACCATGAAGCACCTATCAAAGACAGCGCAGTGCACAAGGTTCTGTCCTGGGTTTTCAGCAGACTTGGCCTGTTGCAGCTAGCCTCGCAGCTTCGTGGCAAAGCGTGGAATGCCATTACAATAGCCTGCCTCATGGTTATTGCTCTGCTGACAGCTTGGGTGGGAGGAGCTCAGGTTGCACAGGCCAACCTGTGCCTACAGATCAGTTCAATATCTACAGCCATCATCTATGTGCTAGCCGGCATTCCAGAGCTGGTTGACCTGTGTTTCGACCTAACTGCTGGGCACATTGATACTCATGTTCTGATGACTCTAGCTGTGTTTGGCACACTTGCTATTGGTGGAGCCTTGGAGGTGAGTCTACTCACTGCAGCAGTGACCTAGCTGTGTCCCAAGTCCGTGATGTGACAGCAGAGTGTCACGCAGGGTGCACTGCTGATGGTGCTGTTTGAGGGATCACATGTGCTAGAGCACAAGTTGACAGACCAGGCACAAGGCAACTTACAAGCCCTCTTTGATGCCACTCCTGAGAATGCTGTTCTCGTAGAGCTCAATCCAGAGGGTTCCCCAGACATGTCTCACTTGCAAACTGCAAAGGCTAGAGACGTTGCTGTTGGCAGCAATATGCTCATACGGCCTGGGGAACAGGTGATCCTTCATTCCTGCCTTGCTTCACAGAAGCTACCAAAAGTGTAACTAAATGCTCGTATGCTTAAGCAGCGACCTAATCTTCCCTGTTGGCAGCATCAAGGTATGTCAAGCACAACAAATATGGGTGTTTGTGCAGCACCTTGCGGCAAAGGCTGTTTGCCTCACATCTGTGATCTTCAACTGCATGCTTCTCATGAGATCTGACTGCTCATATAGTGCATCTGCCGTCCCACGCTACCACCACATACTTTGCTGTTCTGCTGTGGTCCTGCATTTTGCTTTATATCTTCTCTCCCTTGGCAGGTACTGTGCCACACGCTTGCATGCTGACATATCATAAATGTATGTGTCATGACGCATGCATGCATTGCCATGGCAGGTTCCTTTGGATGGGCAGGTGGTACATGGCACAGCCCAAGTCAGCTGGTCCCACATCAGTGGGGAGGCTCTGCCAGTGCGCCTTTCAGAGGGCATGGAGGTGCCAGCAGGCAGCCTCAACCTTGATGGCCTACTGCTCGCATTGCTCGTCTTACCCAACAAGCGCAGGCAAGCTGTTAGACACTCTGTATGCACAGAGTGGCCCATAAGTGTTGTGTTGATTGCCTTTTGATTCCTGTGTGCTTGAGTCACCTTGAGAATGCAGCCAAGCAGTAACTGCTATGAAATAAGACTCTGCACCTGCTTGGTCACACCGGTTTGTTTTGTTCAAGCCATACAGTTTGCTGCATGGGCTGCCGACGAAATCCTACCCAAAGATTAATGAAGAGCTGCAGCAGCACATGTGCTTGTTGCCATCGGTATATGCCATGTGCCTCATGTCCCGAATGACTTCCTGCAGAAGATGTTGTGATGCCTTTGTTTGCAGGCAAGCAGACCAAAGATGAAAAGGTGGATAGACTCCTTTGGAGAGGTGTACTCCAAGGCCATCATAGCAGCCACCCTTGTCATCTTGGTGGTGCTTCCAATGCTTGGGGTGCCCATGCTGGGGTCACCCACTCAGCGTGGGGCCTTCTACAGAGCCATGGGCTTTCTGACAACAGCATCACCATGTGCCCTGGTCCTGGTTCCTTTGGCATATGTCTCAGCCATTGGAGCTGTCACTTCCAGGTCACCTTCATTATCATGCCAATGTGTGGGCTGCATGCAACACCGTGATGCTGGGCTGCATGTAACATCACGATGCTGCCCTGTGCGAGCACAGGACGCTTGCAGCTGCTGGGTTTCTGCTTTATCTCCAGAAGTGAACGAACCATACACGTCATTGGACTTGACATGTTGATGTTATACACCCATTGATGTTATACACCGATTGATGTTATACACCCATCTCCAATACCAAGGCCTGGCTGACTCCATCCTCATGCGTATCAGTCTGATGCTGAATTCGATGTGCATTGGCATGCAATGTATGTGTGTATGTATGCATGCATGCATGTGTGTATCTATGTATGCAACTATATGTTCGTCAACATTCCATGCACCCAGTCAAGCTCAGTCCTGATTTTGTTGTTGCAGGGGAATACTCATACAAGGTGGCAATGTGTTGGATGCGCTGGTCAGGTGCAGGACCATTGCCTTTGACAAGACAGGCACCTTGACCACAGGCGCCCTGGCCTGCTCCTCAATGCGCCCTGTGCATCAGACCACCTCTAAGCCCTTGCCCTCTCACAACTCCCTAGGTATGGCATAGTACCTTGTACCTGACAGTGAGAATGTACAGGTCAAAACAACACAGTACCAGCTAATTAGGCTCCATTTTCAAGACATAGTGTCTCAACAGTGCACTCACTTGCAAGACCACTGCTGTAACAGCTGCCATCAATGTTCCCTGCCCCATTTTACATGCTGGGCCTCAGAAACAGAGCAGTAGGGTTTGACAGCAAGCCACAATATATATGGCTGCAAGTCCACACAATTTGCACTCCTCTTAAGTTATGATAATGTCTGAAAAACTGTCGTTCTCAGCTTGATTGTGCGGCGCAGGCACCACAGAGTGGGCGCAGCAGCTGACACAGGAAGGGCAGTCAGAGGAATTGACAGCTTTAGCAGAGGCAGCGGCCCTGTCAGTCAGGAGCACACACCCTGTGTCCCAAGCTCTTGTGCTGTGTGCCAACTCAGCTGCTTCTGCCTTGCCTCAAATTGAGGTTCACGACTTCCATCAGCAGCCAGGTACACCCCTGAGTGATGTCTGCCATTTATCAGAGCAAGACATAACAATCTTTGCATGACAAGCACTGAGCAAAGGGCGTTTGATTTTTAGTGAAAACATCCATTCTGCACACCAACATCAGTTTTATACACTAAGTGCGCCCGTGTCAGCTGCCAATTAAGCCACCTAGCAGATGCAGCATTGTACCAAGACTAGTCATGCAAGAGATGCATATGCAGCTGCATGGCCATGCTGTTGCCTAATGCTTGGTTGCAAGGCCAATGGGTGAAACTAGACTCAGCAGGTGTGGCATATCGTGTTGTGCTTGGTGAAGTAGGTCAGCTGATGTTTGCCTGTGTGCTGGCAAGAGTACTGGGACAGTGCAGGGGCATGTTTGACCAAAGACAATGTACATGAGTCAGCACCAGCGGCCATCTAGCCTAAGCTGACTGGCCATTTAGCCAGTCAGCTCAGCTCATTGACATTGATGATAATCACAGGGTCAAAACTTGACCTGAACCATGTGCTCCTGGATTTGTACCAGTATCACAATCAGCTCAAATCAGCTGAATCACAAACTCAAACTCAAACTCAAGCTCGGACATGAAAGCACTGTGCTCGCATTGCATTGCAGGTGCAGGAGTAGAAGGCACAGTACACAAGGCTGGCAGGACGCGCCGCCTACGGTTTGGCTCCGAGGCCTTTGCCTCTGAAGGCCTGTCTGCCTGCCAGCAGCAAGCTCTGACCCATGCCTGTCAGCAACAAGGTGCTGACAAGGTCATCTCAGTCTTAGTAGAGACAGCTTCAGACCCTCACAACAGCAGCAGCAGCAACAGCACTACTAGCAGCAACAGCAGCACTATTAGCAGCAGCAGCAGGCAGGAAGAACTCAGTCAAGACAGCTCACCGTCAGCATCATTTAGACCCACTCCCACTCTCAGATCTGAATCTACTCAGCCTGTAGAACCGAGCAATTCACAGCAGGCAGTTGGAGGCAGTGAAGACGCTGATGCTGAGAGCCAGATTTGGGTGTTTGCATTTGAGGACACGGTGCATCAGCGCAGTGCTGCAGCGCTGGAGGACCTGAGGGAGGGGTCGTGGCTGGGCAGAGGGCGTAAGGAGAAGCGAGTGAGGGTGATGATGCTGACAGGGGACAATGAGGCTAGCGCCCAGCGTGTGGCCAAGCAGCTGAAGATTGATGATGTCAGGGCAGGCCTGTCACCTGAGCAGAAGCTGCAGGTGAGCGTCACTGCTGCTCCCAGGACAATATGGGTTGAGTGTTGGGGTTTGCAGAGGGTTCAATCAAGCATGGTCATGCATGTGGTGTTAAGGTGTGCACATGCTCTGGTGCAGATGCTCACAGGACAGATAAAGCACAGCCACCAACATCGTTATGTCCTGCACCAATCAAGTCACATCACTGACAGCACTTTGCTGCATTTGTGATGTGAGTACTGTGTTTGCTGTTGAGACATGACACAGATGTGCAAGCCAAATACAATGTCTTCCCTGACCTTGATTTCAGCTTCCTCTGTTCACAGCCTGGACTACACCGGGCATTTTTGAGCTTGCTGCTGAGAGCAGTTTGAAATGGTTGCAGGCTGTTGATGAGGCGCGGCAAAAAGACAGCAATGGTGATTCAACAGTAGGTGGCGTGCTGATGGTGGGTGATGGCATCAATGATGCTCCTGCACTGGCAGCTGCTGATGTTGGCATTGCAATTTCAGACAGCCCCACTGCAGCTGCCGCTGCAGCTGCTGACATCATTGTTCTCAGCAAAGAAGGCGTCGCCTCAATACCTTTGCTACTGTCACTGGCTCACAGAACTCAGCATGTCTTGAGACAGAACCTGATCCTGGCAATTGGCTCTATTCTGGTTTTGGCATTGCCAGTTGTGCTTGGTTTCTTACCTCTATGGGTTGCAGTTTCCTTTCATGAAGGGTCTACATTGCTCGTTGCCCTGAACTCGCTGAAGCTGCTCCAATGGAAGCAGAAAACTCCTGAATTTGCGCCCAAGGATGGCATGCAGACAGCTTGAGTCAATGCATATAATTATGCTTGCGTGTACATCAGACTTTTGCCCTGATAAAGACTGTGAACAATTTGTGCTGCACATGCATTTGCAGTATCCACATTTGGCACATGACTCAGCTGGCTGCCACAAATAAATCATCCGTTCCTGAATCTTGCCTGTCTTTTGGACTTATCAGGGGGGTCGACAGACAATGGTTGGCAACATACGCTCTGCACTATTGTTCAAGACGCCACACACCACACTCTGACCTAGCTGTACAAAGTTCAGAAGCCAGACTACCATCGGACAGATTGTCTTGTGCGAAACAAGCAATTGCATGCAGTCAGCAGGCCTGCAAGGGTAATGATGGGTCATCATTATCCATAGAAATTACGAGTACATCCTTGAAGTCCTGGAAATTTTGAGCTTGCAGAACAGAACCTCATGCGTGAGCAGCAAGCCCAGGAGAGCATTCTAGAATACCTGAGATGGCACATGCAAGTGGTGAGGAGACACCTAAGATTCTCTGGTCACATCTTTGAGGTGTACATGTAGATGTACATATTCATGCCCAGTGGCAACCATGACTTCTTGTGATACTGTTAGTCTGACAGGCATGGCATGCTGTGGGTCTAAAAGGCATGGCATGCTGTGGTTTACACTTCGAAGCCAAGAATTTAAAGTCCCAGTTTGATGCCTCTAGAGAGCGCTTCAGCACTGTTTCAGTGAATTGTCAGCATGTCAGTCGGATGTGACAGACACATACAAGCACAAAGGTGTGTGCTGCATCTGCATGTGTTTCAACTTTGATGATGCTGATGAAGTGCAGACCCTTGTTACAAACTGACACAACCACAGCTAAGTCACCCTGTCAGTGCTCAACAGGCACTACAGTCACAGCATGCCTCAGCATGCCCTATTAGGTCAAGAAGTCAGGTGTAGCAGCAAGCGACGGAATTGTGTCCGCAGTTGGTGCTGATTCAGGACTGCTGAACATTATGGCAAGTTCCGTCGTGATCGGGGGGGCGTCTGGCGCTGCCGATCTCCAAGCGGTCCTGCAGGTAGCGCAAGGACAAGCCATCGCTCTCGATGTGGCGACGGCAGACCGTATCAAGAAAGAGTCACCCTCACCAAAAGACTTCAAATTGGATTCCAATGACATTTCGGCAGCAGCCGAAGTCGAGTCGCCATTGACAAGCATCGAGAGTCGCGCCAGCATATTGTGTCGACTGATCAGTTTGGCCAACGGGAGCACCAAGCTACGCCTGGCAGTTCTCCAATACTTTGTTGACCTCCTGAACTCAGGCACGCAGCTTCTGTTGACGTCTGCAAACACAGATGCGGCACCTTTGCAGCAAATAGCAGATGCAGCAGCAGGTTCTGGACTAGCCCTTTGTGATGGCAAAAGCAGTCCTTTGTCAGAAGCTCTGCAATGTCAACACTTGTCAGCTCCTGGCATCAGTCAGCAAGAGCGAGCCATGCTTCAGTCAGGTCAATGGATTACACTTGGAGCTGCTGCTGTGACTATACAGACTGCAAGGCAATTGCTCCTGTGTGGAACAGCAGTGGCAGCCTTGAGTGCAGAAGCTCTACAGATACAGGTCAGCTGCAGAGCATTAGCTGTGCCTCACTGGAAGGCACAAGCACACCCATGCAATGGTGCATTAGTGATACAACTTGCGACAGTAGCTTTGACCTTCGCAGGTCAAAGCAGCGCTGGAAGATGAGTATGCTGGCAAGGCAGCAAATGATGTTGTCGGATCCCTGTCAGCCTTGCTCAAGGACTCCCCTCGGGTCAACCCCAGGAAGGCTGCATCACTGGAAGCTTTTGCCAGTGTCCCTCAGGCAGGGCTTCCATGCTTGCTGTTGACCATTGCAACATTGCTGAGTCAATACATGTCAACACAGCTTGTTGCGCTTGCATCCTAATTACCTGGAGATGTCTGATTAGCTAGAGGTGTTTTGTCTGATGGGATTTAGTTAATCAGCAAGCAGGGGCTGGTGACAGTTACTCAATGCACTGGCTGCATTCCAATGCTGGCAACTCAGCCATGTGTAGGCAGAGCAGTTCCTGATGCCTATCTTATGGCACATGCATGACTGCACTCTGTGATGTTGCAGTGCCATGGCGCAGCAGATGAGGCACTGGCATCTGCATCCACCACTTTGAAGGGCCTGCTGACATTGCCTGCTCAAGCAGCTCAGGTAGCTTACCACAAGCTGCTGTTGTCTACTCAAAACCTGTGCCCTCACTGCCTCAGGCTGCATTTTGTTTTGATGTCCCTAAGCATGACCTTGTTTCTGGCATGCGGCTGCATGAGGCAAAGCTTGCGTCAAGAAGCTTGTGGAATTCAATTGATTCCATGAAAGTCTTGATACAGAAAAAGATTGAATAGATGTATGTCAGACACACTGCATTGCAGCCATAGTCTTTTGGGTCTTACTTTTTGCTGCATATGCTGCAACCAGATTATTTGACTTGATCAGTCAAAGCTGCCTGCACCTGTCGCACCACATTCATTGTCTTGACTGCCCACACAGGCACAGTCCAGCCAGGGCAATCTGACCTGGATGTTGCTTGGAGTGGCGTCAAAGCTGCTAGCTGTCGCAGAGCTCAGTGTGAAGCGCATGGCTGCAAACACAACCCTATCTCGTGCCAAGGTCAGCATGCTTGGGCTGTTTCTTCCTCAATGCGGCACACATGTGCACTGCATCAATGCAACAGCTGCCCTTCAATCCACACAGGAACTGGGCACACTGCTGCAGCTGCTTGAAATGTCCAATCTGCACTTTTTTACCATGAGTTTGGACCCCTCACTCATGACTTTGTCACGACTTTTGGTGGTGATGTTGATGTCGTTTGCATCAATATTACATGCCCAGCAGCTTGAGTGAAGCAGCGTCTGCAGGTCTTTGCCGACGCTGCAGCAGCTCACCAAGCCAAAATGGATGGCTCCCCAGTCCTGCTGGTGCAAAAGGCACGGGCAGACCTGAAGCGCACGCTGTCAGAGGCAGCTGAAGCAGAGCAGGAGCCTTCTCTGGCAGCTGCTAGGGCAGCTGCAGCTGCTCTTGCTGCTGCTTGCAGGGCACTGGCTGCAGAAGCCCTGCTGGCTTCTTTGACACTCACTCTGGCTGAAGTCAGCACCCAGGTGTGCCGATGCACCATTTATGTTTTGTCACAACATATGTCAGCATGGCTCTGTTGAGCAATGAATCTGCTAGCAGGGCATGCTCCAGACACACACCACACATCTGGTGCCACCCAACAAGCATGCAGCAACACACAACATGCGCTGCTATGTATTGTAGACGCAGCTGCATGCATCGTTTGTATTGCTGTACAGCATGCCATCTCTTTCAGCCTTTGCGTCTGAATTTGTCTTGTTGATGGCATGGTTGAAAACATCGCTGTCAGCTGAGTGGCCCTGTGAGGTTGCATCCTGACATTGTGTGTTCTTCAAAGACCTGTCATCTTGTGGTTCAAGCATGGCCTTTGATACTGTAGGGTTCTGCAAAGGCACCAAAGGCAGCAAAGCAGGAGGCAGCCAATGGAGCCAAGCCAAAGGCAAGCAAGAAAGGCAAGGAGGGCCCATCTTTTGGCTTGGGAAAAGGCACAGTCCTCATCAAGAGCCTCATAGACAGCACAGCTTCCCAATGGGACTCCAACACCATTGTTGCCCCCACCGAGGCTATGCCTATTGGCAGCAGCTCCAATGGAAGCTCTAGTGAAGGTGTGAGTCATGTGCTGCAGCTGGCTCAGCAGCTGCAAGGCAGTGGAGAGCAGGAAGCGGGACAGGGGAGTGTACCTGAGACTCTGGGTGAAGCTCCTGGAAGTTTGGACAGGCGCACTGTCATGAACTTGCAGCAGGCACTCAAGGTAGAGCACTCGCTGTTGTTAGGGCATCAGCATGTGCATCATCTGCTTTGCATGCTGCAGCTGATCCTGTGACACTGACCCTCGTGGACTTATACTTGGTGTCAAGGCTGCTTGTCTAGACCTTTGCAAACAAATGCCCTGCCCACATCTGGCCTAAGGGCCCGATATGGGGAGCAGCCCTTACAAGGCCTGCCTGTCTGCAGTACTTTACAGCATTTGAGAGGGCACATGCTTGAAAAGCAGCCCTAGGGCAAATCTGTCACATCGGCCACCAACATAACCTCAAATGTGCTTCCAAACACTGCTTGACGCAGTCCTAGCTGATGCATTGAGCGTCCATGCATCTTGGTCTTGCCGTATGCAGGCCAAGAAGTTCTGGTGGTGGGCAAAAACAACATGTTGGACTTCAGTCACGCCATTGCAATATGTACCTGCCCTAGTGACTATTGAATCAGACCTCTGTCAACACATTGGTGCAGGCTGTAGAGCAGGCGCTGAATCCTCTCGGCAACAAGGTAGGCCCTGTGCTGGCAGACATACGCAGCCTGATAGAGTCCAATCAAGCCAACCGGAAGCCCAAGGCTGCTAAGGGCACCAGGGACTTGGGACCAGAGCAGATGGCCATCAGGGAGGTGGCCTTCAACACCATCACATCTGTCTTCAAGCGCCATGGAGCTGTCTGCATAGACACGCCGGTGTTTGAGCTGAGGGAGACGCTGATGGGGAAGTATGGGGAGGATACTAAGCTCATTTATGATCTGGCAGATCAAGGAGGAGAGATCTTGTCTCTGCGGTGGGTTTTTGTAGCTGCTGCATGCTGTCCAAAGCCAACCTTTAAAGACTCTCTTCAATTGCTGCAAGTTAAGCACTTTGTGTCTCATTGCATGCTGCCAATGCATCATCACGAGCTTCCAATATTGGAAGGCATGCCATAACATTGCAAGCCTTGGAACCCAGTAACATCATGCAGGCTAACTGACTTTGGCTGAACACCCATGTAGGTATGACTTGACCGTACCATTTGCGCGGTATGTGGCTCAGCACGCCATCACCAACATGAAGCGGTATCACATAGCCAAGGTGTACAGGCGAGACCAGCCCCAGATGACTAAAGGCCGCTTCAGAGAGTTCTACCAGTGTGACCTTGACATAGCTGGGTCTTACCCTGCAATGGTGCCTGACTCTGAAATCCTCAAGGTGTGTGCATTGCTCCCTCACTGTTGCAAAGTTCATCTGTTGTTGACGTAGTATGTTGCAATCTCCAACCATGCTGTGACTGTTCTGTGAACTGCTCCAGCCTTGCTTGGATGTGACATCAGATTGCCCTGATGCAATGTCAGCAATGTGCAGTCTTCATTTCAACACTGAAGCATGCAGCGCTTCAGTCAATGAGAGACATCAGCATTAAAGTGCCAGTACATGCAAGACTTGCAGTGGACATCTAGCAGCGCAGTCAAATCATAGCAAATTGCTGACACGAATGTCACTCTTGCAGGTGCTGGTTGACACACAGCAATGTAGTCCAATCATGACAAATTGCTGACATGCATGTCACTCTTGCAGGTGTTAGTTGACATATAGAGCAATGTAGTCTTATCATGGCAAGTTGCTGACATGCATGTCACTGTTGCAGGTGCTGGTTGAGATACTATCAGAGCTTGACATTGGAGAGTTTGTGGTGAAGTTGAATCACAGGCGGTTGCTTGATGCCATGATGGATTTGTGTGGGGTCCCTCCCTCCAAGTTCAGAGCCATCTGCAGGTTCTGCCACCTCTAACCTGCATGCCCATGGCTGAAATGCTGTGCACCTCTGTCA
>JAABUP010001241.1_pt1 | contig 53821 bp, 85 predicted proteins | sample 5559201 | NCBI WGS metagenome assembly JAABUP01 (sample SAMN10711887, study PRJNA513373) | rock metagenome | isolation source: Antarctica rocks | place: Antarctica | reverse complement strand
CTAGTTCTTTGTACCCTTGTCATGCAGGGTTGAAGAACATTCTGCGTGGCTGCCTGCTGGCATTTCTGGCAACATTTGCAGGATGCTTTTTGTTCTTCACCCTCCCAGATCTGGTTGCATCACAGCTGAACAAGCAGCTGCCTTACTGGTTCTATGCAAATGAGGTAAGGCTAAAAAGTGCATGCTCTATCTGCATATATGATGCCTGTGCCAATTGGACTCATGACTGTTGCTATAGCGGTTGCTCATTTCTCTATTGTTTTGCTGCAGAAAGTGTTGCTATGCGTTGGCACAACCTTGTGCAACTTTCTGATGACTGCTTTCTTCCGGTAACAAATATCAACATACGCAACCAGCAGAGGTTGTGCTGTACAGCCGCCAGCATCTGTTGGTTCATTACACTGGTCAACTTCAGCTCCGCGTTGTGAGGCCCTGGCTGCATCATAAGCATATAACATCACACTGCTTGATCATTAGAGGCTTTGATGTATAATACCAAGAATTCGCAGCAGCTTGTGAGGGAAGTGCTGGCCTTGATGTCTGCTGAGTTTTGGGAAAGTGGCTGCCAGTTGATGAGTACAAAAGCAGCAGTTGAGACAGGGATTCACTCAGAGCCGACTGCTGCAAAAAATCTTCACATGCTGTTTTTGGCAACATTGATGCAAGCATGTGTGTGTCGGTCAAGCTAGCTGTCACATCTGTCTACTGTAGCTGTCAGATGAGGAACCAAGGTACAGTGCTATGATGGCATGTAAGGGGATATAGCAATGCATGTCTGTGGTTTGCACTGTGCATAAGAAAACACAGACAGAACAGGAAAGGTGGCATGCCATGAGACTGCCACTTACAGCAAGCAGAAACTATATGTACTGCACTACAAGGAATGGATAGCACTAATGAAGAGCAAAGAATGTTGCAGATTCATTCAGCAGCCAAAATGGCATGTATAGGTAAATTGCTATGGTACAAATTGACAGTATACATATGATCTGCAACAAAGAAATACTAGCAGCAACCCCCAGAGTTGAGCCCCATGTCTCCAGCTGTAGTAATGTTTGCACCGCCAGGTAGTGCCTGTGCAGTGCTACCCTGAGTGACAGGTCCTCTAGATGACCGTTCCAGCCTGTCAGCTTCCATAGCACTTCTGATTGCGCTCTTGTCTGCATTGCCTGGCAATGCTGACGCCTTTGACATGCGGGATTGGTATGATACTTGCTTTTTCAAGCGATCTTTGGTGTCCTCAATGGCTCGCACCTGAAGACAACACGCGATCATTACTGAACCTTGTCAGATCTGTCAGCTGAAGAGAATGCTTTGTGACACATGCACCCTGTTGGTATACAGCAGCAGCTGCCTACCTCTTTCATAGTCATCTGAACGCTTTTGGGCAGCATCAGGAAATCTTTGTCTGCCTCGTCATACACCCATCCCATGGCTAGCAATGAAGGGACACCACCTGTTGTGTCCACAATAGTGGTCTTTACTTTGCTGTTGGATAACTTGATGCGTTTGAATTTGTCTTCTGAGGGAGACACAGCAGTGTTCCTGACCAGTTTGCTCATAACCTGTACAGTAACACCCAGCCTTGACACATATGACACTGTGAAAGACACAGTATGACACACAATACAATGCATACATCATAGCGTATGACAAATCCAAAGTACTCATAGGGTTTGAGGTACATACCTCCAAGCACTCCATGTTGTCAACACTCCACAAGGCAGCTTGCAAAGCACTAGCCTTAGGAGGAGGTAGTTTGGCAGCAGTGTATCCAGCATACCCCATGACAGTCCTGTATCTGGCAAGAGCCTGAACACGGCAAAAAGCGGTCACTCAGTCACTCACAGCAGTCACAAACAAGCCAACGGGTGACCGCACAAGGAAAAGGAGGTGTTTGATGTAGTGTGGCGTCAGCCAAGACGTTGCGACAGGCATAGCATCATGTTGAGTCGCACACCTCACCTTCCTGGTTCCTGAAGCTTCCTTTCAAAGTAGGCAGGGCAGTGCTTCCGACGATCAGCGTGCAGTAGTACAGACTCGGACACAGAGACACAAGCCTGGCGCCGATTACGTTGCACTCTTGAATTGGGTGATTGATGGGAGCTGTGGCGCTGCAGGATGACCGCGCGCCTCGTGAATCCGAATGACAAGATGTTGCATCCGTTCAAAGAGTGCCAGGGCAGCTTCAAGGGGCGAATGGGACGTAGCCCTGGCTTTGTGCCCTGCGCATAGTAGTGTGCGCAAACATGAGACACACCAATTGATGTCTTGTTGCTCACATCCATTAGTCTCGTGACTGGCAGACACTGCATGCCGTGTTACCAATTACTCAGCCTGCACATTAATTTGAAACATGACAGTGCTGAGCTCTGCATCTGCATGCATTGCTTCAACAATGTACTGCAAACGTCGATGTCGATGCCGACTTGCTTCAGCAGCTTCAGATGCAGCTTGTGGTTGATGCAGGCTTCCTGCCGTTCAGCGCCATCTACATAGAGCTGTACTACATCTTTGCCAGCGTGTGGGGCCACAAGGTCTACACCATCTACTCCATCCTCTTCATTGTCTTCATCATCCTCATCATTGTCACAGCCTTCATCACCATTGCCCTGACCTACTTCCAACTAGCTGTGGAGGATCATGCTTGGTGGTGGCGATCATTTCTGTGCGGTGGCTCTACTGGTAGGGGGACAACCTGTGTCATCAACCCGCTGACCTTCAGCCGTCATCAAGCTTTGAGGTGGTGTCTTTGTTTGTCTTGCAAGCTCAGATCGCCGGTCATAGTGTGCATTTGGAGTTGTCTGACTGACGTGGCTTGAAGCAAACATGAACCGACACGGCTCTAGACAGACTTGCCTGTACATGCATGTTTTGCTGTGCGCAGGGCTGTTTGTCTACGGCTATTGCCTGTACTACTACATAGCGCGCAGTGATATGTCAGGCTTCATGCAAGGCAGCTTCTTCTTTGGCTACATGGCCATAGTGTGCTTTGGCTTCTTCCTCATGCTAGGCACGGTGGGATGGAGAGCTTCCCTTATGTTTGTGCGTCACATATATAAGGTGACATCTGGCTTTGCAGTTCTTTATGTTTCATATTTGTCAACAGCAAATCAGCATGCTGCTGTGCGCATGGGCAAACGACACTGGTTCCCACTGCTCAGAGGTGATGCTGTGGTGTTAACTCTGTGTGTCTGCATGTCTGCTGCAAGATACTGCTGGTTCAGAAATTTGTTGCCTGATGTGATTTGTGGCTGATCCAGTTTGTGATCCCTGCAGGCTATTAAATGTGAATGAGGCAGAGCCATGCAACAGACGCACGGTCACTGATGTCAGGCACTGGGATCTGTCTGAAGGCGATCCTTTTGCACGGACGGCAACTATTGAAATGTTGCCCAACAGATTGCATACATGCCATATCAGTCGAGTACTGCAATGCCATTCACAGACACAATCAGACTCTGACCATGCACAAAGCATTGCCTGCTGAAATATGCTGTTACATTAAGAGTGTGCGGTCATAGCATAGCAATCTGTACAAGACACATACTACAGCACAGTCTGCAAGATTCGATGGCGCATCCTTGACACAGTTTTGGGGGTACACATTGAACAATGCATTTTGTCCAAGCAATTACCCCTGCCTTGCATGCGATGTCGTTGAGCTCGAGGCCATGCTGCCAGGTGCGTTGGGCCCTTATGAAGCACACAGGAGCTACCTAGATCTGCTGACACTGCCCGTCTCTGCAAGACGGGCTGATAGCTTGGCAAATGGTCAAAGTGTATCGGAACGTATACCTGAGAATTGATCTATCAAGGAAAAGGTCGAAGTCGCACACTGACATAGATTAGCAGATCCCATGCTGCACATGCTGGTGCAAGTAAGTACATAACATGATATTACCACAAATGCAGGTCCTTAACACCTTCTTCCAAGAGCAGTACAATGTCCTTGCATGCTTGTCAAACATGGTTGATTCAGCGTGGTTGTTGACTCAAGCATGACCACTGCCTCTCTCTGTAATGGTGTTGGGCTGCAAGCGGCCGGGTGAAACGTCCTTCTTTCCTAGCTCTGGCACAGGTACACTGGGCCTAGACTTGTCAGTCTCTGAAGAGGTGGCTCCAGCATCAGATTCAGTGAGAGGCAGCTGCACAGATGATTTGTCTGCAGTTGTCTTGTCCTTGCTGGCTTCCACACAGGCAAGCATGAGCGGGTCTCCCAGGCCTTGGGGAACGTCACCTCTGCCGTCTTGCTCAGCATGGCGTGCTGTATGCAGGTCAGCTGCAGCTCCGGATGGTGTGCCATCCTGTGCACATGAAACAGCAGCAGCTGCTGCATCACCAGCATCTGTTGCTCGCCTAGCATCAGCTCCAGCAAGAAGCCTCTCTGCTTTGGCACCGCATACAGCAAGGAAATGGCGTCTGATGATCTGCACACACACCATCGAAGTGCATATGGCATGTCTGTCAAGTCATGCTCCCATAGTGTTAAAAGCATATGGCAGACAAACATCCACAAAATAGCAATTTGCAGCAGGTCTACGATGAGACCTGTTGTTGATGTCCACCACATAGTGGTGTGCACATTACAAGAACAAAAGAACTTTTGACCCCATGCAAGCAAAGGTTTCTTAATACAGTAACACAGACAGATTGACAGGCAGCTTACCTGTTCTTGAGTACCATAGTCTCTATCGATCGAGGCATACACCTCGTCACATGGCCTGCATAACAGCCACATGGCAATCTTGCAAAGCGTAGACTGTGTCAAGCTGAGCATACATGCAACAGATGCAGAAGTCATTTCAGACCCAACAGTACATTCACACTCATGAGAGAGCAGACACGGCAAGGGTCACACAAAATACTACTGCACTTTTCCACGACTTGCCTCATGGACAAGAAACCTGTTGGTCAATACATGAGATAACTTCCACAGCCACAGAGCAGATGGTCCATGTGTGAGAGCAGCACTGGTACTTGAGCACAGCCACAAGCAACGGACAAGTCTTGGCGGGCTTCACCTGCTAGCAACCTTGCTTGCAAGCTCATTCAGCCTGTTGTGCAGCTCCTGCTCTTGCTCCCCGTCCAGGTCAGAGGTGCGCAGCTGCTCCTTCACCTCAAAATACTTGATGGACTGGTCAACACGAGCTTGAATGTTGGCATGAGCCACCAGAATGAGAAGCAGACTGTCAGCAGTCCATGTGGGGCTGTCACTGGCTGCCACTCATGCAAGCAATGCATGTATGTGGTGACTTCACAACCAAATTGGGCAGTGCACGCAGCTATTTCCCATGGGTATCGCTTTTGTAGGTGTTGAGATTTGCTGTACATACCTCATCTAGCAGTAGTCTGGGGTGGTCGCCAGTGACTACCATGACTTGCAGCAGATCCAGATGATGCTGCTCTAGCTGGCTGCCGTCAAGCACACAGTCTGCATGCACTTTCTCACCAAGCTGCAGCACCAACATTGCAAACTTAGCACGTCAGCATTATCTCATACATGTTGCTTCGATATGAGGCCATACATACTCTCAGTGCTTTGACGAGCATGTGCTTTGCACACAAGAAGGCTCACCTTGGTGTTGCCAGCAGACAAGCCAGTTGACATAAACATCACGACCACAGACGGAAACAGCTCACCACTCTTCACATGATGTTCAAGCACGCACAATCTAACACAAGGCCTTAACTTTGCGTCACTAGTATGAAGAATGGGTTCACCTGTGTGGTGAAGATGGCCTTCATGTTGCCATCAAAGTGATAGGAATGCACCTGGCGCAAGCACTCTCCTTTGGCATGCCGCACCAGGATGAGAACGCCTTCCAGAATGCTCTTGTGAGCACCCTGTGCGCGCTCTGCAGACCAGCACGAGCTGTCAGTGAATAGCCTGTTACCATGCTCACTGTGTGTCCATGCTTGTCTGCACTGTCTGCTCTATAGACAGCATAGCACAGCAAGGATCTTGGTGGATGTCAGCCCTAGTGTACCTCCTTATGGGCAATGAGTGTCTGCTAGGGCTGACGTATGGTATTGGGACCAGACCAGCAACACATGACCCACTACATCTATTGGAGTCGTTTGTTGTCAGGAAATGCGTTTGAACAGCAGCAGCGTCTTCTGTAATTGAGACAGGCCACACAGCAACGCTTGCACAGGCTAAGAAAGGGTGGTTGACCAGGGCTGAAGAGGCTCACAGCCCACTGCAGACATCTGCATATTCTGAAAGGATGGCCATGATCACAGCAGCAAATAAGCCTTAGGCATGCCAGTTTGCAAGTTACAACATCACATCACAGACTGCATCAGCAGCAGGCGCAGTCATGCGACACACCTTGCATCTCTACATCCAGCGCAAGCAGTGCCTTCACAAAACACGGGGGCAACAGGATGCTCATCAGATTTGGAATGCTGCATGCCACCCACTCCTGCTGCACACCTGCTGCTGAAACTTCAGCATTGGTTTGTGCTGCTGTCGCACACACCGGGGCTTGACTTTTTGGCAATGCTGCAACCACCTGCGTCACAGGCATTGCAGCGCAATAACGGTCTTCTGTGTTCAAATAGGATGACTTCTATTCAGACACCAGAGCCACAAATTGCGACACTCATGTACCTGTAGATGGGCAAAGGACAACAGGGTGGGATTCTGCATAGAACACATGAGCGCAAGCACACACATATTCAGAGTGGATTCCTGGCATCTTGATCTGTACATGTGTCAAGATATATAATGCTATATCAACCAGAATGGACATACCGGCTTCATCAGTGGGCCCTTCACTGACCCCTGAGGAGGGCCTGAAGGACCATTCGTCACCTGTTGAGCATACCGCCTGTGGGCTACTTGGCTGCTCAACAGGTGAAGAAGGGTCCTTCAGGCTCTCCTCAGGGGTCAGTGAAGGGCCCACTGATGAAGCCTCAGGTTTAGGGGGACGTGCCTTCAGGGCATCTGCAAGGGCTGGAGAAGGGCCCTCTGGGGGCTCCTCAGGAGTCTGGGAAGGCGCCTCCAGGGAATGCGGATGGGCATGAGATGGTGCCTTCAAATGATGCTGAGGGGATACAGGCAGATTCAAGGGATCCCTGGGAGGGAGGCCAGGGGCCTGCAGAACTGCCCTGGCGATGCCAGAATCAGCGTGTGCACAATCATCAGGGCATGGGCGAGATTGCCTCTGACGCTTGGGGGAAGGTGACCTAGAGGGCACTGCCTCAGACCTTTCTGAGTGAAGAGGATAGAACTGCCTTGCATCATTGGCAGGTATAGGCAGAGGTTCGTTGGGAAGGGCAGGAAGAATTTGCCTCTGTGCCATGCTGACTGGGGAGGGAGACCGCCTGCTGCGTGCTTGAGAAGGGCCGCTGCCAGTCTTCTCCTGGGGTGACAGAGGGGCTTGCCCATGAGATAAGGGGGCTGGAGCAGGGAAAGAAGCCTGAGGCCCTGTGGATGGCACCCGCCTTGGGCGCTTTGGGATAGGTGATCGCGACTGCTTCTGCAGTCTAGGATCAAGTGGCATAGACGGCTCTTGAGCCTTTGGGGTTGGGGTGGGTGAGCCTCTGTTGCCCCCAGCAGATGAAGAGGGTGAAGACGCTTGTCCTGTGAGGTTCCAGGTGGGTTGTTTGTCCTGATGAACAGCTAGTGAAGGTAGCAGCTGTGCATGGGTCTGGAGCTTTGCCGACTGCAGTTGCTTGTGGAGCACCTGAGGATGAGGGACTGGGTGGTGCTGATCCTCTGACACGGCATCACAGCCTGCTGCATCTCCACTCAGCATGGCAGCGTTCTGCAAAGAAAAGGACAGAAAGCTTGTCATTTTGTGAAACTGAAATGGACTGCCAGATGACACAAGGCGTCTGAACTCATGCATGCGATCCTTCTGCTTGTGCAAGCCGGAACCTCATCACTGCTTGGGTTGTGCCTTTACAAGACTGGTACGGCTACACTAGAAGTGCCAGCGGCAGCATGGCACTGACCACCCATCTGGCATGCTATAATTACTAGGCAGATGTAAATGTGCGCAGAAACATGGACATGTGATCGCAAAACATGCACAAAGTGATTTGAATTGTGCATCACCGGCTACTGTCAAAGCACAACTACAAATAGAAACACAAAAAGTGTGAGATGAGATTCTGGCCGCAGATGCAAGATGACAGTTGTTGTGGGTGTGTACCTGTGCAGACTTTCGCTCATACGCCTTGATCCGGGCTATGATTGATGGCATGTACGCGCCTGCTGGCACAGCGGGGACCTCCTCCTCCTGTTTGTCCTGAACACAGAGAATGGCTTATCAAATGACCATGAGAGTCAAAAAGACAGCTGGTACGTCAGTTGTGCAGACAAAAACATGCAAACTATTGCTCATGGTACGTCAACTTGTGCAGACAAACACATACAAAATCTTGCTCATATTGTGCAAGTGAGTTCTCTACACAGGCTTTGTACGATCTGTCATAGAGACACGGATGACGCTGATGCAAACACAACACACAAGAAACTGTGTGCAAGCTTGGGTAGCTTGTCAGAGGACACACGTACCTGTGGTTGAGCCTGCTTATCAGGGCCCTTGGCACTGCTATGCAGCTTTGCTCGCTGGCTCCTGTGGCGACATCCACCTCGTGCCTTCATTTCATCAGAGCACTTACATTTTCCTGTGTTGTACCTATTGTAAGGCTGAAACCACGCACTGTGCTTCTGATCACCGTAGATCATTGCACACTCTTGCGTGGTCCTGGTGCTCATCCGCTCAGCAATCTTTTTGAAGTCCTGTAATGCGTTAAATCGCAGGCTGAGCAACACAAGATAGTGGCATGTGGATTGACTGCCTATGACACATAAATGTTGCAAGCTTGGGAGGCTGCATGGCCACATACATCTCCTCTGTAACTCGGAAGCAACTTGACAACAAGCCAGACCTATTCTGATGCATGACGTGCTTCAAACCAGCAGACAGTCAGGCTTTTCACAAGGAAGCATATACTTGTGTATCTGTTGACACAATATACGAAGGCGCCGACCACATGACACATGCAGAGGCAGTCATGAAGGGAGACATACCTTTGGAGTTGTCATGAAGGCTTCCCCGTATGCCGTTTGCTCAGCAGGAGTGAGCTGCAAACGCTGTTGCTCCTTCTCCCGCTCCTCCTTCAGATCAATCTGGTTGTTTCTGTCTACAAAAACGGCTGCTCGCCGCTCAAGTGGGTCCAGTATCTGCTCAGGCACCTGCAACCATGAGACTGCAATTCAGCCAGAGGGGCCAAGGGCCAGATGTGGCTGTCCAATGAATAGAGACTATTGTGGAGGATGGCAGAGGTGTGTGCAACATGACTGGCTGCATGCAGGGCTTGCCGGACATGCGAGGGAGCGCTTTACAATGGCCCGCAAACAGGGCTCAAACTCCAACTCACCTTGGCGGTCAAGCCGATGCGCTCCTCCATAGACAAGTCATACCATTTGTAACCACCCTGCGCGGGATTCACATTCATTGCCAACCTCTTGTCCAGTCCTGGCTCCCGCTCTGGAAAAGCAGCAAACACAGCCTGTTTGGATATGCTGTTGGTGCCTGATGCAGCCCGCAAACTGACATGGTGTTTGAACAGGTACGCAGGTCAAGTGGATGAACCCTTCAGTGTTGGTGACTGTGGGATCCAGCAGATACACCATAAGACAATGCACGGTATAAGCATAGTATGATGATGGATGGCAGGCATGGCGACTCAAACAGCATGTGACATTTCAAACCCAGTGCATGGCTGCATCTGCACACATGCACATGAAGGCAAAGACACCAATCAGAGTGCCTGTCTGTGAAGCCCACCATAGGAATCAGGAGGCAGCTGCGCCAGGCGTTTCCTGAACATCTTGCAATCATACAGCTTTATCCTCAGTGCTGCGCACTGTCGCAGCAGCATCGTCTGCTGTATTCCTGGCTGCTGCTTCTGCAACGTTTCCCTCTCCTTCTGTACGACGGCAGCAAACTCAGCCTCCACTTCCTCACGTGATCTGACTGGCTGTTCATGGAGAGGCATGCCACTGACACCACCAGCATGCTGCTCTGCAGCTATAGCCTGGTTCTGGGCTTGGATCTGATGAATGTTGGCCTGCATGTGGCCTTCATGCTGCCGACGTTGCTTGCTAGCCTCTGATGTATCAGCCACTATTTTATTGTTGAGCAGTGACCACAACTTAGGTCTTGATGCGTCTTGGAGCGCTTCTGTGCTTGATGATGGCAGATCATCCAGCAGCCTGCCTTGCTGCCTTGATTTTGGCTTGCCAGTCAAGGGGTCTGGTTCTTGCGTAAGAGGCATGAAAGGTGGCGTCTCATCACGTAGGATAGCGCAGCACCGAGCAAGTTGGGACTGTGCAGGAGGTTGCCTCTGGGACAATGCAGCTGCAGTCTGCTGGCCCCTGCTGTCATCTGAACCACCAAGCTGTGGCTTTGCTGCACCGTCAGGGTGTGCAGGGCCTCTCACATCCCTGCCAAGCTGCCTCTCATATAGAAAGCTAGCTGCCTTTAGCTGCCTTTCTAGGTCAGCCTGTGCATGACAGGTGCTCTTTAGAAGCCAAGCAGCCAACAGGCTGTTCAGTGCACAAGGAGAAAGAGCAGTGGATGAGGCCTAATGTGCTCATTGGCTGTGCTGCATGACCTGATCACGCCCTGCTATTTTGTAGCCGTGACGTTCGCCAGGAAAGGATGCAGCAAAATGGGTTGCATCCTTCTGTTGCATACCAATGAGAACATCCTAGAGCACATGTCATGGCGCAGCAAACAGAGCAGCAAAATGGATTGCATCCTTCTGTTGCATACCAATGAGAAGATCCTAGAGCACATGTCATGGCGCAGCAAACAGAGCAACATTCTTGTTGGGGTGCAGAAGAGTCCTTGAAGCTTGCAAGAGGAGTACAGTAGCTTGATCGAGTCATATACCTGTTGTTCAGCAGCTTCCTCTATGATCTGCTTCAAGGCTGGACCAGGCTCCAGGGAGGACTCGTTGGTTCTCTTCTCCTGCACATGTTCAAACAAACCAGTTCTAGAATTCAGAACGCATGGCAACGCATTTACTGGAAACTGAGTGATCAATAGCTGGGGAGCAAGACAGTGGCAGAAAACAGACTACACAAAACAGAAAGGAGTGCGATGCCGACCATGCGAGCAGTATGTGTGCAGTGAACCAACAAAAAAATGCCATAGTTGCCATTGCACTTAATGTATGCGCAACTGGTACAATGTGTACAGCTTGCTGACTGCTTGCCCCTGTGCAGCGCCTACAAACAGTCCACAGCTCTCACAATGCTAGGCAACCTTACGCGTATCATACCTGAGTGCGTTTGGACCTCCTGAGAATTGGGAGCACAGCTTGCTCTGCAGGCCCAATTTCCTCAGCAGCCGACCTACCTTTCACCTGCACAGTTCAACAATGTCAACAAGCAAATTGTACAGCAGTCAGATGGCAGCATGGCTTCAAAGCTGTTTTGCTGATGTACAGCTCAACGACAGAGACAATATTACAATTTCAAATGTCGCTACATAGAATGACATGACATGATTACTGTGGGAGCACTACCCTGGTCATGAAATGGGTTTGCAGGCCTAGATGGCACATGTGTGCAGAGGGCATAGCATGCTGTTGAACCAAGCCAGGAGCAAAATCTGCCAGGACCACCTGCAGTCTTGTGACTGAGCAATCTCTGCTGCTGTTGAGTGCAATCTGACAGGACAGCTGAAAGGCTTATGAAAGGTCGTGAGGCTGTGTACGCTATGTGCTTGAACTCATGGCATAGTTCCTTAAGGATGCGGCACACAGACACATGAAGTGGTGGGCAGGTGGATATGCTTATTCACATGCCCTAAACTCTTGCTCTGTGGGAACAGATATTGGCGCCACTTCCAGAACCAGTCAAGTTTACCGTGTCTTTAGCACGTGGTGCTTCAGCAAGTGGCGCAGCACCTGTCCTCCGTCCATTTGCTGCTGCAGACCTGGTTTTGGAGGCACTCTGAGATCGAGGAGGGCCTGCATTCCTGCTCCTGCCAGAGGGTGCACCCTTACCAGTTGACTTTGACCTCCCACTTTTCCCTTCCTTGGTAGACGGTCCTTGCACCTGCACGGCCCATCAAAGTCAATCAGCACATGGCAGTCAAGGGACAGCATCTAGAGTGCTCAACTTGCTACCAAAACATGCCAAGAGCAGAAGCTGCCAAGACAGTATACATCGTATCCTTCAGTATTTTGCGCTTTAAGTGTCAGGCTCTTGTGTGGAATTTCACAGATGTGGCCTGAGCAGATCTGGATATGGTACACTCATGCATGATGTGTGCTGCCTGCAAACAAAATCTGTGCCAAAGCTAGAACTAGCTGCAGCGTGAGTTGGCGTAAGTAGATCACCTGAGTCCCCTGCCCAGGCTGTGGTCCAATCTTGGCACCCTTGGCATATTTCCCTGCCACAGCTTCAGACTTCTTGACTGCAGAAGGCAGCTGTCTGTTTCTAGGTGCACTCTTGCTTCGACTGGAAGCTCGTTTGTCGATTGAGGCTGGGCGTCTGTTGACTGCCTGCTGTAGGGCAACATCTGCAGCAACACCAAACTTGTCTGCAGCAGCACTTTTTGAAGAGAAGGTTGGAACAGACCTGTAATACAGCAATGGTTCGACTTACCACCGCTTTGTTGTCCAGTCTCAGCACCGGCAGCTTGCATACCAGAGGTTGAAGCACCTGCAGAGCCAAAACCTTGAACCAACTGCATGTTGTGGACATGAATGGCACTGTGACATGCACGTGCAAGGTGAGTTGTTTAGCAACAGTGTGCTGTCAAACACAGCAAGCAAATGTGCCAAGCTTTTGTTGAAAATGAGCTAGGCTTGACACATGCTGAGACGAGAAGTTGAAGGTGTTTGATGGTGGTTGACTGAATGGCACTTGTGCTGAAAGCAAAGGACCATTGGAGAAAGTTTGTGTACACGGCCCAGACAACTGCAGGACTTGTGGCTAACCCAACTTCAAGGGCTTTTGTGCATGGCATTTGGCTGCAGGCCAGCATGAAGAGGCGCGTAAGAGCATAAAGACTGCACTTATGTGATCATCACCCCAGCAAGCATATTAGGTGCAACACGTCACATCAACAAAGGTGTATTGCTGCCCACCACAATTTTGCATCACCCATGGGTGCTTGGCAACCTTGTCCAGCCTGAGCCGATAGTGATGCTTGCTCGCCAGTAGATTAGACACAAGCTTGACTACATTCTTATCTGCATGCTGCCATGGGGAGGACTCAAAGTCTGGCAGCTGAAAATGCATGATCTTGTAAGCTACCTCTGTATTTGCACAGCCAACAAGACCTTTACAGTTCATACAACATACAGTTCATCAAACATGGCAGCCAGTGTGAATACTGGTTTCTACCAGCAATTGCAGATGTCGCCATCACAGCTCTTAACGCTTTATGTGTGGTAACAATGTTGACATACAGCTCAGGCATGAGGAGGAAGTCACTGTCTAATTGAAAGCAAATGCCTGATTCCAACTACAACATTTGTACTGTCCCAGGAGCATGACAATCAGCACAAGGGTGCACACCCAGTATTAGATTAAGCTTACGTGTCCCTTGGTATGCAGCGTGTCCAGCCATGGCCTCATACAAGACTGCACCAAGCGCCCAAGCATCCACCGATGTCAAGTACTTCTTGATAAACACCTCTGGCGCTCTGTATTGCACCTGGTTGGTAGTCCGGGCCAGCTCATGGTGCGCATCGCGGCAGTACTGGCTCTCGTCAAACCCAGCCAGTTTGGTTTGAATGTTCTCAGTGCTGCCGGTAAACCAGACAGTGTCCGCATTGACATTCCCATGGAGGACGCCTGAAAGCCAAAGCATCATGTCAACACCGCACAAGTCCTGCTCAGCTGCATGTAAGCCAAAAGAGGATAGCACTTCAAACTGGCCAGAAGCATGCTTAGCAAAAGTGCAACTGACCAAGCTTATGACAGTGACTGAGGGCTGAAGCTGCTTGTGTGGCGATGTTGGCAACGCCACTGTCTGAGAGCTTGCCACCAGTCAGCACTGTAGAAAGCGTGCCTCCTTGGCAGAGCTCCGTCAAAACATATACAGACTCGTCATCTGTGTAAGCGCCAATGAGTTCTACTATGGCTGGGTGGCCACTCACTTTACAGTGAGCTTCGAGGCCCTGCACCGCTACACCGAGTGAGACCACCGCCAACAATGAAGATCAGTCCAATTCAAGATTGGAAAGATCTCTTATGGCGTACCTGTTGGAGAGCCTGCATACCGTCCTGCGTGTGGAGCAGAGACTTAGAAATTTTTGTGCAGGCAACCAGCTCGGCCGTGTCGGTCCTTGTGGCCTTGTACACGGGCCTTTGACTGCCGGCATTGTATACAGGAGCTGCATCGCCAATCGAATATATGGCGGGTAGGGCTTCAGCGCGATCACCTAAAAATATGGTTTTGGCTGGATCCATCGCAATCACCGGCGCCCCTGGGAAATGACATTCAAACGGCCATTAGACAAACCGTCGCAGCATCCTCACATTATCGCACTGTTGCACGACCAAGAGGCAAAGCTTTTTACAGGCTGTGGCCTTGATCTCAGTCAGGAGGTGGGGTTACAGTTTTGACGTCTCACTCACTCACTCACTCACTCTTTCTTTCTTAGGCTTTCGTGCCTTGGGTCAGAGATACATATGCACGGTCCCGCCCAGGTTTTGGCGTATCACATCAATCTGTCTATGTGCTCTGCAGGGTCGAGTGCTTCTGTGGGACCTTCAAACAAAAGGTCGCAAATGGGTAGATGGTAAGATAGCAGGACACTTTCAGGCATTCGATGGCTTTACAGGGCAGATTACTGCTCTGGACTTTGCATGCCCAGAGAATGGGCTGTCAGACATGTCACATTTCGCAGCTATGGCATGCTGTGACGGCACAATACGAGTTGCTAGCTTGACAGATGATGACTACATTTACACCCTCAGCATTGCAGCACAAGGATGTGACACAGCAAATCACCACTGCTCTTTCCACAGCAGAAGCACAGTACAAAGCAACATGCTTGCAGCCATTTCACCATGTGGCCAATGGCTGGCAACAGTGGGCCTCAGCAACAGCATGGAAGTCCAAGTCTGGGACACAGAAACTGGCCATCTTGTCAAGACATGTCAAAAACACAAGAGCTCCATCAAAGTTATCGAATGGAACAATACTGGCCAAAAGACGCAAGTGCTGGCCACTGGTGATTGTTCTGGCTGTTGTCAAATCACTGTCTGGGAAGCTGAAGCACAGACCACCAAGGCTGAACAGAAGTTGCCAATCTAGCTATTAAGACAGCTGCAAGACTCTGAAAGCACTGCGGCAGAGTTGGAGGCACAACACACATTGGAAACATCAGAATGTAATCTGGCACATGTGTTAAGTTCTGACAGGATGAACTACTCTACTGGAGAGTCTGAACTTGATATGCTGTAGGATGAGGTCTATGGCAATCTCATTTTCAGCGCCTCGTGGGATCTGCAGTCATCAGTATGTGTCAGCGTGCATGGCATGATCTGAGATTGCAGCACATTGAGGGTGATGCAGCTTGACCTACAATGATGTCTGCATGCTTCTTGGTTGGCAGAATATAGCTCTCAAAGCTGGGCTTCACTGTGCGCTCATACTGATCCAGAACTTGCAGAACGTCACGTCCCCGGTGCATGATGTCTCTTCTGACCCTGTCAAGGATACAGTACAAACTGAGCAGATTTTCGTAAATCCATGCATGAACAGGCCTTACCATACAAGTGTAAGAACTAGCAAGTCATATCTACTGATTACCTGCGAGCTAGTCTGGTGTCAGCATCAGTGTCCACAAAGATCTTGAGATCGAACAGCTCCTGCAAAGCTGGGGTGTAGAAAGCCAGAATGCCATCGAACAGGATGACATCTGCATGCTGCACAGGTATCTGGCCTGTTCTAGAGCTGGTCACAAAATCGTACTGTGGAATCTCTACTGGGTTTGCTTGTTTCAACTCTCCCAAGCAGTGAATTATCTCGTCAAACGCAAATGCGTTAGGATGGTCGAAGTTGAAATTGGCAATGTCTGCTGTCTCTTGGGGCGTCAAGTTTCGATAGAAGCTGTCCTGAGACAGATTTATGATCACGCCTTGCTCCTCCTGCACGTCTGCAATCAAGGCTCAAAATCATGAGGGAACCTGCCTGTCGATGAAGATTGATGCAACAAATCGGCGCAACAAGTATGCAAGTGGCTGTGTGCTGCGCCTGAAAGCTGCAGCACGACATGCTACAGGAGGGAAATTCAGCTAATACACACCGGGACGTCTTTTCTTAGTTGCTTCATTATCTTGCGACAAACACTTGTCTTTCCTGAAGCTGTGCCGCCTGCAACTCCAATAATGAACGGAGCAAGCCGGGCGCCATCCTGACTGCCGCTAATCGTAACCTCTGTGGAGGCTTGCTTATTCAAGGGCGGCATGATAGCGCTCTGTCTGCTGGCGATCGTGGTTGTCGACCTCCCAAAGGTCCCAACACTTCTGACTGGTACAATGGAACAAATCCGGGACCAGTTCTGCAGGCGTGTTGCAAGCATGCAACGACACCAGCTGCCTTGAGCGTGCCTGCGTAGGTCAGGCCACTAAAGTTGACAAAGAAAACAATGCTTACAGCAAAGACGGAACGATGCCAAATGCAGATCAACGCTGTCTAACAGCTTGAGCATCGGCTTGAGCATCGGCTTCTAAGTCAGTTGCACCCTTGCAAGACGAATTGGCAGGCGCCCCAAGTCCAGGGCACCGTGGCGCGTGCGAGCAATAAGGGCCATTTGCAGCGGAGACGAGGGCATCAGTCAACAGCTAGGTTTTGTGCCAGACTGGGCGACGGATGTAAACAACTTCTCTCACTCTCTACCTCTGGCGTTTGCAACTGCAGTGCTTTGACATGCGCATGCTTTTGCCGAGGCTTGTCGTGCACGCAACGCTTGCAAGCATCCCGGCATCACCTGCTCACTGACCTGCCTTGTAACAAAGTGGGCAAACGCAGCTTCGTCTGTTTACCTCTTACAGCTTGACCTAGTCTGATCGACGCAGGCTTGAAGTGCTCAGTGCTGTTTATGGTCACAACGCCCAGCATGATAGGCGTTTCGAGACGTGGATGTTACAGCGCACTCACTCATTTTTGTTGCATGCCTCCAACTGCAAGCATCATAGCCTCAAGTGTGAACTGTCAGGTTGCCAGTCAGCATGTGGGGCACTCGCAGCTGCCCTGCCTTCAAATCTTCTCCCACCATTTGCACAGCAGCCAGGCGCCTTCGGCGTCACAGGTGGTTGCGAATGGTCAGAACCCCCCAAAGGCACCCTGGACCCCAACTGCACAGCTAACCAAAAGGAAGTTGCTGACAAAAAGAATGGGGTTTCTTCTACAAGTAAGCCAATCTGCCTTCAGCTAAATGGTGTTTCCATCTTCTTGCTTTTCGCTCGAGACTGATTCTGGTTGATGAGCAGACCTTGGAAGCAGAGCAAGCTGCAGCCATGGACAAATCCAGAAAACTTCCAGAGTTTGGTCCAGGAGACACCATAGAGGTTAAAGTGGTAAGCATAGGTACACTCAGCATGTTATGTTTGCAGATTACGCGCAAACTCACTGCACGACCATACCCCTGACCGTTTGTCTTGTTACAGGCAGTACCTGAGAATCGCCGTAAGGTTGCATTGATGAAAGGCGTGGTCATTGCCAGAAAGAACAGGGGCTGGCAATCAGCGTTCACCATCAGGAATTATCTGGGCAATGCTGGTGGCATTGAGCGCACTTTCCCACTGTGAGTCGTCTTCTGAATTCCCGAAAGCTGTAGTTATTACCTCATAATTGAGCATTGACTGCTGAACAGGTACTCTCCGAGTTTGCTGGGAATTAAAGTTCTGGAGCATCATAAAGTCCGGCGTGCCAAGCTGTACTATCTGAGGGACAGAAAGCCATCAGAGTACAGAGTTCAGTAGGCAGTCCTGGTCAATCCAACCAGCACTGACCTGAGACAGCAAATGCATTTATGCCTGGTTCCAGAAGCGTCTCAACGACGTCAGTACAAGGTACAGGCAGATGCAGACACATATTCCCCATCATGTGGTCCTGCTGTGCTTGTCCAGCATTTACATCAGAACCTAGTATGTCGCGTCAGCGTAGTGTAATTACCATGGCATGGGGAGCATTAGGCCGTGCAAGTGATGCGGCCAGTGTGATTGCATTTTGAGATTGGCAGGTGGCAGTCAGGATGCTGCCAGCCAGGGCATGCGTTTTCTGACTATTGTTCAGGGTGCAATGGTGGCTACAACTGCAATGTGCACTGTGAGAGTCTCTACGCAATGTTGCTTTGTGCCACAGCTGGTCACCCAGAATTCGTTGTACATCCCTTTTGTTCTTTTGGCAGTGTACAATTGTGGCTTGCATACTGAAGTGCAATAAAGCGCAATCTTATGAGCAATGTCAACTTGAATGCTGAAGCAATGCGAGCTTTCCTTTGCAAGCTCTGGGCATATTACAAGCTCTTGTGCAGCTGCTTATGCATCTCCACTTTTTCACAAAGTCTGACCAACGTGGCCAAGGGTGCACAGCTGCTCTTAAATACAAACTCCTAGTTCGATGCGTAATGCAGCACCTGCTCTATGGTACATGTACATGCACGCAAAGTAACAGCAGACTTTCTTCAAGGAGCAAGTAAAAGGTCGTGCTGCTGTACCCATCACATGGTCACGCTCAAAGCGCGGCTTCTACACTGGCAAAGTCTTGAGCAAGATCATCTAGACATGGGCTTAGATTCTCAGCAGGCAGAATGTGCACAGCCGTTTGATGCTTTCAAGTCTGGTCTGACACAAGTCCACCCCAGAATTTTGATGATTACTGTGTGACAGCACTGTTGTGCAAAGTTATCTTTCTACTTGCCAGCAGAAGCAACGGCTTCTGCCCCAGCGCCTGAGGTTGAGGTCTGGGCTGAGGTGGAGCCCGATGAGAGATTGCTGCATGTACTGCCTCCATAAGTACTTGCTATGGCCTCTGCACATGCCTGTGCTACTGCCTGACTGATCTTCTGAGAATAGTTGTAGCAGTCGCAGACCAGGACAACCTGGACGTTGGACGACTTGGCCTGCAGCGCAGCCAGCACCAGCTTGAATGGTCGCACAAGCAGTTGCTGCCTGTGCAACGGGAAGGCCGAGGCAGAGGCGACAGAGGAACCACAATATGCTGACGAGGTAGGTACAGTCAAAGCTTGCCATGATTTTGCAATAGCAGGGGGAGTGAGGCTTGCAGACCTGGGTGAAAGCCTGCAGGATGGATGCAGCCTGGTTGTTGCCCAATGCGGTGGCGATGGCTGCGGCAGCATTGTAGGGGTTGGCACCAGCGAACGCTGAAGTGATTGGCTGGACGTATGTCGTGTCGAAGTTTGCTATCCCGGCCCCCGCTAATGCAGAGACATCGCCTGCTGACGCAAAGGCCTCAGCTTGCGCCGATGCGCCGACAGCCAGAAGCTGAAGGCAGAACAGGACAGCTGCGGATTTGAACAGAGACATGGCTGCTCAAGGGGTCGCGGCAAAGACTGCTCTACCAAAGACTTGCTCTGACTGCTGAATCCTGCCAGGCAGCTAACAATGTCAGCTTGGGAAGCTCATGTGCATGCTTTTATACTGCCACATTTGCCCGCAGCTCTGTCCGTGAGTCAGTCAACGGGGTTATGATCAACTACGCTGTTCTTCACTTCTTGGAAGCCTCAAACGTGTTAGTCATCGCAGTCAGGCAGATGGTGATCTCGCAACTGCCTGCAGTCAACTGAAGCTGTTGATGCGTCAACACTGAATGACCCTGCCACGTTGACTTGAGATGTGCACCTGTCTTACGCTTGCAACTGCCTCATGGCCAACTGTCATCACATCCTCTGATGAGGACTGCAACCTTATGCGAGCAGACTGTGTGTGGGACAGCTGGTACCAAGTCGCAATGCATGCTGTGGCTGACAGTGTTAAACACGCAGTTTAGCCAGTCATCATGTTGCAATTCAACTGGGCATGATGCGTCCATGCTCAAAGTTTAATTTACACATGTAAGAGATATTTGCACACGCAAATAACAGCAAACACTACTGGTTTTCTGCATGACCAGACAACTGTTGTAATGGCAGACCACTAGTGGTACAGTACTACTGGCAGAGGACGGTGTCAAGCATCAGACAAGCTTTTCAAGCTGAGTAGGAGTTACAGGGGCATCTGCTGCGGCAGCCTTGCAAGGTCAATTGACCATGGTGACACAGCATGAGGGTGTACAAAACTGGACATGGTGCACTTCAAAGCCATAGGCATGCCATGCCATTGGCCAGCATCCTATTGTTTCAATCCTGTCAAGCCAAGCTATTTCGACACAGTGAGGGAGGCCCTAGGGCCCACAAGCGTTAGAGAGGTTGCGCGACTATGCTTTGGTGCTTTCACCAAAAGCAATGCTAGTGTGTCAAGATGCTGGTAGATTTGCACGCTGCAATGGGTTCACACTGGTGCACATGAAGACTCGCTATCTGAGGGTCCAGCATCAGCTTCCATACACAATATTGGGAAGATTGCTAGGTGCATGGTGTCACATATGCTTCATGATGTTGCAACATCACAGCAGACCATGTTCACATATGTTGTCCCTCCTCACATAACAGTTGCACACATTGTCGATATGGAACTGGACAGCAGAGCTGGTTCAGAGAAGTGTTTGGACTGTCATCAGGGCCCCTTCTGGCCATCTTAGGCAGGTGCGCCATAGGCGGAACATTCAGTTTGGCTGTGACCCCTTGCTGGAATGGTCAGCTTTAGGCTCTGCACCAACTAATTGAATATTGACCGATTAATATGAATATTCGCCAATCAAACATCAGCATGACCTACTCTGCTGATATAGGTATAAACACTGCTTCATCCTGCGGCGGACCTACATGCTTTGTGCCTGAGCTCGTGGCCGGCAGCTTCTATCAGTTTGACCTAAGCTCAGCCTCAGATCCCTTTACAGCGACAGCTTGCAGTATGTCAGCACTCAACCAGCCCCAGATGTAATACAACACTTCCGACATGCATATGAAACCCCTACATGCCTGCCAACACATTTTGCAGTGACACTTTCATATGGACACACTGATCCCGACAATTTACCGAGCTTTGCTGAAGAGTGCAGTTTCGGGAACTAGTCATCGAATTCATACCACTAAGCAAAAAACATCAGCATGACCTGGCTGCTGCTGTACTTAGTAGGTGAATGTATTTGGGGCAGCATATCACATGCGAACAGTTGGCATTCCCAGCATGCCAGCACATTGTCTGAGTACATGACGCAACTTGTCTGCGCATGCAGGCCATATGGAATGCTGGCAACAGCAATGCTGGCAACAGCGATGTTGGTAACAACATTCAGGGCAACTTTGTTGGCAGTGCTGCAGCTCCCTCCATATGAGCCCTGGTTGAGTGTCCTTTCTGATGAGTGTTGGCGTTTGCAGTGTGAAAACGACACCATTGTGCACACCTCTGGCAAAATGGGCTCCATGAAGCCATCTTGCACCATGTTGATGCACTGCATTGGAAAGAGTGCCTTGTGGCCTCTCAGGTCTTCATGTCGACGGTGTCTGCTAGCAAGGCTGTGTCTTACAGCTCAGTGACTGGCCTGTTACGTCATACACACGTCTGTCCCAAGCTTTCACTCTGCAGGCAGTATTGTTGAGAAGCATTACTAGTGACAGTTTTTTGACAGGATGTGACCATATGGAGGTTTTGGATGTGACACAAAAATTCTCTGGGACTTGCCACATAGATGTCATGTTGAAAGATGAACTATGATGGCTGAAAGCTCTTTCTCATGGCGCCAGTCCTGAGGCATTTCAAGCGTTTGTCACCTGAGCATCCGTTGAGCTGTGCAGTAGGCTTGCCTTTCTGTAGTATCAGAGATTTTGCTGATGGCATCTTCATGCTGTGAAGACGTTGCTTTACAGCATGGAACTTTTAGCCTGCCTGTAAAGCAAACATGTATGGACTATCCATCACTTGCATTTGTCGTTCTGCTGAGATGCGTCTCGTCTGAGTGTAAGAATTATGACAGACTGAAAACAGTATGCCCAGGCCAGTGGGCTCCACAGTCAAGCCCATGTGCAGGGAGCAAGACCTGTGCAGCATCATAACCGATCTTCTTTCTGGCCCATCTGAGTGTCTGGTAGGATTCCTCAGAGAGGCAGGCAAATTGCCTCCTGTATACACATGTGGGTTTGGCGGCAATGCCAGGCTAAGAAGCCAGCTTGTGCTCTCATAGCCTACATGATATATAGGAGACATATCATGACAGTCACTGCTAGGCGCTGCATGCAAAACCTAGTGCAGATTCAACAAAAGCAAGTGTAAAGCTGTAGAAGGCATGCTTGTCTTGGCAACTCTTCAGACTTGTCTTGACTCCAGTCAACGACCAAAGGAGCATGCTACCTGCTTGGCTGCAAAACTCCTATATGCATGTGCATGTGAGTGCTGTAGGCACCACAGCCAGGCTGCAGCAGGTTGTTGACTCATCATGATGCCAGGCACAGCAAGTTTTGAGCTCCTGGCTGCAGCTGGTGCTTCAGGAGGCTGTCATGATGAATGCCAAAAGGCATGGACTTTTCTTGTCTCTTCCTTGCCAGGCACAGCTGAGCCATGGCCATGTAAGAACAGTTCAGGGACAACACAGCATGTTCCTCACCATACTGTCAGCCTTGTCTGTTTCAGCTCATGGTAACACTGTCCAGCACGTTTTGTCCACATCTGAGTCAACATTGCTAACCGCTCATCTAACGGCCCGTATCCTTATCTCCGTCTATCACATGGAGCCCTCGTGTGATGTCATGTGGGCTCCATGTGCCTGCTTTCGTTTGCCGTCAGGCAAGGCACAAATAACAGTCCCTTTCCATCAACGCAACTGCTGTAAGCTGAACAACTTTGTCCAGCAAAGACGACTCACGCCAACGCGCTATCGCATTTCACCGGACCTCTGAACCACTAACTAACGACAGCTTAACCCTCGTCGACTGCAAGTATGGCTCCACCCAAGGAGGTAAGGGGATCCATACTCAGGTCCTCGCCCTGCACGCTGCTACCTACTTGGCACTTGCAGTACCACCAACCGGCACTCACATGCAATTCCTGCTTTTCTCCAGGAGGGCACCATTGGCAACAAGGCTCTTCAGGTAAGACTTAGCCATACTCGTCGTGCATGGCATTGCAGTTTATACTGTCTGCACTTGTTACTTCGCACATGCATTTGTGCTTTCTGTACATCACTGCAAACCTATATACGGTTGCCAGTCCTGTGCTGCATACTTACCCGACCCTCGTTGCACAGCAGCGCTGCAGCTAAACGCCATGCCTTGTTTGGCAGTCCGCTGCTGTCGACAGTCCATCATCAAGCCACAGAACGCTGAACTGCGGTTCTTTCGTTGTTGAACAGGAAGCATACGACCGCATTGTGGCCCGTGACCCCGACCAGAAGGAGTTCCTTCAAGCTGTCGAGGAGGTGTTCACATCCTTGGCCCCTGTCATCGAGAAGAAGCCAGAGTATGCAGCAGTCTTGGAGCGCATCGCTGAGCCAGAGAGGCAGATTGCCTTCCGAGTACCATGGTTCGATGACAAGGGTACCTTGCACATCAACAGAGGATACAGAATCCAGACCAACTCTGCTCTAGGACCCTACAAGGTGATCTCCCTGGTTTTGTGCAGCACCTTGAATTTGTGTATCAGCAAGCACAATCAAACACAGCAACCCCTTTGTAGTTGATGCTTGCATGCTCACAAGTTACATCTGCTGAGTTATCTTTTGGACAATGCAAAGACATCCAGATAAGTTGCACAAGTCTACAACTGCATGATCCAAGTTTATTCATGTGCTCATGGCTGTACATGCAGGGCGGTTTGAGACTGGCCCCCAGCGTCACTCTCAGCATCATCAAGTTTTTGGGCTTTGAGCAAGTCTTCAAGAACAGTTTGACAACACTGCCCATGGGAGGAGGAAAGGGAGGCTCAGACTTCAATCCCAAGGGCCGATCCCTCTCCGAGATCACCCGCTTCTGCCAGTCCTTCATGACTGAGCTGCACAAGTACATTGGTAAGTGCCTATGCTTGTGTCCTGCTCATTTTGGGTCATGCAGACTGTTGTCACATTGCATGCAACAGACTTGAGTCAATCATGACGTTGTATGTTCAGCTGCTGCACTCAGTGTAAACTTTGACTTACAGCCTTGTGAGTGGTTACCCAAAGAGCGCATGGAGGCATCACCAGACAAGCCAGCTCAAGTCTGAAGTTTTTGTTTGTGATTTGTTACAGCAGCTCACAATCATGTTTTGTTACAGCAGCTCGCAGTCATGTTCACTGGCTTCAGGTCCCAATGAGGATGTGCCAGCTGGAGACATGGGATGCTCTCCCAGAGAGATCGGATGGATGTATGGCCAGTGGAAGCGTCTCACCTCCAATGCTGGAGGAGTACTCACTGGCAAGGGGTGAGCCGCCTGCTGCTGCTGCTGCCAATCTATGCCAATCGTGTCGCAATCTCTGCTGGCATGCCAAGCCACGACGCTGCTTAAGTCATGTCTTAAATGCATAGTGCAACATGAACTTGCAGGCTGGGAGTTGATTAGTCTGGCTCACTACTGTGCAATGTCCTACTCCATTACTCATCCAGTTGCATCCTTGTCGTCTCACCTGTCCATGACAGTGTGCATGTTACACATCCAACATGAGACTATGAAAATGCCCTGCAGTTTGACTTACGGTGGCTCTCTGATTCGACCCGAGTCTACTGGCTTCGGAACAGTCTACTTCACACAGGAGATCCTGAAGGACCAGGACACAGATCTCAAGGTGACCTTGCCACATTGCATTTGCAACTCTACATGCACTACTCCCTGAGGCCTGTGTATGCTGTGTTCCCATGCTTGTGCAGTGCAGCTCCAATGGGTTGGTGGAGCAGTGTGTCATATGTTGCAGTCTGTGCACAGGCGATGCTTTTTGCATGCACTTGAGTCAAGATGTTATGTGTCAGGTGCTTGCCACCTGTGTGCTGCATGATGAAGATAGGCTTTGACAGACAATGCTCCTGTTTTTGCATGATTGTAACACCACTGGATCACGTTTGCGCCTCCTTGCGTGTTGAGAGTCATCTCAGGGTACAGTGGACCCAAACACAGGCTGCAACTGACGCTGTGGCATGTCATTCTGAGTAAGTTTGTGTGTGCTGTGTAGGGCAAGCGTGTGGCCATCTCTGGCAGTGGCAATGTTGCCATCTACGCAGCCTACAAGTGCTTGGAGCTGGGCGCCAAGGTCATCACTCTTTCTGACAGCGGTGGGTACCACATTGTTGAGGATGGCATGACCAAGGAGATGATTGATGCCATTGATGACATCAAGGTCACCAAGAAGGGCCGCCTGCATGAGTACAAGAATGACAAGGGTGAGCTGTGCCCCAGCTTACATTTCTGATCTGGCTGCTTGAGTACAAATTAGGGTACCTGGCCCTTCATTCACACACTGTATTGCTTGTTTGCGTCAATGAGTTCCAGGCTGCCTAAGAGGCTGTCACTGTCTCTGCTGGTGATGTCTATGCCCAAGCTGGAAGACGTTGTTTGGCTGTCTTGACTGCAAACAGACACAGCCCGGCAAAGATTTACTGTGTGCCTATGTGTGGTTTGCAATTCTGGTTTGCAGAATTTTGTGTTCTGCAGAAGCCGTATGACTGCATATTTTGCACAGGCAGCTTGGTGACAGCCCCTCATAAGAGTACACATTCAACACACTGCCTGCTATGCTCCAGCCATGTTTCAAGCACTGTTTGCATGGCAGTTGGGACCATGGCATGTGGCTGCAGCACAGCATGCAGCAGTTGTCCATGTAGCACAATCCCATTGCCAGCACTGGCAGCTGCCTCAGGTCTGAAGATTGACTCTACCCATGGTGATGCTGCTAATACTGATCACTGACTCAAGCTGCTCCTGACAGGCAAGTATGTTGAGGGCAAGAAGCCATGGAGCGCAGAGACCAAGTACGACATTGCCCTGCCCTGTGCTACCCAGAACGAGATTGGTAAGGACGACGCTGAAGCGTTGGTCAAGTCTGGAGTGAAGCTGGTGGCTGAAGGCGCTAACATGCCCACCGAGAGCGCCGCCATTGCTGTCTTCCACAAGAACAATGTTGTGTACGCCCCCGGAAAGGTGAGCAGTACCTTCCAAGCTAGCCGCTCTGTATATTCATAAGATGCATGCATGCTTCCTGCCTGCTTCTCTTCATGACCCTCAGGAATGGTGATTCACAACTTGGATCCACTGCAGCAGAAGTAAACTGGTTCTTACCTGCACCACAAGTGTCGAGTTGCTGCATAGGAAAAAGCAGAACAGAGTGATGAGGTTTCTCCTTGTGAATGTAGACTAATGTCTTCTGTCTGGTGTAGGCTGCCAATGCCGGTGGCGTGGCTGTAAGTGGATTGGAGATGTCTCAGAACGCCATGAGGCTGCAGTGGACTACTGAGGAGGTTGACAACAAACTCAAGGTATGCCTCTTTATCTGTATAACCCTTGTGGCTACAATTTCATGTGTCTATCCATCTTGTGTGTCTACCATGTGTCCATTCTTCTACGTACTCAGAAAGCTGGGTGGCAGTGAGCTGCAGCTGCATGCTGGAGGCCTGCTATCTTTGTGGTAACATTCAAAGTCCACATGTTGCTCCATGCCAACAGAGCTTCTGATACTCCCATTGAACACCTGGCATGTCGTTTTGCTGCCAGCAAAGCGTGGTTTCAATGTCAGAGTGTTGGCAATGTGTTTGGCTTCTAAGGGCCCAGATCATGTGTTGCAGGACATCATGAAGGGCATTTACAAGGCATGCAAGAATGCAGCCAAGGAGTATGACACAACTCTTCAGGCGGGAGCCAACATTGCCGGATTCCTTAAGGTGGCTGAGGCTATGGTTGCTCAGGGCATGTGATCCATGTGCTCATGCTGTGCAATTCAATTGGTGTATTATCCTCTGCTGTACCCCCGCTGCAATGGATCTGCATTTCTGAAGTACAGTACTGGATCTACAGACTTGTGTGTTCAAGTTGTAGTACAATCAGGTTGTCCCATGTATGTGTCAGGCGCAGGATGTGCAGTTTTGAGGCTGAAGCAGAGGCTAAATAGTAAGTGCAATCTGGGTTTAGCAGCGCAGCTACATGAGCAGTTCATGCTGGCATCTGTTGTTGTGCAGATTTTATTCTGCTGTCATGCTGCCCTTTTCCTGTCTACTGTACTGTACAGGTCTGCATGTATGGCAGATCACTTGGGACACTGCACATTATTGTGCAAGCACAATAAACTGTGTACAAGCAAATGATTACAGGGAAATGTAAAATTCCAAGAGAGGACACACTGGTGATGCACTTAATCACCTAGCTTGCATCTGATGAAATCAGCACAAATGTATGGTATACATATGTTTGTCTCGCGCTAAAGCACGCAATCTGTTGTACATGATGATACATCTGCATTGGCACAAAATAATGCAAAGGGCTAAAAAGCATGGCACATACTGCGCCCGAACCCATCACATATATGTGTACATTTTATGGCTGGTTAGTGTCTGATGACTCAGAGCTGCTCAGCTGTCAATGCCAGCTCATGGCTTATCATCAGCTGCTAGGTCAAGATTAGACACAGATCGCAGAACAACTACAGTCGCAAGGGGTGAGCGACGGAAGACAACAGGAGAGACGAGGTGCATTTCACCTCAGAACAATACTGCTGCATCAGGCGTGCATTAATTGCATCACCCAGCTGATCACTAATGCACTCTTCCAATTCTGGCATCATTGCATATGTTTGTCTGAATTTTGCCAAGGGGAACATTGGCAAGTAACACCACAATCATGGCAACTGCAACTGTTGCTGCCAGGCATGGATCTGAGACTTCAAGTTGTAATTCGGGGTCAGAGAGGTATGTTCTAGCTGCGCACCACTCATGGGGCTGCTTCTGTTACCTCTATCAATCCATTCTTGGATAGCTGCCCGTTCATAGGTCTGCCCATCAGCAGCAACCACAGGGTCCTTCATAAGTCCCTGCATCACAAACTCACATACTGAGATATCATACACGCATATATCCCCATTGCATTACACACTTTTGTTAATCCCCATTGCACTTGTCACTGACACCAAACATGCCAACACTCACGGCTGACAAGCGCCGCCATAAGTGCTGAGCCCGCATATGGACTTGTAGCAACAGATAGCAGCAGCAGAAAGTTACATTGCAAGCTCTGCTTTGTTGATCTTGCTGGCACAGGTTTGAAACGCTACATGTGCAACTCATTGTGATGCCGCAATACGAATGGTCAAAGCTGATGAGGGACGTAGATCCTCCAGGGATCCTTTTTGTGTTACACATCAGCAAGACTGCAAGCCCGGTACAGAAGCCACAATCCCTTGTCACTTGAGTGAGATGCAAGTGACTATCACAAAACACAATGATGACAGCGTGCACCAGTCAAATTTTGAGTTAGGCAGCTCACCGAGGTAATTGGGCATTCATACCAAGAAGGCGGCTCATTTATGCCAGTGTGCGCAGCTGTGGCAGGATGTCCTCACCCAGGTGGGGTCTCTCATCAGTGCACCTGCATGCAGCATGCCCAGTTGCAAGTGAACCATAAGTAATCAGTGAGCAGTGCACCAAATATACAATCCGATGGTCAGCGCTGGCGCACCAAACGTGCCTTGCCATAAGCTGTGCATGTAATGTGCCATCTTGAATACAGCTGCATTAGTCAGTGAAGTTCATGAGGTGCCAACCTTAAGATCAAGATTGGGCACACAGAAATCAGCCAGCACAGCTTGACGACAGTGGCTATGTCATTCACTAGCAGCTGCCCTTAGAAAGCATCACCCGCATTTACGTATACAGTGTAGTGCATGCTATGCAATATAACACCAAGGTCTCCCGTATTGTATGTTGCAGAATATGGCACTGCATACCTCAGCGCCAGGCTTGCAAAGTGCTCTGCTTGCTTAGGAGGCCAGCAGCCAGCACAAGGATCAGTAAGGCCAGATAGAGTACCTCTGTGCAATTGCGCTTGGACATCATGTATGAGTGCTGCTTGTGCCTCCCTGCAGAACCATGACATGTTTGCAGAAGCATGTTGATGAAATGTGTTTGCAGAAGCTTGCAAGTAGGTGCGTGCTTGCTGCCATGATGTTGATACAAGTTGCCTGGGGTGCCAGTCAGATATATTCTGCATAAGAGATGCTGCTGCAGATTGATCAGAGGCTGACACATCATGACAAGCAGAGCTTGAGTCAGCAATGAGGCATCAGCAGTGAAGCATCAGCATGCACATCCAGCATTTCCACACCATGCAGAAAACCAGTCTACAATCTAGCCAGCTACAAAGGAACAGAGAGTGTACCTGCCAGTCAGCAGCTGCAGCACGATCATGCCAAGAGCGTACACATCCGTCTCCACTGTTGCCTGAGATGAATCAGCAGGAATGGCAACGCCTGAGAGCTGTGGAAGAAGGTCGGCATCCAACAGAATGTTGGCCGGATGGAGATGCTGATGCATCCAAGGCTGCATAATCACATCACATCGTAATGTGTCTCATTCCTTGGAAACCTACGATGATGAATGTCTATGCCTGTGCCACCGAGTCTTGATGTCTGTGACAGCTGCGCACTTGCTGATGAGCATGACCGTAGCATTAGCATGGCAGGCCAGCATCAGCAATGGTGGGCAGGTTTGCTGTTGTTGGGCTCTAAGAGACTTGAGACAAAGAGACCCGGCTGCATCAGATCAAGACTTGAGATACGCAAGAGACCAGGTTGCATCATGAGCAATCAGATGATGGGAGGTGCTGCAGCGCGCTAAGCAGCTTTCCCTTGTATTGTTTATGAGGTTCGGAATCAGGGGGCACGTGCAAAATGCTGGCATATGCCATATACTGATACCAATCAGCACAGCGTGTTGAGCCCATGATTGTGCAATAAATTGAGGCAGGAAAGCACTGCATCATCACAGGCTATGAACCTGCTGCGGCCAAGCATGCCTCAAAATCTAAGCATTTGCAAGTAAAAAAGCTTTTGTATTTGCAAAAAAGCTTGTGCCGGCAAAGACATGTGGGTCTGCTTGATGAAATGTAGCACAAGGGACCACCTGTGGTACATGAGAATGCAAGTAGGACAGAGCATCAGCGCAGGCAGCAGCAAGGCGTATCCGCTGATGCCACTGTAAGCTGGGAGAAGGCCGCCCCTGGTTTGTGGGTTGGCCCTTCAAAGCCCCACCCAGACTCCCATTCTGCATCATTCTTGTTGTCAAACAACCTGCTTGGACCCCAGAGTTGCCTTGGCACTTGCCTGCCAACTTGCACCTCATGAGGCACTCACAATGTAGCAGACACTTTGCAACAGGCTTCCAGATTGCTGTCATGCAGCTTTGCCGCACTGCACCAACGTCACAAGTGTGCTTTGCAAACCAATGGAGCTGGTCATGTTTGCCACATGGTGGCCCTCAGCACCAGATGCAATGCGCCATGCACAAGCAGCAAACCTGCATGAGAGGACAAATGACAGCAGCTGGCTGTAAGCAGGCCCCTAGGATGGGCAGCACATGTGGGTGGCTCAGCTGACTCAACCCATCCAGCCAGTGCTGCAACACTGCTGGAGAGTGGTACCTAGCTGAGGGACGCAATCTGACTGCTACAGGTTGATTGTGCAGCCTGCCTTGATACACAGATGTGCTGTGTCTGAGCAGGCTCCGGCTGTTGAAGCCATTGCACATGGCTGACACTTCCCCATACCTGCAGACAGCGCAATTTACACCTGTGGTGTGCCTGCAAGTACAGCTGGCCCACGCCATACATGGTTATACACTGATGGGCAATGCGTCTGCTATTGAGCATGCTGCTGCGCGTGAAGCGTGTGTAGGTGGATGACGTATGACAGTCATTCCCTGCATTCACAGGCTATAAGACGCATGAATCACACTTGGCATTGCTACTTTTGACAACCCCGTGCTGTCCACGGGTTCAGCGCAGCCACAGTAAGCATGCACAGTCATTGCCTCATGTATATGTGCATGCCACCAATGATGTGAGCAGTGATCAGGTCGCATGCCTGAAGAGCTGGCAGCCTGGCTGCTGATTATCAGGGCCTCCAGCAGAGAGTGCTGAATCTTGAAGCTGCATACCTGCAAGCTGCTGCAGGAGCTCACCAGCCTGCATGGTACGACACGAAATGCTTTTGTGAGGCAGAATCATACATATGACAGAGCTACATTGACATAGACGCTGTACCCAACGTGTGTTATGCTGCTGAGCAGGCAGTTCTTGACCTTGCATTGATGTTGTGCTGGGAGCATGAGCTCACCTGAGGTGCAGACGCTGGTGCAGCACTGTCTTCCACAACAGTGCTGTTTTCACCTTGAGCATCTGGCAGCCCATAAGGACCACTACGCTGTCTAGCCTGCTGCTGTGGTTGGCTCTCTTGCTGCTGTGCAAGTGCCGGTGCAGCACTGTCATTCATAGTACTGTTGTCTTCATCTTGCTCATCCAGCAGCCCGTATGGGCCGCTATGCTGTCTAGCCTGTTGCTGCTGTTGGCGCTGTTGCTGTGTGCCCGGCTGAACAGCTTGCATCTGGTCAGTGCCTTCTTCAGCTACAGTCAGCCAAGCTGTGCCTGGTCGCAGCATTTCTGGCAGCACAGCCTGCAGGTAGACTGAAACAATGTAGCACAAGCGCTACATACCTAAAGTCGGAGTCCATAAGGAGCAAGGACGTGGGCGTTTCCCTGGAAAGCAATACAGACTGCGTCTGCTATGGTGCAAGCAGAGACAAGCACAAGATGCAAGCTGCCATGAGTCTCACAGACGGCACATGGGTGTCTGGCAAACTCAGGTGGCATACTGTGAAAGCATAGCTTCCAAGCTTGAAGGGGGGGGGGGTGCAGGTCAGGACCGTCGGGCAGGTATGTAGGAAGATTGACCAGAGAACACAACCAGGCAGCAATATTTGATGGCACATGTGCTGTATGCCAGATATGGTTACTGACAGCTGCTTGGTCAAGTAATGACAACATGTACCTTCTGACTGTGCACAAGACAGCCTACAGCACGGATGCGGTTACATGTTTGATAGAGCAACAGCACCTGTAGCTTGTTCCTGATGAATGACAGAGCGCCTGGCACATAGCCCAATGCAGGCGCATCTGCCTGGACAGCCTCAGTGTGACCTCTATCACCACCAGAGCTATCCAGTCTCCTTGCCTCCTCAGCTGATGGTGCATGAGACCGAGAGGCAAGGGCATGTTCAGAAACAAGTTGGCCCATGTGGTGAGGCCTAGGGAGGCCCTGAGCAGGAGCAGCACCAAAGATGGTGGGATAGCTGACAGCATGTGGTGTGTCAGAAGATGAAGAGGTTGCAACAGCTGAACAAGCCGCAGGTGCACACTCTGACTGCTGCTGTGATGAAGATGACTGGTGCATGGGCGGCGGACTCTGGCTGGGAAGGTTGTGAAGGGGGCTGATGCCTTGTGAGGAAGGGAGAGGGGAAGCTGAAGGGGTCACTGATGCCTGTGAAGAGCTCAGGATTCTGTTGGTGGATGGTCTGTCTGTGCGTGTGGTCAGCAGGGCAGCCACATTGGCATGACCATACTCTTCAGCTAAAGCAGCAGCAGTCTTGCCGTTCTGCACCAGATCAGCAGACAGGTGATTTGCAGCATGATGAGCAAGGTCTTGGCAGTATGGCAACTTCGACAAGCCACAGGGGGTCCATGCTGCATCAGCAATATGCAGCATGATGAGCAAGGTTTTGGCAGAATGGCAGCTTTGACAAGCCACAGGGGCTCCATGCTGCATCAGTAATACGCAGCTTTTTCACCGAAGGTAAGCTTTGAACCATCCTCACAGAGGCATACAGTCGTTTTCACTGCTTTAGGCTCATCGCAGGACACCCTGTTGGGCTACAGGAAACAACAAAGGCGCTGTCAAGGACGCACCACAGTCAAGCAGAGTTGCTTATGCAGCTTACGCTGTCAGTGGCATGTGTGTCTGCATTCTTCTGCAAGAGCTGCTTCACCACATTGGCATGACCTGCAGCTGCAGCCCGGTGCAAGGGTGTGCAACCCTCATCGTTTACCACCTGTAACATGTAATAGCCTTTTGCGAGTGATCAACACTGGCTCAATTGCTGACACAAAGGGCCCAGCAGCAACATCATTGGCCAATCAACAAGTAAATTGTTGCACAGGACCATAGATGTGTTCTTGGCCGCGCATCTCGGTGTTGCTGTCAATGCAAGCTGGGCATTGGTGGGGTATCAGTCACACAAGGAGGACATGTCTAAACTGTTGTATGCTGACGCAAGATACAGCTTTTCTTGGCAACGTCTGACTGTTGCAATGCAGATGCCTTAGCAATGGATCGTCATGCTTGTGCCTACACATATGCTGTGCAGGCAGACGCTGACATGATTGCTTACACTGACATCAGCACCCTTCTGCAGCAGCAGCTGCACAGTGGAGGGGTGGCCATGCCAAGCTGCTAGGTGTAGAGCTGTTGCACCGCCCTGCAGTCAAAGCGTGACACACATCATTCATAGCGTCATACCACTGCTACAAGAACATGCATTCAGCGCACATTTGCAAGGCTTGTACTTACATGCAAAATCCTGGCCAAGGTGCAAAGCATCCAACTCTTCTGTAATGCAAGCCTACATCTGCCCAATCAGTCTGGTGATATAGGGAGGGAGAAGGGTGCTGAGGATACTAGGTCTGACAAAATCGACTTTTCTTGTCACACTCTACTGTTGCATGTCTTTGGCCCCACTTGTCGAGCATTATCCAATGAGCAGCTTGGAACAGGCAACATGCCTTTTGCATATGAGCCTTTCACTGCTGTGTTCAGCAACTCAGCACCAAACCCTACCACGACCGCACACAAGTCAAGCAAGCCACAATGGTGAGTCACCTGAAGCTTTGCGTCCACATGTGCATGGGCCCAGACCAATTCTCCTGCAGCGCGGGTGCTGCCATTGGCAGCTGCCCTATGAAGTGCTGTCATACCATCCTGGTCAGTAGCATTCACATCAGCGCCAGCTTTCAGCAGATCTGCTACCACCTCTGTGTGACCATTTCGTGCTGCCAGATGTAATGCAGTGCGTTTAGCCTGCATTGGACAATACGAGTTGAATGTTTCACGGTGACCGCATGAGCATGCCAAGTCTGGTTTGCAGTGCAGACTCAGCCAAATGGTCACAAAGTCACAGTCTTTCCCTGGCATAGCAAACACGTGGACATTGGGCATGAGTGCTGTTTGCAAGCCCTCACCTGTTCTGTGGCATTAACATTTGCACCATGATCAATCAGTAACCCTGTAAGAGCCAGGTGTCCATTGCAAGCTGCATAGTGAAGCGCAGCCCATTTGTCCTGCAAATGCCAACTTGTTATTGATCTGAAAAAGAATGGTACCCGAGTGCTTCCAATAACACAAAGCAATGCAAAGAGTATAATCACAATCTGCTCATGTTGCATGAAAGATGGCTCAAAAGTCATTTGTCTGTCCAGGGTGTGTGCAAATTGACCCAGCAGCAGACGTCAATTGGAGGCAAAACAGCACTGTGCATCAGAACTTGAGCACTGAGGCATACATGCAAATCATGCAAAGTTGCTGCAGGGTACCGCAAAAGGCTGTTCGAGCCATCTGGATCAGGAATTTATGAGATTTTGAAAACTACCTGGCCCATCCAATTGACATCAACGGCTCCAGGTTTATCTAACAACTGTTTTGCCTTGCGCAAGTCGCCAACAGAAGCAGCCTCAAGCAAAGCACTGTTGTGATTTCCCATGCCAAATCGCATGGACCTCCTCCACGTAGCTTTGCCTTGACGCTAAAGAATCGGCTCCACCGCACCTGGACAAACTATGACACAGACAGTGCTCAGATGCCAAGCCGTCGTGTAATCCCGGGCCTACATAATCCTGTGCCCGAAACGCTCACCAGACCTGACTCAGACAGAATATGAATCGGCAAAAGCATGACGATCTCGGAGTTTTGCTCACCGACGCGGGATGCGGCGTCAACACATCGTGAATATTCATTCTTAAGGTTAACATATACTTTCTCGTGCGAGCGTTTGCAAGCGTATAGATCCAGCTCGCATATATAAGCAAGTCGACCTTCCTGAAATAGGTTCTCCGATAGCACTATGCATGTAGCAGGTGGTGTAGCAGCTGGTGCACAGGTCCAGCGGATTCCGCAAGCAACTTTGCCTCATCAATCGCGTTCATTCACATCTGTCAGGCCAAAATTGCTTCGTCATTACAGAGTGTCCGCACGAGCGCAAAGCGACCAAGCAGGTGCCCTGCAGCTTTTGTTTCAGACTGCGCAACCGTCGCCAACTGCGTCGCGCGGCCAGTGCATAATTGTTTGTTTGTTGCCTATGCGTTTTCAGGAGCTGCGGCAGGTGCAGCTGTAACCGCCAGAGAGCACGAAAGTGCTGAGGAAGCCCTGCAAAGAAGGCTGAAAGAGAGTGCAAGGGTGGAAGAAAGGGTGATTCAGATCTACACGGCACAAGATTTTGACCGAGAGCTACAGGAGGTTTGTGTGTCCCTGACATTTCCTGACGTAGTTCACAGCCTGGCTGCTGCAATTTCATATTACCAAAGGAACACTTGCATTGGCTACACAGTAGTGACAATCATGTATGCAGGCAGGTAATCAGCTGATAGTGTTGGAAGTTGAGTCCACAGAAGTATGCCAAACTGGTTTCGAGGAGGTGGAGCACCATTGGAAGGAAGATAAGGAAGAAGCCCTGATTCCCTGCCGGAAATTGAAGCATGTGCTGCAGAGGACTGCCAGAGACTCACCTGACGTTCGCTTTGTCACTCTTGAGGTACCTGTCAATGGCCAGCATAGATCTGATCAAGCATACCCTCTGCTCTCGGCCAGAGCTTTACTGGCTGTTGTTTAGATGTTCAGGCCATTACGCTGCACACAAGGCAAGACCTCAGCAAAATAGGTTTGTGATCTCCCCTGTAGGCTGATGGGGAAGAGGGTCAGGCAGCATGTGATACCTTGGGCATTGAGGTGTTGCCTACAATCCAGTTTTGGAAGAACAAGCAGATGCTGTGGGAGCACAGGGGAGTCACTCAGCTGGATCAGGACCTGTCAGAAGGTGCTCTTTCACCCTGTGTGATGCATCCGCATGGCTTTCGTATTTATCCCTGTACAAGGGCAGCATCATTGTTGCTCAGTGGCACAGAGATTGTCTGTATTGTCGTTGCATGCATCAAGCATGACAGTCACTCTGGTCACTGTGTTCTTTGTACAGTGCTTGCGTAGTCTACATTACGAGCATGTCTGTAGCAAATGGCTTGCTTGTGTGGTGTGTGACAGCTTTGTTAAGACTGCGACACCCTCAAGTGACACAACCGCTGGGCCAAATGCCTCCGACACCCTCAAGTGACACAACCGCTGAGCCAAGTGCCTCATTTGGAAATGAAGCTACTAAGTTCTGCATCATTGCTGTCTGAACTATTATTGATAATGTTTCATTGGTTGCATGTATCATGCAGGTGTGCTGTACTATGGGGATCAGGCAGCAAATGGAGTGAAGGCCAGCGACTTTGTCACAGAGCTTAACAGCAAGGCTGACCTGGATACCTTCATCAACAAACAGGCGGACAATATTTTGACAGTGGTTGATGTTTGCCTTCAAAATGCAGCGCCCTGCATTCACATCTTCCCAGCGGTGCTGGCGCTCGCTAAAAACTTCACAGGCTTTGCCCATTTTGCGAGGCTCATTGGTGATGAGTCAGATGAAGCTCAGCACTTGCTGAAGGAGTTGAACGTCAACGAGGTACCTGAACTTGTGCATTGTGGCAAACTCTGGCGGTTGCTGCAATCAAAGCCAGGTTTTGAGTGAGCCCTGCATCCAGGACATGGTTGATGTGCAGTCATCATCGTTATGCTCTCATGTTCGTTTCCTCCTTGGTGCTGCATACAACCAGGTGCATGAATGTCAGTGGTGCTGCAGGTGCCCACGTTCCTCTTCTACAGAGCAGGCAAGCCAACTGGAAAGCATGTGGGTTCCAGCAGAGCTGATCTGATTGGACAGATTTTGCAACAACAGAATGCGCATGGTATCAGACCGCCCTCGTCTGGTGGTCAGGGTGCACAGTCCCGCAGGCAGAAGATTGAGCGCAGAGTGTGAAACAATGATGTACTTGTAGCAGCACATCACCCATAGTATCAATGCAACATTGCAATCTAGTCACAGTGCTCAGAGCAATCAGTATCTGGGCTCAAATGCAATGGTCCATACTGTGTTATCAAAGGCTGTGCAGGCAAATTAGGCTTTTAACATGCCAGCATTGCATCTTCGATCTCAGCTCTGCTGCACAGTCTTCGGTTTATGCTGTGCAGTTGATGTGTTTGAGCGATGCTGCAAAATAATGTGTCTTGCAGCCAAGACTGGATTTTGGTCTGCCCCACCAGCTAGAGGTGAAAAACAAGCAGCATAGATAGTGTTTTACTACAGCTGAGACACATGTGCCGTCATCAACGTCAAGCATGTGCACCAGTAGACTGCATAAGTCACAATTAACAAGGCACAGCCCAGCTGTTTGTCCAGATTTATCCTTTTGATCTTTGAGCTACGTGTAGCAGCATTATTTTCATGAGGTACAGCATTGCAATTCAAAGCACAACATGGTGCCGTCCCTATGGCCTAGGTGCTAACATGGTCTCCGGCCTGACCCACTCATCAAACTCCTGTGCTGTCACAATGCCCAAACTCATAGCGGCCTCCTTCAAGGTCGTGCCGTCCTTGTGAGCCTTCTTGGCAGTGGCAGCTGCCTTGTCATAACCAACCTTGTTGTTCAAGGCTGTCACAAGCATGAGAGACTCGTTCAGCAGCTGGTTGATCCTCTTCTCATTTGCCTTGATGCCCACCACGCAGTTTGTGGTAAAGGATGCTGAGGCGTCTGCAATGAGTCTGATGGACTGCAGCAGCGAGTTGACCAACATGGGCTTGAAGACATTCAGCTCAAAGTGGCCTTGGGAACCCCCAATGGTCACGCCTACATGGTTGCCCATGACATGGGCACACACCATTGTCAGGGCTTCACACTGTGTGGGATTGACTTTGCCCGGCATGATACTGCTGCCAGGCTCGTTCTCTGGCAGGTTCAACTCTCCTAGGCCACATCTGGGCCCACTGCCCAGAAGCCTGCAGGGAACAGCAGGTTGCTCAGTGGCTGCGCAGTCAAGATTGAGGCATTTGCATGCACTCAGCAGGAACAGCCAGGGTGCAGTAGGATGTAAGCTGACAAAGCGTGGATGGACAGACCACAGCCATACTGTTGATGTGCAAGTCAAGCAGGCTTGGGTACAACTGGAAGGTTGTACAGCACCTGACAAAGCCAACTTAGTATTGACAGAGGCTTTGTGACATGAAACAATGAGCAAAAACACACACAAAACACAACTGTGGCAACAGATAGTCTTTGGTGTACAGATACAAGTGATTTTTGGCTTCAGCAGTATCATGCCTGATGTCATTGGCAATTTTGTAGAGGGAGACAGCAACAGTGTTGAGGGCGCCGCTCATTTCAACAACAGCATCATGAGCTGCCAATGCCTCAAACTTGTTGGGGGCTGTGACAAACGGCAGCCCTGTGTCCTTGGCCACAGCAGCTGCCAGAGCTGTGTCAAAGCCCTTCTTGGAGTTCAATCCTGCGCAGCGATTTGTGGTGACGCAGTGCTCAGCACAGTTGAGAACCATTGCGGCTTTCTGTCAAAGATACTATGGCTGAGCTTTTTTAATATGTAGCCCATTTTGTATTATAGAAGCTCAGACCTAATGTGTCTGACTCAAAGCCCGAACATGACCAAAAGAGTGAAAGCTACAGCAGCTTTGCTTCATGAGGGTGCATTAGCTCAAGTTTATGTGGCATACATTGCCACCACATGCCATGCTCACCTGTGCCAACAGCTGTGCCTCCTTGAGCAAGCTGATACAAGCGAGGCAGGGCGTCCTTAATCCGCTTCAGCCCATATTCCACCTGGGTGGTGTACCCACTAAACTCCTGGCCTAAAGTTAAGGGGGTGGCGTCCTGGGTGTGTGTGCGCCCAATCTTGATGATGTGCTCGAACGCTTTTGCCTTGTCAGCCAAGGCTGCCTGTAGCATGCAGGCAATGCAGACCTTATCCAGTCAAATCCTAGCGCTACAAATGCGGTGCCGCCCACATCTTTGTTTTACAAGATGTGGACAGAATGATTTTGGCCTTGTATCACAGAGGCATCTCATTCAGCTGTGTGGTTCCAGGATGTGTCAAGCTTTCAGCTCATGGGGATTTTGATGTTTCAGCATGTGCTGACGCCTTGCTTTAACCACAGCAGAGCACATCTGGTGCAAAGTAAACACAACACTTCAAGCACACTGCAGAGCATGCAGTTGTTGCACAAGGAGGGCTTACATGCAATGTCTCCATTGATGGAAGCAGGCGCGTATGGACTTCTGTCACAGCAGCAATGTGCATCACCTGCATTGTGAGCATAGCATGGTTATTTTGTTTGCAGCTATAGTGCCAGGGCATTTGTGCTGTCAAGTCTGCTGCAAATGTCTGTGGCTTTACATGTCAATTTTGCCATCTGAAGCCGTGAATGCCATGCGTCAATGAAGCAGACAATGGTTGCTGAGCTGCATGGCAACACAAGCAGGATGTAGTCTATTTGGATGCAACAAGTAATACTCAAACCCGTGAGTCAAGTGCCTGACAATTTGTTGGCCAGGCATATGCAAGTCTTGCTGCATGACCTCAGCAAGACAGGGTCTTTGTGCTGTAGCTGTAGCAATTTGACCCCACCGTCGGAAATGTATCATTTGAGCTTTGCCCTTTGTTGACATGGTCATTGGGATGTACAGACTTGTCACCAAGCTTGCCGCCTCGCATTTCAATGGCTCTATTGGCAATGACCTCGTTGGCATTCATGTTGCTCTGGGTGCCGCTGCCAGTCTGCCAAACAACTAAGGGGAAATGGTCCAGCAGCTTGCCTTCTGCCACCTCTGTTGCGGCCTTCATGACTGACTCCCCAATCTCAGGATCCAACATCTTTTGAGCAATGTTGACCTGCAACACCGCAAGTGTGCTAACATACAGATACTGCAAGCTGCAGTGCTCTGAGAGGTAAGGCATGATGAACATGCGGTACCTTGGCTGCTGCTCTCTTCAAAATGCCAAATGCTGTAATGACTGGCTCTGGCATGCCACCAATTTTGAAGTTCTGGAATGATCTTTGTGTCTGAGCACCCCAATACCTGCATCCTGGTACAGTCAGGTGCCACTGTGATTGCATGCAACTGGTAAACGCCCTCACTCAACGCTCTCAACGCTTAGAGAAAACATTTGGTGAGAAGTAGGAATGACTGACTTGTCAGCAGGCACCTCCAGCGGTCCAAAAGTGTCTCGTTCTGTCCTTGTGGAAAGGCCCCTTACAGAGCCTGCACACAACGCAGTTGTTGAACAGCCCGGGGTTTTCCAGTGTCCAGCAATCACTGATGCACTGCATACCGGGCGTAATCTGCCATACAGGCGTATTTGAAACTGTCCGACAGCACCTCAGGGACAAGAGACTGGCCCTTGTGCCCATCTTGATGTCTGCAGATCAATTTGGCAGACGGTCGTGATAAATTGCGATCAAGCGTCTACTGATTTTGTGACGAGATCAGGTGCTCAGATCACGAATCGCCAATGCGCATGTCATATCGAGGCAGTTGTATCAAAAGTCCCAGTGTCGGCAAAAGCTACCAGGCATGTATTCTAAAACCTAATGAGCTGGATCACGTGCTCGCTATGCAAATAGGTACTTCTGTGGACCCCCTTGTACAATTTTCCCTGACAGGAGACTCGAATGGGCCTCTGCAAGCAAGATGGCGCTGACTACGCGGCATCGTTAATTGCCATGACTAAGCAGCAAGAGGCCACGCACAACATACGTGTCTAGCATGAGCTGCCACACATTGTATACCGTATAGGTAGTACCTGCACAGACATGAGCAACATGCCATATCAGCAGAGAGTAATTGTCATTGCAGCATGACACTCGTTACTCTGTCTGTCACAAGGGAGACGATAGTACGCACACCTGAAAGTGTCTGTAGCTTTCGCTCATCATGTGACATGCACTGTGCTGCATGTTGTAGACACTAACCAGACTTTATACCAGCCTGTCAGGTTTTTCAAATGGTCTGAGCAACACTTGTGTGCTCCTGTGTCACCAGATACAGTTTACTGAAACCTGTATTGTAGTGCCTGATGGCATATCACACCGTACGCATAAGCAGCTCATTAGCAACGACGTCCACATGCAAGCTCCTGGGCAAGCTGTGTAAACAGCACCGTCCAGCCTGTGGCTGATCTGTGAGTCAAACTTCTCCCATTATCCAGGACCGACTTTTGGAATATCATGATGCTCACTGAGGCTTGCAAGGTGTGCATTGAATTCAGCAACCCGTTCTCGGTGCGACTTCAGCGCCATCTTCTTGGTCTTTTCTGCAGCGCGCTTTGCCTGTATTTCATCATACTTGCGCTCTGCTGCTGTGCGTCTGTCCACGTGCTCGTCTTCCTGCTGTAAGGCTTCTCCTTCTAAACTGTCAAAGCCATCCTGCAGGTGCACAACAGACCAGGCTTTGTACCAAAAAAATGGTCAAGCCAGCAGTAGCACATCTGAGCTGCTGTCAGGCCAACAGAGACTCCTGTCATGCCCACCTGCTGCTGTGGGGGTGTTTCATCTGTGTCCACTACTGCGACTGCAGTGGACTTCTTCTTCTTTTTCTTTTTATCAACACTACCCTTGAGGGGTTCCCCGCCCTTAAGCTTCAGTTTGCCACCAGTGAAGGACATCTGGAGTGGCTTAGCGGGCACTGATTCAGTCCACCTATCTACCTCTCATACTTAGGATCTGCTGTGATGTAGTGATACGTAAACACTAACACGACGATGCCAATTCCTAGCCAATTCTGCAGCAGCAAAAGAGATTTGTTCGACAGCTTCCAGGTTTCATGCGCTGGCGATGTTTTTCCCGCTTGCTCAGATCGCGTCTGTTGCAAACTCGGCAAGTCTTACCGTGAAGAAGCCCAAGTCTAGGTCGTTGATCATACCGCTGCACCGCTGTGTTCTGCAGGGACGAAGTATTAAAGCTCGCAGCGCAATCAGGAATCCATGCAGCGAGGTCAACTCTCATGTGCTTGTGCTGAACTTGTTGAGGGTTCGATTAGGGTTCAGCAGCAAGCTTCGAAGTTTACAAGCCGCCCTACGCTTGATGCGAGTCTCTCTTGTTTCTGCGTAGGAAGTGAATTGCTTAGCATCTTGGTCGCAAGGCCCGTGTACATTGACGAGCAGCAGCCATGGGACGCATGCACAGCAGAGGTAAGGGTATGAGCTCTTCAGCTCTGCCCTACAAGAAGTCTCCTCCCAGCTGGTTGAAGACAAGCAGTGGAGAGGTCAGTTGGACGTAGTCGAGTGTCCACTGCTCTCCTCCTGGATTTATGCATCAGAAAGTTGCCGTGTAGAATGGGCTGTACCGAGTTGTCATCGGCCTGTAGGTTGAGGAGTTGATTGCCAAGTTTGCCAAGAAGGGTGCTACTCCATCTCAGATTGGTGTCATGCTGAGGGACTCGCACGGAGTTCCCCAGGTCAATGGAATCACAGGCAGCAAGGTCCTACGTATCTTGAAAAAGAACGGTGAGTCAGCCGCAGTCTATATACATAGCTGCTAAAGCCCACACAATTCACTCCTACTAGTTCATGATGTGTATCAAAGTACACGCCAAGCATCAAAGTGTCTAACTCAGTCTCCAAATTTTTGCTGCTTTCCTGATCAGCATGCAGCAATCCCCGTACATGTTTGCTTTGAAATGTTTCGGACTCCACCATGTTTAGTCCTCATCTAAGATTCTCTCCCACAGTCTTGGAACAGTTTGTATAGCTTGCCCTTGTGCAGAGCAACTCAGCATGCGCTTCTCCTGCAGGAATGGCTCCTGACATCCCAGAGGACCTGTACTACATGATAAAGAAGGCTGTTGTCATGAGGAAACACCTCGAAGTCAACCGCAAGGATAAAGATGGCAAGTTCAGGCTCATCTTGGTCGAGAGCCGAATCCACAGATTGGCACGCTACTACAAGGTGAGTGCAGCTGGATCAACATGATTGCATTACACTGCAGTGCTGTCAAGCATACTACTCTGTGTCAGCCATGCTGTTTTTGTCGGTTGTTTGGTTGGGTGTACAGTGTGCTGAATCAAGCTGTGGACTGCAGCGTGTGAAGAAGTTGGCGCCCAACTGGAAATATGAGTCGTCCACTGCTTCAGCTTTGGTGGCGTAAACTTTGTTTGTCATGGATCTCCTTTTGCTGCATTGCCTACTGACTCAGATGCTTGGGCGTCTCTCAATGTAACAAAAGCTTTGTTTACCTCTTGTGCTCCTCTGTGGCCCTCTGTGGCACGCATGACACTTGAGAGTGTTCCGGCTCAAGCCAGGCTGTTGCGGTTCACACTGCGCAGCTCTGGTCGCTGGCTCTGCTTTCAGGTTGGTGCTGCATGGACAGGCTTGCTGCTTCAAGAAGGCGGCTGGACTACCTCTTGTTTGCATTGTTCAAGGGGTTGTGGTGCATGTCCTGCTTGTGTTGCTCAGCTCATACAGTGCTGACATGAAGTGCTGTCCAAGCTCGTCCAGAGCATTTAAAGTATGAGGATGCCAGGTAAGTGATACATGTGGCAAGGTTGGAGTGCATGAAGCTTGCTGGGATCAAAACCTGAATGCTTCAACAGCTTTGGGTAAGATGAGGGCCATTGTGCTCTTTGGTTTGCTGAATTGTTTGTTGCATGATGCCAGTGCTTGTGTGTTGAAGTCCTGAGCAATGTTGCAAGTCATGTGGGGCCGCATGAGTTAGTATGACCAGCTTAGGAAACAGACAGCCAACAGTAAATGACATGTGTGGCAGATGTTTCCTATTGTATCTGCAGCCATCAATGTGCAACATGTAATACTTTGCTTACCACCATTCACTGCTGTACAATGCAATGTGTGACAGCTGGCCTGGAGCCTCAGCAAACGCTAATTTGGCGCATAAGGGTTTAATCAGTGTGCATGGATTTTCATCCTTGATCAAGTTTGGTGTAGTGAACCGATTTGAGCAGCATTCTTGTCATTGTATTGCTCATGCTGTTTATGCTTAGCAGCGGGGACAGTGGTGCAAGTAAACTACACGAAACATCCATCCACCCTGCACATAGGCGACATTGCCTTTCAGAACGCAGGTGCTGAGGCGTGAGCAGTGCCTTCAGGAACACACCTGCGTCTGGGAAACTTTGAGTTCAGACAAACAGCAGGTGTAGACGGGTTCACACACGTGAAACACGTAGCCACACTGCAGACACTTGACAAGTCCTTCAAAATGCAGATGTAGACCAGTACACTAGTACCAGCATATCACTGCAACTTCAGGGAAGCATCAGTCATACCACCATTATAAAAATGTAATTGTAGCTGATGATGTGTTGCACCAAATGATGCTTCCCTGCTCAGACAATGATGTATGACCAGCAAGATGTATCTAAGCTGTATGCAGTGGTGGCCCTCCATGGTAACCTGGAAGGCAATGTACACCACCAAGGCCATAGAGCAATGAGTCAGCTTGGCAGCAAGATCTGACTCAAATGATTGAGCATCAGGTTGCAGGTGAAGCAGGTGATTGCCACACCTGAGATGTCCATCAGGACCTGCAGAACAACAAGGCAGTGACAATTCAGCAGTGCTAGTCACACAGACACAAGAATCGTACCTGAACACTGGTGCCAGCATTTGCTGGGTCAATGCCGGCTTTTGCAAGCCCAAAAGGCAGCATAGTGCCTGTCAAAACTGAGGTCATGACTATCATGAACAGTGAAAGAGATATAGCACACGAGTTTACAAGGCTGCCATCTGTGATGAAGACCCGGATGAAGCCCCCGACTGCAGCAGACAAATACAAATCAGCAGATGTCCTTGGCTGCAAGTACCAAATTGTTTGCAGCTGCAAGCAGAAGCTAGAACTACCTGAGAGGCCTCCACCAAGCAGCACCCCTATGTACGCTTGCTGCGTCAGAGTTTTCCTGACAGATGGCCATGTGGTCTTTATCGTCCCAGTGGCCTGCATCACCCCAACCATCAAGACGCTCAGGCATTGCGCAAGCTCGAGTCTAACTTGCTCCTTGCACATGCAAACATTCATGCAAGGACATCTTTGCATATGTTGCGTCTGTAGCAGTAGCAAAAGCAGGCAAGGCATAAGTTGCAACATGAGCACAAAATGCTTACCAAACCCCTGATGACTTTGATGGCAGACTGATTGCCAGCATTGCCACCAGCTCCAACAAGCATTGTCAGAAAAACAGTCACCACCAGGTGCTCTTTCAGCAGCTGTTGGTACTGCTCCAACACAAAGGACGATGTACTCTGAAGGACCAACAGACCCAACAGCCATCGCCTGTCATGTTGCAACAGCATCTTATGACAGTGTGGTGCAAAGTATAGCTATCAAGCAAGCAGGCCTTACCCTCTGCTCCAGGCTTCGCTAAATATAGGCATTTCTACTGGTGGCACATGCAGAACGTCACAAACTTCTGTGTCTGGAAGCCCTGAGTCACACAAAGCAGCCTGTTGCTCCTCATACAGGCGCTCTTGCTGCTCTTCGTACAGGTCAGCTTGCTTGTTGGCATACAATTCAGAGCTTGTGACCCCAAGACCTGCACATTTTGTGCAATGCCTGTCAGCTGCATCCAGACAATAAGGAGGTGCAATGCGCACGAAGGCCAAACGCTTACCTTCCTCGATTGCTGAAAGACGGGTAACAATTGGGCCAGCAGACCGTTTCTTGGCATACAAGCTGAAAGTGTGATTGTTCAGTACAAAAGCAGGGTGCTGAGACTGCATGAAACTGCCAGACTGGCGGCATTGAACGACTCTGAAGCACAACACGTGGTTTGAACCAAACAGCTGCTGCACGGGATAAGATTTCGCTTGCGGACTTATGTGCATACTAAGTCTAAGTTTGACGATCTACGAGTGGATCCGCTGAACCGGCTGATAAAGGCTTGAACATTATCTACATCATTCAGTCAGAGTATGCTTGCTCGGTCAGTCTTTCGGACGACCAGCTGTGCAGTCCGTGACGACACTGCAAGGTCAAACAACTACAAGCCAGTCAGGGACAAGCATTCATTCATTCATTAGATTTTAAAGGTCGTTGCTTTCAAGCTCAGCCAACATCTTCTTCACTGTCCAGATTAACTTCTCTTCCAGTGGTCAGATTTCTTCGCAGTCAACACGGGGTGCCGCGCAGGCGCAGCATCGGCAACATGGCAATCGAAGACTGCACCGAACCGATGCATGGGAACAACATAATAGCATCGTCAAACCTCTTCAGACGTAAGGGCGACTCGACGCTGAGATCGAGTGACAAGACGTACAGTCTAGCTTCCGTGGCAAGTCATAGCACTCCTTCGGATTGTTGGGTTATCGTCCGTGACAAGGTGTATGATGTGACTGCGTGGGTGCCACAACACCCAGGGGGCGCTCTGATCTATGTCAGCGCTGGCAAAGATTGTACTCAACTGTTCGACTCGTACCACCCTCTTTATGCTAGGTGCCAATCTTATGCTCTACAGGCTCCTACGTTACGTCTCTCGTTTGCAATACCTACATTCTGCTGCAGAGCTGTGCTGCAAAAGTTCTACATCGGCAACTTGGTAAGACAACCCGGCGAGGTTGCAGCAGTCACATACCAGCAGCCTCCTGAGCAGCAGCCATTCTATACTGTACTTAGGCAGAGAGTCGAAAGGTACTTTAGAAAGAATGAGGTATGCAATCACGCAGCATCAGATTTTGTCAAGGATGCCTGTTCTGTTGACTCAAGAATATGCTGAAACCAAGCTTGTTGCTGACAATGTTGCTCCTGGTACGCAGATAAGCCATCGGGCATCTGTAGACATGTACATCAAGACGGCACTGATTCTGAGTGGCTTAGTTGCCTCATGTTATGGAACCTTTTTTTGCTTCTCCAGTTTCTGGGTGAGTGCTGATCAGCTTTCCTCTGCACAAACACATATGACAAACCTCTTCTTTTGAATTAGTCTGATCATTGCTGTGTCTGCAGCTTTCTGCTCTCAGTTCTGTTCTGCTTGGGGTCTGCATGGCTGAGATAGGTGTTAGTATCCAGCATGATGCAAACCATGGGGCATACTCCCGCAACACAGTGCTGGAATACATGCTTGGCACCACCCTAGACATCATTGGTGCTTCCTCCTTCATGTGGAAGCAGCAGCATGTTGTTGGCCATCACACATACACAAATGTGGATGGTCTGGACCCAGACATCAGAGTGAAAGACGCAGATGTGCGCACAACATCAGCCCTGGCAAGCATATCAGGTGTAGTATGCTGTCTTGTCAATTTGCTGTCTGTTCTGTGGGTGGCATTGGGTGTGTTGACTGCGCAAGCAGAATCTACTTAGCTTGTTGATCTCAGATAGATTCACACACGCGCAATGACGTTGCATGAGTCCTGTACAACACCGACACGGAACGTTTGACATCATCCCAATGCCTATGTCATTACAACCATGGCAATCTAGTTGATCAATCAATGCCAGAGTGCATGTGTTTGGCTGTCGTCACCTAAAATGGCATGTCCTGCAAGTCTTGCACAGGTTTTGAAGCAAAGTCTGGGTCTGCACCACCTCATACACTGTGACAACAGACAGCAGTTGCCTATACCTCGAGCATTCACCCTGCAGGCATATCAGCACATCTACCTGGGAGTGCTGTACGGCCTGTTAGGCCTGAAGAGTGTGCTGCTAGATGACTTTCAGTCCATCTCAGCAGGCAGCATTGGGCCCGTCAGCATCAGCAACCTGACCAGGCAGGAGAAGGCAATTTTCTGGGGAGGCAAGCTGTTCTGGCTGGCCTACTTCATTGTGCTGCCTGCAGTGTGCAGTCATCACAGCTGGGCTGCCTTAGCAGCACTGTGGCTGCTGTCTGAGGCAGTTGCTGGCTGGATCCTGGCCTTCATGTTTCAGGTTGGTTTCCATCTGTGATTCACAAGTGAGTTTTGGTATAAGTTGTCAATTTGCAAACTATTATGTCCCAATGTCAGCTTGGGGCAAGAGGCTGGTATCTGGTTGCTGCTTATTGAATCCAGCATCGCCAATATACGGCAACTTTGGCACCTTGTCATGATCCTTACGTCACTGCTGGATGGTAAGGAGACCAGCGTGGGTTGGTCTGCAGTCGACAAGCACCTACATCACAGCGCGTTCTTTAAGCCGTGCATTGGGGTCAAGAGTGCACGTGTTGCAGGTAGCTCATGTGACACCAGACGTGGCATTTCTGCAACAGAAGGATGGCATGTTGGCACAAGACTGGGCTACTGCACAAGTAGCTACCACTGCTGACTTTGCACATGGCTCCTTCTTCTGGACACATTTCTCAGGAGGTCTCAACTATCAGGTCAGTCTACTTCCGTCTTGTACAGCTGGTGTCTATATCGGCCTGGAAGCGCTGGCCTGTAAAGCCTGCCTTTGAACACCTGGTCAGCATGCACATGATTCAAGACATACAGTATCAACATTAATACAGGACAGAAGTGCCACTTGGTCAAACACCTGTTATGTTTGACCAAGTCAGTGATGTTGAGGCAAGCCAACATTGAGCTCAACAGCTTCATTTGCCTGGTGCTGCAACTTCAGGCTTACTGCCGGCTGCTGCTGCTGGTTGACTTAAACTACAATTCATGACCTGTTTTACACAATTCGTTTTGTGTGAGGAAGACGTGTTTGCAGACTTCACAACTGTCATGCTTGTAGGTCGTGCACCATTTGTTCCCTGGGGTGTGCCATACTCATTACCCTGCCATTGCCCCAATTGTTCTGGACACTTGCAAGGAGTTCAATGTGCCCTACAAAGTCTACCCCAGCGTGAGTGTCCAATGTCTTCCTTTAGCTTCCTGAACCGCCTGACATAGTGACAGTATGTCCCATTCATTAGTTTTGACAAAGCTGGTAGGTCTCAGCTGTTGTTTGGCAAACTTGGGCAATGGCACTGCATAGTGCAGATTATGTTTGAGATGGTGCTTGTGCGCAATATTTGCTTGATATGCATCATCGTGACATGTTGCCGTGGCAAAGAGTGTACAGCATGCAGCGACGTTGTTGAGCCTCAGGATTGCATTGATGTTTACGTGACAAGTTGCAAGTCCAAGCTCTGAAGGTCCCATGCTTGTCAAGCTGATTGTTAATGGCTTCATGTGCAACGCAGTTCTGGAGTGCGCTGCGGGCTCACTTCAAGCACTTGCATGCAATGGGCAGGCAGGGGTTGACTGTATCAATGCCATCGTTGGCCACTCTAGGATAGATACAACATTCCAGGATGCTTACAGCAGAATTGGGTACTGATTAGGTGCAGGGCAGTCAGCTTGTAAACAATTGTCAGCACATGTTAAATAGTCATGCAGGTGTGCGCACTCAATTCCCAAAGACCAAAGCGGATTGCTGTCCACATTTTCAAGAGCGAGACTGTGTTCTTGTTGTCCTTTGCTTTCATGAAGACAGCTAGCTTCATTTGCTGAGTGCAGCACATGACTGCAGCATGCCTATACATTCTAAGCTCCCTTGCACAGGCCTTTGACACAAGTTGATAGTGCCCTTGCTGTTTACCTTCTGTTCAGGCCCACACCGTATCTTGATCGGGTCGACGATGCTGCAATTAATGTTGTGGGAGCCTTGACAAATGCAAAGGGGGCACAGTGCGCTGACTTGCAGTTTTGAATAAACGAGACGAATATAATCATGGCAATGCGCGAAGTGCATCTGAACTGCCGGTCAGCGGAACAGACGCTTGCCTGGGGTATTGCTGTCACTAGATGCGGACTCCATTCGAGCATGCACCTGACATGATCTGCCAATGAACAAGGCAGCGCGTTTGACAGTGCAGTGCATCCCTTTGCCTGGCCATGCCTAGGTTCAGACTCGCGTCTTGGCTTAGCAGCGTATACTTCGTGACATCGTGCCTTCAAAGCACACAAGCGGCGACAGACTCATGGGTGGCTCGCCCCGCAACAGGTCGCTCCCTGCTAGCTGAGTCAGATCACAAGTATGAAGTTCACGATGTTATCAAGCTATACGCTAACAAAGTCGGACCCTTCAGCAACCCTAGGTGAGCAATGACAGCGTGGTGCGCATCAATCGTCGCTTGCCCAGCTTGCTCGGCTACGAAACACGGTTTACACTTTGTGCAGTGAGACATACCAGTATTATAATCTACCATTTTGCACTCCAAAGGACAAAGAGTACAAGCCAGAGGGACTTGGTGAAGTGCTAGAGGGTGATCGTTTAGTGAACACACCATATGATATCAAGTTCCGAGTTGACAAGGAAAATGAGCTGTTGTGCTCACGCGATCTCACAGCTAAGGACCTGCAGAAGTTCAGGAAAGCGGTCAAAAAGGACTACTACTTTCAGGTGGGTGCCATACATAATCTCGTTGCCAATGTAAAGCATATCATTAGTACCTCTCAAGGCCATCATTCAGCTTTGTGCTGCCATTGAGCTTTTACAGTGGTTGTCTTCTTTACGTCTCTCCAGCTGCTCAACAAGTGTGCTGTTTTAGTGCAAGGCAACACAGTCAACTTGCTGGAGTCTTGCCACCATGTTGCGAGCTGTGTGCCATGCAACCTGGCTGCAAAGCTTTGCTTGTTACTGACTTGATTACTTGTCACGATCGTTTTCTGTTGATGCAGATGTTCTATGATGATCTGCCCATCTGGGGATTCATCGGCAAAGTTGAAAAAATTCTGCGCACAGGCGAGAAACCTGATCTCAAGTTCTTCTTATTCACTCATATACACTTTGAGGTGTTGTACAACAACAACCGAGTTGTGGAAATCAATATATCTACGGATCCAGCGAGGACAGTAGATATCACAGAGGGTGATAACATCATTGTGGACTACACATATAGTGTCAAATGGAAGAGCACGCCAACTCCATACGAAAAGCGAATGGACAAGTACTCAAAGTACTCCTTCTTGCCTCAGCACCTAGAGGTAAGCTTAACTACGCTTGTCCTCATTTTCAGCTCCTCAACTTCCGTGCCAGATGTGCTGTCAGGCATCATTGGCGCATGATCTTCTTGAATTTCACCTGTGCATGGACAGAGTATGTAATGCATGCAGAGCACTATAATGTTTGCGCAAGGCGCTGCGTTGCTGTGTGTTGCACATGCAAGGTGCAGCATGCGCTGTCATCAGGACATTAGCTGACACCTGTGCGATTGCTGGTTGCAGATCCACTGGTTCAGCATCATAAACTCGTGTGTGACGGTGCTGCTGCTGACGGGCTTCCTGGCCACCATCCTCATGCGGGTCCTCAAAAAGGACTTCGTCAAATATACCCGAGATGATGAAGCAGGTGCCTGTTGCTCTCATTGCAATCAAAACCTCTGTTGCTGCCATTTGCATCGCTATGTGAACAATGCCTGCTGCTTCCTTGATGTTTGGGTGTCAAAGACTTTAGCCTAAAGCGCTTTCAGTCACCATTTTAGCTTCCTGAAGCCCCCAGTCCTGTGTAGCCACTTGGAAATTTGAATGCTAGCTAGCAAATGCAAGGCACCACACTAGAATAAACCCATCTTGCAGCGCATCTGTCATCTTTGATACATACAATGAGCCATGCCATGCCCTTGGTGCCCAAACATACAACTGATGACAGCAACCACCATGATGTGACTTGTGAGCAATCGGCCTGCTGGTGTAGCTGCTGAGGAAGAAGAGACTGGCTGGAAGTACATTCATGGGGACGTGTTCAGGTTCCCACCGCAGCTGTCCCTGTTCAGTGCCTGTGTGGGGACCGGCACCCAGATCTTAGTCATGGCCATCGCTATCTTCATGCTGGCCCTAGTTGGGGTGTTCTACCCCTACAACAGGGGCGCCCTGCTATCAGCATGTGTGGTATGTTCCCTTGTCTGTCTTCTTTATTTGTCCTGCTGGACTGGTATAGCTTTGTGCACCATCAGGCGCATGCAACACAGGTATACTGTCTTGTTGATCGGTGCATGCACATTGCTATGAACACAACTGGCACAGTGACAATGAGGCATTGGCACACAATGTCTGTGAGCTCATGTGCTATGTCATAAGATTGCAAGCTCTGCTGTGTCAGACAGAGTCAAATGCAGAACAAGTGACAGACATCCGGGCCTGAATGTCCGGTACATGCAATACATGATCAAGCAATCATATGCAATCTCCTGTGGGCAGGCCTGTCAAAATTGCTGACAGATGTTGTGTGTGCAGGTTCTGTATGCACTGACTGCTGGAATAGCTGGCTATGTCAGTGCTGTTCAGTACAAGACCATGGGCGGCACAAACTGGGTAAGCACATGGCTTCTGTTGCACCACGGTCAACTTATAGCTAGCATGGTGATATGTTCGTGCAAGTGGCTGCAGCATGCTCTTAAAAGGTGTATTGCTTACAGTGTCGGTTGTTGCTCAGCACAAGCAAGGTCATGCTTGGTCTCTGTCAGGTTGTGCTTTGGTCTCCATCTGTGCAAGAGCAGCAGCTGCAAAGCACTATTCAGGCGTGTAGGCAGTGCTGCAAGTGTGATGTGGCTGATTTGCAGGTGCGGAACGTGCTGCTCACAGTGGCCTTGTTCTGTGGGCCAATGCTCATCTGCTTCTCTTTCCTCAATACAGTAGCCATAGCGTACCACTCCACGGCAGCGCTGCCATTTGGCACCATCTGTGTCATCTTTGTCATCTGGGCGCTGATCACCTTCCCCCTGACAGTCCTGGGTGGCATTGCTGGCAAGAACAAGCAGGTCTGTCACATGCCCAGCAAATAGTTCATCAGTTGTGCATTGGTCATACAGGCTTTGTGGCTGTGTGCACTGATTTCTCCCGCTCCTTTTGGGCTCATTTGGTAGATACAGGGCTTGGCTGAGTGTCCATGTGCACAGTGGCTGCACATCAAATACACAATGTGCACGAAGCCAGACGCTGTGCAAACACAGGCTTTGCTTGCAAGTGGTGTCAAGCCATCATCACCCAAACAACTCCTTGGGCACTTCCTGACCTTCATCACCAGTCATGCAATGGTTACCACTGCACAAAAAGCACGTGTTTGGCTTTCAGTGATACTGATGACATTTAGCAAATCACAACTGCTGAGTTGAAGGTTTTCTGTCCATGCTGTGCGGATTGACATATACGCTTGTCTTGTAGGTCAACTTTGATGCGCCGTGCCGGACAACCAACTATCCCAGGGAGGTTCCAGAGTTGCCGTGGTACAGACACACTCCAGCACAGATGGTCATGGCAGGTTTGCCATCCTTTCTTGATTCTTGCCTCTTGAAAAGTCAGCATGAGACACAATGCTGGAGCAGTTGAAGGCTGTCGTGCATCAGGTGTCATGCATAGTGAAAGGGCATTGCCTGTCAAATGGCTTACTCACAGCCTACCGTGTGTACTGTTACTGTTTTGCACAAGCCCCTGTGAACATGATGTTCTGGTGAAAACATTGACCGGCTAGCAAAGCCCAGGATTTCCGCCAGCCCTGCCACATTCAAAGTATAAGCTTGCGGTTGATGCAGGCTTCCTGCCGTTCAGCGCCATCTACATAGAGCTGTACTACATCTTTGCCAGCGTGTGGGGCCACAAGGTCTACACCATCTACTCCATCCTCTTCATTGTCTTCATCATCCTCATC
>JAABUP010001240.1_pt1 | contig 53824 bp, 58 predicted proteins | sample 5559201 | NCBI WGS metagenome assembly JAABUP01 (sample SAMN10711887, study PRJNA513373) | rock metagenome | isolation source: Antarctica rocks | place: Antarctica | reverse complement strand
TCTGATGTGAAATGTCGGCTTGTTGTTCACGCAAAACACTTCAGGATCGCTTCGCAGTTTCTTTTGGACCTGATGTGAAGTCGTTTTTGTGGAACGTCCGTCAATGCGATGCTGCAACACACGCAAAGCTGCAGACATGAGGAGACCAGTCGGTAAGCTGCAGCAGGACCAGTCGGGGGCTGATTCCAGCAGCAAATGGAGCAAAGCAATCACTTTGTCACCTCACAGGTCAAAACGATTGTGACACAGAGTTATTGCAGCTGAATGGAATGCGCAGCATGTTGGCATCATCGTTGACGATACTATGCAGAAGGCGCCAGAGACAAAGCCAAACACAAAATGGTATCTTGTCAGGGTGCACACTTGTTACACTGCAACACTGTGATAGCCCATGCCAACCACAAAACACCTGATGGTACCATGTCAGGGTGCACTCTCGTCATGCTGCAACACTTTTACAGATACTTACGTGCTGGCAGCCTTATGCAGCATGTCCACAGCATGCTCTGCAGAGGCAGAGATGTCAGCGCCCACCTTTGCTGCCCCCTTGATGATAACCTCAGCCGCTGTGGCATGCCCATGCTCAAGGGCGATCTGCAGGGGGGTGGTCACCTGGCCCCCCTTTCCGGCCCAGTCCTGGTCCCCCTCAGGCAGGGTGCATGTCGCTGCAGCGCAAATGCATGCTGTCAACAGGTGAGCAGGTGTTGAGGATGCATGTCGCTGCAGTGCCAGTACATGCTGTCAAGAGGTGAGCTGGTGTTGAGGATGCATGGGGCTGCAGCGCCAATGCATGCTGTCAAGAGGTGAGCAGGTGTTGAGCGCATGCGCGTGAGGTCAGGTGTCGAGAGGAGTCTCAGATGAGCGGGTGAGGATCTTGATTGTTGCACCTGACTTGGCTGACGCTGAGTACTGACACTCACAGTAACAATCACTTGCCAGCGCCAAGTCAAGCACACAGATAGCTTCAGGCTGCCGCCTTAGGATGCTCCTGTCATGATTGCTGAAAAGCGTAGACTTTCATTTTCTCTATTCAAGCACACAGTCAAACCCGATGTCATAGCCGATAGCGTGCTGCCACGTGCAGCGGGCCAGGCTGTTCTGATGACGCTGCTTGGGCTTTTGCGCCCCGCTTCAAAAGCAACTCCACGACCTCCAGCCGGGCACACCTTGCTCCTGCCGCCAAAGCTTCACTGCTTGCAGGAGCGCCCTTGTTGATCAGCAGCTGCACGACTGCTGCATGGCCAGCACTGGCTGCTTCGGCTAGTTCAGGCCAGGCCTGCTTCTTCTTTCTGGTTCCAGCGCCGTGACTCAGCAAGGCAGACACGGTGGCCACCAGTTTGTCATCTGCAAATGATGTTGGCCGGGCAGCAGGACCATAGGTTGTGGTCAGGGCTGCTGAGAGGGGGGTTTTGTGCTGCTTGTCTTCTGCCATGCAGGCTGCACCAGCAGCAATCAGCACCTCGATGATCTCTGCTTGAGCGTGCTGAGCTGCCTCATGGAGTGGAGTCAGACCATCCTTGCTGGCAGCGTTGATGTCAGCACCAGCTGAGATCAACAGATTGCAGACATCAGCTTTGCCGGCACGAGCTGCCAGGTGTAGTGGCTGGCAGCCGTTGTTGGGGTTCTCAAGCTTGGGGTCAGCATTGTGGTCAACTAGGAGCTCTGTCCATGAAGCGCTGGATGCTGCTTCGTGCAGCGGCGAGTAACCATCAGCAGACAGAATGTTGATGTCTGCATCGTGATCCACTAGAACCTGGAGAGCTCTTTTGGCATCCCCACGCACTGCGGCATGCATAGCTGTCTCACCTGAAGCAGCATTTGAACGGCCATGTCAGTGTCTGTTTTGGCCGTGCAATATCGCACACACAACCGAAAGTGAAATGAGTAGGTCGCTGAAGTAAAAAGAACAGCGAGCTGGTGTATATTGAACGCAATGTGCCTAGCTTGCAGCTCTGTACACACCTGTGCCAGTGACAGTGCCCTTCAAGAGAGCTCCTTTGGCAAGCAGCAGCTTCATGATATCTGGCTGATTGAGTCTGGATGCGTTGATCAGTGGTGTGGAATTATTGCTTGCTCTGATGTTGGCATCGGCACCATGATTCAGCAGCACCTTGACAACCTCACGGTGACCCTGCAGGGCATTTGAGCAAAGCATGCTCAGCATGCATGATGACATGTTGTCAGATGCAAGTACGCAGTAGCAACAGGGTGTAGAGGTATGCAGAGTACATTCAGAGTATGTGTGAGCTACAAGTGCTGCAGGTAGCTTGCCTTGTCAATAGCAAGCAGCAATGGAGCCTCTGGTGATGGACCCTTGTCAATAAAGTCACCACGCTTGTTCACGTCCGCTCCCTCCTTGAGCAACTTTTTTACTTTGTCAACCTGTCCCTTCCATGCAGCAGTGGCCAGGGGGGTAGCCCCCGGATAAGGTTCCTGCAGTGCCTGATCACTGTTCATCACCATTACATATCCTGGGCTGTAACGCTATCAACTGTGTTTACACTTCACCTCAGGTCGCGACATCTGCACTTGGTTGCTTTCAGCTGTTGTTGAGACCAAAGATATAGACCTGAACGACAAGTGCTGAGAGTTTTAGAGCTTGAGTCGACTTCATTGGGTCTGGCTAACAGAGACCGACAAACCTTGGCAACGTAGGCTGTCATCGCCGACAAACTAAGTTCAACACCAAGTTCCAAAGTGTTTTGCCACGACAGCAGTCTTGCGCCTAGACCTGCGCCTTAGCAATGCAAACATCATCGCAAAGCTGAGCGTTTGTACGAAGGGCCGTTGTGTTTGTACAAAGGGCTGAATGCATTTCTGCCCTTGTGTCGGTGTGTTTTAAGCTTTGCACAGACTTATTTCGCCAACGAATTATACCTGTGTGGGATCACTGACAACTGGTGTGACACAAATGAATGATTTTATGCAGAGTTGCTGAGGCTCTGCAACGTTGTACAGCCTGTTGCTGAGCTGAGCTGTTGGACTTGTTGGCCGCAAAGCTTGTGATTTCTCTCATGCAAATTTGATGCAAGTTTAAATACTGCTTTCAGACAAAGCAGCTTGCCGCATCACTGCCTATCGCTCTTGGCAAGTGCTGCACATTCTATGTCAGCAAACGCAGCAGCAGCTGCAGCTTTAGATACTTAGGGTATCCTTAATTATATAGTTACACATATTTTTCTTACTGCTGTCTTAGCTTAGTTGCAATGGACAGTTGTGATGCAACCACTCTTTTAGCCAAGAGCTGCACATATGTGCTGCTGCTGCAATTCACTCTCAATGCAGTTAAGCATACCCTTGAAGCGCCATTACGAGTTATCATGTTTGAGCAGGAGCTCAAGAACAGCACCAGCACCTGAGGATGCAACTTGATGCAAGATGCATAAATGATTTGATGCAAGATGCAAAAATGCAATGCAGTGCGCGTCAGTGTGCATGAGCATTCATTCGAAAATTTGCACCTGACGGAAGCTGGAAGAACTATAGCGCGACAACAGATGAGCAGTGAAGCAAAGCTGACCTAACAACTGACGATAGTTTCTAAAGCAAATTGCTTCCAAGCCAACTGCAAGAAGACACAATCATGGTCTCCCCCTCCTCCCCATAGTGCACCTTATTTCTTGAGGTTGAAGCAGCTGGCAATTGCTTTGCTCGCTAAAGCATCGACATGTTGTATAGCAGTGTGTACAATTGCATCTCAAGACAGCTCTTGTACTATCATGTCACCAGGTTGGTTTTACTTGGAGCAAACCAGTTTGTGCGCTGCCCAATCGTCCCTTTGACACTGTTGGCTGCAGTATGAGACTTTCTTGCACGCAGAGCACCGCATCATCTGGCGTTGAACCTGCTGACACTGAGAGCAGCTTTTTGACTTCTTTCTGTGGGCATAAAGAATGTGCTGCACCAGTGTTTTGAAGTCTGCTGGCTTGGTCTCAATCAATCCCGTCTCAGCTGGAAAAGCTACTCCCGAGCACAGCATCTTGTCGACTATCACGTCGGCTTCTTCATGCCCTGGCAGGCCCAGACACTGGCAGAACATCATGTATGACTTTGCAAGCTGTTCTTTTGTCAGCAAACAGCTCGAACCAGCAGTGAACGGCTTTACTCCAACTGCATGGAGAGCGCCTTGGAACATCACTATGTATGTTGGTGTGTCAGGTAGTTGTTCCGCAGTCACCGCAGTTCGAGATATCTCGAGCTACACAGTGAACAGTTGGAATAGTCCTTTGTGATCCGAGATTGCGTGGTCGGTGCCTGCGTGTAGACGACGCGTTGAAGCGCGATCAACAGGCAAATGGACGATTCAGAATACTTCATACAGGACGTGCCGTTAGAATAATCGACGATTGGGATTGCCTTCATTATGACGCTTCTGTGATCTGCAGCGTCTGACGGATCCAAGACTACCTCCTCGGGTTTGCGAGAGCAGAAGGCTCTGTGAGCTATTGCCTGTATGTACATCAAACAGCAACAACCAGGTTCCGTGCTAGCATAGCTGAGATACTCGAACTTCATGTTGGTCTTGTACTTGCTGTCTTCCTACAAAGCTGCAGCCAAACAGGGCAAAAATGGCTTCGGAGCAATTAGCCAAACATGAGCGCGAGCCACAAGACAGCAACAAAGCTGTTGCCGCAATGACGTAGTCACCATCGGAGCTGTGTACAGAAGCCCGAGCTCCTCCTAACTGAAGTTCCCCTGCTGACATGCTGCGCGCATTAGGCCGTGAAGACGGTGTAACGTGGTGTGCCTATCTTTGCTTGCGTGTATTTCTTTATGCTGTGGAGGCGTGTTTTGCTGTCCCAGTATTTCAAGAGACCATCAGGATTGGACTTGACTTGGACTTGCCTGCTATCTCCAGCAAGTGAGTGTCTGTTACTGTGAGCACGGCCAAAGCAACATACAGGAGTGTGTGCAACCCGTACTTCCATTACAGATGATAGGAAGCAGGAGATTCGACAACACAGATTTAGCGCAGTTGCTGCTTTACCAATTGTTCACCACCCAGTAAGTTCTGCTTTGTGGCTTTTTGGCTTTTGACAGGCACCAGTCTGCAAAAATCAGAGACACACCTCCAAGATAAAATTTAGTTTTGCAGGCCTACAGCAAGCCACAGCTACCTGATGGACACCGCTTTCCCATGGTATGCCTCCCACTAGCCTTGACTTTTGTTCAGGCGTTGCACATCTGTTAAAGACGTAGAGCTTCAGCACTGCTTGAACACAGCCGCTTACAACCTGCGCAGACTACAGCCCAAGCAAGGCTCAATGGGTTTAGGGGTTGATATTAAGCAGAATACAGTGCAATGACAAGACCTTGTGATGCATACCATAGCTCACAACATCTTCTGGTGCATTTTGCAGGGTGTGTTCCAGCGAGTGCATGACTTGCTGATTGAGGATCAGGTCATTCAGGCGAGTCAGGTGAGAGCTAGCATGGCATCATGCATTGACCTAACATATTCAAGGAGAAGCAGAGGCTGTCTCTTAAGAGAGACAAGACTTGTCCTGCACATACCTAGCTCATCATACCTGAAACGTCTTTTATTTATGATTGTTATTGTTGAAGGCTGTGTAGCTCAGCCAGGCATTCATCTCTCCCGTGACAGCTAGTCCAAGAGCTGCACAATCAAGACCTGAATTTTGATCGCCAAACCATGCTAAGCCTGCTCTTGCTGCATTGTCTTGCTTTTTGCTTGATTATTGCTGACAGCTGGGGGACAATGCAGTCAACTTGCGCATCAGCATGATTTGACCAGAAAGGGATGTAGTCAGGAACAGTTGCTATGGCGACAGCGAGGTGGTTTAGTGTTATCTTGTGTGAATGGCAGTGGACCAGATTTGCTGCTGCTCAAAAAGCCACATGATGTCACTGAGTGCTATCTGGTCATGCCTGGTGGTTGCTGTAGAGTTGCTATAGTTCTCATCTCAGCTCGCAGTCTTTGTTCCCTTCAGGTGCACGTCCCAGCAGGCATTGCCACAGATGACCAATTACACATGGTAAGGAAGACCTTTGTGGCTAGATGGAGATTGCTTACACAAGATCAACTCGGGCCTTGCATGCCTAGCAATGCACTCTGAATGTTGCTCAATTTCTGTTGAGAAGTGACTTGCATTGCATGCACTCAATGCCTGTTGGGCAAGCCCATAGTTTGCTTATCATCATCATTCAGAAGCAATCTTGCACAAGCAGCAGAATTTCCCCAATGATGCTTGCTTGGTAAATGCGAAAAATGTCATACTAGTATCTGACGATGCTCATGCCGCAAATGCAACATGTTGTGGGCACAGTTCAGAACACACACCGCAAGTGTTGCAAATATACAGTGCCAGGTCATCTTCCTTGCTGCAATGGCCACTTTGCTGCTGAGTACATATCAAGATCTGACTCAATCTTGTCGTCTCATGCTAGGATGTGAGCAGCTATGAGTACCGGCGCTGTTCCTGACGCACTACAGCACATGCCAGCAAGCAGTTTGTTGTTGGACAGCATTGCATGACTTTTATCACTCAAACTTGACTTTCTCAGACTTCTCCCAGTTATTGTCTGTTGACTCCCCTGATGAGTCCTAAAGACAAGAAATGTAAATTGACTGATTGATTGAATTGTTGGACAGGTTCATGACAAGGACTTTGTGGCAAGATTCAGCAATGGGACTTTGAGTGAAGCAGAGGTGCGCAGGATTGGGTTTGGCGAGGTGACTCGCCATCCAGATCTGATTGAGCGTACTAAGGCTGAGGTTGCAGGTAGCATGCATCTCTGCTTTCAGATGTGTCTGCAACAACAACAGGAATTCAACATACCCTGTGAAAACAGGGAATGACAATGGCTTGACCATAGTCTGGAGTTGCTGGAAGGCTGCCATGGCATGCCACAACAAGCATTGTGTTGCTGCTAAGCAATCTGCAGACTGGATGTGCTGACAAGCATGCAGAACTAGGTCAAAATTTGGCATGGCCCCAGGCTGCAACACAGCCGTGGACATTGACCACACAAAAATAAAAAATACAAGTTTTTCTTTTTGATTTGAGTTGTGACGTGTGATGCTGAGGATCCTGATGGACTGTTTCCGTTAGGTTCTGCAGTTTAACTGCTGACAGCTGCAGAATGGACCAGCTGTCTGTATGGAGTGCACCCACCATGCCTTGTCTGTCTTTGTGTCAAACTGCTGCAACATGCTTTGATACCCTGGCAGAGACCCTTGCGGGCATCATCCCACTCAAAACTTTCGCAGGATCTTCACTGCCAAACGCATAGCATTGCAGGACAATTTTGCAAGTTAGCTTCGAACACTGAGTAGTGATGATTGACCAGGATGATGGTCCCGCATGTACCTAGCTTATCATTATTATATTATCACCAGGATCCTGACACCGGTACCCCTGTACAGCTTGCACTTGCTTGGCTGAAAATAAACCTCTCTCCTCCTCCTTCTTCTTCTTCTTCTCCTTGCATAGCAGGCAGCAGGCATCAAATAAGTGGCCTTGCATACTTCTTCTCCAGTGCACTTGCTCAAGCCTGCTGCAATGCAGGTGCCCTGCTGACAGCTGAGCCGGCATTACAGCATAAACTAGTGTGCAGCATATCAGGCAGCATGCACCAAGCCTATGCATTCATGTGCTTTTCTTCCTGTAGTTGTGCCACGCTCCTATAGGTAAAAGAGGACAATGAATGCGTAGGCTTGGTGTGTGCTGCACACTATGTTGCATGTTAGCTATTGCTGTAGTGTCAGCTCAGCTGTCAGCAGTGTACCTGCATCGTGCTTTCATCCTGATGACAGCTGAGCTAACATTACAGCAGTTCCCGTCTCCAACATATCAGGCAACACGCATCAAGCCTTTGTGCTCATGTGCTCCTCCATCTATAGACCTGCTGTGATTTTGCTGCATTGCAGGAACCCTCCTGACTGCCGAGCTGGCATTGCAGCACTTCCTGTCTGCAACATAACAGACAGCACACATCAAGCCTTTGTGCCCATGTGTCTCTTTGTTTGCTATGATTCTGCTGCCGTACAGGTACTCTGCTGACAGCTGAGCTGGCACCACAGCATGGCTGAGCCTGTCACACATCAGGCAGCACCCACCAACCCTTTGTGCTCATGAGCTGCTTTTCCTGCTATGGTACTGCTGCGATGCAGATACTCTGCTGACAGCCGACCTGGCATTACAGCATGGCTGAGCCTGCAACACATCAGGCAGCATCATCAACCCTTTGTGCCCATGTGCCTGTCTGCTTGCTATGGTTCTGCTGCAATATAGGTACCCTGCTGACAGCTGAGCTGGCACCACAGCATGGCTCAGCCTGCAACACATCAGGCAGCACTCACCAAGCCTTTGTGCTCATGTGCCTCTTTGGTATGTATATGCAGGTACTCTGCTGACAGCTGAGCTGGCATTACAGCATGGCTTAGCGTGCAACACAGCAGGTGGGACGCACCACGCCTTCCCATCCTTTGGTTCGGGCTTCTGCATCCTGAATGACCTGGCGGTCACGGCGGAGGTGCTGCTGCACAGAAAGGCTGTGGACAGGATACTCATTCTGGACCTGGATGTGCATCAGGTAATCTGAAACATCTCCACAATGTAGAGACGCGTCTTTACTGTCCCCGTACGTTTTTGAGTTTAAACTTCCAGTGTAGGGATGATGTTTCTGAATTAGAATAGACGTCTCGGGAGTGCAAAGAGGTGATGAGACTAGCAGAGGCAGAGTGGCTGTTGGTGGCAAATGATGACATGTGGTTGATTTCATTATGTTGCCATATGTGATACCAATGGTCACTAGTTCAGCTGCTACACCCTTGTGACGTTGTGTATACACATATGCATATGTGCTGTATATGTATATCAAACTTATGTGTAAGTGTGTATATAAAAGTCTGTGTATGTGTGTCTGTGGTGTTCATGCATTATCTCTCTCTTTACATAGTCTGTTTGACCAGATTGTTGTTTTCATATAAAGCATATGTGTAATACATATACACTCAGATATATTCATATTTATGTGTGCATCGTACATATCAATTGCAGTCATCTAAAGCCTGCATCTGGCAGTGACACATGTCACAGGCAAAAGATGCCAAGAGTGCACCTGACATGCGCATGCAAGCTGCAGCTAGTTTCACACCATTTCTCCGTCTCTTGAGCCTGCATCACACTGCTGCTCAGTACGTGCTCACCGTGGGTAACATGTCCAAATGTCACAAGAATGTACATTGCTGCATGCTTTGATCCCAGACTGCATCACCAGTCATTATTGAAATCATCATTAACAACACCTTGACAAGGTAGCCAGCAGCTTGACCTTTCTGTCTTAGGAAGTCTGGTGTTGATACACAGCACCTGTTCATGCAGGGAGATGGCACTGCTTTCATATTTCAGGACAGGAAAGATGTCTTCACTCTGAGCATGCATGCCGCCAACAACTTTCCAGCGCGCAAGCAGAAGAGTACACTGGATGTGCCTTTGCCTGATGGCATGGAGGATGATGACTACCTCAGGTGATGCAGGTGCCTTCCTTGTCAGCTGCCAGCTTCATGCACAGCTGCTGTCATGACAAAATGTGTTGACAGTGCTGATTGGTGGTTTGAGAGCTTGCCATCTGTACAGCTTGCTGTCATGACAGGCCACCAGCGTGATGTGAGAAACACTTGTGTCATTGATGAGCATTGGCAGACGCTGCCCTCTGGCTGCAACCATTACAGTATGTTGAGGCGTGCAGAATCTGCAGAGCATATATATGTCATTGGCTGATGTCTCTAGCTTCCAGCTGTTTTTCAGCTGTTGTCATAACAGCTTGATTAGTAACACAAGAGCCACTGAGACACAACCTGCACTGTCAGCTGTCTGTTGTGTACATTATTGTTGGAGATGCAGGTAGTTCCAAAGAAACACATGTCCAGAAAGTTCGTGTGTACACTGAGTTGTTTGTGCACCACACACAATTCACAAGTCTGAATCTGTGATACAGGCGCAGCTTTGACATGCAACTGTGCTTGATACTATATGTTGCATTGTTCACGAAGGGATTGCAGCAGGAGTGATGACACAAGCCCTGCAGTCTGTATACTGTGTGTGCATAGCACCAAAATAACAAGGCCCCACATGGCATTACGAATCAGACCTATCAACAGAAGTCATGTGCTTCTTCTGCAGGACAGTGGCAGAGGTTGTGTCTGGAGTTCTGCAGGACTTCCGGCCAGACCTGGTGCTGTATGATGCCGGCGTAGACCCTCACGCTGATGACAAGCTTGGCCGGCTGAAGCTGACAGACAATGGACTCATGCGGCGTGAAATGCAGGTATTTTCAAGAAAGAATAGAACAGTGCCAGGGAGCGCTGGTATCGCTTCACATGTGTACACCTTGTATACAGCATGCCTGAATACCAAAAACTGGACCACAAAAAGGGAAGCATTCAGGATGGTGCTTACCTGACTTTAGGGGAAGACAGTTGTCTGATGATAGAATGTTCAAAATTGTTGACGAGTGAATGATTGAATGACAACACATATGAAGCAGAGATTAGTCATGCTATGGTCTTGCAGGTGTTGGACAGTGTGATGGCTGCCGGAATCCCCATTGCCGGCAACATTGGTGGAGGGTACCATCCTGATCTCACCGTGCTGGCAAGACGACACTGCCTGCTTCACCGGGCAGCAGCACAAATGTTTGTTGATCACAAGCTATGACAGCAGCTCACTGGTCATTGCTAGGCAGCACTTGATAATTACTGATGCAAATTATTGAACTGATTGGGATAGCAGCTGGTCCCACATTCTATACAAATGTGTACGCAACAACGGAATAAGTATTGCCCCTGCGCTGCATCAGATTGCATGGAACAGATGAGGGCCATGCGCAGAAAGCCCTGCGAGTATCTGTCAATCGGGGGCAGCGGCGACAGGTGTGCAATGTAACGTAGCTAAAAGTACAAGATTGATTGCATCAGTGGCTTGCTGACATTGACCAGCTTCAGCCAATGCTTCTGCATCGGCACTTCTGCTGCGTTCAACAGCATAGCTTCACTACTTGCTGGTGGGGCTTCACCAAAATACAGCTGGCAGCCGCTGCTGAACATTGCAGACATTGCCAATGTTGCATCACCAAATCAGTGCACATATGCATGGTGTTCAGCACCCTCCAAACAGTGGGCATGCACTCCCAGATATTCAAGTGCTTCCCTCTGAGGTTACACGTCTTTGCAGTATCTCACACACTGGCTGAGGATACAGTTGAAATAGATACAATACAAGGGCAATGTTGGCAAGGGCAATATTGGCAGGTTGCTGTCAGACAATGACAACAGCTGAGAGCAAATATGTCCAAAATTGCACCTCTGTGCGCTTACTACGGCAAGCAGCACAGGGCAGTAAGGGGCTGGCAGAAAGTCATTGATGCTGCAGTCCCCTTGTCATAGGGGTTCTGCTGGCATAGCGAGCTCTGGTGTACACGTCATGTACATGCAGGCCCACACAGTGGCCCGAACTGGGCCGCACAAGCAACTCTGTATTCACGCTGCAACTGCAAGTGCTACTGGTGCCTATTTCTTGCCACCGAAGGTGAGGCCTCCCCCTGTCTTAGCCTCCTTCTTAGCTTTGTCAGCTGCTCTCTTCTCATCCTTGGCCTTGCCACCCTTAGGCTTGTTTTTCTCAGACTTGGCGCTTGGCTTTGGTTTGAAAGGTTCTTTCGGGGGCATTGCTGCTTCTGCGATGCAACAGACAGAGGAGTCACCTTCGAGACAGCTAACACTGATCTGACTGGCCTGTCGTGTTTATCTCAACAGAAACTCACCTGAAGCTTGGTTGAAGGTCTGCGCCTGCTCGTCCGCGCCTCGACTGCTCAGCCAAGTACTCGATGTCGCTCACTTTTCACTAAACTTTTAGTCTGCACAGTCACGCGCCTCCACTGAGTGCTTACCACTTTACCTCTATCTTGATCGTCTTCTTCACCCATAAATGTTTGACTTGACTCGACTCAACATGTAAAATATTTCTTCTTCTTCTTCTTCAGCGAACTATACGGTCAGTGATTTTCCCCTGTGCACCATGCCTGACTGCCTGAAGGACCTGTGCGCAATTGCATACAGCTCTAGAACGGGTGCAGCATTCCTTGTAATGATCTTTTGCGACTGGTCAACATCAATAATCTCCACACATGCCGCTCGGGAGTTGCTCCCATAGCGGTCTCATTTATCAGCCAGTGCGGTCTGCGCTCGACCAGATACTTGTGACCGATGAGTACTCTCATGCGAGCTTTCAATATCGGATATGCAGCTCAGGACCGCTATATGAGCCAGTGAGATGTTCAGTATACAGCAATCGCTTTGAGGAGCAAGAGCAAGAAGTCTTTGTAAGTGGTGCATACAGCAGCATCGAGGTTTGAGTGTATCCTATGAGCTGCACATTTGCCAGTCAGCTTGTCGCTTTCAGCCCAAGTGCTTGCTGGAGGCAACTCCGCTTCACCACTTCTTGTTGCAATTTTCTTTTACACTGCTCAGCTTCAGCAGGAGTGTCAGCTGTCATGGCCAGTGTGGACTTTTCATTCATCGCAAACCTTGTGGCATCTCAAATTGCCTTTGCCACCTTGTACAGATGTCACTGGCTAGCGTTAAATGCAGAGAAGTCCTTGAGATCATGTACTTGGAAACCACATGGAAACATTTGAAAGCAAATGATCTGGACTACATGCAGATGCTGAACAAATGGTGAACTTTTGGATTTAGCAGGCTAGGTATACTAAACCAGTCATAAAATACACCAAAGCCAGTGCTTTGGCGCCTGCACACTGCAGGACCTGTCAGAAAATGCAAAATCTAAAGCCTGGCAGATCACTTGGTTGACTATATTTTGCACATGCATGCATTCACAAGACAGACACGACTTTATTGAGCTGTTGTAGAGGCAGGACTGTCTGGATCAATCAGATGTTCTGAAACATGTCGTGTGATAAATATGCTCAATTTGGCTCATCCTATGATGCCTTGGTTGCTTGATGTACTGTCTATGCCTGCTATAGGTAACAAGTCACCAAAAATGGATCCATCAGAGCTTGTGGACAAACCCTGCAAGCATCGACGGCCAAATATCTTGCAGCCATAGACATCTGGACAACACAACACACACAAAAAATCTGCAATGCATGCTACAGGGCTAACATTTGGTACGCTTGCTTGCAAGGCCTTTATAGAGAGGGCCAGAAAGCTACCACTACAAGATTTGGTCGGATCCTGAGCCTATTGACCCTCAGGTGCATTGTCTGACCCCACCCCACTAGGCGTGCTAGGTGTGTTGCTTGTAGGTGTGTTGCTCGGAGGTGTGTTGCTTGTAAGGGTACTGCTCCCAGGAATGGTCCCCAGTGCATTTGGGGATGGATACAATGATCCGCCACCACTCAGAGCATTCTGCAGGCTAGCCAGACCGCCATTCCCGCCAGAATATGAACCAGAAGGGGGAGAGGGGTTTCCAGGGGGGCTGGGTGGGGATTGAAGATTTACCGTGCTAGGGGGAGGCGGAGGCGCAGATGCTTTGCCACTGCTGGATGGCGGCAGTTGTGAGCTGGTAGAAAATGGGCTACTGCTGAACGCAGAATTGATTGAAATGGGACTGGTAGATGAGCTGCTTGAGGGGCTGCTCAAGGGACTTCCTGAGTAGCTTCCACTGGTGCTTCCGGTACTGCTGCCACTGTCGCAAGTAGATATGACTGTTGAAACACTGACAAATGCATCCACTTCTGAGGCCAAGGTGGAACTGCAGGCCAATGACACATGGTCTTAGTCAGCATGACTGATTGTGATGAACTGCTCACAACAGTGCATCTTCTTGAGTGTGTATCTAACACGTGCATTGCAGCACAGCAGTGAAGGCAAACTCAAGCATGCAAGCAACCTGTACTCAGCATGTGCTTTGATTACAACATCAACAAACACACAACAGAGCTGTAATGCGTGCAATTGACTCAGATGCAGACAGAGAACACCTGGAGGCGTTGGCAGTAAGGGCACTTGTCTTGACGACAACATGAAGGCATCAGTTGTAACACTAACGAGCATACAATAGGCATTCCAAGTGATTTGGACAGACATGGCAGCAACGTACACAGCAAAATTGTAAGCTGCTGCTCGACTTCAAACACGCAGACAGCCTGACAGAATGCCGCTGCCATGCCATCAACACCCCAGTGTGAGACTGGTCAGGAATGACTAAAAGTGGTGGACTACTCACCATGCACAGCTGACAAAGTTAGTCCACGCAGATGTGCCAGGCGTCGGCAGCTCGGAGCAGCATCCACCTGCAGCAGCCCACAATTAATTTTTAAGCTTGGGCAGAACTTCAATTTCTGGCTGACTCTCTGAAACTCTTTGCAGGACCTTGCAAATCTGAACAGGTCATGAAGATGGCTGTAGGTGCTGTCAATGCCGTAGATACTCGTATACCACCGCTATTCAAATGTAGTTTTGTCAAGTACAGCATTATGTAATGCTGTACTTGACAGGACTATGTGCAAATAGCGGTGCCATGCTTGCAGCATTGCCTTTACTATGCTGTGCAAAGGTGCGTCGGTTTTGCCCTTGTAGGTGTGCAGTAGCTGATTGTGGGAGTATACACCGTATGCAGGCACAACATTGCTTGGCAAGAAGCAATCAGGGCATTAAGTTGGCATTCACCTTGACCAGCTGAAGGAGGTGTCACTGTGCTGCACTGTGACACCAGAATGTTCCTCCAACTGTCCACATCACTTTCGTCAACACTCTTGCAAGTGTTGCTAGCTGTATCTGTGAAAGCAATCCAAGCCTGGTCAGCTGATGGCCATGGCAGGAGCCAAAAAAGGCAAAGTTAGTAATTGCAATGCACTAGCTAGTGCTTCTTCCCCAATATGTGAGGCAAGTATGCACCAAGCAAGTGTCATTTGACAAGTGGTACCTAAAGCAATTCCAATTTTGGCAACACGTGCAGCAGATTGATGGAAAGCTCACTTGCATCAGGACAACTAGCCTGTCTCAGTTGTCTAGAGTGGGACCAGCTCAAGCTGTTGTGCAAGTCAGAGCCAATCTGCTGCTGCTGCTGCTGACTGTCTATCGGGTATTGTCTTGCACTGACTGAGCTAAAACTGAGAAGTGTGAAAAGTGTCAGAGCAAGGCTCGCACGCACGCAACGGCGGGGCTGTCTAGGAACATCACGCGTGTCTGCAGCAGCTGATTGAGTCCGCGCGGCAACAGGGACGATCTCCGTCATGCAACGGTACACAAGGCCTGTCCACGCGAGGTGCTGTGCCTGTGCAGCCGAGAGCTGACGGTTCCTGAAGAGGCACTGGCAAGTACACAATGAGGCTGACTGTCACAGTCGACGGTTGCCGCAGCTAACTTCGCCGTGTTAGCAACGTCAGTACCGAAAATGTCGAGGGCAACCGCTGAAGGCGGTGGTTGCAGATTCAGGATTCAGGGATGGCGACGACAGCAAATGCTGCTGACTTTGGCGGCGAATCTCTGAAGAGCGATTGCAACCTGCCCAGGCATTCCACCTATTGTTTGCGTACGACAGCTGGCCCGGCTATGCTTCGGCTGTGCAAATCATCCCCGTCCTTTGATGTTGTCCACGTGGTCTTAGCAGCCGCTACGTGTCGAATCCACACAAGCTCCGCTGCTGCATGCCCAGAGCCGCCTATCTGCTGGCTGTGTATGCATATGGACCGCCGCTGCTGCAGCATGCCAGCTGGCTCTGTCGTACTGCTCAAATTTCTTTGCGACGGTTGCTTGCCTCTATCAGGATCAACGCAGTTACGCCAAGGCAGCCGTTGTAGTTTTTATTCCATTTGATGCTTTGCACAAGGCATTTCATTTGCAGCATACGTTTGTCCGTTTATGTATCCCTCAACACCAATTCTAGTTGTAAAGGAAAGTGCATGGCCAATACAATTTTGACTACTTCACGTATCTCGCTTTACTTTCGCCCGCCATTTGTGTATTGGCATAGCTTCAAGCTGAGGCAATGTTCGGCTAAAATGCCATCCCAACAGTGCACCTATGACAATCATGCCGAACGACAAAGGGTAAAAGCCATCTCGAAGGGTGACACATTGGCCTCCAGCTTCCCCACATGCATGTGCGTTGCTGCCTTCATTTCTGCTGCCAGTGCAGGCAATGTGACTCAGCATCTGCTCACTTTCTGTGGCTGTCATGCACGTATGGACCGTGAAGAAGTCCATGAAGGCAAAGACAGCCAGCTTTGGTAGTGTAACCCCTGCAGTGCAAACAGAAGGTCGGTGATTTGCAGTGACTTATGACAACCCTTGGGATTGCGCTTGAGCAGAAGCTTGTGGAACACGCCTGAGGGTGCAATGAAGTGCAGTGCCTTGTAGAGGGCACTTTGAATTTTCATGGGCTTGCAAGTGCCCCCAGCACTAGGAAAGGTGGTCTCCATTGCTACTGTGCTTTGACAAAGTCAAGTCATGCAGTGCTGCTGACAGAGATTGACTGCTAGCAGCAGCTAGGTCATGTAAATTGAGGCTCTCCAGATGATGATTTGGCTGAGCTATGGAGGACAGGTCCATACATGCAACCCAACACGAGAAACACATTCTGATGTCCAGAAAAGGAAAAAAAAGACTACGCCTTTCGGCGTCAATATAATGAGAAGCCAAGTATTATACTGGGCTGCCCAGGATTCTGATGTCCATCTGGAGTGCATGTAACAGAAGCCTGCGGACGATAGATTTCTCAAGTCATGGGGCATAGGCATATAGAAGCTACCTGTTGCGTCAGAGAATCTTTGCAGTTGTCAATCCAGACAAAATCCACAAAGATGAAAGTAAGGACTACATCTTCAACCGCATACTACTGACATTGAAGACAGGCGACTCACCCATGTTGGCTATGGTGTTCAGCAGGGTCAGGTATGCGCCTCCCATACCCGGGTCACTGATGCGGTTGAAGAAGCTGCCCATTGCTGTAAACATGAGGGTGGATGTGAAGGAGGTCAACAGGCCACAGACTGCCAGCATCAGGAAAGGTTTGGGATGGGACAACAGGGACGACGCTCCTGATGGGAAATAGTACACCTGCAATGCACACAACAGTCTCGGGTAGTCACTATGAACTTGGCTTTTGATACATGTGCGGTGGGAAAGGTTTGGGGTAGGACAACAGGGATGACGCGCCAGATGGGAAATAGTACACCTGCAATGCACACAGCAGTCTCAGGTAGTCACTGAGAAGGGAAGGGAAGGGAAGGGAAGGGAAGGGAAGGGAAGGGAAGGGAAGGGAAGGGAAGGGAAGGGAAGGGAAGGGAAGGGAAGGGAAGGAAAAACTAGACTAGACTATGCCTTTTGGCGTCGATTTAATGTGAAGCCAAGTATTATACCAGGCTGCCCGGGTGTCATTGTGAACTTTGCTTTTCATACTTGCTCAGTGGTGCAGTTGAGGCTACTGAACCCTCGACTCCAAAGCATACATGCTAAACTTAGAGCAAGTCGTCACGTGGTGATCTCAACGCGACCTGTTCAACTTGAATTTGTCACATAGAGATCCGCATGGAAAAATCATCAACAAGACATGAGCTGTGATAAGCAGCTGTCAGGAGGCTATCTCAGTAGTTGCCCAAGAGAACAAACACAACTTCCTGCCTCTAAGAGACGGCAGTTGACCATAGTAGCAGCAGCACCGTGTGGAAGGGCTAGCCAGTACATTCTGAGTGGGATTTTCTATTATCTTTTCTGTTCTGAGTGGGGCCAGAGAGGTCACATAGCATCAACAGTAGGAAAGTGTCCGGATGACCAGCAGCAAAAGTGACCAGAACGGAAATAAAGACCTACCAAGCAAACATAAAATAGATTCTCAATATCCACCACGCAGACATTGACTGCGACTGTGTTTACTGTGACTGTGACTGTTACCGGTGCTGTTACTGTTACTGTGTCATTGTGACTTACTTTTACAGTCACTGTGACTGTGAGTTTCTGTGTATTGTGAGTTACTGATACTGTGACTGCTGAGACAGATCAGATGCAGAAGGCCATCATTGTCACCAGGGTAAACCTGTTTGACCACTACCCTGTGGGCTTGTATGCAGCTGTTACTACATCAACTCAGATCGGGCAAGTGACTTTCCTGGTTGATGCTTTGGCACCTTTGATTCAGGTGAACAAGCTATCAGTTATCATAGCAGGAAGGGCGTTTGGGATGAGAGGCAAGGGCTTGGGATGAGAGGCAAGGGCTTGGGATGAGAGGTGAGAGCTTGGGATGAGAGGTGAGTGCTGAAGCACCAGGCATCAAACATGACAAAGGCTCTTTCAGGAAGCCTGTAGAATACTTGGCTTCTCATTACATAGACGCCGAAAGGCATTATCATTTCTTTTCTTTTTTCTTTTCTGTCAAAGGCTCTTTTGGAAGGACTGCACAAGCAACGAAGCATGCAAATCCAGCAGGGAGGCATTTCAAGAAACATGACTCACCACGAGGGTCACAGCAGCAGCCATGACTAATCTGATCTTGTAGCCCAGCATGAAGGGTGTAAAGGGGGTAGGGCTGGAGGCCCACCGCCCCGCCAGGACTGCAGACGCCAGCTCACAGGGGAACTCTAAAAGCACCAGGCCTGCCAGGGCCTCTTTGGAAACGCCCTTCTCTAGTAGCTTCAGAGGGGCTGCTTGTTCTGCTGGCAACATGCCTAGCCTGCAGGAAACCTCACATGCTTTGAGAGACCATGGCAATGTATCCAGATGATTAAGACAAGATTTGCCTGAAATGCAAGTGACAAATATCACCTGCACTCTACTGCAAGAGCATGTTGGATAGGGCATGTCAAAGTGCGAATGTCCCTGAAAGATAAAATATTCCCCCCCCTTTCTTTTCAAAGAAGGGTATACATGAACCATAAACTTTGCCACTAAATGATAAACAGGTAAGGAAAACTCTTGATCATGGTGTTAACTACGCTGAAGGCAAGCATGACAACAGCAGAGCGCCTGACAGCCGAGATCTGGTGGGAGAATTCAAGTGATTTGGGTCTACCGAAACCGAGGCAACAGCCAAGCCTTATGACATGGAGCGTGACTGAACATTACCTGAACGTGACTAAGACCACAGCAAAGCGCCTGACAGCTGGCAGTTTGACCACTTCCCAGAGCTGCCTGTAGGCCTCCCTTATGCTGACAGTTTCCTCTGGATTCTTCACATCTGTCTCCACTGCAGCAGCATAGTAACAACCGTGAGACCTCATGTTCAATAAGCAGTGTGCTGTGCTGTGATCTCAGGCAACTGCATTCATCTTGTTGTTTTGACCAAAACCAAAATCAGGGAATGGCAGCGTTCCAAAACAGAAAAGCAAGGGAGGTTGTTACTTGTACTGTGTGCTGAAGCAGTATGGCCAAATGTCTGGTCAACATAGACCCCTCTCCTTGTTCCCCCCCCCCCCCCCAAACCCCCTTCAAATGGTGACCCCACACAACAACATGCTCAAAGAGCCTCAGTGACTCCAGAGTACGCAACCATTTGTGACAAATTAAGCCTGTAGCACTATTTGTAGAATGAATACAAGTAGAAAAGTTTTTCAACGGAATCATTACAAAATCAAAATGGTGGTATACATGAATGCCTGACAGCAGTGAGTCTGTGCGTGGGCAGTGTGACATGGGCAGTGAGACCAGGATGCGGCATGACCTGAGCCAGACATGACTGAAAGAGAGGTAGCAAGCTTGGTTGTGTTGAGCCATGCACCTCTTAACAGTCATGTGGGCTCAGGGCATGCACATACTCTCGGGGCATGCACACACTCACAGCAAACCTAAGATCTCCCCCACATGTAGAACTGCCTGATACTATACCCCACCCGTTTCTGAGACTAGACTTAAATTGCGTAACAATTGTTTCTGTAGAGAGAGTGGTATTTCTGTACACCCAAGAGCCACCTATCTCCATCTAGAGGGTAGGCACAATTTCATGCATACAACTCAGCAGCCACTCTGTAGCTAAGGCCAGCTTGCATACGCAATGATCAAATCTCTCATGCGTGTGACACTGGATGTAGGTCTCTCATCACTGCGTAACTCTTAACCCCTAAACCTTGTGTCTCATGCATGCATCACTGCATGTGGACATTGCCTCTGTTGCAAAGAACAAACTGCACCTCAATTTGTGCATAGCCACCTGCCTACTAGCACCATTGCCAATAGGCATATTACGTTCCTAAACAAGAGTTGCCTGGCTGATGCAACAGCAAGCAATGAATTCCTTAGCAGCAAATTTGTCTGTACACCTCAGAAAGCAACATCTGTGCACAGCATGACTGACTGTGAATACAAACACACTGTGGTGGTATCAACACAAATCATGTCGGCAAAAGGCTGCCTGCAAAAGACTGGCCACATGCTATCGTGCGGCCACATCTTACTTTGCAACAAAAAAGAAAGTGTGCACAGAAGAGCAGAGCACCATACCTGCAGGCTGAAAATTGGTCTCGTGCTTGAACACAGCAATCAAAACAGTAATCACCACAAAAAACCAGCCCCAGAACTTCAAGTAGCCTGCCAGCGGCAAAATGCCCTCCTTGTACGGAACAGCCCTTAGGTAGTTGTTGCAGAAATCGGCATCATTCAGCGCCAGAAAGGCTGTGAAAGATGTGAAGTAGCCGATGTTCATGCCAAGGGTCTGGCATGTTGAAGCATACCTGCACATCACATGCTGGAAGTCAACCAGTTCTTCTTTTAGGTCATCATCAGTGTTCATCATCAAAAATGGTGGACTATGCAGACAGTTAGAGAGCACCTGCCAGTATGCACGCAGACAAGGGTGCAGACAGACCAGCGTACAAGCAAGTGCAAGACCATGCAATTGGACATCACATATGACATTGTGCGTACCACAGCAGGTGTGTTAGACAAAGTACACTGACACGCAGATGAACAGACAACCAGACAGACAAACGGACAGGCAAGCAGGCAGGCAGGCAGGCAGAGCGAGCAGACGGACTAACAGACAGACAAACGAACAGACAAAAGGACGGACAATTAAGGCAGGGTTTTAGAACAGAAGCTTACCCTACATTGTTCCTGGCCAGCAGTGTGAGCGCCCAGCCATCCACGGCAATGTCTTGCGTGGCTGCCATAAGCACCAGCAAGAAGAAGAGTGCTGTTATTGACACCACATCTGCACTCTCCACCCTGCATTGCAACAATTGCCAGCAGTATAGTGAGTGCCAGCAAGAAGAAGAGTGATGTGGTTGATACCACATGTGCACTCTCCACCCTGATAAAAGAGCGCTCCTTAAAAACAGAGACATCAGCAGTATGTTGAATGCTACAACATGCATAATCAAGGTGACAGGGAAGGAACCACAGCATACTGCTTGACATGCATGCATAGGTATAGGATGATTCACATGCAATGATGTCAGGTATTGAGTGCTCATAACAGATGCACAGGTGTGATGCCCTAGTGTAGAAGACGGCCTTTTACACCAGGGCTGCATCTTCCACTACTGCGTGAACAAAAGCGACAGGACATTCTGCAGGCTCTTCAGGCTGTCTACAGGTGTATTCCATGTCCTGACTGACACCAGTCAAATCTTTTGTGTGCAAGCAATAGTACCAGGTGATATTGATAAGCCAAACAGCACCTTGGCTGAGCTCAGCTCAGCACAGATCTCCCGAGACTGTCTTAAACTTGCATCAAATATGGACCATGATGCATGTATAGGTATGCTGCTGCTGCTGAACAGGTGATATATGCCTACCTTCCAGCCAGCCATGTAGCGCTGGTCAGCAAAATGACAGAGCTGCCAAGCTGTATGGGGACAACCCAAGACTTTCGCCTACCAAATGCAAGGTTGTAAATGCTGTCCACAATCGGGCTCCACAGCAGCTTGAAGGAGTAAGGGTATGAGGCCACTGAGAATATGCCTATCTGAGTGTATGATGCTTTGCTTTGCAGCAGGAATGGCCTGCAGTCATGAGCACCTTTCTGCAACAGCTGTCATACTGTTTTTGGGTGCGATAGTGCATGCAATCACCGGCACACATGTGCTTGCATGTTGCTAAATGACACCTTCACATCAACCTGACATCGACTTCATGTTCAAGTGCTACGCAAGTAAGTATATGCAGTGACATGGCAAGCTGCAGTATCTCTGGCAATTGATGATGATGCCCAGTTTGAGTGCAGGTGCAAAGCAGGTGTCACAGGTGTGGCACTCAACATGCAATTCATGCTTACATGGCGCCCATGGTTAGCCCAAGCGGGACGCCTTGCATCATGTATAGCAACACAAGGACAAGCATGTTTGGTGTATCTTGCAGCAACGTCCGATCCTGCAAAGCAATCCCACATGTGTCAAACCAAACAAGAACTTCAAGCCTCGAGCAACTGCGCATCCAGTGCCAGCTGGCATGAATGGTTCATGCTTTTGATGAATGTGTGCCTCAGTTATGAGGCTGTTGAAAGACATACCTGCTTGCTTGGCTTACAGCCATTCGTGTGCTGGTGAGGTCTATCAAGCCCAGTCGAAAGGTATATCGCATTGTTGCCCTCTTCAAGCTCGTTAAGCTCGGTAGCACGCTTTCTCATACTGCTGACAGACAGGTTGGTCACTGTGTAGCGTCCGAGGGATCGTGGTGAGCACTACAAGCGCAGGAAGAAGTGAAAGGACAAGTCCAACTGCCGCGCCAATCGCCAGGCAACAATTACGGATCCAGTATCATTCCACGTCCGCACTTGACCTGACGTGCTGTCAAAGATCACGTTAGGTCAGGTCATTTGGGTCAAGTCAGTTCTTTTTTGGTTTCGTTTACATGCAGCGCGCAGCAACGAGCAACAACCTATGTGCTTTTGACGCGCAGTTCAGTAAGCGAATAGTAAAACCCGCTTGACTTTGGGACCTTGTGACGGATAGCTTGTGGCGGAAGGGAAGGGAACCCTGTCAGCTCGAAGCCCTAAGAACCTGCTTGCGAACCTGACAATTTCCCTACTTGGCTTGCAGTTTCACAGCATGCTTTGACATCTCAATGCTGTCACTTCGACCAAGCTGCATCAGACAAGGGCTGGCTACGTGTGCAAGCACTCTGTGCGTTTGGCATCCTTAGGGTATTTTCTTGCAAGAAGCTCATTTACAACATACAGCTTCATCAGTTGACTTTGTTGCATGCCAGGAGCTGTGCTAGCTGCTGAGCAAAGTTGTCTTGTACATCCTGCACTCTGCACAAGGAAATCTGTGGTCAAGCTCTTGCCATACGCCACTGCAGTGCTGCAGAAACCTCAGCTGCACTCACAATCTCAGAGTATAGCTCAGGGGTAGCCCTTCTGTGAACTATGGCAAGCCTCACTTGAAAATGGTACTGGTTGCAATGCACACCAGCAGGCATGCAGGACTTGTCTTGTTTCAAATCAAGGCTCACCTTGTTAGCATGGCTGTGCTCGACCGGATAGCCGCTACACAGCTGCCGCAGTTCTTCTCCAGGCTCTTCACATCTGAACCCCACTCAGCCTGGCATCGCACAAAGTAATGGATGTGTAGCTTTATTTTTGTGACAAATGCTAGCAGAAAAGCAACAACTGTCCAGCTGCAAAGAGTCAAACCATCCCATTCCCTGGTGCACAACAGTCAAATAAGCAGCTCTCAAAATGGGTGCAACTTGGGAAGCGGTGGATGGCTGATCACACACACAGGCAAAGGTGATGTAATGTATTCAGCAGGATCTGCAGTACCTCCACAAAGTCTAGCAGCTTGTCTGCATCTTCAAGCTGCTTACAGGAGTCCTGGTAGTCTGCCTGCATCACTGAACTGGTGTCAATACATTTTTTTGCATGCTAGATGCAATGCCTGCAGACCTGCTCTGCCCTGTTGTCAAGCCTGCAAGATTGTTCATGGTGTGGATGCTGGCAGTCCAGCCACACAACACGCTGGGCAAATCTGGGCTGATCCAAGGCAACAGGAGTCTTGCAAGAGACATATGGTTGCAGCTGGCAAAAGACAGGCTGTCACTTGCCTTGGCGCTTCGTTTCAGATCAGTCTCCAATGCAGTCAAGCCAGCCAGCTCTGCAATGCTCTGCTCTTGGACTTGTGCCTCCAAGCTGCCTGCCTGTGTCACATACTCTCTCAGCGAACCGAAAGTTGCTTGAGCAAAAGCAGTGTTGATAGCAGGCTAAGCACATCTGTGGGAAGGGCGGCCCTTGCTCCTCAAATGGAAAGAATGCAAAGCTTTAAGACACTGGCACTGATGTCTGAGACTGGGAGCACCTGCTGTCGAAACGTTGATTGCAGAGCTGTCATCGTCAGCCCAGGCCTAGCTGATGCTGCTGCATTACTTGCTCCATTGTCCTTCGCTGCCTTTCGAGCGCTGAGTAGAACATCTGGCGCCTTGCGCTTTTGCCCTACTTCTGCGTCTCTTGTCAGACTCTGTGCAATACGGCCGCGGCCTGGACGTGCAGCCAGACCTCCACGTTTGCCAGCCATGACGCACTGCAAAGCGAGGTTTGCGGTACCACTGCAGTATCGGCACAGATACTGATTGATGTAAAGCGCCGAGGTGAGAACGCAGCATAGCATGACCTTGAAACTTTGTCAAATTGTGAATCTGACGGCGGCATCACAATGTAACGGTCACCTCACAGCTATTCAATGCAATTTGCCTCAGTAATCAAGCATAGGCTCTTGCTGCTACTGTCTTCGATGAGGATGTGCTCATGAAAAGGATACCTTGCGGGCCGATCACTCCATGGAGCCACTCCCGGCCAGCCAAAAGCTTTGTGACAATGCAGGCTGCCGCAGCAGTACTGGTGCTGAGTGCAGTGCATACGCTTGAGCCAAGTTGCATTTTGTCCTGCCACCAAGATCATGGATGTGGGTGTGCAACATTATTGAGAAAATTGGATGTCATCTACATGACATGTGGTCTTGATCAGGGAACACTGATCAGGAGCGTGCTGGGCGCCCATATATGGCATGCATGCTGGAGTCAGGTGTGACACTCAAGCCAGCAGCATTGTCACAGGCTTGCATGCAGTGCATGAAGCACAAGCCTTTGGCAACAATCACAAGATGAAAGGTGTCACATGCTTGAAGTAAAAGCTACTTCAGCTGTGCTTAAGCAAGAATACTGTTAGCAAATGCAGTTTTGTGTGTTGCCAGAACATGATCAAGCATTCTAGCCACACTATAGCGACAATTGCTTATCACAAATTGACAAACACATCTAAAATCTAGATCACACGTGTGCTTGGAATGGAAAGCTGCACTAGGCAAAAGGTCCCTTAAGAGGCTTGACAAGTACTTCCAGGCAAACAACAGCTACTCAGGAACTGATCATCGCATTCATATCACTAAGGAAACAACAGCTACAGAAAAGACACAGCTCTGTAGAGCAAAAGTTGCCAACTGGCTGATCATGATTTCATAGTGACTGGATGCAAGTCAAGCTAACTACTGCAAGACTGCTGATTCATTAAGAACTTGCTATGTCTGCACAGGCAGTATGGGCCTTTCAAATCTTGATCGCAACCAAACAAGTTCAATGGAGTGACTGCCAACTCAAACACGTAGTGTACAGACATGTGTGTAATCATGCCAAGTCCACCTTTCCAGCAACAAGCCCTTAACCTTTGCAACACCAGCTTGACAAGACCCATGGCATCTCGGACATCACACTAGCCATAGCAGGTAGTCTGAATGTCTGCTGAACACCTATCTGCACAGCACAGCAACCATTTATGAGAAGTTGATAGCGCACGAGGTGTTTGCAGCAAATGGGAGCAGTGCAGAAGATGCACCAATGATGCAAACAAGGCAGCCTCTCTTCACCTGATGTACACGATTAGCTTCTCCACAAAGAAGAGCCTGCAGGAAAACGCAAGGCAGCAACTTTTACAGCTGATTCACCATATGCATGCCACCACTTGCTTGACATACGCACGCCAAATACCTAAAGCGTTCGGGCTCTGGCACTGGAATTTCACAGCGTTTGCAGAGTTCTGTAATACTCTCCTGTGACGGCTATTTGCACTTCACAGAGCCCGGTCTGGGGCGAGTATCGCAAAGTGCACAAGATCGTAGGGATGCTGGCGAAGATGCTGGGCAGAAGGTGCGAAAAACCCGGCAGCGACATGTCTGCACTTCAAGTGATGCAACCTTACAAGCGGACGGACTGTGCGCCTGAAGTCTCCTGAAAGTTTGCACTTCCGAGGTTTGTGCCACCTGTTGCTTTTTCAAAACGGCAAACCTTGAAATAGTTGTCGGGACCGTCATGTCATTGGCCATTCCAATGACGCCGTAGCAATGATCTGGCAGGTCAAGGAATCTTGATTCCCTGGTCTGGTAAACTAAACTGCCGCAAGCCTTAACGACCACTGATGCCTAGATCCTGGACTCGCGGTGGATCGATTGATATCATTTGGCCTTTGCTGCTCACCAACTTTTGCAGCTCAAGGTCATCAGAGCTCTAGCGCTATAGATCTGTGGCATGCACATGCTTATATATAGTCACATCATATAGCTGGCGTTGATCTGTGCCTCAGGTGGCCCGAACTCTTGGCCCTGCACGCAGTGCAACAGCTTGCAGACAAAACTCACAAATAGATCCTAACACCCGTACAGTATACACATGTACAAATGAATGCTTTAGGAGCATTGCCTGATCAGGCATGACTAAGCTGTGAGCAGAGCTCAGAATTCGAAGTGTGCAAAAGCATACTGAGGCGACTATGGCTGTCAATGCAATGTGCACACGAGGGTAAGTTCAGCCTTGTTCAGTATTTGCATTTTTGGCTTACTTTCTCATGTGACTAGCATCATGTGCTTGCTGACGCATCAAGCACAAGCACTAGTGCATGCTTGAAACATGGTGTTGAATGTGGCTCTTGCAAAATCTATAAGTGCAAGGCCTCTCATCTCCATGCATTAATATACAATCTAGGTTGACCTTGCTGGAACGGTCAGGCAACGATCAGTGATCAAGCAGAAAGCCCAACATATAGTGCATACTGTCATCACAAGCAAGCTGCAGAAAACACTTCAAACCAAGGAGAAGGCAAGCTCATGGCTGCAGCATCTTATGAATGTCAATCACAGTGCTACGATAACGTTATTAGGCTACCCTGGCAGGCGACCTTCTTCAGCATGTTATGACATCAGGGACAGCGAGTCAATAGCAAATGAACTGACTGATATCGTGAGCAGCTGACTGAAGGAGTGGCACCTGCTGCTTGTTGCTTGACACAACCCTAGCCTGTTACTAACAGCTTAGCAGTCAGTATGCCATGTTGACTGCATCCCAGCACCTGAGCTTGCACTTGCTTGCAGTCAGTTCTGCTGTCAGCACATCCAAAGCACCTTTACAGCAGGGGCAGAGATCTGCTCAGCTCCCGTTCCTAGCAATTGCAGCCCTCAACTCACCCAGGAAGTCAATAGGTGCCTGCAAGGCAACACGGGGCTCAGTGTACATGCAGTCTTCCAAAAGTGCCATGGTGCATGCATAGGTGTCTGAAGCAGAAGTGCTTGCTGCAGCCATCCAAATGTGGCTAATGTGAAGCGATTGCGGGAACTGTGCAAGGGGAACACACTGGCAATGATGGGTGTTAGCATTTGTTGACAAGTAAGTGACCATGAGCATTCATATGAGCTGCTGGCATCAAATGTGTATTGCATGTGAGACATGTAGCAAGTGCAAGGTGAGTGCAGCACAAGAAAATCACAGACACTGTGCCTACAGCAACAACTGCTGTTGGCAGCTGCAGAAGACAGGTAGTCAGCTGTGGGTTTTGCATGTTTGCTCAGATGTACGTAGGCACTTGAGTAGTCACTCAAAAGAGGCTTGGTCGCAAAGAGCTGTCACAAGTTGGAAGTTGTCGGAATTGAGGCTTATCAGTGTTGTGCTAAGCTGGCTGATCACCATTTCTCTGATGCTGAGTTACTGGCAAGAACAGCAGGCAACTCAGCAGACCCAGCGTTGAAAAACTGTCTCTGTGTTTGCTGTGGATAGCTGCAGGCGTTTTGCAGTGGTTGATCGTGTCAAACCTGAAGATGAAGGCTTGGCTTGCCCCAGGCTGATCCAGTGCTTGGAGGTGCCTTGTAGATTTGTGGTCGGTCTGCATATGCAACAGAATTCAACAGGTATACAGCACCCAGAAAGCTCATGCGACTGGACCTGGCAGTTGCATACCTTCAGTGGGAATCTTTAGGTCTGAAGCTCTAGCATTGACCTGCTTCCAGCCTGCAACGCAAACTTTGCTGTTAGCTGTTGATTGTTGTTGCGATGGTATTGAGCAGGCGAGATTTGTGGGAATGGCTAAGAGGGCTTACGATCACTCAAGAAACGATTTGCCTCTGTTGCGTTGAAGAAATTGGATGGTATGGATCCATTGGAGCTGGACCTGGCCCTGTAGGTCAGCTGATCAATCAAGACATGCGGTAAATGCGGGGTGCAAAGTTTCGCTTGTACCGTTTCTTGTCAGCGAACTTCTGGTCCTCCATGGTGTCCCTGCCCACTTCGCCCTCGGGCGATCAACACCGGAGTCGCATGGGGCAGCGCAGCGTGATATGTCAGAACGAGGGTTCTGACGAGAGTTCAAGTGCCGTTAGGTCAAAAGAACGTCAGACCGTTGCTGGCTATAGTGCTGCAGGGCATTTAGCTACCTTGGGGCGTTTAGAACTTACTTTGGGGCAGTTTTCCAAACTTTTGAACTCTAAACTCAATCAGCCCGTTCATCAGGATCTGCTGGTGACCTCGGTTCGACTGATTCCGTGCTCGTCTCAACAGCTGAAACCATGACAGAGGCCAAGAAGGAAAGCCTGAACTACCAGAGTCTTGTCAAGGAGGCTATCGTGGCGTTGAAGGAGCGGAATGGCTCCTCACCGCAGGCGATAGCAAAGTACTTGGAAAGCTCAAGTGAGCACAAGGGCAAGCTTCCTGAGAACTTCAGGTGAGGCAGGCTTGAGAATTTGCTGTTTGTCCTTGCCTCAGCATGTGCCTCTTTCTCACGCACCCTCTGATGCCCTGTGGTGCTCTTATGGCGCAGGAAGCTGCTGCAAAACCACCTCAGACGTCTGGAAAAGTCTGGGAAGCTTATCAAGGTCAAGGCCAGCTACAAGCTGGGAGATGAGCTCAAGAAGGCCCCCAAGAAGGCCAAGGCTGTCAAGAGCAAGACAGCAGCCAAGCCCAAAGCAGCTGCGAAGCCTGCTGCAGCCAAGCCCAAGGCCAGCAAGCCCAAGAAAGCTGCTCCAGCAAAGAAGGCAGCAGGTAAGCAAGGTAGATCTGCTTGTGTCATGCTTTGCTTGCAAACGCCTGTGACGCACGCGCTGTGCCCGCTGACCAGCCTCGTAGCATTCACCATGTCTGTGCTGTCCGTTTGCAAGAAATTGGGAGTCGTTAGCAGCCGTTTGCGCGTTCGTTCACGCCTGACATCTGACTAGATGTTTCAGGGGTGAAGAAGGTGACCAAGAGCAGTCCCAAGAAGACAGCCAAGCCAAAGGCTACCAAGCCCGCTGCTGCTACCAAGCCTAAGGCCAGCACCCCAAAGAAGAAGGCTTCTCCAGCAAAGAAGCCGACTGCCAAAAAGCCTGCTAAGGCTGCCAAGGCTGCACCCAAGAAGAAGGCAACCCCAAAACCAAAGGGCAAGAAGGTTGCAGCCACCAAGTCCTGAACGCAAGTGTGCGCAACCTCTTGGTCCCGCAAAGGGACTTTCATCTGATCTGTGGTCTTGTACATACGTCGTGCAGCCTTGTCAGTGCGCGTGCCAATAGGTTGCGTCGGTGTGCAACGCGATCGAGGTGAAAAGGTGTGCTAAGGTGTCTCAGTTAGGTACCATATGTGTTGTTGTCAGCTAACACTGTTAAGCTGTTTGGTTTCGCCAGCTTACACTTTTGTATCAATGCCGTTTGCAACCTGCTTCCAGTAGAGCCAGCTGTGACAAACGTTTTTGTGTGTTGCACCTTGACATATACGCCTACTGACTATGCCCTCACTAGGGTACCTCTATGAACTGTTCTGGCTGATGCCTTGCTGTCTTTCAGTCTCTCAGATAACTGGCACCAATTTACTGAGAGCTTTCAGCCAATTGTATAATACATGCAGCATGTTCTTGTTAGGTGCGACAGTCGAACTTGCATCACCTCACCTCTGGCTAGCTGACGTTGGTCTTGCATTGCTTAAGCTTTTGGTGACCTCGCGTCCGTTTCGTACGTGAGATCAGGGAGGCGTCGCCACACAGAAATATTGCCCAGTATCATGCTGCACAGTCTTGCATCGACAAAGTCGACAACGCAATCTTGGTTGGACGGACAGACGCAAGCACGGACAGAGATGAGGCATACAAGTTGACCCTTAATCTTCTTCGCGATTCCATTTAGACTGACTGAGTTACAGCGTCAGTCGTAGCAGCAGCCCAATACCAAACTGCTATTGGAGATCAACGTCCCCTGAAGAGACCTTGAGCAATGCCTGCAATCTGCTGTCTTGGACGCAGCAAGTCCACAAAGATTGTGCTCCGTGATCCCCAGATCTGTATTGTCCCCCTTCTCCCTCCGCGCCATTTCGCATAGTTTTCGGTTCCAAATCCTCTGAGACGTGTACCATTCGTAGCATAGCATGCAACCCTTGACACCCTTGAGAAGTTGCACGTCAGCTGCAGTTGTCAACCCAACCATGTTGCCTCAATGGGCAGGTAGACTCTACTTAGTGGCTTGATTTCTAGACTTATTGACGTCTAGATGCTTCTTGGTGGTCAGCTCGCAATACTGAGGTACCTTAATTTAGCTTGGCTGCAGCTGTGCTTCAGTGTTTGCAAGCATGCAGGCTCAGTGCTGTATGCATAGTTGAGCAACCATTTGTTTTGAGTTTCGAGCATCAAAGTTCTGCATGGCTCCCTGCCTCATGCACCATACAACCACAGGTTACATCACACAACACTTATGTTCGAAGTCAACAATACAACGAAGTCCTGGCCCCGTGTGCAGGCAAAGACAATCACTGCCAATGATTAGACAGCTTTGCCAGACCTGGTGACTCTGTGTACCAGTTCAAGCCATTCCAACTAGGCCAGAATTCAGCTGCCGTTTCTGGCCTACTCCCAATGCAGTCAAACAAACTTGCAGCTGGCACTGGAGTGCTTCAAACCAACACATCAGACACGTCAGATAATGCAGACCTGGAAGCTGTGGATGAGATTCTCTCTCAGCACAGCAATCCGAGATCATCTGCAGCTACTGTTCTCTCAAAAGCTGACTCCCCAGCTATTAGCATCCCCAATGCCATCAACAGTCCCAGACACAGACACAGACTCGGTGCCTATGATTGCCATGCCCTAGCTCCTGCTGGTGCCTATGACCAAGCCCTCTTGCCAGTCATAGACCTATCAGATTCTGCAATGCCAGCAAAACGTGCTGATACAGTTGCGCAAAATACGCCCCATTCACACCGCGGGAACCCCAAAGCAGACTCCTTGCCAGAAGTTGAAGCAAACATCAGCCATACCAGACCTGCAATGCACCTACCAGAGGAGACAAGTAACAGGTCTGTTAGCTGTAGCTGTGCCCGCTAAAGTGCTCTGCTGCTTTGAGCATGGCATGCCATTCTCACAAGCACAAACACTGGCATCAGCATGTCAACATGCAACAGGCACCATGGGACACACGCAACACAATTTCAGATTCTGCATAAGACAACAGCTTAACAAAGCATCATCTCTTCCCTTGCACTGCAACACTTACCATCTTGCACAATACCACACTGCTCCAACCAATTGGACATTGCACCACTGTTGCCATGACTGCCTCACGCAGCTGCTTGCATGGTTTGTACTTCAGCCCTGATGCAGGGCCTGCCATGTTCTGCAGAGGGGGAGAGGCCGGTCCCAGTCACAACCCCAACCCATCTCCTGTGGGCCCCTGGACAGAATCAGTCAAGATTCCTGACTCAAAGGTTGCACTATATCACCCTTATCCTCGTCTAGACCAGCTATTACTGCGCCCTTGCTGCACAAGGTTTTGTGCTTTCAATGGCCTTTACAGTGATATGTGGTATGTGATGGTCATCCAGGGCACTCGCCCTGTCAGCGCACACCCCTTGGGTGCAATTAGTGTCTCACGTTAGTGCATGTTGGCTCACAGGACTAGGGTTTAGGCACACCTAGTAGGTACCTGGCAAGAACGATTAGCTGGAACGCCTGTAAATTATTATTATTATTATGGTCATCCATGCACAGCTTGCCAGCTTGAAATGGCTGCAGCGGCTGTCAACCAGCACTGCCAAAAGCAGGAGTACTGGTACTCCTGCCACCAAAAGCAAGTGTACCAGTGCTGGTGTTTTTTGTTGCACTGCTTGACACCAGCTACAGGCAGAACAGGCTGAAAATCCATGCACACATGACGACCATGCACATGCACTTCGTACAGTAGCCAGTCACCAGTTGAGTTTGTTTGTGTCTGGTGCTAGGAAGCTCATGCATGCACTGCTCAATCTGCCCAGGTTCACTACACTGTACACTATCATGTGCAAGACTTGTCCCGCACGTACCTAGCTCATCATCAGCTGGAACGCGTAAATATTATGATTGTGATTATTGTGTGCAGGCTCCAGGAGCCATCATCTTGAATGTCAAAGCCTTTGATGAGAGCTGCTTTGCCATCAGCTCCATTTACTACAATCCCCTGATCCCCATATACAAGCAGCTTGCATTCAAGCCCGTATGGCATCCTGACCAGAAGCTCTGGGCCTTCAAGAATGAGACATACCCAGAGCTCATGCAGAAGCTTCTGCAAGTTGACTTTGCAGGTGAGCTGTGACATTGCAATGCTGCACATTGCTGTAGATCAGCTCCTGCTGGCCAATGTGCACTTTAGTAACCTCAGCAACACATTCTGCTGCATGAGGGCGTTGGGGCTTCGTCCTGGGGCTGCCCACTTCTGGGTTGCAATTCAGGCTGTTTAGGCCCCAGCGTTTATCATCTCTTTGATTGCTGAGGTACAGCGCCGTGAAACCTTCTTGGTGAGTTGTGCGACAAGCAGCGTCTGGGTTTTGAAATGACCCTCTTGTCAGGCGGTCTGTTGTTGTCTAACGCTGCTTCTTGAGCTGCTTCTTAAAACGCTTCTTAAGCTGACAGCCACCAAGTGCATCATGGAGCTTGTCAATTCATTTTGATTTGCATTGAGCGAAATCCAATATGCAGCCAGGTGTTGTAAAATTGGACAATGTAAGGCAACATCAATGCCACAAAGAAACCAGTTCAAGGCTCTCATGAGGCATTCCTTTTTGAAAGCACATACAATTGTGGCTCACAGTCAAGTGGACAAAGTCATGATAACCGCCATCACTTCTGCCTTGTTGACAAGGAGTGTAAACCATACCTCAATGCAGTGACTCATAACACATCACAAGTATTCTTTTTATCCCATTTGCATTCTCAGCGTGTTGTGTATTCTCTCAACTAGAATGAGCCTTTGTCTGCCTGCAGTGAGGGTGATCCCCCTGGGGGTTGACCCATCAGGCACCCCATCAGAAGCTTCCAGAGCAGATGACGCTGCCATAGCTGCAGCACTCAAGTGCCCACCGCCAGCAGTGGCTTCAGACGCAGACGTGCAGTCTCTGATCACCCACAACATACCAGACTCGGTGTTGAGCCGGCTGTACCCCTTCCAGAGAGAGGGGGTGCGTTTTGGGGTCAAGCACAAGGGCAGGGTCCTGCTGGCAGATGAAATGGGTCTGGGGAAGACTGTTCAGGTGATGTGATTAGTCATGAATTGCAGCAGTACCCAAGTCTGTGACATGTGGCAGGATAGACATAATTTTTCACATTTCACACATGATTAGCAGTATTCACTATAAAGGAGAAACGTTGCCCAAAGTAGTGTCTTTCCTCCTAACAGAGACCTCGAACGCAGCAGTCTTGGACATGGCAGCAGCCATGTGCTCTGTTGACCACTCTTTCCCAAAGATGAGTAGTGGGAGCAAGGGGAACAGACTCGCCTGACTCCTACTATTCATCTTTGGCAAAGAGTGTCCAACAGAGCACATTGCTGTTGCCATGGCCAAGCTTGCTGCATTGGAAGCCACTGTTAGGTTTGGACGAAGAGGTTCAGCGCCCAGCGTTATTTCTCATTGGTTCTGAGACCCTAAACCGCAAAAATGCAAAAAGCGCTAAAACCCAAACCCCTACAACCTGTCAAATAGCCTTGACAAAATTACAAGTTTGAAACTTTTTAGGGTTTTGCAAAACCCTAACGGTGAGAACCGATGAGAAATAACGCTGGGGAGGTTCAGCAGGTATAACAGCCACAGGTGCAGAGGATACTGTTTCAGCGCCCTTCTTGGCTTGCCTACGGTGATCAACCGCTTGCGCTAGTAAACCCCACCTTGTAACTGTGTGACTGTGTAACTGTTTTAACTGTGTAAATCCCTACCTTGTCTTTGAAACATCGAGATAGGCTGCATCTTGGCAACATGCACTGCTGCCTGCTAGTCAAGATGCTGATGCCACCCTCTGCTTCTTTGTTGCTTTTCTTCTTTGATTTCGGAAATGGTGCAGCGTGACACCATCTTGCATCAGACTCAACACTCAGCATGGTCTTGCATTGTGCTCAATGCTCTTTGTCATGCAGTCAGCTTGCATTGCAGAAGCTTTGATTTGATGCTTCTGACAAATGGCCACCAGAGACACATGATCCAGTGTGGTTCATCAAACAGACTTCACACCTGTGTGCAGTTATAAATAATAATAATAATAAAAAAACTAATAACAATAAACATAATAATAGTAATAAACCTGTTAGAGATATTTTCTCATTGTTTATTCACTGGTTGTTTTGTGTCTTCACTCATACATTCATTTGTGATTGCAGGCAATCTGCATTGCAGCCTGCTACCCACAAGATTGGCCGCTGCTCATCATCTGCCCTTCCTCGATGCGCTTGGTGTGGTATGACGCCTTGCTCAACTGGCTGCCAGCCTGCCTCATACCTGAAGGCTCTCATCAGCTCGCTGTCATTGGAAACGGCAAGGTCCGTCGTGAACTTGCCTTTTCAGCTCTCTTTGAATCAACACATGTCTGCCGGTTCTAACTCATGGTATTGCCAGCTTGTGCAGTCACTGTCACATGATCTTTCGATCTTGAAATGAACAACAAAGAAGCAACCCTTTGGGAATATCCAAACATGTTGCTGCTCCTGATTTTGGCAGTGCATCGGCTCTGGGCGTAAGCCTCAGTCAGATTGATGTACTGATTTGAGCTAAACTTCAAATCTGACCCCCAAATCCCTCTATCTGCAATGCTACACTCCACAACCCCAAATACTGACCCCTTTCTGAATGCTATGCACTGAACTGGGATGCCAGCTGTGCCATCATGCCTGTCAGCTCAAGGCATTGTCACAGCCAACACAGGCCAAGCTGCTCACTGTGCATGTTTGTGCACTCACTATCATGCGTTTTCCCCTAGACTCAGCTACATCCCGACTTGCACCCTGCTTGTCCACAGGGATGACTCATGTAGAGTGATCAGCATGCAGCACCCTGCCACGTTCAGTCAGCTCTTCAACAGTCACATTGCCAAACATCTGGGGGGTGCTGCAGGACCTGAAGACAAAGCTTGTGACAAATGGCAAACCTCCCAGGCAGCACATTGTCATCATATCGTATGACCTTGTGCAGAAGATGCAGAGCTACGTGAAGCAGTAAGCCCTCTTAAGTTACCTTTGTCTCACCCCATGTTCAATGCTCCGGACAACAAACCTTCTGGGTCCTGCACACTGCCACATGGGTTCTCTGCAAGTCAACTGACTGCAGCATTGTTTTAAGATGTGAACCCTGAGGAAGGCAGTGTATTGCATGACAGATTCGGGATGCAAACAGTGATTGTGCTTGGGACTGCGTTCAGGCAGGTGTCAAATTTCCTTGCACTCTGAGCTTTGTCCCAAAGGGTCCCAAAGTCTGTCATTCCGGATTTTAGCTTCCCACACTCTAGAACCTATCTGGCATGAATCGGCATCCATCTGAGCAGGTCCCGGAACCACTAGACTGTCTTTGTATGTGCTGGTTGCCTTTTCTGGCTGGTTTCAAGACATGATTGTAGCTGTATATGCTGATTGCGTTTCTGTGGCTTACACATACACATGCAAGCTGAATACAGTCTTTGGCTGACCTGCGCATGCAGTGGCAGTCATGTATACCTTTTGCTTCCTGTGGCTGCGCTTTGTATGCATTTGCAGCCTAAGCTGCATATACAGCCTGCCTGTTGTGGCTTACCTGATTGTCATGCATTGGTACATGTGTATGCATCATGTATGCTACTTGCTGCTTTGGTTGAATCCCACAAAGGCGCACACCTCCCAACCACAATTTACTCTAGTTTGTTCAGAAACGTAAAGAATCAAATGATTCTTGTATACATTACAGCTTTGGGGTGATCATATGTGATGAGAGCCATGCATTGAAATCCCACAGCGCCAAGAGAACCCAGTTCATCTGGCCCTTGGTCCAGCAGGCAAGCAGGGCCATCCTCATCACCGGTACTCCAGCACTCTCCAGACCTATTGAGCTCTTCCCTCAGGTCAGTCCCTTTCCCTTCCCTTACCTCGCCCTACTCTTCCCTTTCCCTCCCCTCCCCTCCCCTCCCCCGTGCTATGAAAACATGCTATGGCCCTGGCCGCTCACACTTACACTCACGCATCGTCAATTCACGTGTGCAAGCAGGTAGTAAAGTATGGTAATGTGGTATTACCATACTGTACTACCTGCTTACCACCCAATATGGTATTATGAGTATCATCATCATTATCATTATCATTATCGTTATCATTATCATTATCATTATCATCATCATAATCATAATCATCCTCATCGTCATTGTCATTGTCATCATGATCATGATCATGATTATTATTATTATTATTATTATCACTATCACTATTGATGTTATTGTTGTTATTGTTATTGTGTGCTGCAGATTGACATGCTGGTGCCTGGCTTACTGGGCAGCAGGGACGAGTATGGGCAGCGCTACTGCGGCGGCAAGCAGGTCTTCATTGCCAGAGGCATGTATGACTGGCGCAACAGCAGCAACCTAGCAGAGCTGAATGCAGTGCTACAGAAGCACGTACTGATCAGGAGACTGAAGAAGAACGTGCTGCAAGATCTGCCAGCCAAGCTGCGGCAGCGCATACCGATAGAAGTTGATCCAGACTGTGTCAAGGTGCATTGCTGGAGTTACCTTGAGCTTGTCAAGTTTGGCTTGAGTTTGTCAGGCTTGCTTCCTGCTTGCCAAGGTGCATTGCTGGGCTTGCTTTGTGCTTGCCAAGCTTGCCTTGAGTTTATCAGGCTTGCTTCCTGCTTGCCAAGGTGCATTGTTGGGCTTGCTTTGTACTTGACAGACTTCCTTTGAGTTTATTGGGTTTGCTTCCTGTTTGCCAGGTTTGCTTTGTGCTTATTGGGCTTGCTGTTTTCATCACAGAGCTAAATGTGTCATGTCCAGACGTTGCTTTAGGGAGCCACAAAAGGCTGCTTTGTGCAGTTTCAAAGCCCAGGAAGAAATAAGGGTCAAACTTTGTCGGGCTTGCTTTGTGCTTGTTGGGCTTGACTTGTGCTTGCTGGGCTTGCACACTGCACTCTTTGTAAGCTTTGACACGTGGGCAGTCTATGAAGGTGAGTCATACAATGGAAGCCTGTGGGAATAGACTTCCATTGCATCCCTCAGCTTCATAGAATGCCCAGGTGACAAAGCTCACAAAGAGTGCAGTACGCAAACAGGTTGGTATTGGCAAGCTCTTGCTTTGTTGTGCTCTTTCAGAAGCTTCAGCACTGGGTTGATGTTCATCAGGCTGTTGACTGGTCTGATCCGACTATTCAATCCATTGGGCTTGTTTTGCATGTACCTAGCTCATCATGAGCTGGAAAGCGATTTTGTCAATATTATTATTATTAATTCATTGGGCCATGTTGCCATGCTTGGCGTTCCTCCTTGCAGCAGTAGCACCTTCTTCTGAGGCAGCACACATTCCTTTATTTGTTTCACTCTCCTCTCTTTTGCATTCTTCTATAAAATCTTGCTGAGGTAGAGATGCCTGATAGTGTTTTCCAAATGCTCCTGAGCTTGAGGCTACATCATGGCATTGGTTCTTTAGTTCAAACGTTGTGATGTTTTCTGTGTCCCTAAGAGCCTGTTATCCTTACAGTCAGCAAGAAGAAGTTGCAGCCACAGGTGCAGTCAACTAACACTGACCTGAATTTGCAGATACCAGCGTTGCTCATATTACTGAACTACTGCGGTGATGTTGCTCATGCTGAAGACGTTGACACTGACATTGACAATGCGGTTCTGGTGTGCACAAACCTAGCTCATCATGAGCTGGAAAGCGATTTCTATTATTATCAACATTCATATTAATCAAACAAAATAAAATAAAATAAAGTCAAATCACTTTCATTGTTATTTATTATGAGTGTTGTCATATTTATCATCATTGTTATTGTTATTGTTATTGTGCAGGAGTTGGAAAGGATCAAGGCTGAGATGGCTGCCATACAGCGCAACCCAGACCTGAGCCAGGACGAGAAGAAGAACCGAGGAGAGGTGAAGATGCGCGAGCTGTACAGCGCCAGTGGCAACGCCAAGGTCAGAGGGGCTGTGGAGCAAGTTGGAAGAGCTCTTGAAGAAGGTGAGCTGAAACTTGTTTTTGCAATACAAGTTTTACATACAGAACTATCAAGCCATGTCCATTGACGGCACCAGCCTATGTCATTTGCAATCTGTCTGTGGCACGTAACAATGCAATTGCAAGTATTGCAGGGGGAAACATGATTTCATTTGGACATGACTGTAGGCCATTTAATGGGATTGAGCACAAGCTGGGCTATGTATGTCAGGCCATGTGCATTGACAGCAGTCTACATCATGGGCAAACTGCCTTCGGCATGCATTGCAGGCGGCAAGGTGATTGTGTTAGGCTATCACCTCAAGGTATCGGATGGCATTCAGCAGAAGCTGGGGAAATCATATCAAGCCATGCGCATTGACAGCAACATCAACCTATATCATGGGCAAAGAGCCAATGTATCTTGAAAGGCAAGGTGCCCACGTCAGTGGGCAGCAAGGGTCTTCTGATTGGCAGCAAGCCCCAGCTAGCAGTGGGCAGAAGCTGCAGAACAGTGGGCAGTCTTTGCTCAGTGGTGCCCAGGCAAAGCAGCGCAGCAGGCAGACAACACTTGATGGGGGACTCAAGAGGGCAGCTAGCACAACCGTTGAAAGGCCCAGCAAATCTGTCAGAAGGCTCAGCCGGCTGGCTGATGGGCAGACTTCTGCAGCCAGTGGGCAGAAGTTGCCTTCTGGCGTCATAGGCTCCACAGGCGCAAAACCTGACAGACAAGCCTAGGTCTAGTTTGTCGCCTTATGGCAGTGTTGCACAGGTTCTGGATCTGACTCAGGACCAGGAAGGTAGAGCAGCCACAGATGTGGCCTCACTACAAGTTGGGCATGTGATTACAGTCAGTGAGTGCAGGAAACGTCGCCAGTCCATGTTGCAATTAGACCGCCAAGTGGTCAACTTTGCAGCAGACGATTTTGTTGACTTGACATGAACAAAGCATGTCAGCGTAGTGACATGAAGTTTTGGGGCAGGCGTGTATCACTAGTAGAGGCATCACTGTATACGCTATGTGGTTAGCTAGTCTCAACAGTACCTATACTTGGCTGTACAACTAGTCCAGTGCAATGTTGCCAAGGTGAAGCTTCATGACATGTGAATTAATTGTCATCACAAATTGTGCAACAGCATTCTGCAGTTCAACAGCTCTTGTGTTCATGGAGTCCATGTGTCCAGTCGGGTCTGTTGGACAGAACTTTGTATCATATTGGACGAACTTTTGCCACAACATAAGTACCATATGCCGTGCTTGTATTCATCTGACGCTAACACTGTGACCCATGCCCTTCACAATGCGTACGAACATGTTCTCTGTACAGCATAGCATGACTCACATGCAAACTGGAAGTCTTCTTTGACGTTGGCATCACACGTTAAAAGATCAATCAATCAATCAATCAATCAATGTATTCTGATGTCCTGGGGGGCAACTGGGAGCAACAGACAAGAAGTTCAGTGCAGTGAATTCATACAGACAAGATTTGCTTCCTACATGCAAAGCATTCCCTAAGGAAACCACCAAATGCATTTGGTTCACACAAAGTCATAAAGTCTGCAATGGTACAACAGTGCTGCAGGAGGTCTAAATGTTGTGACCGGATATGGCTGTACGCTGGGCAATCAAACACAAAGTGCTGCTCGTCCTCCACACAATCCAATGACCTGCACACTAGACATACCCTGTCTGTCCTACCTAGGTGAACACCGTCTGCCCAGCGGCCTGTGTCTACCCACAGACCATGGCATCCAGTCCTAAACCTGCTAATTAGCCTTCTATTTGACGCACACTTGACAACAGACAGATACTCTGCAGGTCTGTACTCAAGCTGCATTGTCCTTTATAACACGAAGCTGCTGTGCTGATTATCTGCAAAGTACTCAAATGCATGCTGATGCTTAGCCCTAGTCTATGACAGATGCAATGTCAAACATGTGAAAAAGCTGCTGCTGTCCTAAATGACCAATGATCAAATTGCAAGCTGATACAGACCTCAGCACATGAACAAAGAGTGAAACTTGACTTGAAGCAAGCACAGTTGCACCCCTATCATTTACCTGATGCACTAGTCCTACATGCTAAGAATTGTAGCAGTTCATCCTTGTATTTCATAAACTGGTCACTTGCTTGACGTTGATGAAAAGCAGCTAACGCTTCTTCGGCTTCATCAATTGTGCATGATAGCACAATGTCTGTCAGGATCTGAGTTGTGTTGAAGCAGTCTGGATCTAAGAGAGGTGGCTGGTATGCAGAGTTGCATTCGAAGCCTGCTTGATATTGATCAGTTTTGCTGTCAGTAGCATGATTGATTGGTTCAGCAATTCTCGTGGCTGGATGGTGTCTATTGATATCTCTGGTGATGTGTTCTGAGCGACGCTCATCAGAGTCCAGTCTGAGTGCTCCAACAAGGGTCTTTGTACTGTCAAACATACACGAGTGGATATTGAACGCCTGCTGTTGCCCTACCCATGCATGCATACTGTCGTACAAAAGTAGGTGCGACTCAGACGGAGCCCCATACACTGATGACCAAAACACGTGTTCTCTGCGCCACCCAAGCTCCGGTCCTTGCAGGTAAAACTCCTCGTCAGGGGAGTCCCATGGCGTTTTCCTCTTTGCATAGCGTCTCCAGACGTTTCGTTCAAAGTAGCGCTTCTCTGCAGCCTGTCTGGAGCCCTTGAGCAGAAGAAGGGCGCCGAAAGGGTGGTTAAACGGCAAAAGACGGAGGACCACGCTCTCATAGCCGTAGTCACCTGACTCGCACTCGTACAGCAGCACGTAAGTATCAGAAGTCATCTCTGCTAAAGGTCAACGTTGCACGCCCGAAGTCCGACAGAATTTCGCCAAAGCCGCAAATGGTCTCTGAAGGGTTGACAGGGGTTCTGAACGGCCTCTGGATTGCTCCTGAGGCTTTACAAACGTCTCTGCAACAAGGTACACTTCACAGGACCGTGTTTGCTGAAGCTATGTCAGCTGTGGAACTCAGTTCAGTTCCACTCTTGTGCCCTCTGACAACAATGACTCATGACATGACTACCACCCATCCCAATAATGAAGTCGTCCGGACCTGCTGTATGTGATGCGGTAAGGTTCAGGAGAGGGACGTTTGTTGCAGATGTTCACACTTCCGACCAATGCCGGAGATGCAGGCCTTGCGATACGACGACTCTGAGCAGGGCTTGCACCTGAGTTGTGATCAGGAAAAACCGATCCCAAAATCAGGCGAAGCGCTAATACGGATTCTGCGAGCCGGCATATGTTCCACGGTTGAGTTTTTGTGTTTTCAATACTAATCTGAACTCAGGGCACACAACAGCTGCAGGCCCAGTGTGGTGTGCACCGCGTGCAGCTGAAGATGTCTGTGTCTGTACAGGACCTAGAAATCGTCAAAGGCTGACATCTCGCAGACAAGCAAGACTACAAAGAAACCCACGTTCCAGCCAAGCACTCATCTGCTTTCTTGACGATGAGTTCGTAACGTCCCACACCCCACGACCGGCTCTTGCACCGCCCAACGCTTGGTGTTCCTCTCTGATCTTCGCCCTGCCACACGTCTGACGGCCATGACTGGCGCCCTTGTGGTCGTTGAGGATGGCGGCGTTGCTTCTCAGCGTTGTTCCTGCGGAGCCTGGATCGTTGGAAGTCGCAGGCATTCCTGTCGTGCACCTCAGGTAAGGACTGTACCGTTGACCTAAGTTATCCGTGCAGCCGGCACTGTAGCGGCAGCAGAGACCGAGAGAAATCATGTCTGGCTTCAGGCAGACTGGGCGCACCTGTCCAGCGATGTTCTGTCCGCCGTTGTTCTGAGGAACAACCTGGACACTCACAAGCAGATGCACCTGGTGTGCAGACAGTGGACAACCTCAGTCCGCTGCAATCTGCACACCATGCAGCCTGCAGCACTCAGCACAGAGCAGCTGAAGCTTTACTTCCCTGCCGTCAGGCACCTGTTCTTGAACAAGGTTGCCTTTGGGCAGAACTCTACCCTTTGCCTAGCTACATTGCGCAAGCTACAAACTTTAAGCCTAGAGAACTGTAGCTTTGAGAAGTGTGAATCTATTGCAGAACTGGCTGCCTTGTCAGGTAAAGCTCACTTCAACTTTGTTCACTTCCTTCCTCTGAACTGTCTGCCTGCCAGCAAGATTGCCTATATGTATCTTTCAAACATGTTGCGTGTGTTGATACTCTGCTCAAGGCAAGCATTTGGCATCTCAAGCTGAGGTGCCCCTGCATACACTTTTTGCCTCTCGCTATATCACATGATGTATGCAGGTCTGACAAGACTGCAATTGGAAACACTGACAGGCCCTGACCCACAGCAGTATGATGATATGCTACACAGCATGTCTGAGCTGCAGCATCTGCAGATTCACAAGGTGATCACTGTACCATCTCATCCTGTTCTGACTCCACAAGCTTGAAGTAAATGCTGATGGGTTTTGCCAACTGTTTGCATGATTGCGCAACGCAAGAGCACATGCTGCAGACAACAATATGCACACACCATTCGACAATCGCTATGTCTTGTCCAGTATGACGCCCTGCTGACTGTGTCAAGGCCCTTCGCAGCTCTGTCATGTACTGTCAAGTGCCCTGCCTGTCATGTCATGTGCTGTTGTGCGTATCGGTGCACAGACCCTCGTATCATGCAAGCTAGGAAAGCCTGTGTTGTCAGGTACGCTTGCAACCAGCAGGTTCAACGTGCTCGACTTGTCATTGCATCAGGGTGGCATGTACCTGATGCCTGCTGGCTGAGTATACGTTATCGTCATCATTATCATTATCATTATCATTATCATTTTCATTATCATGAGTATTACTTGTCGTGCAGGGCCCTGTGGTTTTAGCCCCTGGAAAGCCACCCACCCACATGACAATGCCAACTCTGAGCAATCTCTCCAGTCTTACTCAACTCACCGAGCTAGCCCTGAGCGATGTGCACAACAGACTCAGCCTACCTGGTCTGCAGCACTTACCATGCCTCACAAATCTCAGGTCAGCACTCTTGGCGACCTGCAGTGCCATCAAGAAAAGAACAGAAAAGATAACACCACGCCTTTTGGCATTGATTTTATGATAAGCCGAGTGTTGTGCCGAGCTGCCCAGGTAGTGCCATGAGCATGTATTAGCGTCTGTTGCATGGCATTGATGTTGACATACCAGTACAACATAAACTTTTGCGTCCGTCGCATATGGATTTTTGCGTTCGTCGCATAGCATTGAGGTCAGCGCCTTAGTACAGCATGGGTAGGTGCGTCTGTTGCATGGCATTGATGTTAGCATCTCATTACAGCATGGATGGTTGCGTCTGTTGCATAGCATTGAGGTCAGCATGTCAGCACAACATGGATATCTGCGTCTATTGCATAGCATTGAGGCCAGCATTTCAATACGAGATCACAGCAATACGTCCTGATGCCCATAAGGGCAGGAGGCCACAGTAGGGCATGGTGTCCAGAAGGACACGCAGTGCACAAGGCACCTCCTGCCCACAAGCAGACTGTTGATGCTGTGAGATGCATGCAGAGTGCATTGTAGAAACCAGCAATGTTGTCTTCTACTTGCAATGTATGGCTTCCTTTTGTACCCACTCAGGATCTGAAGGGCCCTCCCAGCATTACCATAGACAGTCCTCTTGTCCTCTGGGACAAAGTTGTCTGCTCAGGACCACATGTCAAAAGTTTGCAGGTTGCAACTAGCTGCATGACTGAAAGAGGAGCTGATCCAAGCTTTGTATGAGTCTTGCCATGCCTTCATACAGGGAGCTGCTCAGGGCTGTACACATATGGCCCTGAGGGAAGACACATGTCTGAGGAATGACTTTCATGCCCTCTGCAGGAAGCTAAAGCTTGCAAAAATGGGGGTCACCAATGGGGTCCTGAGGGGCATGTCAGGCCTGATATCATTGGACGAACTGCTTCTGCCAGACTCACACAGAATTACTGATGTCGGCTTGGGCTTTTTCAGTGGCTTGACTAATCTCAGGTGCTGTTCCTCACCGTACTGCATGTGTCTGCTTGTGTCTCCTGGGCAGCCCAGTATACATCTTGACTTTGCATTGAATTAACACCAAAAGCTGTAGTCTTTTCCTTTCTATCGCTCTCTGTGCTTGTGTCGTGTCTGCTGGCTGGCAGCTGCAAAACACCTGATTCCATACCATGTGATGCTTTCTGTCGTAACCCTGTCTGGAAAGTTACTGGAGTGACAAGTGGCTTTGCGACGAGTTGAGGAACATCTCTGGCTTTGACCAAGAATGCTTCTATCTCAATCACGTTGATTTCAGGAACTCTGACAGCTTTCTCAAGCACCCTAAGCATGCATTGTGTGTGCGTCTGAGTAATATGAATGATGTAATCTGTACTGTACAGCATTGCATATGTGTGGTGGAAACACTTCTGCAATGCTGCGGATCAGAACCTGCTGCTTTCATGCTTGGCTATTGCGGCTTTGTAGTGATATGACACTCTCTTGTGATATTTCACATGACTGTTGCATCTAGAGCAATAATCAAGAGAGAGCACATATACCAGACCAAAAAGAATAAGGCTGATCCACAATAGCTTTAGGCTTTTTCTTATTGCTTACTGCTTATTCCTATGGCCTATAAGCTAATCTCCAGGCCATACCTGCCCTTAGGAGGCGCCCAATATGATTGCTGGCGGGCGTAGAAAGGATCTCTTTCTGCAAAATTACTCATTGCATGACAGCTTACAGATGTCGGGCATGTTACGGCTGCTGCTGACATCTGCTCATTGCATGCAGTGCGCTGGAGCTATCCAGTCCTCTGTACAAGCGCGATGTAGAGATCTCAGATGCTGGCATTGCAAACCTGGCCGGTACATCTTTCACCATTACAGCATTGCCTCTGCCTGAGCTTAGCATTCTTCAACTGTGTCGTCGCTCATCTGGATGTGATAGTATTATTTGCGCTGCAGCGCATCCCTGCGTTGTAGTTGTGGTTGCAGCATTCGGTCCTCATGAGCAATGTTTGCTATGATTAGCAACTTGGGAATGGTATGCTGTTGTGCAGGTCTAGACAACCTGTGCCACCTGAGTCTGTCTGGGCATCAGTGCCTGTCCAGTCAGGGCTTGATGATACTGTCCAACATGACAGCCTTGACCTTTCTGGACCTCTCAGGTCTGCTCATCAATAAACTGCTTGTTGTGTTTGACAGCTGTGAGGTGTTTGGTATATTTTCCAAGCTTGATGGCAGTGATCTGGAACCTCTGAATCTATGCGCTATGCACTTTGTGCTGAGACTATTTGCTCAGCCTTATACTCAGTCAAAAAAGTGTTTTGTGGAACAATGTCAAAGTCTATAGACAGCTCAGTGACAAAGCAAGAAACGCGCGTGCGAAAGGCACCATGGGCAGAGTGACTTCGGTAGTACCAAGAATAGCTGATGGCAGTTCAAGCCCTATTCTTGGTACTACTAAAGTCCCAAGTATAGGGCTTGAACTGCCATCAGCTATTCTTGGAACTACCGAAGTCACTCTGCGCATCGGTGCCTTTCGTACGCGCGTTTCTTGCTTTGTCACTGAGCTGTCTATAGACTTTGATGACATTGTTCTAGGAAACACTTTTATGACTGAATATAAGGCTGTGCAAGTATCAAGGTGATAACTTAGCACAGGTTGTTTATAGAGATCTATTGCATAAATTGCACAGTGCAGCTATGTTGTTCTTCATGCATAATATGCTCTGTGACCAGGGGCTCATAGTAAGCGCTCTACAAAAACAAGTTAGTACTAGTGTTGCAGCTGTGGGTGCTATGTCTCCAAAAAAACAGTACTTTTGCTAGACTCTACTTATTGTTATATTTATGTATATTACTTTATCACATATTATTCTTATCATTATGATAAGACCTCACCAGACCTGTTTGTTGTGCCTTCATCTGTGACCTCTCCGCAACAACCACAGTGTATTGTGGTTTATACTGACTGTACTGTAGTATGCAACCTCTGCTCAGGTTTGAGGCTGGTCATCACACATTTGTCCTTGCTGAATCCCTGATTTGTCTAATGTTCCCTTTTTTGTCTGATATCTGTTGTTGCCTGATTTGTCCCTGCTGACTCCTGCACCTGTCTGCAGACACACCCCCTTGGGGTGAAGGCCACGCAGACTTCTTAACCTCCCTGACCAGGCTCCAGGTGTTGAACCTGGCCAGAACCTATGTGGTGTCTCCTCACTTGGAGGTGCTGAGCAAGCTGTGCTGCTTGAGGCAGTTGGACCTGAGCCATACTGCCATTGAAGGGAACACCTTGCAGGCTGTCAGTCCTGCCTTATCGGGCCTGCAGAGGCTAGATGTCAGCTACACACCAGTGGTGAGTCATGCACTGCTGGGTTTGCCAGTGTATATTAATTAATTAATTAGTTAACTAATCGCGTTTGTGACAACACAAGCATGGGCAAAGTTAGTAGGCCTGCAGAATAGAGTCATGCACTGCTGTCTGCGGACTGATGTGCATTGTGTATGCAATAAACACGTCAGAACCAAGTTGAGAGGTCTGCAGAAGCTAGATGTCAGCTACATCCCAGTCGTGAGTCTTGCACTGCTATTTTTGTCACAATTTATATTATATTTGTCACTATACAAGCATGAGCCATGTTTACAGGCCTGCAAAGCCTAGATGTCAGCAAAACACCAGTGATTAGTCAGGCATTGCTGTTTTTGTCACAACGTATGTACACACACACATATATATATATATATATATATATATACGCATGTAACATTATATTAATATACTAGATAAATCTAATATACTAGATTATATTTGTGATAACACAACCATAAATATATATATGCATGTAACATTATATTAATATACTAGATAAATCTGATATACTAGGTTATGTTTGTGATAACACAACCATGCGCCAAGTTGAGGGGCATGCAGAAGCTAGGTGGGCTGACTAAAAAATGCTGTCATAATAAATAATGATAATAGTTTACAGGCATTCCAGCCAATTGTTCTTGCCAGGTACCTAATAGGTGTGCCTAAACCCCTATGCCTGTGAGCCAACATGCACTGAAGAAATGCTGTTATGCAGGATCACAAGGCCATGTTTGCTGTTTTAAGTGTTCAGGCTGACAGAAGAAGAGGGGCACACCTGTCTTTGAGTGGCATGTGCTGACTGCAGAAGTGATTTTATTCAAAACGACTGCAATTTTGCTGCTTGCTGTTCTAAGTGTTCAGACTGACAATAGGAGAGGGGCACACCTGTCTTTGAGTGGCATGAGCTGACTGCTGAACTGCTGTTGTGGAAAACAACGACTGCAAGTTTGCTGCTTGCTTTTCTAAGTGTTCAGACTGACATTAGGAGAGGGGCACACCTGTCTATAGGTGGCATTTGCTGACTGCAGAAGTGCTGTTGTGTGCAGGATGACAACTGCAAGTTTGCTGCTTGCTGTTCTGAATGTTCAGGCTGACATTAGGAGAGGGCACACCTGTCTATAGGTAGCATGCGCTGACTGCAGAAGTGCTATTGTGTGCAGGATCACAAGGGATTGGTGCAGACCACCAAGGGCATGAATGATCTGCACTTCCTCAGGTTTGATGGCTGCAGTGTGTCTACACTTGGAGCCTACCGCCTGCTGAAGTGCTCGCCACACAACAAGCTGCAATGCTGGCGAGATGGTAAGCTGCTCAGCTCATGCAAGTGTTGTCTGCAAGGTCAGGTTGCCATCATTGTACTGCTGCACAGCTCATCTGCATGCTGCTTTTGGGATGACTGTTTGTTTGCATAACAAAAATTGTTTCGACACTATTGAAATCTGCTGACTGCACAAATCACTTCTGCATACCTTCAGAGATTGTGATTGTTTGCTTGCGTTGATTGTGACAATGCAAGGCAAGGAACATGTTGTCTCAACATGGCTGCTGTGTCTGATGGATCACAATTGAAGGAAAGGACTGTTGTGTTGCATTTCAGATCGGCAAGACATGCCTCGCTGGATGAACATCGTGGACACAATGCTTGTGGCTACGCCAGCACCAAACAACCGCAGGCTGCGTGTCTTCCACAAGAGAGAAGACTCACTAGCAGTGACAGCGCTAGTCTTCATCGTGGTCTTCCTCTTCTTCATGTTCTACATTTCCCTCCTTCTTCTGTTCTTCACCTCAGTGTTCCTGTTCCCCTTTGTCATGGTGGGAGTCTGTGTCGTGGCGGGATGCCTGGCTATTCTTGGCGCCAAAATGACCTTTGGCAGCTTGTTGTATGTATGGCATAAGATGGATCGATGTACATCAACATTTTTGCTAGGAATGAATCATGCAAACAGTATGCCGCCACATGGCCATCAAGAGGATGAGCATGATGAAGTCTGAAAGGTCAATTAGACAGCCAAATGTATGATGAGATCCCAGCACTGAGAGATTATGGCTAGTAGATCTGCCAGATATGCGCCTTTGTGCACTGAATATTTTGTCCTGACAGCAAATCAGTGTGCCAGACTTTGTGGACACTTACTGTCAATATTTTCAGCCTTCTTCGTGTGAAGACTTGTGCTTTGAGCTCTATGCACCCTACAATGACACCGGTTGACTGCATTGCGCAGAGACCCCGATACCGATGCCAGGATTTCTGTAGTCCTTTGCCTCTCTTTTAGCACCAGCAGAGCAAATTTGGTAGGTTGAGTGCCGCTACTTTGGATCTGTTCAGACTGTTCTCGTGCGTCTTGTCACTCTTGTTCATCTCTGGTGTGTTACAAGCTTAAGCTTTAATGTATGTTGTGTACACCTCTATGTACATGTGCTTAGTTTGTGTGGGTGCAGGCACGTGTGGCTGTATATACACCACCACATTTGGTTTGACATATATGAAGGGCAGGTATGGTGGTGTGCAGAATGCAGAGGCTTCAGCTCTGGCACACTCAGATACTACTGATAGAAGGCGTATATGTACCTCATATTATAAGCTTAGATCAAAAACCTTTTGTTAACCTAACCTTTTATCAAAAGCTAGGTTGAAATTGCATGTTATGCTTGTAAGGGTGCTCGCAAGCAAGGAATGTCAGCCTTACTTGGCAGCCATGAGAAAGAGAATGTCGTCGGATTGGGATGCATCAGAAAGTTCAATGACGACGTGTCCGTGTACGTACATGCATCAACGCAAGCCGCCGGGTTTAGCTTGGACAGGCCAGGATGAAGGGACACAAAACAAGATTGGTCCTCGTGACGCCTGATGCGCATCTGCTCGACCTGTGTCAACCGTGGATCTTGCACGCCTGCTCCTAAGTGTTCAGAGACATGAGTACAATGGGAGACCGGGTCAGTCTGAATGTCGGCGGCCACACCTTTGAAACGTCTATGACTACCATGACAAAGGACCCTCACAGCTTACTAGCAAAATTTGCGCACCATGACCTCAGCACAAGCCGAAGCGCGTTCATCGACCGTGATGGCACTCATTTCCGCACCATTCTGAACTTCCTGCGTGATGGGAGTTGCGTACTACCGTCGACAGAGCAGCATCAGCAGGAGCTGCGAAAAGAAGCGGAGTACTTTCAGGTCAGACTGTCATGTAACGGGGCGTCTGACTGACGTCAGTGACATTGCCAACTGGCAGCCATGGCAGTGTTGACAAGTCGACAGCAATGAGCAAGCACGGTGCCTTTGACGCGTCACTAAGTCGTTCTGCGGGCCTGTAGGTGCAAGGGCTGTGTGAGGTCATGTCTGCAGACAGAGAATCGGATTCAATTACCAGCAGGCCCATAGGCGCCAGTCTTGTCCCCTTGAGACGTGAAGCGCAGGAAGCAAATCTCATTGAAAGGCTCAGACAAAAGGCTGGACCAGCTGCAATTGACTATGCTGTGCGAACTTTGGTTGAAGAAGTGTATGTCGATGAACCCCTCCCTGCAGGCAACAGAAAAGCCAATATCCTCCATTGTAAAATGCCAAACACACATTACCGGTGTGGCAACAGCATGAGCGGTTTTGTGGTGCAGTACATTGATGTTATCAAGCATGATTTGGGCAAGCTGGGTTACACATTATCCGACGGGGAGACAAGCTATACCTGTGACTGTCGCTACCAGGTGGTTGTACTGGGGGCTTGCAACTCTGAAAGCACAAAGTCCGTTTTGGAAAGTGTCATTGCTGAGAGCACACGGGGTCCAGCATTACGAGTCTCAGACTACACATGATGATACGTAACATCTCATGGCAAAGATGCAGAGCATGCACTCGCATGACACAGTGTAACACATTGCCAGCTGATGGCATGTGGTGACCTGAGTGGCAGTCTGTCAGCGGACACAAGTGAAGATGAGCAGCTTGGTTTCCCAAATTGTGCAATCTGCACAATGCATTGAAGGCTGTGCCATGACAATGGTTGGGTTTTTGATTGTCTAGTCTTGAGTATTTTGCTGTCAGTGCATTGACATGATATGCTGTGTTCAAGCGCCTGTATGCGGCACCACAAGGGTTGACTGCACGCTGTATGTTGCAAAACAAATCAGTCTTAATTCTTGCTGTGTAACAACCTGACTGGACTGAGGTAGACGTCTTCATGCTCTCTTATCTAAGATAAACTAAACAAAGCAGCAAAGGCAATGCCCAGTTGCTTGCCCATCTCACAGTATCCTGCCTATGTACAGACTACAATGACATACATGGCAGCAGCTTGCAAACTAGCACGCGGATCAAGTGCTGCATGCTATAAGCTGTATTCCTCTTTACAGTTCATGCTATATGCAGTGTCTGTGCATGTGTTGAAAGGTGGACTGCGTGCATACCTGTTGACGCGGTCCAAGGCAGAGGGGAGGGGTCTGAGGGGGGGTTGCAGAACAAGAAACCACAGCAGCTGGCTGAGTGGCCGTGTATGTCTAAGAACATGTCCAGGCTATACGCTGGGTCTGCTTCGTACCTACACCAGCACTCAAATCAGCCTCATCTCCAGTGTTTGCTACAACATGATCATTGCGTTTACTATTGTCAGCCTGCTTTGTGTGAAGACTTGTGTTTTGAGCTCTACACTGTACGCCTAAAATGACACCTATTGACTGCATGGTGTATAGAGATGGTAATATAAATATCAGCTAAATATCCTCTCTTTCAGCCTTAGTGGTGTAAATTTGGTGAATTGACTACACTTTTTTTGGCTCTGTTCAGATTGTTGTCATGTGATTTGTATTTACAATTTTTCCTCTTGTCAGCGTCACAGGCATATATCTGGTGTGTCAAAGTCATAGATACAATGCAGATATGTTGGGTAGCCCCTATAGTAATAATAACAACGATAATAATGACAATGCTTTCCAGCTCATGATGAGCTAGGTACGTGCAGGTCCTGCACTGCACTGCAGGACAAGTCAGTACACATGTGTTTGATTGTGCCGCTGTAGGCACACGTGGCTTTGCACAATATCACATCAGACTTTGCTGATCATAGGGTTGCTGCACGAGGAGTAGCTCATGGCAGGTACTTTGACAAATTCTGAAGGGCAGCTACAGTGTTGCACTCTTGGCAGAGGCTGAGCTCTGGGACGATCAGGACTATTTGTAAAGGGTATGCCTCAGCAGACCTGGTCGTGACTTCTTGTGTTTTGTAAAACGTGCTTGTTGTCAGTATCCGTCAATATTGCTGAGTTTCACTGGCTGGCACAACAGGATCAATATAAGCCTGGCAGTTCTGTCAAAATTGTATCTAGAACGGACTGTGTCAAAACAACGTTGACTGTGTTCAGCTCATCTGTGACAGCGATCTTTGTTACACAGGCTAGCCATTGAGGTCAATTTCAGCTAGCTTGGAATGGCGCACACTGCATTGCACACTCACACGTGATCCTCGAGCCTATGCTCACACACGTGCCGGGGTACAAGTCTTCTCTTGGACACGAGTTTGTCGGTGTGGTAGAAAGTTGCGATGATTCAAAGTGGCAAGGTCAAAAGGTGGTGGGCGAAATCAACTGCCTGTGTGAGGCATATCAGCATTCTGATCCTGTCATGGTGCGCAACCACGCGCCAAACCGGGTCGTCCTTGGCATAATCAACAAAGATGGATGCATGGCTGAGTACATCACCCTGCCCAAGGAGAACCTACATCTAGTCCCCTCAGATCTGTCAGATCAGGAAGCATGCTTTGCTGAGCCATTGGCCGCGGCTTGCCGAATTGCAGAACAGCAGGTATCTATGCTACCCTGCTTGACAGTCCAGCTTGCTATCACGCTGAATGGCGCTGTTCAGCATGACATCATCTGCGCCATGAATTTCAAAACCCAATCAGAGCACCATGCCTACCACGTGCATGTATTATATCTTGTTATAGGTAGCACAAGGCATGTCAGCTCTGCACTGCCAAATTGCAGGTCATTCAAAAGTCTGACAAGGTGGCAGTTATAGGCGATGGCAAACTGGGTCTGCTTGTAGCTCAAGCCTTGATTGTACTCAAGGAAGTGAAGCAACTCACACACTTTGGGCGGCATCAAGAAAAGCTGAGGCTTGTCAGTGGCACCAATCAGGTTTTGGTGAACGATGAGTCCAAGACTGAACACAGTCAGGTGAGCATGACAGACATCTGTGACCTGCCAACTGCTGCATGTACCAAAGGTTTGCGTATACAGGCAAATACACATCTGTGAACATGTGGCTTGACTGTCTTCCAGCACTGGTGCAATGCCAAGCAGCAATGCTAGACTTGGTCAGCCAGTGACTTCTTGCTGTGCTGCTGTGCTTTAAGCCAACTACAGATCTGCGGCGTGTTGATTGCAAACAGTGCAAGATATTGACAACCTCACATGGTTTTTCCTTCATTGGTGGTCAACAGCATTTCCCAGATCAAGCAAAGTCACCTGTGCACTACAAAGCTGCGCAAATGAGTGTGGACTTGCTTAGCCAGGTTTACCTCATACATTGATTTTGGGTTGCGGATACTCAAAGTTGATAGCCCTAAATGTCAACGTGTGCATGAATATGCACCCTATGAAGATGAATTTACACCGTCACACCGTCATGAGAAGGTAACAGGCGTAATCAGCTGTTAGGTCTGCAATGGACGGCACGATACAGGTAAATCAAGCATGAGCGGCCTGCTGTGCGTCATTGCAACCCAAAACAAGCATCAGCGCAATTTCTCAGCTATGGCTATAGGGTTATACCATAATCCACAAACCCTAAATGAAAGGAACTTGTACGGTTCCAAAGTATACCAAAAACTGTGAACTTGACAAGTCTGAGGTTAATGTATTTTTGCTGCTGTAATGCTATATATTGAGTATTGCCTATT
>JAABUP010001239.1_pt1 | contig 53838 bp, 71 predicted proteins | sample 5559201 | NCBI WGS metagenome assembly JAABUP01 (sample SAMN10711887, study PRJNA513373) | rock metagenome | isolation source: Antarctica rocks | place: Antarctica | reverse complement strand
AGCAGGTGCCTAGGGAGCAACGCCATTGTGTTTTCTGCACTTCTGGTTCAGCAGAGGATGAACATCATTTTGTGTTTGATTGCCCTGCATATTGTGCCATCAGGAACAGATTCACAAACATACTTTGGGGCCCAGCCTCTACACTGTCTTCTTTTTGTACTCTATATGATCCCAAAGTCACAGCTAGGTTTTTGAGGGAATGTTTCGAACATAGGAACACCCTGATGGCAGCACAAACTGGACATAACCTTTAGTTTAGCTTAGAGTGCGTCAGCTGTGAACATTAGTGTTTTCATAAGTGCTTTAGAAGAGTTGGATATCTTTGTTTGACATTTTCAATGCACTGGTCCAATGGTCATGGTTGGCCCCAACGACCTTTAAAATCCAATGAATGAATGTTAGACAATAGCCTCTCCTGCTAGAAGTTGGAGCCGTCAAGCAAGGGCTGGATGCTCCCCAGACCACACGCCTTTACACAGCCATCCTTGTTATACTGAATTCAAGATGTCCTCAAGGAAGTGATGCGCTGAGCCTGATGGCATCCTAATGTGGAATTGAGGAACAACATCACAGTGTTTGCAACGGGGCATCTGCTACCATCATGAAGTGGCAGTGTAGTTTGCTGTGTGTAGACACTGTTAGAGGTGGGCTGATGAAATGCTGAACTGCAAGCTGCCAGAAACGGGGATTAATAGAATGCCATATGTCCATGACAACAGCAAACACATTTGACCAAGGTGTTTCTTTAGATATAAGCTGGAACTGGCACACTTTGGATGTTATCTTGATGCACATGCACATAATCAGCGAGAAAGACACACACACACACACACACACACACACCATAACATCAGGTTGTGCATCACTCGTCATCTGACTCATACAGCACGGCCCGTCGCTTCTTTTTCTGACCATGCTGTGCATCCTCATCAGCAGTCTTGTCATGATGTTGATGAGTCTTGCCATTCTGCATTTCCTGGTCTGACTGCTCATCAAGCACGCCTGTGCCAGCTTTACTGTTTGCTTTGTCAGCGTCTGCCAGGTCAGAATCCATGTCTTCTTGTTGGCAGTCTTCATCAGAACCCTCTGCTTCTCCTGCAAGCAACACCATGGGCGCCATGAGTGCATTGGATTAACGAGCTCACAAGCAGTATGAGTGTCACCTGCGCTAGATGGTGAGATGTCCGCGTGATTGGTACAACGTTTGGTCCATCTTGAACTGGCAGTCACAATGGTCTTGTGATTTTGGGTCCATAGTGTGATGCGCCTCATCATGCAAATCAAGGACGAACATGCACACTCACAACAGTACATATTTGAAAAGCGGGCTTAGCCAACAGGCATCACGTGCGTGCGATGCAAGTCAGCTCCTTCCAGACAGGCTTGTTGTGAGCATCATGGGTGTAGTGATCCAACTTCAACTTGTGAACATCAGACAACACAACATTATTCCAGAAGTCCTAGGCTTGCCACAGACTACATCACTAAAGGATAGCCGTGTCACTCCTGTACTGCATACGTGTGCACAAAGAGCAATGTCATTAGCGTGACTGCAGCAGAGCCCACCTTCATCAGCACTGCCAGTTGCATCACTGTCCTTTGCCTCCTCAGATGATGACTCATCTCCTGCAGAGCCTTCCTCATCATCAGAGCTTGTGGCTTTACCAATGGCAGCATAGTTGATGGGTGCTGCAACCGCAGCGCCCCGTCTACCCCGCCTGCCACCTTGCACAATGTTACTCACATCAATGCCCTCCAGATCCCGCTCCTTGGCAAGCCTGAACAGCATACAGTCACCTTCAGCAAATCATGACACGTACATGGCAAGCATAAGACAGCAAACTACAGCAAAAGCTGATACAAGCGCCTGCTCTGAGCGCCTGCATCATATAAACAATGTGTCCTGTCAGTTTGTTGGAGCAAATGTTGACAGGCCCAAATCAAGCATATGCATATATCCTGGTTCTGCCGGCAGCTGTTGTTGATCAAGCTGTGCCAATATTGCACACATGATGAACTGTGGTCTGTGATAGCAAGCAAGAGGCTTAGTCTACCTGGCAGCTGCCTTGCTGATCTCATGTGAGGAGGAATCCAGAGAAAGGCCATGTTTACTCAGCAATGCCTCCATGTCTGACTCAACCTCTGTCAGAGACTTTGATTTGACATACATAGAGGGAGGTATCTTGATGGTGGCTGCCTTGCAGATTCGCTTGACTTTGTCAATGGTCTTGCTGGTTCTTGGCTGAGCCTTTGCCTGTGGGGATGTGTCCTGACCATCCTCCTGTTGCTCAATTTCCTGCTGCTCAATTTCCTGCTGAGCTGCAGCCTTTTGCTTCTTCTTTGCTGGGGCTGAAGCTGCATCCAGCTTTGTGACTGAACTTGCCTTTGCTTGCTTGGACGCTTGATGAGCAATAATCTGCATGGGAGCACTGATATACAAGTAACATGCATAATTACAAATAAGACAACAGTCTATGACTCAGCCATCAGAGCTGCCTATGCCTGACGGTATGCTATACAAAGCTAAATACCGTGCAGAGCTACAGCTGCAGACACATACAGTACAATACCACAGCAACCGCCTGTGAGCAGGCAAAATCCGGCCAGACTCTACCTTATCAACGTACTTCTGGATGAAGTCTTTCCGGTCTGCCAAGCTTTTCACAGGCAGACCCAAGTCCTCTTCCAGAAGCTTGCGGCATGCTTTCATAGTAAGATTGCTGCATCGCCACAGACTCAATGAATATGTGTATGAGTCTCAGCAATCAACCAAATCGACCAGAAATCCGTTAATTAAAGAGCGTGAGAACACGCACTCCAGATTGGCCTCGATATACTTTCGTCTTTGCTTCAGCGCGTCTTTCAAGGCCGCATCGCTGACACTGCCCGACATGTTGGGCGTCGATTGAAATAGCCGTGAGATGAGCGGAGTTGGCCCAGGCTTGCACAGGTACCCGATCGAAGGGAAATTTGAAGGTGTGTATGCTGCGAGCACGTGACCGGCATGCTCTCAGTCTAAAGTTATATCCCAATCGTTTATGACCCTGCCTCTATGCCTAGTGATTGCTTGCGGCATAGGAGGGAGCGCTCCGACGGACTCTCTACGATGAGCGAGTCGGAGCCTTCTCAGGCACAGCTGCAGGAAGACGTGCTTCAGTCTGACGATGTAGACCAGCCTGAGCAGCCTTTTATAGAAGAGCCTGAGTTGCAGAGCGTTGAAGAAGCAACGGCACTATTGCGTCACCAGCAGCATTGGCAACAATGAGCAGTGAAAGCAGCATGCGAAAGTCACACACAGCCTCACAGACACATGGAGGCACTAGCATGCATATACACTGACACGCACACACTCACACCTGTGTCTGGTGACAAAGTCTTGGGGGCTAGCGGCCCATTCTGGCAGGGCTAGGTCCAGCAGCTCAGGGTGAATGCTCTCAAAGACAGTGGGGTCAGTGTAGAACTCGGGTATGGCTTCATCAGGGGACCAGTTGTAGAGGCGGGTGAGGGAGGCTGGGTACTCCTGGGGCTGGAACTGGGGTCTCACCACTGACACCAGAACCTCTTTGGGTATCCTGCGTGCCTGCACCACATATCACCCCATCAATGTACATTTCTTGTCTTTAGGACTCATCAGGGGAGTCAACAGACAATCAATGGGAGAATGCTGAGAATGTCACGAATCATATGCTTCTGCAGTCTTGGCATTGGCCCATGTGGCTGTACTTCTAGTACATGACAGGCACTATAAGGATCAGAAGGCAACTTGCTAATCAAGCCATAGCTGTGGCTGCAACACCAAAACCACTTGGCTTGATGGCTTGCATGCGCTTTTGTGTCACTGCCTGCCCTCATACAGTGACACCACCAACAGCAGGAAAAACAGGGAGGAAGCAGGGATGCATAGCAGCAGATGCTGTACAGCTGCAAGGCTAGAGCTTCTGCATTTGCGCAGTGGCCTCGAAACTGGTCGACACAAGCATTGCTGCGTCACGGCAGGGCAAACAGGCTCACTGTCTCCTGAAGTGCACAGCCAGATCATTCATGAGCTGGACATACACAACTTGCCATCAGCCATGAATGCTATGCACCTTGTAGATGCAGACAGCCAGCTCTGACATGGCTTCATCAGATATGTGATGTGGCACTGGAGCTGACTGGTATGTGAAGTCCAGCTGCTCATCTCCCTTGCTCAGACGCCACTTGGTAAGGGTCAGGTCGCGCCACCCTGCACACTCCACCCCACCCCCCTCCTGTCACAAGCTTTGCTGTCGACACTTGGTGGCTGTTAACAAGCTTGATGATGAATATGTTAAAAGATATTGACATGCATTGTGTCTATTGTGCTGGGCATGTGTGGCATCATGTGAGAGAGAGATTGCAATGCTGTAGCCAGCCACTAAGTCTCGACACATGTTGAGGAGCCAAAGATCAAATGTGAGTGTGCAACTTCCAGGAGAGTATGTGACAGTTCACAGGACATCACGCAGACTATGCTTTGCAGACAAATAAAATATTGACAAGGCAAGTTAATGTGGTGGACTAGGTCACATGAGGTATGCAGTTGAGGGACAGGAGTGGTGACCTGCAGGCCAGCTTCTGGTGGCTGTGTCATGTCCAGAACCCTGTGCACCACACCACAACATGTCAGCCCTCCAGCCAAAGGCTTGTTGCCTACACATTGGTGCTCACAAGTACAACATTAGGATTACAATCAGTTTGAAGTCAACCTGAGAAAGCACACTGGCGTAGCTTGTGCCCTGACACTATCATCGGCATACACGCATTTAGAGTACAGTCGCTCGGTTGGGACTAACAAAGATGCAGGCACTATGTGAGGGTTGGATTGGTGACCAGGGTAGGAAGGGGTGGAAGGTTCGGTCCCCAGGGCGGCGCCCCGCCAGCCTGTTGAGATGCAGCAGGTAGTCTAGATTGCTCAGCTGCTTGCTGCACCATGCTGCTGTCAGACCCTCCAGATCCTGCTCATCTGCCTGCCCACTTGTGTTCGAAAGCTGCCTGAAGTCCAGCCAGAGATGCCTGCATTGCACAGTGCTACTTATTGTTTCCACCTGAATGCCACAGTGGACTGCCTACATGTTCATGAGTGTTGGGCTGGGTGCATTTCATGGTGTGCTGTTCTTTGCATCTGAGCATTTGTGCAGCTAAGCACCTGCTGACAGCATGGCTTTGGGCGCTGCAGTCTGGCTCAGCACCGATGTCTACCAATATGGCGCATAAAAAGCAAACATGACATAAATAACACAGGCAACCAGCTTCCAAAGGTGGGTATAAGTTGCAACAGCATGGGAAGCGGCTGCCCACAACTTGTAGGGCAAACAGGTGAGGTGATGGGATCATGGCAGCAGCCAAAAGAGCAATCATTGTGCACTCCCAGATCCTGGTTTGGCTGGCAAGGTGCTGACCTGTCTGGAGATAAGCATACAGAGTCTGGGCTGAGCTTGCCAAAGCATAGTCCCTGTGAATGCACATTCTGCAGGCATGATAGGACCTGGAACAGAATGAGGCGGCACCAAGTGTCATCCTGCAGGGCTCGAGGGCTGAAGCATAGCACATTGCCCAGGCAGTGTTGTGTCTTTTGCACAAGGCACAGCTGCTGATGCTCATGTGAGTCTGCTTGGCTGCTGAAGAGGGCCACCACAGGTATCAGCCATGGATTGAGCTGCTGGTCTGTCCTGCTGCAGGAGTTATCTTGGAGCAGTGCTTGTAGGATGCTGGTGCTGCTATGCCCTGCAGGTCCTGTTTGATCTGCCTGGGAATCGGCGTGCTGCTGTGCCTCAGAAGATTTGCAGTTGTCTCTGAACAAACAAGCAGTGTCGAAGCTACCAGAGACTTCAGGACTAAGCTCTGACAAGAAGCGTGCTAGCTTAGCTGTGTCGCATGACCTCCCGTTTGCATTGGCAACATAGCTGCTTGTACTTGCTGCAGTACTGCTTGGTGGAACTGTAGAGGCATCAAGAACTGTAGCTGCGAGCTGAATATCAGCAAGCTTACTGGGCAACCTGAGCCGGCAGGTGGCAGCAAAGTTTTGTATTGAACCTTCCCCTGCAGCCAAGTGCTTCCTTCAAATAATGGCAACTTGTTATAAGGTCTGGGCTGCGTGATTTAGATGACGCATAGCCAGTTGATGCCATGTGAATCAGGAGGATGTGCCACCGCATATCAGATCAGATCGGCATGCCGTGTTCGGGGAAAAGCAGAGCCACACGCGTTGAGTTCTGACCGTATAAAAGGTCAACGTCTTGCACCGCAGCATCCAAAGTGTGCTGAAAGCTTCTCAGCCGAGCCTCGCTTGACATTGGTCAACTGGACAAAACACATACATGCTGGTCCTTCAGCCCCTTATGCCTTTACAAGGCGTCAGTGCAACAAACTGATCCTGCGATGCGAAAGTTCCGAGCCATGACCCATGCACTTTGACGCCATAGCGCCATGATAGTGCAGTCATGTGCACAAGGTCTGAGCATAGCGCTATGCGTCTGAGCTCTGAGAGGAGGTTACTCACTCTTGCTGATCTGGACTTGCGCCACAGTCAACGCGACAGAACATCTGTTGCGGACTGGTTTCGGCCTGCCTCCCTTAGCCGACAACTCTTGTCAACAGGTCGAATGTGATCCTACCTAAGCAGCATCGCAGCAGAGTGGGTAGCCCAAGATATATTTGTGCAGAAAAGAAAGCCGACCTGTCGAAATCTGTCTAAGACGAACTTTTGCGGGTCCTGCAGCTGACAGCAGTAACTCAGGTCAGCAACTGCTAATTGTCAGCGTTGCTGATCATTGTTAGATCGCAGCCGATCACGCAACGAAAGCAGTGACAGCTGACTGCAGCCTGCATGCAAAACACTCTCGTTCCAACTTGTAACCTACCCTGCAGTGTGTCGAAGATCGGCCGAGAGGTGAACAATGTCAGCCTCTGCAAGAGATGAACGAAGACTACAGCGCATAGAGTCGTTCAAGCAAGCCACGCATCCTTCGTCTGAGTGGCAGTACAACTTTAGGGACGTAATACTGTATGCTCTGAGCATAGGATGCCGAAGAACAGAGCGGGAATTTGTATATGAGAATGACTGTGACTTTGCAACGTTACCAAGCTTTGCAGTGGTAGCAGTCCACTCGGCCAGGCTGCAGTATCAAGACTTACTGCCAAACTTTGACCCGGTATGTGTGTGTTTTATATTGTGTGTGTCAAGCTGGCTTGCCTCATATGCTTTGTATGCTGCCATGTGCTGTGCCATGAACAATCTATTTGTGATTGTGGAAACCCTGAAGGCCTCCTTCTGCTCTGCAGAGAATGCTGCTGCATGGGGAACAATATGTGGAAATCTTCTGTCCACTGCCGACCAATGGCAAATTTGTCGTCAAACCCAGCCTCATTGACATTCAAGACAAGGGCAAAGCAGCACTGGTCATCACAAGAGCAAGCATTGTAGACCCTGACACCAATAAGGTGTATGCAATCAATGAGGTCACTGCCTTTGTGAGGAATTCTGGAGGCTTTGGACGGACCAAACCTGTCGCACGAATTGCTGCTGCAACTGCTGTCAACAAACCACCACAGCGCTCACCAGATGCTGTCATAGAGGAACAGACATCACCAGATTTGGCTGCACTGTACAGATTGAATGCTGACTACAATCCCCTGCACATTGACCCGGCTTTCAGCAGCAAGGGTGGCTTTGAGGTGCCTATCCTGCACGGACTCTGCAGCTTTGGCATTTCTACAAAACATGTGATGCGACAATATGGACAGGGCAAGCCTAACAGCATCAGGAGCATAAAGGTAACATCCAATTTGCTATGTGTTGCACATTGTGGGACTGATGTCTTGGAGCATCAGCTTGAGCTGTAGATTTTCCAAATCCCACAGGATTTGAGGTGCTGCTTTGTGTGGTTGCTTTGCTTGCATTGCATACAAGATGAACACATCTTACCCTACATGTGCAGGCGCAATTTGCAATGTATGTGTTTCCGGGAGAGACCTTGAGGACAGAGATGTGGCAGGAAGGACCAAACAAGATCATTTTCCAGACAAGGGTGCTTGAGAGAGACGTCTTGGCTATCACTAAAGCAGCTGCTGAACTTACAACTCCCAGCACTTCCAAGCTATAGCATGACTCCAAACAGATCATCATGCGATACACTTCTGCCAGCATATAAGCACCAAACGTGGACTGTAGATAGCTCTAAAGCCAGCTTAAATGACTCATGAGCCCTACTGCCATGCCAAATTGAATGCTGAACAAGTCCAGCTGAAGATGCACACTTCACATGCTGGCTGCTGCGTGCGTAATGTTACTCGCACTTTGCTCATCACACGGTGCTTTACATTCCATGCTCTATGAATTGCTGTATTTCAAACTTGACTTGCTCTAAGAAGGCAACCAGGCCAACTGTGGCCTGCCTATTCCCCTGAGAAAAGATGGCATCAGGTTCCTCAATCAATTTGCTGGTGAACTGTGACACGTCATCGAACCCGCCTGCAGCACTTAACACTTTAGCTTACAGCATGCGTCAAGCAATGTTGCTGAGGCAACAAAAGGCGAGCATGTTGAGACAGTACAGATGTCACAAGCATCTTCCCCTCAATATGTAGGATGTCAGAATGTTCAAGCTCAAGCACCAATTGGCAGATTTGCACGGGAAAATCAGCAGCAATTTGACTTGCATGAGCAAGCAGTCTTTGCAAATGCTGAGCTTCAGTACCGATTGTACAGGCAATTAAGACCAATGCGCAATGTGTCAGCTGGAATGACTTAGGGAAATAAAATCCTGAGTGACAAGCAGATGCTGACCTCTGACCATCTTGAGCTGAGGGCTGATCTGGCGGCTCTGCTTCACTGCCTGGATGGTTTTCCTCAACAGGCTGGAATGCGGAGGGGGAAAGGGTATGGATGAGGGATAGCCTGGGGTGTAGTACAAGATGAGGGAGGTGAAGGTGTCAAGCAGGAATATTGGAGCGCCCGCAGTCACTAGGGCGGCCCTGCTCAAGGAGTGGCGAGTGTAGGCCTGCAGCATTGCCTCAGCCCATTTGCTGTGCGTCATTGCAAGCTTTTCTGTCCAGGTGAACCTGTTTCTCCTCAAGCATGCCACTCATTCAGCTTCTGTCAAGCAAAGATGCGTGAATGAGTTGTGGATGGCAGCTTCACATACACAAATGCATACACAAGTGCTGGTGGCATGCAGACGGCTTAATGAGAGGGAGACACAGACATGAGGAATGGAATTGTGATGATACAGCTTGTGGTTACAGATCATAAGATTCCATGCTCTTTCTTGCAGAGAGACATCAGACAATCAGCAGGGCATTGTAACAGCAGGACATGCGTCAAAAGGCAGTGCAACAGAGCAAGACCAGCATACAGGATGCACTCACGCCTTGCCAGGTGTAAGGTCTGCTGTCAGTGGACAGCAAAGGGGGAGACACACCTGTGTATCAGGGTCCTGATAGGAAGACAGGTGGGGATAGACAGCAGTCTGCAAGTCCTCAGGAGGCAGACTGGACCACAGCAGATGTAAGCTGGTGCGGGTGTCTGAGTGACTGCTGGGGTGGGGGCTCAACATAGGGCTGCGCAGCAAAGCGTACACCAGACGAGGTATTGCTTGTAGGGTCTCTGCACCCTCAAAAGTTGCATCGACCTTGCAGCAGCAAAAGAGGCCATCACAATGCTAGTGCAGGCAAAGCTAGCAGAACCCCTATTAGGCAAGGCATGCCTTGTGGTCCCTGAGATTATGACAATCAAGGTTGCATCATTGCGGTGCCAGATGATATACTAGCAAGACTCAAGCTGTTGTATACCCAACAAGCATGCCTGAATTCAGACCCAAGATTTACTGAATGTTATCAGCTATGGCAAGACAACATGCACATCTCAGCTGCAGACGAAAAAGAGCTTCACATTTGTTGAACTTATTTTCCCACAACACCTACTGCTGTACATGCATATGCTCAATGCTCTGTGATGCATGCACAGACAATGTAGGTGACGGCAGCACTCCAACCTGCAATGGTGCACCAGGTATTGAACCTGCTCTGTTGGTGTTGGTGTTATAGTTGGCCAGGGCCCGCACTAGCCAATCCTGTAGCAGCTGGCGGGCATTCCACACCCCTTCCTCAGCTGCTGCCCGGCTGATCTTGTGCATCAGTAGGCACAGGATGCAGTCTGGGCGAGCATGTTCATACACAGTGGCAGGGTCCTGTGCAACCTGCAAGGCCTGGGTGACCACTCGCATGCGACGCTCAACAACATACCTGCAGAGCAGGAGTGCTATGTGAAACTGTCTTGCGGTCGCTGCAAGAGTGTCAGTAAGCCGTGATGGGTTGTTGCAAACAGCACTCGGCAGTCTTGTAAGAGCAAACTACACTGGAGTAGAAATTGCTCAGGCAAGATGAGCTTGCTTCTTCTGCACTAGTGCATTAGGTCCAATCTGCATGACAACAGCAAGTAACAGAAGCATGCCCAAAAGAGCATCAAAGTTGGACGCAGCCCATCCCATTACCGCGTTTGTGGCTTGGCATCTGGTGAATCACTTTCATTGCGTGCAGACAACGCTGCAGGCCTGGCAGCCAGCAAAGAGTACTGGAACACCATCTGCACCATGGGAGGGGAGTCCACAGTGGTGGCAAAGCCTGCAGCATTTGCGTACTGGAAGTCGAATGCAAAGGTGGAGTGAGGGGTGCAGGCGGTGATGTGCACCAGGTTCTCGTACTGCTCGTCCTGGAAGAGCTGGCCATAGGCTTGGCTGACGCTGAACTCTGGGGAGGTGCGTATGCGCAGCATGCCGTCCAAAGCGATCGGGCATGAGAGGCGCTTGTAAATGTCCTGCAGCCCATCAGATGAAGTGTGACATTGCTGTCAGGAGCCGCTCAAGCTGGCACCTGTTGTGCAGCAAACTGCACATACAGCAGGACGTTGCAATCAAAATGGGCTGGACAATGCTATGCAGCCTTGAACCAGCAGCTGTCACACAGGCAGGCAAAGTGCATGATGTGGGCAATGCTTGCTCAGCAACAGCCTCTGGCCTTGCCTAAGCTGCCATGATGAGACTCTGAGCAGACACGTGCAGCAGACCAGCAGGACTAGCAGAATCTGGATGGTATTTGTCACATATGGAGGGCAACTGGCATGACAGAGACATAATGAGCTGGTGGCAGAAGAAGACCTGTGGCAAGGCAGCCTCATCTAAGGATGGGTACAGGAAGACAGCCCCCCCAGTGATGGTGGTGAGGGGCTGCATGTAGGCCAGCCCCAGGCCCTCCTCTGATGCAGCGTACACATCAATGCACACCCCCAGTGCAGCTGCACCTGATGCTGCCTCCTCATAAAACTGTTTGGCAGCAGGATCAGGCTCCGCCTAGCATCAGGAGGCAGATATGGCTCAGCATGATTGACATGATGCACGGGGTGGATAGCATGACCAGGTGGCAATGCCCAAAAGCAGTTGCACAGGGTTGGAATGATACCCCTGACCTTGTACTGACAAGGGTGACTGCTGGGCGTGGCTTTTGACTTCTTGTCATCATAGCTAAGCAATGTTTAATGGATTTGAAAGTGAGAGAGGATGGGTCTGAGCTCCTGTTACTTGTTCAATGCCTCTGTATATTGCACGCCCTGTGGGTATACTGAAACAGTGCAACTTTGGGTTTGCTACTGTTGTGCACTTACAACATTGACTGTGATGCCACTAAGCAGCAATGAAACACAGGTAAAAGCAGACTTGCACTTGCTTTAACCACCTTCAAGACCTTGTGCCAGTGAAATGCAGGCACATACAAAAGCGCATATGCATGCGATGGCTTACTCACGAAAGCACGGCAGGCACTGCAACTGCTGTTGACTGTCTCCCTTCAAAATGCTGACCTGGACAGGGTCAGTGCCGTTGCCAATGCCTCTGCCATTGGCTGTGTCATTGCTGTGGGTGGGCAGAATTGGGGAGGGCTGGAGCCCCAGGGCCAGGGAGGTGTAAGTGATGTCTGTCATGTCTGGGGGTACCAAGGGGGCGGGGGGTAATTTGCGCTTTAGTACGCTGCCTTGGCCTCTGTCTGGTGGGCCAGCCAGGAAAGCCATCAGCCTCGTACCTGTAATCACATAGATTCTGCTTTTGAGGACAAGGACAGCTGAGGCAGAGGGTAGAACATTGCAAAAAAAAGCTGTTGTGGTGAGATCTGCCAGGAAGCACATTCTAAGTGTGTTGCTCTGGCAACCGTGAAAAATATGACTGCTTAGAACAACCAGACATGCAGTTGACCCTCTGTAATGCACCCGTGTGTTGCGGTAAGGGTGAAGAAGTATCATTGCCAGAGTCTGTCAGGCTTCCAGCACAAAGAGAAAGATACAAATGCAGTGAAGTGTGTGCTGAACGAAGAGCAGGTGATGCATGCTATGATCACCTGCAAAGTGAGTAGCATCCACGGCTGAGTCCCTGCCAGAGGTGCTGGCATTGCTACCACTCTGCTGCCTGTTGTCTGTTGCATGGGGTTCAAAGGCTGCTTGTCCCAGACACCTGCAACACTAGAAGGTAGCTATGGATCAAACTGCCACCAGCATCTTGAACTCTGGCACCTTACACCTCAATGGGTCACTGGTCAGACCCTTATCCCTGCTGTGTCAAACAGGAGCTGTGCCCTGAATTTGTAATGCATGGCAGTTTTCAACAGCTGCAAGCCCCTGTACATTGTCTCAGGGCTCAGCCCCCTTGCATTGTGTTGGCAGTACTATCGGCTGATAGGTGGATGGTAGGCTGCCCGTTGTTTTCCACCATTCACACAAAACTCTACAAAATGGTCACTACAAGACTGGACATGCATTGGATGCAGTTTCACCTTAGGACTGCTTGCAAGGCAACCCCAAAGCTTCGAGTACCCAAAGAGCTGTCGCTGCCTTCACTGCCGACATGCTGGAGCATATCTGGTTCCAAACTATCCACCGCAGCAGCAATACAGTCCTTGCAAGCACCGACAGGGGCCAGCAGGTGGCTCAGGGGTAGGGCCTCTTCCAGGCCCAGGGGGGTAGGTGGCCCCTTGGCTTCCCCTGAGGTATGCACATACCTGATGCTTGGGTGGGGCCCCTGACAGTCATATAGCCCAATCTGCATGCAGTGCAGCTTGCTGTAGAATGCAGTGATGCCTGCAGGGGTAAGGCTTCCCCAATTCACCAGGTGCATGCGTCTTCAATGCTTCTTTGGAAAGTGCAAGGGTCTGCCAATTCATGATACGTGGCAATCAAACTGGCTCGTCCTGCTTGCAGGATGATTTCCACTGAGCACAAGCCAGCGGTTGGTCAGTCCCATTTGTGCTCATCATCATGAAGGACAGGATGATGCAGACTGGCCACAAATCAACAGTATGCAGCCCAGGAAGACATGGGATATGTTTCAGCCAAAGGCATGCCCAGCTTCTTTTGCAAGTTGCTATGACTGACATGCCCATTCTGCTCATCACATGCATGCACTTTCATGGGGTCTGACGTCTGTCACAGCTACCTGGTGCAACCAGGCATGCATCCTGCATCAAGCCTTGTCTTGAAATGTCAGAAAGAGGCATGCTGTGAACTCACCTTGGTGGAAAAAGTGATGAGTGCAAAAAGTGCAGATGGAGGTACAGCCTCCAAGGCTGCCAGCAAGCCACTCTTCACCAGCTCCAGGAAGTCTGCTCCACATGTCAGGTCAACCAATGCAATATACATGGGCTGCCCTGGCACCTGCTCTGGGCAATTGTCATTGGCTGCCTGCATTCCATGTGCTGTGTATCTACATGCACATGTGCAGACTGCTTTCAGGTGCAGTGTGCGACTGAATGCACTATGTAGGCAGTTGCCAGCTGTTGGGTGGTCACATGCCCTTATGTGAAGCTGTCATCATGCTGTTCAGTGCAGGTGTGTCAAATTGATGAGCAGGACGTGGAGGGTTTGGCATGTTGTGATTGTGTTGCAGCAAATTGCTTCATGGTGCCCGCCTTACGGTGTTATCAGCAAAGTCAGCTGCTGAGCTGCAAAGCATTTCAACTCCACCTCGCTGCAGCTCTGGAGCCTGTTGGCGTCCCATGTCCCGAGCATACCTGCCAGACAAAGACAAGGGGAAGTTGTATACAAAAGCAGGGAGTTGCTATTTTCCAAGAAATCTTCGGAGCCCCCGCAGAGATAAGTGCAGGTCAACATAATCATTCTTATAAAAGCAGATGTGACAGCCAGCTTGAAGCTTGCCTTGCCTGCGATTTGAGATCGCCTTGTAATCGTTGTACCCTCCACAAATAGCGCAAGTCCAGCCGTATATTGAAAAGTGGCAGTAGTGATTGACGTATCTGCAAGGAGGTGTGGACCCCTTCCTTGACTGTGCAAAACAGCATAGGCCAGCGTCGAATAGGTCAGAAGACTAGGACACAAAACCGGAACTTACGCATAGCATTCGTGGCATCGTCCCACGCTACCCGCTTGTGTAATGGGAGCTTTGTCCAGTGGGAGGTGTTGCAGTTTTGCAAAAGGTTGTACCACGCAGGCGAATGGCAGGCTGCAGGCATCCTTCAGCTCACCTGCACAGGATATGTGTATAGTTGCAAACACGGTTACAGTAAATAGCAGAAACGCGTCGTCACGCCAGCATACCTGACTGTGGAAACCGACCGAGGGTGAAGTTGACAGTCATGGCTGATCAGCAGTCCAACGTGACGCTCTCTCATGAGCGGCTCATGCAGGCCAGCAGATCGTAAAGAATGCGGTGTCTGTGAAGCTACATACGCAGGTTTGCAAGAGACACTGCCTCCTATGTTTGACAACAGCAAATTGGGCAGGCATACACTGCCGTGCATCCATTGAAGCATGCCTCATCAAATGAGCCTTTCATAGCTGCCAATTTGTATTTCCTGTAGACCGTGCTTCATTCTATACCTTTCACATGCAATAGTGCTTTTCCCTGTATGTCATTGGCTACATCAATGCAAATGTTATGCTTGCCGCACAATGCTGCTGCAGGAAATTCGTCAGCAAGAGTAGCTTCCTACCATCTTGAGCTGCACAACAGCCTGGGAGTTCACAGCACGCCAGCTTCCAGGAGCAGTTGCTGCATAGCAGTCTCTCCTGGCTCATCATGAGCTGGAAAGCGTTGATATCATTATATTACACTGTCATGCAGATGAAATAACAGCATTGCAGGGAATGAAGACACTGTGTAATACTGCCACGCATAACAGGTATCAGTTTTGCGATTGCTTACAGTGTAATGTCAAGAGTCTTACGTTTGCTTTCAGTTTACTTTCGGTTGCTCTGAATTCCAGCCAGGTCAGCAAACATTACTAGTCACCATGTGTGCTGTCATCAACATCCTGTATTCTGTACTTGCTGTGTTTGGACAGGAAAACAACATCAGAAAACAACCCAAGGATAAATAGAGTTGTAAAAGGGCAACATAAAATTCTGAAAAAAGCTGTGTACCACAAATACATATACGGTACCTGGAATGTCACGGTGAGTTGAGTACCACAAAACAAAGCTCTATCCTGCGACCAGGTCAACTTGATGCTGTGACTTGAATTGTAGGCATAGAAGACCCCCTGGTGTGGTGAACTGACAGCCCCAATAGCTTCATTTCAGTAGCACAGGTGCTAACTGGACAGCAAGCAGGACTGCTTGCAACTTGCTGAGACCGACAAGTGGACAACCACCAGGCACACGCATCTCGTGCTGGGTGACTGACAGACTGATTGAATTAATTGAACTTTTGATTACAACGCGTTCACCATAGACTGCGCTGCATCCGCACCAAGTCTGCGACAAGCCAGTGAGTAGGTCAGAAAAGAAGCTGCATGCTAGGCAGTCTGCGCGCTGCAAAGAGCGACTGACGTCTGAAATGGACGTACCTGAAGCCAAAGCCACCAGCAATTGCGTAAAATATGGTGCAACAGAAACGCCCCGGAATAGCACAGCACTGCGCAGCTCCTTGTGATCTTGGCTGTGTGATGGGCCCGGGTTGCTCAACGCCAGCTTTAGGTTTGTCTCCAGAGAGGCATCCCATGGTTCGCTGTGCTTGAACGTCAGTCGACAGCAAGGATCGCTGTGTGACCTTGCGTGCAGGGTGTGAACATAACAGGCTGATTGTTTCACGTCATCGAGTTTGAAAGGACAGATGGCCGCCGCTGTCATGAATAGGGCTGTCATGAATTCCCCACAGCTCCTGAATGGAGTCATGCAAGCCTGCACTGCAAAGCATTGCTGCAGTAGCTGCGCTTTCTTGCAGCATGCATCAACTCCAAATATGCCCTAGAAAAGCAGTCACTGTGTAGACATAAGAAAAATTGCCTGTATTGACCAGCAGATTGCAGGCATGCTGTGCTTGCGAGGGGTGACAGACTATGTGCACCAGTGGTTCACCTCTACAATAGAGTGTGTTCCCTTGATAAAGTGTGTTGTTGGACATGGCTAGATTCAAGGTACTCTCAGATCATCGACGTGAGCTCACGGAGATGTCTTCAAAACAAGGCTGCAAGCTTGCATGATCATGCAACCTTTAATGTGAGCAATGTACTACCACATTCTTTATTTGCAGTTCCATGACAACAGTACAAGCCAAATAAAGCTGGCAACTGCCAGGTGTTGCCGCCAGGTCTACACAAGGGTTGTTGAGCTACGAAACACTGCAAAAGGCTGAGTTTCAAGTCATTGCTCCAATGAATGACTGATCAGATTCATGAAAAGTGCCATGTGGCAATTGTGCCCTAGAACTCAACGTGCAAAAACAGCTTCAGACATAGACATTGTCGTGGGCTCAGACTCTAGCTGACGACTTGTCCTGAGGGCGCAGTGAGAGATTGCAAAGATGCCTTGACGTGCTGCAAAGATGCAGACAGGTACTTTCCCATCTGCTGTGCGTAAGGTGTTATCTGTGCCTTCACAGAATTCAGGGCAGGAGCCACCCTAGCTGAAGCTTGCTGTACATAGGGCGTAACAAACTTCCTTGCAGCATCAGAGTAAGGTGCTATCTGTACTTGCACACTGTGTGCTGCAGCTAAAAGCTGTTGACCAGCACTGGTTTGACTCAAGGCATGGAAGGCCTCCTGAGCTTCTGGGTTGTATGAAAGGGCTATCACAGCCAGCCCGATCATAAGTGACACCAATACCCATGCTCCAACAGTATTGCTCCTGTGGCGCAGCTTTTGTTGCAGTGCTAAGGATGCAGCCTCAGATGCCTTGGCGCAAGACCTGGCCCAGCCCTTGCCTGTTGTGAGCTGATTGTGATGCCGCTGCCTCAAAACCTGCAGCATCCTGATCATTGTGGCCTTGGCCTGTGCGCTGGTCTGAATTGGCTGGAAGTGTCTTGGGTAGACGTGCAGCAGGTGCTGTAGCACACGCGTGCTGCCCTTCAGTTGCTGCTTATGCCTGCTCTCCCAGACAGAGGCAGCCTGACTGTCATATGCTATGCAACACAGCACGTTGCGTGCAGCTTGGTCCAAGGAATCATCTCCGCTTCCCTCGTATGGGCCCTCAGACATCACTGCAGTGTCCAGCGCTAGCCGAATGCTCTCCTCACAGCTGAACCCGCCCTGCCTTGCACCAGCAAAGGCAAGCTCACGCAGGACCTCATACTGCTTCAGCAGCCTGATACGATGCTTAACCAGTAGGTGGGAGCTCTCTGAGAACTGGGAGCGAACGATGGCTTCAAGCGCAGCAGGAGGAACAACTGCCTCTACCATGTGTGTGTTGTCAGGCTCAGGATAGCGCAGTCCAATCGCTGACAGTCTGTGCAGCACACTGTTGCTGGCTCCTAAATTGGCTGAGCCACCATGCCACTCTGGGAAGCCATGGTCATTAGTATGCTGCTGCAGAGGAGGTTCATGCGTGCTGCTCAGCAGACCAGCAAGGTAGTCCAGAGAGGTGCTGATGCCCTGAGGGGTCATGACAAGCACAGCAGGCTCTGCTGCGGATGCTGTTTTCTGCACCACGCTTGGCAGCTGCATGCCGAGGATCTGGGGCAGTAGCACTCGCAGCCAGATGGCGACACCCATGGCAGGGTTGCACCTGTAGCAGCGGCGCTGAGTTGCCATGTAAGTAACAAGAGCTTACACTGCAGCATCCCCAGCAATGTGCATTACTCGTGTGCACATTTCCACAAACATGTGCAACATGGCCGCAAAGGAGGGCTCTGTCGCTGATCAAACAAGAAAGTTGTCAATCTTACAGGTCATGCAAGATGACAGCAGTCTGTGAACAACATGAAAACAACACATGTCACAGGCACACAACGGGCCTACCTGACTGTCTGATTGATGAGCCACAGAAGAAGATGTAGGCGGCCAGGTCCGCTATAAATCTTGCCACCAAGCAAGAGAGCCTGACTGCGCAGTAGCAAAGCAGCTGGTGCTGCCCTTAACAGCAAGGACAGAAAGATCAGCAGGCCAACCTGCAGAGAAAGCAAGTAATGTCACAGCGTTGCCATCTTACACATTGAGATGCAGACTCATTGGTGCAGCAATGGACCCAGATTTGTACATGTTCATACCCTGTTTTACGCAAGCAGAGCCAAAACTGCCAAGTGTGTGAATGTTTGCAGCAAACCTTAGCCTTTGGGATGCCATTTTTGACATTGCCGTCCAATGGAACAGTCTCCAGCACAGCCTCCAGAATGTTTTGAACGAATTGTGAGACAATGTGGACATCAAGCTGCGCTGCGTACTTTTCAAGTATGTGCTTGACCTCTTGAGGCAGATCTTGGAGTGGTACATCTGTGATCTGCAACAACACATGCAGCACAACTTCAGCAATGTGCAAGTAATGTGGCTGGGCTGACGATGATAAAGCTGCTATGCACCTTTTCAAGGGGCTGGTCATTCAGCATCTTATTGAAAGGCAGTTCTGAGGTCTGGAAAGCTGTCAGAAGATGGTCTCCAACTGTTTGAAGCTGCGACAGCTGGTTGTCAGGATAGCTGTGTTGCACCGAGGCTAGTAGTGCTGCAAATTGGCTACTGTCCAGCCCTGACGCAGCCTGCGAGGGAGTGACTTTGGGGCGCTTGGCCTTTGGCTTTTTAGCCTTTGATGGTTCATGGCGCGCTTTCTGTTCGACAGCATGTGGTGCATGTGAGCTGCTGCTGTCTTCAGATGTCACTGAGGCTGGCCCTTTGCCATTCAGCTGAGACATATCAGACTCTTCTGATGGTTTCTGATGGGACCCTCGCTGCTCTTGCTTGTTGTCATACCAGTTATCAAGGGCAGAGAACACGGAGTCTGTTGTCTCGATGCGACCTGCTGGCGCTACAGTCGACTCAGAGCTACGCTTCTTTTTCACGTCAGGCTTATTGCTTTTTACTGTTTGCCACTGCGACATCCCAAGCACACCAGAGTACGCCGTCTGAGAGAATGCTCTGATGCAGTAACAGAGCCAGCAAAATTAACCCTGTCTTTACCTACAGGCAATCGAAGTCATCAATGGCCACGAAGGTCACTATGATGGCGGGAGCGTGCTGGTACATGTCATCCCGTAACCTAAATTGATGACGGCAAGCGCAGCTGCAAGCGCAGCTGACCGGCGATAGGTTGCAGCTCTGGGCAAATGCAGGCCCAAATTTGTAATGTTATAGATGCTTTCTCGTTTTGCAGCACAGCAAAAAATCTGCTGCTTGATGGCTTACAAGCTGGGTGATTTCAAGGATGCCGTACCAAGCACGTTGTGATCCGTAAAATATGGCGACTGGTGCTAGCTCGTCGGAGGAGCAGGCAGCGCTCCTAGCAGAGCAAGGCGAATTTGCTGCCGCCATTTGCAGGTACAAAGTTGCCATTGCCGAGCGTCCAGACTGTGCAACCCTGTTTGAACAACTAGCACAGTGTCTCCTGGAGACAGAACAATACCCTGAAGCTTACCAAGCAGCCTCTGAGGCCTTGACCCTTGCGCCACAGGCCAGTCAGCATACACTGCAATTGAAGTAACAGATGCTTCGACTGTTTCGTCCATGTGAAGCAATTGGTTGTGCTGCAGTGGCCTGAAGCACTGTTGACCTTGGCAAGATGCAGCTTCAACGCTGGTCTGTTGCCAGATGCAAACCACCAGTTTTCTCAGTACTTGGTGAGTGACGTCTCATGAAGCCACGACGCAACCACGGGCGCACGCCATTCATCCCCTGCCTATGCCAATGTTAGTGTTACGCAAACTGGTTGCTCACATCATGATCAGACACTGCTAATTTTGCAAAGTCAATGGCACTGTTGTTGCTGACAATTTCACCTGCTGCATGAGCAGGACATGCAGCCACATGATGTGGAAGTCCAGGCAGAGCTGGCAGAGGTCAAGCACCTGCAGCAGCAGCAGCTAGCTCTTGCAGTTGGACTTCCTGGCCTGCAAATTGAACAATCATATGGTAAGCTGAGCAACCGTATGGTAAGCACAGGCAGCAGATACTCTTCTGCTTGAAAGACCAAGTATATGTGAAGCCCCTAGAGTCAAACTGTATGATTATCACTGTTGAGAAATTTGTGCAAAGCGTGGCGGCAGCATCTCCATGTATGGACTTCTAGGGACACAGGTGTCCAGGGAATGCGATCTATTCCAGTGGGATATCTGTGCGTATGCTTTTGGTAATGACATCTCCAGGCATGGGTTTCACTGCATGCACAGGTGCACAGGGTGGGCCAGGGCATGTTGTTTGGGGGGCTGGAATTGTCTTGAGTCACTACTTTGTCAGCCATCCTGGTAAGTGCTATTGCAAAAGCTTTGGTGCACCCTGTGCCACACATGCTTACAGTGTAGAGCAGTCAGTCTTGCATGGGTTTCAAGCAGATCTAGATCTTGCTTTTCACAAGATGCATGTGTTCAGCTGCTTGGTGTCAGGTCTGTATCAGCTTGTGCTGGCATGACAGACTTGGTGAGGGGGAAGCGAGTGTTGGAGCTAGGGTGTGGCACTGGAGTTGTGGGCATTACATTGGCATGCCTCGGAGCTGACGTCACCCTGACAGACATTGCAGATATTGTGCCGCACACAAAAAGCAATATCCAATGCAATCAGCAGCTCATCCAGTCTGGTCAAGGGAAAGCAGCTGAAGCTGCTCTTGACTGGAACTCTCCAAGTTCCTCACAGTCAGTTTTGGCCAAGCAGTATGACTTGCTTGTTGGGGCAGATCTCATATATGCAGCCAAAGACATCAGTCCACTCACACACACACTGCAGCAGCTTTGGCAACATAGCTCAGATTGTCCTCTTACAATTGCACACAAAGTCAGGTCCCTTCCTGTCACAAATCAATTTCTTGCTCAGTTACGTCAAGTTGGCTGTAGTCTGCATGAAGCTGAGACAGATGGCGTTGTCTGTATATACAACTCTGAGATTGTGACGCAGCAACCTCCAGTGAATTCAGTGATGCTGATTCCCAAGGGGGAAAGCTGAGATCAAACATCTGGAAGCCATGACTGCTTTCTCTGCAACTTCTCAGTCAGCAGTTCCACTAGTCTACTCTTTATGACTGTAATACTCAATATAGCCTCCAAGGTGCAGTTCAATGCATTGCGCAGCCTCACACAACCTTGCTTTACTGCATACTGTATCTGACGCAACACCTCTATAATCCAGGCGTTTCACCAAGGAAAGTGAACAACAAATTATCTGGATTGGTTTCGGAGCTACCGCACAATACATAAAGCAATGTCCGCAATCGGTCAATGATCCCTCGTTGTTATTGCTGCTCGGGCACAGGAAGTTTCCGTTTAGGTCTATAAACCAGCACTGATTCTCAACTGCGATCGTACCGGCGCTCCTATGCATTCGTGATAGTGCATGCGCACAATCCGCTGTGTTCGCACAACTGCTGCAAGCCCGTAACCGTTTTGAGGTATGCTCATGGACACAACAACATGGCATTTGAGGCCACACCCCATCTTTTCGTCCGCGTAGTGGTCACGTCGTTCAGGCAAGCACAGCAAAGCTGATGGCTCGACGTCCACTGCCTCCGGCTACACTTTTTCCGACAGTGGAGGCATCGTGGCCTGATCCAGACTGGAGTCCAAATTGTCCTGATTGGATCAGAGCTAATGTGTGGTCGGCTCAATATACGGCCTTGAAAGTAAATCAACAAGAGCCACGAGAGCTTTCACTGGATGGCTCCCGCTGCGCTGCGTGTGCTGCACCAGGAGGCACTCTCTGCTCCAGATGCATGCAGGTCAATATCAGGCGCAATGTCTGACCTCGCTTCTGGAATGCAGCAGTAATTACGTTGTCTCTGCATGTTCAGGTCTGCTTTTGCAACCGTGCGTGCCAAAGAGCAGCATGGCCGGTGCATAAGCATCACTGCCAGCCTGTCGAGGAGCAATCAGCGAACTTTGATTTGAAGGCAAGTAGCTAAATAGCATCGTAGAGAAGTTGCCTGCATTGGCCAGGGCAAATTTAGGCTGACAGACAGCAGAAGAGAGATGCATTCTTCGGGTATACATGTTTTGTGCCACATGTCCTTTGGAGACATTCTGTACAACATGTATCAAGAACCTGCCAAGCCACACAACTTGGACATTGCAGCATTTCAGAAAATGCATCTGTTCACAGCGCTGGCTGCTACATGTTATAACTTGTATCCTCTGTTGCCTCAGCCTGTTCAGGCTCTTCGCATAGCTTTTGAGATGGAAGCCCCAGCAGAGGGCGATGGCATGACAACAGACCTGAGGAGGCTGTATGACATTACACGCTCCACACAGCCTGCAGTCCAGAGCAGTCTTCCTTGTGGGCAGGCTTGCCTGTGGATTGGACTTATGCTGGGCCTGCATGAACCATGTCCCTCAGGTGATAGGGATAAACAAGTGCTGCTTGGATGGACACATAAAGCTGCACAGTAACTTGGTTTCCTGTGAGTGTTACTACTGTCCTCTGCTTGTGTCCACCACAAATCTGCCCTCATTAATCACTTTGCTTCAGCATTCCTGATGTCTAGCTCATATCATTGCAATTCCTACATAATGTGTGCATACTTCATGGCTTACCTTTTGAGCTAAGTTTACAGAGTAGCCTATTCTCAGGGTCGCTGGCCTGCTTAAGCATGGGGCAAACAAAATGCAGATGGACTGTGCAGGGATGGAGCTTCCTCCGACGAGCGTGACATAGGTCGCCAACTGCGGAATTGGACCCTGGAAGGCCGTGCCCTGCTGTGTAAGCTGCCAGATCCCAAGCATTGTAGCGCTTCACTGATTTGTCATGAGTTATGTCTAAGCTGCCGACAGCCTTATGCTTGCAGACTTCAGCTAGCATAGGTTGGCTGTTGACATTACACATTTGACAATTTGTATAACTTCCAGCACTTGTAGGGCCCTAACACCACCCTGTGTGGCAAGGGTTGTGTAATCTGCAGACTGCCTCAACTACAGCATGATTGAACTGAAAGGGTAAACATGCTTTTCTCTGTAAACATGCCGGGAGGTTCAAATGTCTACTGTACTGACTGATGACTCCACAAAGTGGTTTGCCTTGCTCACCCACTCGCTCGCTCACTCGCTCGCTCACTCATGCACTCACTCCCTCATGCACTCACTCCCTCACCCTCTCACTCACTCATACACAAACTCAATGACTCCCTTACCCTCTCACTCACTCAGTCACACACTCACTCACACACTGGTGCAGATCAGGTGCAAACTTGCCGTCATTTTGATTTGGAGGGAGTCACTCAGGACATGTTGACATGCTGCCAAGAAGCACTTGCGGCAGCCCAAGCACGTCAGGACATCTACTTGGAAGGAGCAGCTTCTCAGGTGCTTGGCCTCATGACAATAGAGATGGATGAGACAGAGTAAGTGACAAGAGTATTGCTTTTGCATCATTTGCAGGCTCTGTTGATAGAGCAGCATTGGATCATGATGGTGTGCAAAAGCCCACAGCCTAGCTGCAAAGCGCTTTTGGCATGTGTTGCCTCCAAGCTCAGGAGCCTGCAACCAAATGCATGCAACACACGCCACACAGACATGGCAATTGTGCTGATGCAGAAAATGTTGTCATGTAAATACTGATGCTGATGTGCAATCTGTACTGCAGCCATGACTAACCAATGTTCTGTGAGTCCCAATGGGCCGCAGAGTCTCTAAATCTGTTTTGTTGATGGACTTGCTCTAGACACAAATGAGCGTTGTGGTAACATGCCACTAGTGGAAGCACGTGCAAGCATACTGATATATGTGTAAGCTGTCACACAATTTTGTCCCGTCAAACGCGAACGTCAGACCATTGCTGCACCACATCAGATGTTACTTGCCATGCAGAGGAAAGAGTCTGCTGTTCAGCAGTCTGAAACTCTGGCTGGGCATGCTGAAGGCTGCTTGCTTGAGGGGCTGTGGTAATGCAGCTCCGACAATTGAGCAGATGGTCCAGATGCCTCGTACTGATCCGGTCAGGACTTGTGCCAGAAGCCTTGTTAACATCTTGGTGCGGCTGGGTGAGGCTCATGAGACGCGTAAAACCCCTGATCTAGCAGAAAGTGCTTTACGGCAGGCGTTGGAGGTATGCAGTTTCTGCAACAGGTTGCCAGGCTCTTATTGTTGTTTGCTCATGTGTGTCTTTTTGGCAAGCAAAACACAATACCTTTTGTAGCTAGATCAACCTTGATGCTGGTGCATAATTCAGCATGTTTAAGATGAGACTAGTTTGAGCTGAAGTGCTCACTGTGTGTGTGCAGTATGCCCGCCTGACAGGAAGGCCCAGATATGAACAAAGAGTTCTGCTAGCTTTATCCAACACCTTTGAGTACCATGAGACTGCAAGGAGGCAGCAGTCAGTCAGGGACAAGGCTGCCATCTACCGGCAGCACCTGTATGCTGCTGCTCCCAACCTAGTGCAACCGCAGTGTGCCTTGTGCCGTGGTGCAATGAAGTTGTTGGAGCCCACCAGAGTTGCCCGTGGCCTTGGGAAGAGGATAACTGTGCTGCCTTGTTGGCATGCTTTCCACTTTGAGTGCTCAGATCTATGCACCCGAATGGAAGGAACATGTCCCGTCTGCAGAAAAGATATCAAGCTTATCATGTATGGCATTGAGCAGAATTGTAGAGACCAAGTGGACTGAGTTCTTTCTCCGTTTGAATGGACGCAAACACTGCTCATATGACATCCATGACCATTTATCTGTACAGCATCAGAGATTTCTTCTGACATAGTCAGACTGTGCAGCATGCTTCGCGATTTTGGGAATGTCACAATTCATTCTGTGGCACGTGAGATGCTGAAGTTTAGGTTGTGCAATCATAGCACAGTCCTAAACATAAGAAGTGTAATTTAAATGATCAGTTGATGGTATGCAGAGCGCTCTACAGCTCTCTTCAATGGCTACATGCTGCTTACACGACGGGAAATGCGCATTGCTCTATTTTGCAGGATCTGAGGCTTACTACCTCAGGGAGTTTACAGTCGTTGGGGCCAGCTAGATTGCAGCTAAATTGCAGTCTAAGACTTTCATCAGGAAGAGATTGGTCTCGGAGCCACCGGCTCTTCCCTTCATCACAGAACCTTGTAGTGTTGACCCATATTCCACAAGCCTGAAAGCCAGCTGTCATCATTGCGTGTACCAACAGCTTTTCATGGTCAGTGGCATATGCAACAGGGATCTTGCTATCATACTACATGACCTGAACTGATCAGCTCGAGCAGATCGTTAACGTGCAACAACAGCACCGGCTGTTGCCGGCGATATCGCGTGCATCATGCCCCCGCAGCAGCAAGACGGCGAAGTTCTGCAAGCTTATGGCCATCCAAAAATAGCCTTCTTCCATCTGTTCTGGAAGGTATGCCTCACCTTTGGTGAGCTTTGGTTTCCACGGCAGCTAAAAGTCGACACTGTGATGGCACCGGCTGAGCTTATTGTGCATCACAGGTGGCAGCAGTCCTGGTTTACATATTCTGCGGCGTTTTCAGCTCGAGCTTCATTGTCAACTTTGTAGTGATTGTGCTGTTACTCACTTTGGACTTCTGGACGGTGAGTGCTGGGCAATAGCAATAGCCATCACAGCAAGTAAACGTCTCAGATACAATCCGTGAACGAGCGCTGTTGTATGCAGACCAAAAATCTTTCTGGACGATTATTGGTCGGACTGAGATGGTGGAACGAAACTACAGATGAAGGCAGCAACTGGAGATTTGAGACTCTAGGAGAGGCAAGCTGTAAATTTAGAGCTTGATGCAGCACACCTGCTTGTCAGACGTCCAGAGCCTATGGCTGCTCAAGCAATCTTTAATCTGCATCTGCAGGCAGAGGCAGATCAACAAAAAGGACTCTGCATGCTTTTGGTGGTCCCTGTACATCATGGTATGATGATACACAAACTGACATGCTGTACATACCAACCTTAGGGGTTGCCTTTTACTGCTTCTGGCTATACACAATGTTCTGCTACTGCAGCCAGTTGTGTGGGGCCTGCTAGGGATCATTGCGTTGGTCAAGATCAGCGTAGGTAAGTAGATGTCATGCTGTAAAGGTTGCTTTGCTGTGTTTTTGTGAGGATGTGCTAGCCCTGCACGTGAAGAGTCTCGTGTTGAAGAGTCTGGTGGACTGCAGATTATCTGCTAGTGATAGTTGTGGCAGTAGTGCTCAGCAGTGCCAATGTTGTTGGGTACACAAAGTGCAGCAAGCAAGCCAGTGCTCAACTCAGAGATATGGCCCGAAATGCCATGACATCTGGCCTGACGGTGAGCGGCGCACCTGTAAAAATGGTGTTTATCAGCTGCTGCTGGCACCTGTCTGAATGTGTGCTTGATGTGCAGGCGGCAATCTCTCGGGTGTAACGTGTTTTGTAAAAAGTTTGGTGTGTCGAAGGTGGCAAAGCTGCGAATGATTCAAACAGCAGTCATGTCTGTGCAAGATCAATCTGCCATTGTCAATGCATGTTCGCAAGTTTGTGTGAACACTGCTGGTCTGTCATGCAAAGGACAGCAGCACTCATGTTCCAGTAAAGACTGTATTTTGACAAATCTGAAAGTTTGCCCTTGACAATTGCACCAAACTTGATCTGTTTCATAATTTACTCACCATCACATTCAGCTGTGATACCCATGAGTCTTGCTCCCCTTGCCTGGCCTCCTGCATACATATTCCAAGCTCTTGAAGCAAGGTCGCGAATTGTACTCAGTCAGCAGAGTCTAACTCCCATCAAGAGAGCAATATTGCAGTTTTCCTCATGAGCGGCAGCAACAGCTATATGTGGCCTCACGGTCATGAGCAGCATGACTCACCAGGGCACAGCAGCGTGCTAGTCCTTCCACAAACTCTGGGAAGATCATGGTGCTGTCCAAGTTGAGAATATCTGCAAGGCTGTCAGCTGCACCAGCTCGCCTGCAAGTATCAGCTCCTGATTGGGGCTCATGTCAAGAGAATCACATTGTCGGTGCAAACTTTCAGACATACAGGCTCATTTGACGCTCATAGTGAAGCTGGCTGCATACTATATCACGGCTCACGCGAGCTCCATTTAGTCAAACTGCAAGACCACAGCACAACTCACCCAGCCTCTTCTGCCTGGCATCCAGCATAGCACGCATTCTGAAAAGCTTGCAATGCCTGCTGCGTAGATACCCCGGCTCCCAGCAGCCCTCTGTTCTGCAATGTCTGCAATACCCTTCGCAAGGATGTGCTTGTGGATGTCCATGACAGCTGTCTTTCTTGGTCATTTCTGTCATGTTCTGCAACTTGGCTGCTACTGCTGTTGGCTTGATGAATACCATGAGTACTTGTGCTAGGTGCAGAATCATGATCACTGTTGTTGCCAGCACTGACCGACTCTGCAGACGCTGTTGAACTGCTGTTGGGCTCAAGCTGTGCAATGTGAAGGAAGAGAGGCTGCAAAGCTGCCGTGGAAGCAGATAAAGCCTGCACATCTGAATCTGACTGCTGCTGCAGCCAAAGATTGCTCTTGTTGCTCTGCAAACCAGTCAAGACCTGGCATTTTCAGCATGCAAATTGCAAGAACATTCTAGGCCACCAGCAGTATAGGGCAGAGAAAGCCACATGCAATGTGCAATTTTCGATACCACCTGTACAGCTGAGCAGCATGCGCTTGGTCAAAGACCTAGCATGCACGTAGATGTTTTGGCGGTGTGCAGGCTGGATACCATGTTGTTATCCTACAGGCTTATGCAGCCTCTGCACTCCAAGCAAGTAGTACCGCTACACATTGTGTCTACCCAAGACCGACCTTGATTGCATGAGGCAGTATGAGAGTGTGCAGCAGCTGATGCAGGCGCTGCTGCATGGTGGGCAGATGCCTGAACTTCAGGTGTGCTATGCGCACAAGGGCTTCACAGAAATCCCAGAACAGCAGCTGGCGGATGGGGGTGTGGAGCGACGGTACCCCACCCCCTACAGCCTCTGCCAGCTGTGGGGAAGCTAGCTCTGAGCGCAGCCTTGTCACCTGTGGAGGTGGACAACAAGCCTGCAGCAGCAGAAGCTGAGTTGCGGTTATCAGTGATATGTCATTGCATGTACAGCTTTGTACAGCTTTGCCCAGTAGCCTGCATATAGTCTGCTAAGATTGTCTTGTATGCTCTGAAGCATTACTCCATCAACAGCACATGTACTCACAGGAACGTGACATCTTTCACTAGCTTCTAAGTGAACAGGAGCCTTTGCTTGCAAAAGCTAAGCACCATGCTGTTGATGCCATCCTCCTGCATGTGATGATATATTGGTACGAGAGGTCTTGCAAACTCCCTGACCTGAGCAAGAGCCATGTTGATGTGTGCCACCGAGCAGTCAGGCTCTGGTACATTGCACTCCCGCAGCAGCAGCCACAGCTGAGCACTAGTGAGAGCTGCATTATGCTCAGGCTGGCCCCAGGCCCAGGGCCTTTGCCCTTGCCTGCCACTGTACGCATCATACACCACTCGCAGCTCTGTGTTCACACACAGCAGCTCATCGCTCAGGGCCGTCAGCACTGCCTGCACATGCATACACACACACATGCTTGGCTGCCTTTGTGTGGACATACTGTCAGTGTCAGCGTAGACCAGTACATCCCAAGTGTGCATACTTGCTGACACAGGGCAGGGATGAGACCATCTTGCCGGCAACCATCAGGGTATGCCATTGACGTTAGGTCAATCATGACTATGTCAATCGAACATACTTGCTGACACATGAACACAGTAGTCCTGGCTTCATTTCTGCAGTATGTGTGTCAGTGTGCTCTTGTTCGATGCACACCATGTGGCCACACTTTTGCCTTGTGAGCCAACACAACTTCATGATAGGCAAAAGGCTGCAGTACTTCCAAAATGTTCTGTTCTGACTGCTTGCAGCCAGTCAGTACAACATGGCACATGGACATGCCTGCTTGTTGTCACCATCTTCCAGCAGATCATGCACTCTGAGCTTGACGCCCAACCCCACCGGGCCCCAGGCCTGCCCTTCCTTCAGAACTGCTTGGTCCCGGGCAAACATGCCATCAAAGACTGTCCCATCCTCAAAGGTGAAGACGCCTCGGCCATGCTTCTGCTCATGTTGCCACTCTCCCTCATAGCTGGCACCTGTGGCGTAGTACAGGGCACCGTAGCCGTGACGGTGCCCATTTTTGAACATGCCCTCATATCTGCAATGAAGAAGAGGTGAAGAGCAGTCTGATGTGCCAATTCTGTTGTGAGCCACCTGTATTGCATGGCCTTGTGAGTGACATCTTCCTGTCATGACAGAGCCTTACTATGGCAAGACACTGATGCAACAGGGAATCAGCGCTTGGCCAGGAAGTCAATGCCAGTGAAACAGCTGAAAGCAGCAACATGATAGCCCCTAGCCCAAGAACTTGGATTGCTGCAATGCCCCTTCCTGTGTACAAGTACTTACAGCAATTTGTGCCTGTTCTGCACCAAAGCCAGGAAGGCTTGGGCATCAATCTTATACGGCCAGCCAGCTTCTCAATGTTCACCAAGCAAATGCAAAGCACATGCTGATTGGTATGCAGAGTTGCGCACCGCAAGAACCGAGCAAGAAGCAACTGCGATTGCTGCAGACCTGTTGTGCCTCAGGAAGAAGGCGTGATTGGTGGTGGTGGTGGCGCCTGGAAAGGCAGGCTGAATCCAGACATGCTGGCCAATGCCATTCTGCAGGCCATTGGCCCACTGCCCTGTGTACTGCTCCGCCTTACCCCACTGCATGCACCCCTGCCCCTGCTTGTGGTCTGCTTCCCATCCTCCAGTGTATGTGTTGCCGCTGCTGTAATGCATGGTGCCCTGCCCATGCTTCAAGTTATTCTGCCACCCGCCTGAGTATACAACCCAACAGCTGAGACTTGGTAGCACAAGTTTGCTGTCTTTGACACCAGAGTAGCAATCAGCATGTGCCATGGAAATGACTTCTTACAGCATTTCTTAGGAGACCAGTGGCTTTCAGGAATTTAAGGTAGCCCAGAAGGTGTTACCATGATCAGCAATTCTCATGCGTGGGTGGGCAACGAAGGAAGCAAGGCTATGCTGAGCACCCAACATGACATTTGATGCAGCTACTTAGGAGTGTGGCTACCTTCATAAAAGCATTTCTCAGCCTTATCATATACCATCTTGCCTTGACCATGCCTTTTGCTTTCTTGCCATTGCCCTGTGTACACCACATCGCTGCCAGCAAAACGCATTGTGCCAAACCCATGGCGCTTGCCATTTGACACATCACCCTCATATGATGCACCACTGGGCCATTCATAAACCTGCAATCACAATATTTATAATGTCAGCAGCATGATGAGGACACAATGTATGTGTGGTGTTTGCAGAAGGATTGGTCAGCGTCAGTCTTGCAGCAAGGTCTGCTACTGTGCACATCTGGCAACTAGAGTGCAGCAAAGCCTGTATGCTTACCCCTGTGCCTGATATTTTGTTGTTTATGAAGTTGCCTGTGAACACCAGCCCATCAGTCCAGATGTATTTGCCTTGGCCATGAATCTGCCCACGCTGAAAAAGCCCATCATAAGTGTTGCCTGAAGTAAAGTCTGCATGTCCAGCGCCCTCGAATAGGCCGTCCGCAGCTCTTGAACCTTCATATTTGGAGACTGTTACCTGCAAGATGGCAGCTGAGGTTTCAGCAATTCTGGTCAAGCAGCTTAGCAAAGGCTAATTCCAAAACAGTGTCTTTGGAATAAAGTCCAGTAAGAAAATGAAATTCTGTTGGAGACAAGATACGGTTGGTTTCAGAAGACACCTCCTGAGTTTCGACGTTGACCACGGATGGGGGTTGCTTTGCTTTTTCTGCATACAACACTGACACGGAGTTGCCGATAGGAAGCACTGCAGCCCCCAAGTCGTCCAAGTCAGCCAAGGGCAAGTCAACAGCAGCCATTTACACTGCTAGAGGGTCGAGCAGGTCCAGACTTGACAGAGCAATGTCTGAAGCAATCAGGTCGTAACGACAACTGACACTACCCGTCCGCGGGCCTGGGTACGCTGGGTCCTATACTGGCTAGGCTCAGTGCACTTACAGTGCGCTGCAATACATCTTAAGGATTCTAAAGTGAATTCTTGTATGAATGAATGAATGAATGAAACTGTTCCAGTGGTCATGTCATCGGGTCATGTCTGCAAGCAATGCAGCATGCAGGTGTCATGGCTTCCTGTGCACGCTTGCATCTACCAGATTGCTGTAAGCTGCATGCTGAATTCCCAAAAGTCAAGGCCGAACGTTGTGGAGACTTGCCCGCGTGCTCCTGCGTTTCTGCGACTGCTGCGCACCTCACGACATCTTGTACTCGGCCGTTGCTGCTCCGCGCTCGGGGTGTCTGGGCGATCGACTGATGACGATGGCAGATACCTGCAACATCAGGACCGATTCCACAGGTATTTTGGGCTGTGCAAACGCTCTCGTGTTACGTGTGTGTTTGATCAACCGCCTCTGATCTGTGATCTGCAGCCTGTCGTGAGACCCCGCGTTTGCATACATGTTGTACGTTTTGTCAGTCTGTTTCCGCGCAGGTCACGTGCTTCCCTGCCGCTACAAGGGTGTTCACAAGCACAAGAGTTCAGGCAAATTTGAGGCACACCTGTGGGTTGGCACTACCGTATCAGTCACTATGGTAAGCGACCTTGAGTCTGCTGTCTAAGCGCAATCAGATGATGTCACAACTTTCGCTGCATGCCAAATTTGCAGTCGGTAGACCGTGTTTACCTTTGTGCTGATTCTGAGCATTGACAGCTGTTGCAGGGTCGGACAGGAAGACAACGGAGCCAGTTATACCTTGGAGGATATGACACTCAGGAGTATGCAGCAAGGGTGTTGGATGTAGCAGCCCTGAAGATGTTTGGCATCAATTGCCACACACACGTAAGTTGTTGGCGCTGCAACAGCTCAATTCATTCAGGATGTGAAGCATACAGTAGAACTGACTTTGACCATGTGGACTGCAGTTTCATGTGAGTGAATATAAAGAAGACATAGCTGCCCATGCAAAGCTTGATACAGAAGAGTTTCTGGCTCTCCTCAAGCGTAACCGTGCCAGCTTATCTAGGTAAGCATGCTCTACCCTGGTACAAGATCGCCTGCCATGGTCAAACCCAAGTGTTCAAGGCTCAAATTGTACAGTTTCATACAGACACATAAAAAGTACATATCAAGCATCACAAGTTTCCTTTTTTGCACTCAGGGGCCGGTCATAGTTTAGAGGGGTCACCAAACACCATAGTGGCAGGTGGGAAGCCGGAATTCAGTGCACGGATGATGTCAACTCCTATTGCGGTCTCGGCATCTTTACTATCCAGGAGGATGCTGCCGGAGCATATGACAAGGCAGTCAGGGAGCTCAGAGGCAATCAGGTAGCTACTCATCACCAGCATTGGCACCTGTCGTGCTTGTGTGTCTAGTCTATGCTCAGCATGCTCCTGGTGGCACAGGCATTCCCATTTTGTCAACAACAGCCAACAACTTCATTTTCTGATGGTAGGTTGTGTGTCTGTTCAGGCTGTCACAAATTTCAGACCTTTATCTGAGCAGCCCCATGCAGCCGGCAATGGCCTGGCAGGCTTCAGTGCGGATTCTTCCACGTCAGCCAGCACCATTTGTCAGAGAGAAAATGCAAACTGGGCTTTAGCTGGCGAGCTCTCATCCGAAACCAGCCCACAACAGCATCAAGCACATCAGAAGGCGCAGCATTGCTCTGCAGCAGCTGCAGCTGATACTAGCGTGACTTCTGCCACCAGCATTCCGTCCAGCCCAGGCTTTGCACAGCAGCAGCCATGTAGGGCAATTTCAGACCAACAGCAATGCAGCCAGCCCTGTCTTCCTAGCACATCTAGCAATGCGACATGTACCATTTACGCACAGCAATGTGGGTGGGCACATCAGAAACCAGCTTGCAGCAATGCAGAGGACGACCGAGGCACTGATAGTATAGTCACCCAGGCAGCTCTTCTCATGAATTTGGTAAGCTTGATTTACCTTCAGATCCATGGACTCACGCTTGTGCATGTCCAGAAAACTGACCCGTAATTTATCCTGCAGGGTCTTCCAGACCCCCTGGAGTATGCTGATGACGATCCGTTTCCATTTCAGCACTGAGGAAGTTCTTGCGGCAGCGTGGTTGGAATCATGCCAAATTTGATCATCCTGCACAGTCTGCGGTGTAATTCTCTGCAGGCTTTACAGAGTGTCCTATGCAGTCTTGTATTCACTACACTTGTGACAGCTGGACTCTGGCCATGATTCTTTGAAGGGTAGAGTCTTAGGAAGCCATTTTCCTGTTCTGGTGCCACATTTCAATCAAGCACGTAGAAAACGTTGTATATCGATCATCCTGACTTGTATACTATGTAGCTGTGAGCAACTTGATAAACTTCCCACGTGTCTCTTTTATTGTTGTCTTGTGTTCAGCAAAATTGATTTGTTGAAACCTGCTAAGCACTGTTGAAATGTGCTGAAGCACTTGGATTGATTCAGTCAAGTCATTCATGAAGTGGTTAGTCATAGTCGGGTCATGACTAGTTTCGTATACCAGCGTCCCGCCATGAGCTATTCAGGCTTAGATAACTGAGAGGTATACCGTAGCAGCAAGGTATATTGTAGCAGCTACGTAGCAGCAACAACAGCGAGAGAAACAGTCTTGTAATGATTCTGTCTGGTTACACGAGACCGCCGTGACATCCTAATTTCAACAGTTGCGTTGCATAACGTTGCTTGACGCTACACTGACGCTACATGCTGACTTGATCAGGGAAACACTGGTGCATGCCATCATATCACGGTTACATCGAGGACATGGATGATTGCATCGCAGTATCATTGTGATTACCGTAATCAATATTGCATGCGCATTTGATGGTCATGATGAATTCAGCAGCTACCACTTGTTGCTGGAAGACAACATCATGTGTCCACGCATCCCGGCGTTCGTAAATCATGCATGCACGGTACCGGCAGACAAGATAGACATATCTATGTACATTTTGATGATTTAATTTAGCCTGTTTGCAAACCCACCAATTGATTGACAAGACACATACACAGTATTACAATTTACCAGATGAATTATGTACGTATGCATACGAAAAGTGGTGTGCGTGTTCATTACTCCGCATCTGAGTTCAGCTCAAGTTGCCCTTCTTGCGCCTGGTGGCTGACATGTTAGCAATGTGTAAAAGAAGAAGGTCGGATTCGAGGTCATGTCGAGGCTGTCATGTCGAGGCTGTCATGTCTGCAGTGCGTTGCGAAGGGCATCATGATGGTCCTTCTGCACTATACTACGTTGTCATAGGTGCGCAAGCTTGACGTTTGCATCACAGCTTGTGACGGGTGTCTTGCTTTATGCAACTTGTATCGCTCAAGTTCGTTAAATAGGATAGACTTGAAGATCAGTTGGTGTTGGGTACCGACGCTGCCCAATCAAGTCATGGATGCAAACGGCAACCAGATTTGCCTGCATCGTGCTTTCCCTGCACTAGGTAAGCTTTGGTATCGCCCGGATTATGACTTCGGTTAAGCTCGTGATCAGTACTGAATTCACCAAAATCTTTTATCCTACCGGAAAACCCGGAGCACGTCGACCTCAAGTGCTGTCTGCTACCGACACGTTCAATAAGCAACACATCACAAGATTGGCATCAAATGTGCCTATGCTATTTTTTGCAGGCCCCAAGCTGCAGTCCCGACTAACAACTTGCGGTGCGTCAACTGCCGCCACAGATGGCACGGCAACCATGCGCAGCGCTTGCCAGCCTTCGTCTACGAGCTATGCAAGTTCATTGCACGACTTCTCGGTCAAGAGCAACTTCAACGAAAGTATTCAAGCAGTTTCTGGTGGGAGTGCAGCAGTATCAGTCAGTGCAGCATCCCAGCGCAAAGCAAAGGCTGCCAGCAGCACTTCAACATTCAAGGGTGTCACCAAGCACAGAAGCACAGGCAAATTTGAGGCTCATTTGTGGGACTCATCACATATACGTATAGTAAAGGTGCGGAATTTTGAGTGCCCCTTGCATTTGTGCTATGCAGCAACAAGCCTGTCCTGACCCCTGGCATGGGACTACCCAACAACGTCCTTGACTTCAAGGCTTCCTGTTGTAGAAAAAAGGAGGACGAACACGGGGCAAACAGATATACCTTGGAGGGTTTGACACAGAACAGGCCGCAGCCAGGGCCTATGACATAGCATCATTGAAGTTCTGGGGCACTGCCACTGAGACAAACGTAAGTAATTTCGCTGTACCTTGTCACCCCAAACAAAAAGTGGTAAAACTTTTCATAGTCTGCAGCTTGCTGCTTGCTGAATCTGGACATGTATGCTGCAGTTCCCTGTCAGCCATTATGCTCAAGAAATAGCTGCAAATGAGCCCCTGACACGGCAACAAGTGGTGGCCAAGCTCAAGCGCAGCAGCACCGGCTTTTCCAGGTATGTACTGTTTGCAAGTCTGTCTGACTGCTGCCGTCTCCTGCGTTGTGTCAGCCTGTGCCTGCTGAATGTCTCCTGCAGTGTAGTACACATAGCTACAGTGACAATTGGTACTGCCATGGGGCGCATGCGACAAGTCATGATATGGTCTGCAGGGGCCAATCAAAATACAGAGGTGTGACCAGGCATCACCACCAAGGCAGATGGGAGGCCAGAATTGGGCGAGTTGAGGGCAGCAAATACATTTACCTAGGTACCTTTACATCTGAGACGGAGGCTGCCAAAGCGTATGATCGGGCGGCGACCAAGTACAGAGGCAAGAAGGTAAATTGCACTGTGCACTAGCTGTGTGGCGTCTTGTTATTGATGCCACTCTGTGCCTTGTTTCGAGATTTATGCTTCATACTCGTACGTATCTGTACTCTCTTTGCGTTTTGAATCTTAAATTTGCAGCATTTCACACCAATTTGCATTGCTTGCATGCTGCAGGCCGTCACAAACTTTGGCATTGGCAGTACAAGTGAGCAGCAACACGGCTCGGGAGACCATTTGACAGACGTCAGTACAAGCTCAAGCTCATCGCCGGCCAGCAGCATAGGTTCTGGTAGTGAGACAGCAAACAGTGTTGTCACGTCATTGCCCTTAGGCATGCAGCTACAACAATCCCAGCAGATACGGCATGGAACCTCCACAGCTTGTTCAGCAGCTACCAGTGTGACCTCGAACAGCAGCACTTGGGCCAGCTATGCAGCCGGCAGCGCACAGAGCGCAAGTATGGTCCCAGTCACCTCTTGGACTTGCACAGCAGTTGGAGCTGCACAGCAGCAGCCTTGCATCAGCAGACCTGAACTACAGCAGCATAGCAGCAGTTTGCACAATGCGCATCACAGCGGCTGGATCCCATCAACCCAAAGAGCTGCTCAGTCTTGCAACAGAGCAGATGATGCAGCAGTGTACAGCTTTTATGCGCCCGAGTGCGGTTGGGCACTGCCAATGTCAGTTTGCAGCTCAGCAGCATGCAGCTATGGCTCTGATGATATTGTCAGCCAAGCAGCGAACACCATGAGTGAGGTAAGCCTGACACAAGATAGTCCATGTTGTCTTGCTTCTGCATGTCTCACAGCCTGACCCCAGGTTTCTTTTTCTGCAGGCTGCAGTTGTGACTCTAGGAGGATTGGATGAGGACCTGTTCGTGGGGCTCATCTGGGATGACGCCAGTTCGGGCAATGTGCCTCAGGCTGATTGAGGACAATGGCGCGCTGAAGCGGCTTGATGCATTGGCTGTGACTGTGCCCCAGCTCATGTACACAGTCATAATGATGGCTGGAAAATCAACAAGTTCAGTCATGTTGATTTGATGACAACGTTTCTTGCGTGCATTCATGATAGAGTTGGTGTGGTTGAGAATGATTGTAGATGCGGATGTGATCCAGCCCTGACATAGGCTTGGGCTAAAACATTTGTGCATTGCACTTCACCTTGAAAGACTTACTGCATGGCAGTTGTAAATTGAGCACTGCAATCTGCGGAAGTTTCTGAAACAAATTTTTGACAGCTGATTGCTGAGTGCGACGACAGTGTATCAAGCGCACCGGCACCCTCCAGCTGGCAAGTGTCCCCTGCAAGGTGCAGAGCTTCCATCTTTGCATCAGGTAGCATCACATGTGACTGTACAGCAGTGATGTAGAGCATGTTATGCAAGCTGGTCAGTTGAGAGTCACATTTGGGTGTCAAGACTTTAGCAAACAGTCACCCTAAGCAACCATGCCAATCCGCATGAACAAGCATTACAATGTACAGAAAGCACAAAAGCGCAAGAAACATTACAGATTTGGAGCTTTGCAAGTCTCTATAGCATCCACAATTCTTGTGGACATCGTTTTGAGTGTCATTACCATGCATGCTTTGCAGAGCATCAAGCAGGTCTATGTTTCACACTTAGCACACAGCGAGAGAAACTCACCGCTTGGTTCATCTCTCAAGCAGCAAAGTGAGCTAGGTTGAGCTGTAATAGCTCTTGAAAGTGCACACTCAATCAAGCACCAACACTCTAAATGCTTGTTACATCACAAGCACCAAAGGACGCCTACAGACTTCAGTGATGATGGACTGTGCAGTCAGTGGTCAACGTGAGTAGAACCTGCTGATGATGGCCTGATAGTCAACAGAGTCTTGCAGAGTAGATGCTGAATTAGCGAGCAGCATGTCAACATCACTGCTGGAAAGCTTGTCTCTAGAGTATTTCACCTGCAGGAATTACAATGCTGATGCGTAAAACAGTATAGGAGACATGGTTGCAACAATCTGTCAGAGCATACCAGCGTAGGCTTCAGCACTTTGTGTGAGATGAACCCATGACTCCCATCTGGATCAGCAAACAAAGTAAAGGCATGCATCAGCTCAACTTGAGAGTATGCTGTGTTGCTGCGCCCCATCAGTGCCTGCAGCCGCAATGTTTGGTTGCTTTCACACACAAGCAACACGCCTGAACTGTCTGCGCATACAAAAATCTGAGCTCAAGGACCCAACATGTATTACATATTGCGGCTGAACACGAATGCGATGATTCCAAAGGAAGACAGCACCTGAAGAGCGCTGTCCACACTCAGAAGATTGCCTTGTACACTCTGGCTGTTGCACAGCAACTTGAAGCCTTTATGCTCATGCCTGCTTATACCCAATAATGCAAGCACCTCGTAGACCTCAGGCATGCTCACTAGTCCACCTGTTTAGACAGCCCGTTGTCAATAGCTGGCGAGTCTTTCGAGCAGCGGAAAAAGACGGGATGTCATCAAGTTACCAGTACCAGATGCAGTAATTCTAAGCAATTCCTTGACTGTGCGCTCCTCAGCAGCACTCAAACTCGCTGGGTCGACCTGCACATGCATACACCTCAGCCTCTACACGACCGCCTTTATAGAAACGCTTGCACTTCCTGCACAAAATCTGCAATGCTGAGTCGCGCACCTGAATACTCATGATGATCGCTTATGATGCAGATCGCCACGGCATGAATTGGATGCACATCTGCACATTCTGACAGACTTTGTGTAACTAATGACTAAGATGAGCTAATGACACTTATTGGTTGGCAAAACGGTCAACGCAAGGCGTGCACAACTTGTTTTGGCAGCCACACATGGTATTTGACTTTCAGAAATGGCATGCAGCTGCGCAGACCAAGCATGCAACTAGGCCGCGTTCAATGGTTCTGTTGCCAAATCTGCTGGATTTGTTAATAGGTACCGCCCTTCGAGGCTTTGCACGCATACAACCCTGATCTTGTAACACAAGCCTTGTGTATCTCCCGCAAACAACTTCCGCGCATGTGTGTGAAAGGGGCCTTGCATGCCATTATTTGTATCAGTGGACTGCAAGGCAGAGGTACACAGGTCTGGCAATGGGAGTCAGCTTCATAGTGCTAGTGACTCAGGTTCTGTGACTCGGCTGCCCACAGAGAGCCGTGACTCAATGGCGGTTACATCACCCATCACTGATTGGATGAGTGTACAGATTTGCAATTCCCATCATCCAGTCAGACTACAGCAGTACTTTAGCGCCCAAAATAATGCGAAAACGGTGCGAAAATGGACCATCACGTGTTTACATTAGTCAGCCATAAATGGTAATGCCGGCCCAGTAAACCCTGTCATCGTGACAAAGACGCGAACAAGCTGATTTGAAGGTTGCAACACACAACGTCCGGCGTAGCCGCATGCAGAGTGCTGCTATGTCTAACATGCTGCCTCAGCAGCAGCAGCGTGAGGCCATGGATGTTCTGCAGCGGCTGGCAGCTCTCAGCGGGGCTAGTCGTCCTGAGTCCTGGGCCCAGTTGGCTGCCATGACCTCAGTGGGTGCCAACAGCAACGTTCAGCTTCCACCCATGAGCTCAAGTCTCATCGGCCATGCACCCTTTGGAAGTGATAGCGCTGTCTCTCAGGCTTTGTTGCAGCACTACTGGGCCAACTATCTCCAGCAACAGCAACAGCAGCAGCAGCAGGGTCTGCCTCGAGGCGGGAGCGGGGCCCTAGCACCAGACGCTCTTCTGGCCGCTTTGCAAGCCCAGCAGCAGCAACAGCCGCAAGCTGAAGGCTTGAACCTGCCAGCTTTCCAGCAAAGCTTGGCCGCTCTGTTAAGTCCGTCCCAGCAGCAGACGTCCGTGCCCCCATCCAGTGGTGTCAGTCAGCCTGCAGATGCTTTGCCTACAAGCTCAGCTGCTCCAAGACAAAAGAGGAACCTTGAACAGCTTGTTCAAGCAGCCGAGGAAGCCGGTGAAGTCCGTGAAGCTCGCTCAGAAACGTCTGGTAGCTGCTCCAGCCCGGACAGCAAGGATAACGGCGAGGTCAAGAAGGGGTCCAGGAGAAGGTGGGAGTTCGTGCTAACTGCAGCTCTGCACGAGATGTACATGATTGTCATGTTGTCAACGCTGGAATCATTCCCCCAGTCTAACAGGCTATGCACTATTGCTTTTATATTGTTGCTGCAGGAAAGAGACACGCATTCTGGTGCCTGAGCCACCTGCTGCAAAGGAGACTACACTGCTGGTCAGTGAAGACATGATGAACTTCGAGAATGATGAAGGCGGTTCAGGAAGGCTTCAAGTGCCTTTGTACAAGAATGCCAAGGAGAAAAACAGACAGGCACAACGCAGGTTCAGGGAGCGTCAGAAGGGGCTGATCAATGCTCTCAAGGATAGGGCTCACTGTCTGGACAAGCGTGTTGAGGAGCAGGCTCAGGCAATTCACACTCTCAAGGAAGAGAATGACATGCTCAAGCTGTTGTTGGCAGAGAAAGCTTATGCTCCTCAGCTAATGCAACCTCCTCAGCTCCAGCAGCCTGTCCTGCCACACTCCAACAGCTCTCAAAAGCTGCATGGCCTTGAGCAGTCTAGCAGCCAGCAGATTGAACCAACTCTGCCAGATGCCACCAAAAACTGAAGTGACATATTGGGCGGTGCCGGCCCGATCCTCTGCCTCACCTTGCTTGTACAGAAGCAGCCGACCAAAGGCTGCTTGATGCTGCACCGCAAGCTGTCGAGCTCCAACCACTAGGACTGCCTCACATTTGACATTCAGGCTATCAGAAAATATGGGATGTGCAGAGCACTCTGATCTATGTGTAGTGGTGTGCTTGTCTGTCTGCTTGTATTAAAATACTTTTGCTTATAGGGTTTCTGACATGCATACCTGTTAGGTGCCATGTGCGCCTGCAGTCAAGCTAATGCCTCTGATGACTTGTTACATGAACTTTTATATCCACCCTTCATGCAATAAGCTGTCACAGTGTATAAGGCTACATCACTTTTGGTGTTGAAGCATCGTATACATTATATGTAGTTGGTTTTCTTTGTTCTGCGAGTTGGTGCCTTGTTGTTTGTACGCCCTTATCTCTGAATGCTGGTGTTTGCAACGACACCTGAATGGTGAATAGGGTTGATTGTTTCAGGGAGGTTACACGATAGGCATTACTGTCTGGTGTAAACATTATTTCTGTGAACTGTTCATTTAGCCGTTTGCATTCTTTAAGCGCAATGTGCCATGCCATGCATCAGCACTGTATCATGCAAGTAAAGCTCGAAGGTGGCACCAAAGGAAACAGGCTGCGCAGCATGCTCTATGTAGATCTGATTGGTAGCCAAATATCATTTTGTTGTGTATGCAGCTCTGCATGGCAGAATGCTAGCGCCTTTAAAAGAAGTATACAATCGTGTCTTCTGCACTTGACATCGATGATGCAGCTCACAGGTGTACTGTACAAAAGTCTGCTGCCAGCATTACAAATGTATGGAACAAGTCTTGAATATGCTGCATGCTGCGCAGTAGCCGTGTCATCTGAGCAGCAGCAATTATTGCGTCGATTGTCAAGCAGAGCTTGGGGCCACAACTAGCAACATTGACAGCAGGACCATCAACATCAGTTAAGAAGCAGTTCCACACTCTCTCTGTAACAGACGGCTTGCTAACAGTAGAGATACACTTTGTTGGAAAGCTTGGTATTGTTGTGCTAGGTAAGACGCATGGATTTGGCCAACGCAAGTATCTCCTGTAGTTGCACAATTGCCATTCGCCGATCTTTCAACAGCTGATCGACCTCCTGCTGATGCCCTTGCACCTCCCTGCAGAGCATTGCCACACAACAAATAATACCTACGTGGATGTTTCCACCACTCAGAAATGTATCATCAGCTGAGAAGCCATGACAAACTTGTACAGTAAGAGAAGATGTGGCAGTACCGGTTTATGCTGAGCTTGGACCATGCAAACAGTGCATTAAGGTGGCAGACACATAGCAACACTGCGCTGACATTGTCTTTATGTTGACGCATTGTTATGTCTCATGAATGCAAGTGCTGGATGTTGAGCAAGTGAACCAAATATGCCTGGAGGTGTGCAAGCAAGGTCTTGTACCCAGATTGGACGCCTCTCTCCAAATCCTGCTGCACCTCAATTGCTCCTTCAAGCAACTCTTCCGCCTCTAGAACAAATTGATCCCTGGGGACAAACTTGTCCACAAGCTCTTCAGCAGCAACAGCCTGACCTGCACACCCAGGCATGCACTCCTCTCAGGTTGTTGCTACAAAGCATATCTGCATTGGCTATGGTGCTGTATGAAAGAAGCCTGTTGACTGGTGTTGACCACAGACACTCTTTCCTCTCACAGCATTCGATTAGATGAGATGACAGAGGGATAACAAACTGGGTTGCAGTTCAAACTGCAGCTGCTGTAAATTGACAGTGATGTCCATGTTGCAAAAAAGCAAAGCAGCAGAGATGTGTGCTATCAGAGGTGGAGAGTGAGCATGATGGTGGGGATGACCACACCTTCTGCAAGGGCAGCAGCCACCCCAAAGATGTCCACCGGGCGAGACCCAGGAGCATGGAAAGCTTTACGTAGCAACGTCTGTGCTGCCTGTGCCATAGCACAAGACCCCAGTCAGAGAGACATCACTTGCCTCAACCATATGTCTGGGTGAATGTCATGTCAGCCAGCCTTGATAGTGTCAGAGCAATGTGAGATGAGTATGGGAGGAACAGCTAGCTTGCAGCCAAATGCTGCTGCCATGACTGTCATCTGCAGTGCTGTGCAGACCTAATTGCATAGCCCTAAAGGCTCCTGCGTAGACAGCTATATCTGACAGATGTGATCCTGTGTGGCTGCAATTGATTTTGTGCTGCAGCTTCAATACAGCAGACATCAGCGGTTCCAAGACCAAGCTGGCGCTGTCAATTTAGTTGCACTGATTGCATGGGTAACATCATTGGCATCTGCACAGCAGAAACCAGGCCAGCTGTGCATGAGGACAAACACCTAAAGCAGCAGACAGTGCACAGACATTGTCACAAGAGTCTTGATGGCAACATGGTAGTGACAAGCATCAGCACTGCCACAAGCTCAGACCCTCAGAGTCCTGCATCCAGCTTGGCCATGCAATGCTACACCAAACACAGACAGCTGCTGCCGATAGGATGTTGGCAATACCTGTTGTCGATCTTGTAGTGTGAGGCCAGAGGCAGGGTCCATGGCTTGCAGGACGTCATCCAGCAAGCGAGCAGCTGGGCTGGCTTGCATGCGCTGCACTTCTGCATTCAGGCGGCGCCACAGCAGCATCAGACCTTCAACTGCCCCCTCCTCGTCCTCCCCCATACTGTGATGCACAAAATCGATTTTGGGAGATGTGCCTGTGACCACCAAACGGTTTGACACGCTGATATTTGTGCGGCACACTGCTATTAGGCTTTCTGAGGTGGCAGCGCTGAAAAGCAGGAATGACTGCATGGTGAGTGGCACAAAGCAGGTACTGCTTGCTAGGCTGGTGCCAGCAGGACAGCTTTTGTGGAAGCACAACACACTTGTAGGCTGCTTCAGCTCTTTTTTCAAGCATCTTCAGCAGGACTTCATCAATTTCATGCTGATTGTCCCTGATCACTTGATCCAGATCAGCGCCAGCTGTGGTCAGCTTCATAATGAGTTCTGACTTCCTACGCAGCAGCTCCTTTGCCTGCACACACGTCAGGTATGAAGTATTAGCGGCATCGGTATCAAGTAAAAGCAGCGTCGAGGTGTGTGTGGGCAAGTTGGCATATGTGCAGTGGCAGCACCTGCTGCTGCGCTGCAGTCTGCCTGGGGGAGGCGGCGGACTGCAATGCTGTGCTGTCTGTAATCATCTCGACATCTGCCTGTAAGCCAGCCAGGTGTAAGAGAAGAGAAGTGTTGGTATGACTTGAGCGCTCAAACAGTGGCTTTAAAGTTGCTCAGGGACGCTCACAGGGTTGATGTCTACTGTTGTATCAGTCGCGTCCCTAGTTTCCCTCCTCATACGTCTGGCTTCAGCTCTTGAAGCCTCTGTAGAGGTGTTGTCCTGCTCTACAGTCGCCCTTGCGACCAGCTGTGGGCGCAAATGCTTTCCAGCAGACGTTTTGTGACATTGTGTAGCTCCTACATTGGTCCGCTCGGTGAATGTGCAAGTGTGCCGGCAGCAGACACGCTGAGTGATCACGGTAGGCTGCATGTCAGAACTGGCACGGTGAGCTGTTCTGATGATCGTGGTGTCTTTCAAGAGATAGAAATGACGTGCAAAAGTCAACCCTTTAGACAACAGCACCACATCTGCAGTCGTCAGTGTTAGTGTCACTGCCTGCAGTGTGTGTTTACCATGGCGAAAAGCCGTTTCGTCTACTCTGTATGCTTCAAGAGCGTCAAACGACATCGCTGCGCCACACGGATGATGTCCGGCAGAGATCCAATAGCGAGTAATCAGGCTGCTCAGCGTAATGCACGATCTCCTGTGTCAGAATCTGTTCGTGCGAGAGTTGCAGCTTTGCATGCAAGCACACGGCAGCGTCTTTTATCGAATGCGGTAAGTTTCACGCCATGACTGGGGATCAAAGGTGTCGCACATGGGTACAATTTATGCCAAGTGCACGACATGTGCAGGGGGTTGACCCGGCAGGCCCTTTGCAGGAGCAGCCAGTAAGAGACACAGACTGGGGCTTTGCTACCAGGCTGCCTGATCTAAAGCAACTACTGCAGGACTTTGCGCTACAATCAAACGGTGCTGCATCCAACAATGCCTCACCAGCAACAGGTCCAAGAATTTCCAGGCTTTGACAATGATCGCCATGCTCAAAGCTCTCAACAGCACTGACATGCCTGATGCAATCTGATCTTGATGCAGCTTATCTTGCAGCATTGCATGAGAGCAGGACGTTCAATTGTCCAGACTGCGTTGATGCCATGGCTGAAGCATATGGAGTGACTTCAGCCGTCAATCAACTCAGGGTATGCGCTAACAATGATTGATACAATCTGGTTTCACAATGTTTAGAGCTCAAGCACAGATCTTCTGCAATCAACGCGTTGCTTAGCACTTGAAATATGGGTTGTGTGCAGCCTTCATCTTTCTCATTGTTGTTAAGCTGAACACAGTATGCACAGTTGTGTTGCTTAGAGGCCGGCTGCAAGCTTTAGTGACATAATCTGAATGGCGTGCAGGGCTCTGCGCTAAACAGTCAGCTTGACAGTGAGAGCCAGCAGGCAACAGAAGAGTCACGGCAACTTCTCAAGGCTCAGCTGAAGCTTGGCTGGTCCAGTGAAGCTGTCAAGCAAGGCGTTGCTCATGCTAAAAAGGGAGAGTATGATGCTGCACTTGGGTGTTACAAGAAGGTGGGAGTTTGCAGCGTTGTTACCCCTGCTGTCAAGTCATATCAAGGGGAGGTCATCTTGCCTGATGGCGTCATGACATGAGTTGGCATCAGCTCACCACATTATAAGTGGCTGCTATGACGTGTTAAAGTCCACTGTGTGAAACACATCTGTCAGGTGGCTAACATATTTTGCGTATCCTCTGGGCTGGTGTAAAAGTACCTTTGTGTGTGTGCCAGGCTCTGGATCTGGACAGACGAAATGTGGATGGTTGGGTGGCAAGAGGCGCAGCATATGCCAACCAGCATGCATTCCCAAAAGCAGTGTCTGACTTTCAGACAGCACTAGGTGTCCGACATTATGAGGCAGCTCAGCACACTGTGCAGGGTCCTTGCACTTGTGTCTTTTGCTGCTGCACTGCAGCATTCAAACCTGATGCTGCAGTTACACAGCAGATGTTGGCTATATCAGTCGTGATGTGTTTCTGTACAGCAGGTCATGAGGGGCTGTCTCACAACTGCTCACATAACTGCTCTTCCATATTATACACAAAACTGCCTTCTTCAGTGAGCTCAGCACTCGTTTGGACACACTTTGCAGAAATGGAGCCAGGGCATGTCAATGCCAGCAAGTACTTGAGAGTGACAGAGCAGCACATGACCCAACTCGGGCTCCCAATAGCTGCCTCCTTACAGCAGCCTGTACTGGTTGACAACATTCGGGCTGCCAAACGCCACCACCAAGCAGTTGAACAAGATGCACCTGTGCAGCCAGCTGCTGCTCAGATAGACTTGACCACCACAGGCATGAGTTCATTCTGTGCTGCTTGCGTCCGCTTGCAGCCCATCAGCATTTGCGTCATACTGTTTGCTCTTTGTTTGACAGGAGAGGCATGCAGTTGTAGGATGCAGTCATTTGTGTCCTGTTCATCTGGCTCAGCTTAGCAGAGTCCTACCATGTAGAGTGCATTTGATATTTATGCTTGCACTTCATGACTGCATACATCCTGTTGGTTACGCTCTGGCAGAGATGAAGCGGAAGTGACGTCGATTGAGTTGTTTCATGGCAGGCGAGCCTGTTGAGGTGCCAACTGCATCCCACCATGAGAGGGCACAGGCGGCAAAACAGGCAGACAGCACTGAGCAAGCGTCGTCCAGTGGAAATGATGCATCACAGCAGGACATGGACCTGCAGAAGGCTCTCCAGATTGTGTCCAAGCATTATGTCTCAAGGAAAATTACTCGTGTCATTTTGCTATCCTCTTAGTCGATGGCATGCACCTTGACTGTCACTCAAGATCCAGACCAATGGAGCATTTGGCAGTTTCTGGCCTGCAATGTCTGTAGCTTTGCATGGCTCCAATTCTGGCAAGACGCATCAGATTGCTGCAATGCTCAGTCTTGCTAGCTGCATTCCATCTTCCCAACAATGCTTAGTGCACCCGCTTTCTCTGAATGTGCTCGGGAGCAGCTCTGGCTACAGAAGTATTGCAGTGGATGTGGTGCACTCTGCAGGCCCAGGCAAAAGAGCAGCAAAAGCAAACACAAGCATAGAAAGAGGTATGCCTGCAATGCACTGCATGCCTCTGAATGATATGTACTTGAAGGTACAAACGCTTGCGCATGCTGCCCTTCCTTATACCAGATGGCACTGTGATGCATGCCTCAAAAGCTTATTTTTGGAGCAATGCTGCAGATACATCTGATGGTGCTTTCTCACTGTTGATCAACTGCTTTTTCATGGTTTGTAGAAAGAGTCACAGTCATCGTTCCAGAAGCCCAGGCAGCAACGACAAGCAGAAGGCTGCTAGAAGAAAGTCAGCCTGAACCTGGATGTTCAGCCTTCTACAAGCCTGGATTAGTCACAACAGCATTAGCGTCCACCTCATCAATGCTACACCTCAAGGCAAAGTTCAGTTGCTGCCCATTGTCGCTTTCTGCCTGCAAGTCATGCCAAACTGCTCAGCCCAAGTTCCATCAACCCTTAGCTTAGCACGAGGACAGCCATCAGTGTAAAGCTCTGAGTGTACTTGTCCATGTGTGATCACCTGTATGCATGGGGGCCTTTCTCCTGGGACAGGTCCTTTGTCCTGCTCTGCCCTGTTTGCTTGTGATTCTGTAACCTTCTTGAACCAGCCCTTGGACTGCTTGCCTTTCTCGGCAGGTAGACTGGCAGCTCCCTACAACAGCAACGTGCTGTGCCATGTCATGCCGTACACATAGTCTCATGTTGTCGTGAAGTCCAAACACACACAGTCAGCCTAATGTCCAACGTTGGTGCTCAGCAGTTGCCACTCACCTGACTGCTTGGCAGGTTCAGCACACCACTGACGTCCTGGCTGCAGTGCATGGCATAGTACAGACAGCTCCAAAACCCTGCTAGCTGCATGGGTCCTGGGGACTGAGGGTTAATGTGACGCATGATTGGGCCGCCATACTCGTGGCAGTCGAACAGCAAGCCTGCACGTGCTGACACTCCTTGTCATTCAGCAGGGGAAGCATGGCGCCACGCATGTGCGTGACCAAACTGTGTGTCCTGTATGGGCCATGAATGCCTTTGATCCCAAGCAGGAACAAGCTGTTCTGTTCTGGAAGGCTGAACCTTGTGAAGCTGCCCTCACCTTCTAATGAAGAGTCATTGGCTTGTTTGGCTGGACACTGCACCAGGATCTGATCTGACCATTTGCCTGAGATGTGCGCAATGGCAATGCAACGGGGACCAAGCTGCCTTGCAACCTCTCCCTTGACTGCAGTCTTGTCTTTGAAGCTCATGGTGACGCTCAGCCCAGTTGCAGCGCAATCTATACTCAGGTAGCCTGCACAGCCAAGCCAAGCTCTGCTGACTGGCGCAATTTCAACATTGCCTGAGCTGCTATTTGTTTATGACTCTGGAAACAGAAAAGTGTCTTGACACAACAAAGCACTGACCCAACAATCGTACTTCATCTCAAATTCTGCACAGCTTGATGTGCCATGGAGCAGAGGTTCCCTAATGTGTACAGAGGACCTTGCAATGAGGGCATCCACTGTTCATTTTTGCAAGCTCAGCAGCAAGGTTCCAAATGTTGCTGAGCACTACCGGTACATTTCTGGTAGAGCGCCTGTCTCAGCTTACCTCCCAGCTCCATTGCTGCAGAAGAGCCTGTGGGGCTCCGGATCAGCAGCTTTGGCAGAGCCACCCTGTAGCTGTCATGTCCAAGTTCTATGTTGCAGGTGCCGGGCAGCTTGATCTTGACATAAGAGCCGCTGCTGAATCTGTTGGACTTGAGTGAAACAGCAGGCTGCAGCACCATCTGCATGATTGCTAAAGTTTTGCTGGCAGCTGCTGCCTGGGGCTGCCAGAAGCTTATATTGTCTTCATAGATGCAGACTTCATGCACATGCAGGTATGTCAACAAGGGCTGGGCACCTGCAAGGAGGCACCACATTGACTGCCTATCCAAGCAGTGCAAGGCTGAATTTAGGCTGCACTCCCTGTTACAAGTGCCGTATCACTAAAGCAAGCATACGCAGCTTCAGGAGCAACTGCACAGCCCTCTAGCATTTCGGTACTGATTGTGAACGGACAGCAGGCGCCATGGGGCAGGGCCATCGTGCATGGTAGGTGGCCGGCAAAGATCATTACCAAGTTGAGATCTGTGCACTTGATGCCGTTCAAGGATGTTGGTAGTTTTGTCTGCGAACTGAGTGCTGGGCCGCAGTATATCAGTGCAAAAGCTAAGCATCAATCTGCACACTCCCAGAATGCGTTCTTGCGAGTCAGGTGCAGCTTCCGCGTTCCGCAAAAGCTGGCCCCATCTGGCATAACTTCCTTCCTGCAATCACCATTACCACTTCGCAAACTGGGAATCGAACAGGCTGCTACCGCAGCTAAGCCAGACCCAGCAGATTATCATGGAAGAGCTGGTGCGCACAGCCGACAGCTATGATCAGCTATGAATACCTGCTGCATGGCCTTGTGGCGCTGCTGAGAGCTACAGCCTGTGGCTCTGCGCCAGTCCTGAGTCAGACGGCAACAAGCCCGCTTGATGCTGACAGGCCGGCTGCAACTAGGGGTTCACCTCGGAAGATCGAAAATGAGGCAGTGCGTCCTCATTGGCAGTCTGCCAGCACTGGCAGTTCGGCATGACTATCAATGCGAGCAACGGCAGATGGGTCGCCCAGAGTCGTGAGCAGCTTGCTTTCCGGAGCGGTGGCCTGTCTCAACCGCACATCAGGCTGAGGCTGTTCTGCATCCCGCCGGCAAGTCCAGTACGCCAAAGACACCAATCGTTTTCCGGAGGGTGCCCGCTTATGCTGTGGGACGGTTCCCCGAGCTTACAGGTGTTCTCCTCAATGCACAGGCAGGAACAGGAGCTTGGATTTTCCAGAGTTGGTGGAAGAGCTTGCCAGCATTTGTGGAAGTAAGCTATTCTTGATTTTTGTCACAAAGAGAATGCCAAGAAGGGAATCCCCATGCTAGCAGGGCATGCTCTTGCAATTGCATAGACGTGTATTTCAGCTCTGCAGAACACCTGTAGAGTCATCAAGCGTGTTGCAATGCTGAGCTTGGCAGATGTCAGCAGGTGATGCCCATTGAGTTGCCTGGACGAGGGCTGCGCATGAAGGAGGCCAGACACACCTGTGTGCGGAGCCTGGTGCACAGCATGCTGCTCGCTCTAAGCCCCTTGCTGCAGTACGACTAGGAAGCAACACCAAGGCAGCGTTACCATCTCTTGCAAACACCTTGCTGACTCAGAGCATGGCGTGCAGGGATTTGCCGTATGCTGTATTTGGACACAGCATGGGAGCCTGGATCGCCTTTGAAATGGCTCAGGTAATTGGCAAAAGCTGGCAAAGCCACAGATACAATGGTGTCTGTATATTGCATGCTTTGTACAAGTTCGCAGTGCTAGTCATGCACTATACCATCTAGTGCATTGCTTCCGAGAGGGCCACACAATAGCAACCTTGCAGCAACAAAGTAAGCTTTGAGACAGCATGCTGCCAGGTAGAAACTAATGCCTCGAGGCGTAATAATGAGCTCAGAGGCATTGCTGATGCAGAAGATCCCAAGTGTTGCATTGGCTGCAGGAGGCCAAGAGGTTGGGCTTGCCTGAACCAGCACTGCTCATTGTGTCTGCCAACAGAGCACCTGTCTTGGCGGCCTCTCACCATGATGTGGACCCCACAATCATGCACACTCTCACCTACACAGACTTCTGGACTGCCTTTGAGCGTAGATATGGGACAAATCCAGACCTGGTAGCTGCTAACAAGCTGCTGCCTGTCAAGCCTGTCAGCGCTATGCCTGCATTGATACAGCGTGATGAACACAAGATAGCGCCTGTGTGGTGCAGATGGATCACAGAGTGAGGCAGATGGTATGGCCATTGCTTCAGGCAGACTTCAAGCTCCTGGAGACCTACCAGGTATTGCTGTGTCAGACAATTCCAGACATTCAGTGTGTGAGCTTACCCAGCACATACATCCATGATAGCAACCTGAAAGCACAGGCTGCGCCGCTCACAACCTATCTTGGCTTGTGAGGCCTGAAGCAATACATGGCGTGAGGATCGAACAGATTCGTATTCTGACGTGCACAATGGATACAACTGTTCTGCTTTGCAATGACATTTCATATGCTTGCTTGCAGGACACAACATCTACCATTCTGACATGTCCACTCATTGCTGTGGGGGCTCTGCAGGACAACCGGTACACTGCGGATCAGGTATGCCCCATCTTGGCAACAGCAGTTTGCTTGCATTTGCAAACATGCCATGTGCAAGCATGCTGGGATTGGTCCATCCAGGTTGTGCAGTATTGACAACAGTTTGATAATAACTCTGCATGTGTAGTGTGTCTTGACTGCAGACATGTGTTAGAAGTATGGGTTTGCATGGTTCCTGTGTGTACATCCACAGAAAGCAGATGGCTGGCCTTGCAGGTGGCTGCTTGGGGAATGCACTGCAGAGACTTCAAAGAGAATTGGGTGACAGGCAAACACGATTACATCATCAAATCAGCTGTATCATCTGGACTGATCAGCATAATCAGCAATGCATTAGCTGCTGATGCTCAATTTTCGACTGTAGAAGGACATGTCTGACATATACAACCGCAAATTGAGCTGTTGGAAAGCAACTATGACATGAGGTAGCAGGTTGTAACATCATCTGACTTCTTGTTGCAAACTGCCAATCAAATCTGGTGCTGCGCAAAACCAAATGGTGTTCCATACAATTCCTATGCAGAAGGATACAACAGTCACACGTGATGACCACAGAAGAAAATCCTTTACCCCAAGGAAAAAATCACACGGGAGTTCCAAAAGAGAACTGGAGCAGCAAACGTAACGGAATCAAATGCTGCTGCCGAGCTCGCACAGCCATTGGTACCTAGACCTTTGCGCTGACATCATATCAACTCTGCACAGCTCTTTATTGTGCTCAACAAGTAGACTCGCCAACTCAATACCCAGTTCTGTTTGCTGCTCAGAAACAGCATGCTGTGCACCAAAATGGTATGAGATCTGAAAGCTCTCAAACAAAGCTCAATTTACACAGGTCTATCATCACCAGTGCTTGACCATGCACAGTAATGCAGGCAAATCACCACAAGCCTCATCTTCAGTAATAGCATATTCATAAAGTCGTCATAACCTGCCAGTCGAACATAGGCTAGTATCACGCCAGAGGAGTTAGCTTGTACACCTTCTTGCTGGGGGGCCCTGTGGCAGATGTAACACCACCATTTGCAAATGGGCTTTGTGTCTGTTGCCCACCTACTGGGGGTGCAGCACCCCCCCACCCTTCCACAGACTGGCGACTAGGGTCGTGTTCAAGAATGGGCTCATACACATGGCCACCATGAGCTGATGTGTCACCATAGTAAGCCCTGCCTGATCTGGCTGATGACTCATTGTAGTAAGCCCTGCCAGACCTCGCTGATGTGTCGTCGTAGAACCTGTTGCCGCCCTTGGCTGATTTATCATCATAAAACCTGCTGCCACCGCTGCCAGAACTATCATTGTATGCCTTGCCTGACCGTACGGAGCTGTCCATGTAGTCTTTCAAGGCATTGCCCAGCGCCTTCCAAGGCTGCACACAAATACAGAAACATGTCATTACAGCACACAAGAATATGTCTTCAGCGATGCATGGTCAATCATACATAGTGCATGCGCAGTGAAGATCAAGTTTGCTGACAACCCAGCTGACATGCACCATCTGCTGAAACGATGAGGTGCAATGCAAGCTGCAATACCCACGCAACTTTGCTGAGCAATGACGTCAGCTTTGGCGCCCATGCACTGTAATGCATCGCACCCCCATGACTGAGACAGACCAGTGCTAGCCGCATGAGACACAGCAAATAATGGCCCATTCACACCTGTGGACCGGTCCTGTTGCCCAGGCTTCGAGTCCTCACCAAAGCTCCCTCGCTGCGATTCCTAGGCATGCTCTTCTTCTTATGCATAGAACCCCCAACCTGCTGTGCGTGCAGTGATCCTCCAACCTCGGCAGCATACAGCCCACCATCATGATGGCTGCCACTGTAACCTCTGTGTGGCCTGTAGTTGTGGGAGATGTCTCTGCCAGGGTCCACGACTCGGCCTGAGTCATGCATTCTGGCCATGCTCTTTGCATTGGCTGCTAGGGCCATGCTGTCAACTCTGGAAAGACCCCTGCCTCCTGGGGCATCCCTGCATGCATAACAGGCACCCGTGATGAACATTCATCAAGCTTCATCGCCAGGAGCGCATGCTTGAGTCATCACACAGCACTACGCTGTATATATTCCAGGCCCTACATGGCCCTATGTTTATTTTGTTCTTTTTATACTGCTCAGGTTTACTGGCCTTGAGGCAGATCCCAACAGGCATGTACAGCACAACTGCCAGCACTAGACGTACTGATTGCTGCAGCTCCACACGACCTGGCCTCAAACGCAAAGGTCTATGCGAAAAAAATGGCTTTTACAGGTCTTTCTTGCTGTTTTTGCATTTGGCAGGCTTGTCACTGCCAAATGTGGCCACATAAAAAGCAACGCCATAGCAAATTCCTCTGTAAAGTCTGAGGACTAGCACTTTGGCAAATCCACCATCCAGTGTGGTCACTTTGATGACTGACATGACAGCAGTTGCACCGTCAGGTCTGCCTCACACACCATGCACTTGATTCAGTCCATGAATGGCATCATTGATGCTATCTCCCAGAAAGCAGCATTACTGTTTATCTCTTGCAACAAGTTACAAAGCATGGCATGAAGGGTCTGACCTGTAGCCCCTGGAGTCCTGTGCCCTCTGGCCCTGAGCAGTGTGACGCTTGCGGTACTCCTGCATGTGATCCTGAGGTCCTCTCTGGCTGCCATCTGGCGAGCCAGTGTCCAGCGCCACCGCCCCATGCAAGTCCCCTGGTGGA
>JAABUP010001238.1_pt1 | contig 53841 bp, 44 predicted proteins | sample 5559201 | NCBI WGS metagenome assembly JAABUP01 (sample SAMN10711887, study PRJNA513373) | rock metagenome | isolation source: Antarctica rocks | place: Antarctica | reverse complement strand
TAAATTGCCGCCGTTGCTGAGAGACCTGGGAGACGCCATCTTCTGATTGCTTACGCCCGCAGTCATTGCCGCCGCCAGTGCTCCATTTGTTCCACTGTAGGTGTCAGGCATAGGTCTCGGCTTGACCGGCGACGCACTGAATGCCAGAGCGGCTCCGTGAAGTGCAACGGAGTGGCCTCCCAAAGGAGCAGCATAGATCTCCCCACCGACTTTTGCGGACGCGGAGCGTTGATCAATGCCGTTTGTAGGGTTGCGAGTACGAGCGGTAGCGGTCATGGGAGCATTGCGAGGAGCCAAGGATACGGTAAACGCCCGAGGCCCATAGGCTCAGTAAATTCCTTTGAGTATTCTTGTACGAAGTACGTAGAACTGAGGATAAGTCGCATGCCACAGCGATCGTTCGGAGGAAGCCGTGGGAACAGTAGTCGTAGGGCTGACACTGCGTCAAATTAGGCCGAAGCGCTCGGGTTCGCACTAGAATAACCGGGAGCTGCCTTACCAAAGCTCCGTCGAGTACGAAGTACCTGGATGGGTAAAGTACTTACTGCCCCGACCCGCATGCGTCACTTGGCTAAGTCTAGGCACGACGTCGGTAGCGACACATAAGATGCTCATTCTTTGACCTTCACGTTCACCTCTTTGCTCTACCGGTACTTCGTACCGACCTTGTCACACTACTAATCCCTTAGCCATGGCAACTGCTGCGAAAGGGGAGGAGGACGTTATGGAGATGGTAGATGAGGCTGCACTAATGGACGAACATAGGCAGTACGGTCATGGTGTTCTTACAGAGAAAGACTTAGATGAGAAGTAAGATCAGATGCAAGATCATATATGCCAGCAATGCTCACTACACGTCTAAAGATATCCCAACCGCCCACACAATCACTCGCGAACTCTGCCCTTCCATGACCTTTTCCTCACACTTTTCAATCCGCTCAATGACAACAAGAAAAGGCCCACAGGTCCGGTCGTAGCACGGAAGAAGCAGGGACCCCACGGGCCGGCCAATCTGTCACCTCACGAGGTTCGGCGAGCTATCATCGAGAGATTCATCTCCCGCTGGCGAAAAGAGGTTGGAGATGACATCTACCCAGCATTCCGACTGATCATCCCGGAAAAGGACAGAGACCGTGCTATGTACGGACTGAAAGAGAAGACGATTGGTAAACTGCTGGTCAAGGTCATGAAGATCGATAGAAATTCTGAGGACGGATTTAACCTGCTGAACTGGAAGCTGCCTGGCCAAACCGCAGCGAGTAGGATGGCGGGGGATTTTGCAGGGCGATGTTTTGAGGTCATCTCAAAGCGCCCTATGAGGACCGCGGTTGGGGACATGTCGATCGGTGAGGTTAACGAACTCCTGGATAGACTCTCTGCAGCACAGAAGGAAGAAAACCAGTTGCCGATATTCGAGCAATTTTACGAACGTATGAACCCTGAGGAGCTCATGTGGCTGATACGGATCGTTCTTCGCCAAATGAAGGTTGGAGCAACCGAGAAGACTTTTTTCGACGTCTGGCATGCAGATGCCGAAGGACTTTTCAACGTCTCATCGAGTCTGCGCCGTGTCTGCTGGGACCTTTATGATCCGTCCGTACGTTTGGAGGGAGACGATTGTGGAATCGCGCTCATGCAATGTTTCCAGCCCCAACTCGCACAGTTCCAGATGCACTCTTTCCAGAAGATGGTTGATAAGATGAGGCCTACCGAACAGGACACTGCGTTCTGGATCGAGGAGAAACTCGACGGCGAGCGAATGCAGTTGCACATGGTCGAGGACGATAGTGTGCCTGGCGGGAAAGGGTTTAGTTTCTGGTCCAGGAAGGCCAAAGACTATACCTACCTCTACGGCAATGGCTTCCAAGACGAGAATGGTGCGTTGACGAGACACATTACGGGTGCTTTCAACGATGGCGTACGCAACATAATACTTGATGGCGAGATGATCACCTGGGACCCAGAACAAGATGCCATGGTGCCCTTTGGTACACTTAAGACTGCTGCGCTCTCTGAGCAGCGCAACCCATTCTCTACCGGTCAGCGACCGCTATACCGAATCTTTGATATCCTCTATCTCAATGGTGAAGCACTCACTAGCTACACCCTTCGAGATCGTCGACGAGCACTCGAAGCAAGTATCCACTCCATATATCGGAGGATGGAGATCCATACTTATACAGAAGCCCATAGTGTCGCCGAGATCGAACCTTTGCTCCGCAAGGTTGTAGCCGAAGCCTCCGAAGGGCTAGTCTTGAAGAACCCTCGCTCAATGTACCGACTGAATGATCGCAACGACGATTGGATGAAGGTCAAACCGGAGTATATGACCGAGTTCGGCGAATCCTTGGACTGCATTGTTGTTGGTGGTTATTATGGCTCAGGTAATCGAGGAGGCAAACTGTCGAGCTTCTTGTGTGGCCTGCGGGTGGATCAGAACCAGATTCATCAGGGAGCCAATCCAATGAAGTGCTATTCATTCTTCAAAGTTGGCGGCGGGTTCACGGCTGCGGATTATGCCAACGTCAGACACCATACCGATGGGAAATGGAAAGATTGGGACCCAAAGCACCCACCTACAGATTATGTCGAGTTGAGTGGTGGTGAACTTCAATTTGAGCGTCCGGATGTTTGGATCAAACCGGACGAATCCGTCGTCTTATCCGTAAAGGCAGCGTCAATCACCGCTACGGATCAGTTCCGCATGGGCCTGACTCTACGGTTTCCAAGGTTCAAGAGGCTTCGTATGGACCGGGACTGGACTTCTGCACTGTCTGTACACGGTTTCTTGGATCTCAAGTCGAATGTCGAAAAGGAGAAGAAGGAGAAGGAGTTCAAGGTGGACGATGGAAGGAGGAAGAGAATTAAGACAACGCGGAAGAAGTCGTTGGTCGTAGCAGGTAATGACGAGGTCTTAAGGACTCCTTATGCTGGGCCAGAGACGAGCATCTTCGAGGGCTTGAACTTCTGTCTGTCTGTCCGTATCATTGTATGTAGTACGAGGCTGATGAAGTTGCCAGACATTATTACAGAATCGTTGAGGCCTGAAAAGAAGAGCAAAGCGGAGTTGGAGCGGATGGTGAAAGCTAATGGCGGCAAGATTTTCCAAACGCATGATGCAGTACCGAACACCATTTGTGTTGCCGACAAACGTAAGCTAGGGGCCGAAGATGTGCGCCCGATACTAACAGGACCCAGGGCTTGTGAAGGTAGCTTCCCTGCAAAAAGCCGGAAAAGTGGATATTATTCATGCTTCTTGGCTCTTTGACTGCATCAAGCAGAATCAGTCTGATGTCGGCAGACCTAAGCTGCTACTGCCATTAGAGCCGGGGTATACACCTTAATGTCCTGTAAATTGAGTCGTGGGCTGACCCAGAAAAGGCACATGTTCCATCTCACCGCAGACTCGAAGAACAGCATCGACGAAAACGTCGATCACTTCGCGGACTCGTATGCTAGAGACGTTACCGTGGCCGAACTCAAGACCGTAGGTTCTCCGTGTCGACTGGCAGCAGTCCGCTGATTGGCGGTAGATCTTTGGCTGCATGGCATCAGAGAATGATCATCGCTTCGACGCCACGAAATTTACGACGGAGCTCGAAGCACATGATCATAACTTCGAACAACTGATTGGCTGGATATTTAAAGGCTTGGTCATGTACATAGACAAGCCCGAGCTCGCGCAGCGGGATGATCTCAATGGCGAATTATCAGACATCTTGAGACCGTCGGATCTGAGGCTCCAGATGGCTTCCAACACCGCAAGATTTGCAGGGGCTCGCCTCGCAGAAGACTTGAAGAACCAAAATATCACCCATGTTGTTGTTGGCGATGACCGATCAAGACTGAAAAGCATCAGAGAAGCCTTGAAGTGGCAAGCTTTCCTTTGTGGCTCTGGTGCCTTTGAAAACGCATGACTAGCTGACCACGTCATGCAGGCGGAAGCAATTGCCTCGGATAATCACTGCTCCCTGGATCGAACAGAGCTGGGCGGAGAAGACGCTCTTGGACGAAGAACGTAAGTTTGGGCCCTTTGGACTGATGATGTGACTCGCAATTGAGCTCATCGTATCATCTGAAGGCTTTGCAACCCATTGAAAGAAATCAACACACAGCGAGAACGGCGGCACCATGTTTATTGGCGTTTGGACTTGATTTTCATGATGCTGGGCCGGCGTCTCACGGATCGATGACCTGGTAGATTTCTTGTGGCTGGTGACAGGCGTGCGCGGAAAGACGAGGCTGTCTATAGCATCTTAGAGCTGCTCGAGGTTGGCCGATACGACATGGTTGTAAATGTGTATTAGAACATTGGATATGGTAGTGCGTACGGATTCATGGTGTATGTATTGCGTTTCTATGACCGCTAGGCAAATCGTATGTTTAGAGATGGCCTTTACCACTGGACGTCCTATACAAGAATACAATATCTTCCTTTGCTCGAGATACGCAATGTCCACATATGACCAAGCAAATCATCGCCGTACTTGGCCAGTATTGCCTGCAATTGCTCTGACGCCTCGTTATATACCAGACACGCCCATGCTGTATATCTGAGAACTCATAAAATCCGAGGCCACGGGACACCAAGTTGAAGCAGGACAAGTCGGCTACCACCGAAGTAATGGCCGGAAGAAGAAAGTCCCCAATGTCCAACGGAAGGGTTTCTCATGACAGGGCGGAGAAAACATTTTGATCGACCGATCTCCGAAATGGTGATCACTCCGTAATGCAGGACGTGCATCATGCAAGAGAGAGACCCAGTTCCACCGCAGCGGAGATCGTAGGGAACGCTAATGCGAGACCTTTTGGCGAAGTCGTGATCAAACGTTGCAGAAGTGGAGATGGTGCCAGGCCGAAGGACAACACCAAAAAGTGATTGACCATGTCAACATCGAAACCACATCTCAATGTCCCGGCACAAAAGCGATCCACCGGTTGGGTACTCCGCCGTCGTGCATAGTACGCTTCTGGCATGGTTGTCGCGGTGGCAGCCACAGCCGCGCCTTGCCCTTGGCGTCCTCAGCCAACTTCCCTTCTCTTCGCATGTTCATCTCCATCACGATTATCCGGAGAAAGTCACTGTTCGCTCGGGGTTCGCGTTGGCGTGCGGCGGCGCAAGCGGTTTCCGTGACGAAAGCACCCGCCTTCCGGCCGTCAACGGAGCGCGAAACGAACACTGGAGGAGAGGTTGCCTTTTTCGAGGGTTTAGTCGACCGACGATAGATTTGTAGCTGTATTGAGAGCGTACATCGAGTTTCACTGCTGCTGTCCACAGGATAGTAAGGGTGAATATGTAGCTCTGCTGGTGATGCTGTGATTGGATTGAGGTACCGTCGAAGAACCGGATCAGGCGGTTCTCCGGATGGGAGTGGTCGTCTATCATCGGTAAAGTGAGGTTGGATCGACAGGATCGATCGAGTCAGGTATTCATCGCGTTGGACTACTGGCACGGTAAAGTTCGGAAATGATCGCGCCGCAGATCTCAGAACGCGCAGTGACGCCGTAAGATTCGATTTGAAGGAGGATCTCGGGGGTGCAGGCGGCATTGCAATATTCGGTTTCAAGACGTCCGTATCACTCGGAATGCCTGCATACCCTAGTACATCTGGGGCGGAGATTCTGGGCAGCAAGGGATGGTCGAGAGCGCAGTCCTGAGCTTGCGGCGATGAGAGTGCCCTTTGTCTCCTATCAATGCTAATCCGCCTAGTACCTATTCCTGGAGTTGGCGGCGTGCTTAACGAAGCCGTTGATTCACTGTCGTTCTCTAACGAAGGTAGGGACTCGCTCGATAGTGATCGCACTGGGAATACTGAGCCTGTTGTGCTATCGCAGCCGATGCTCACAATGTCTTCATCAGGGTCTTCAGGTGGACTCAGGAGAATGTCCAACGACGATGGGGTAAAGCCCGCCCCGGACTCTAATTCCTCAGTACTGCTACCACCAGGTTGCAGTGCTCCAGCCTTACTCTGCTTGTCAGCACCTCTGGTATCTTTCCTGCGCCGTTCAGAGCTGTGTCGTTCCGGGTACGGTGGTATTGACGTGATGGCAAGAAGTGCCGCGACCGCAGGAGGTAAGGAATCTGGGTCATGCTTATGATCGATAGATTTGTTTGGCTTGCTGCCGCTTTGCGTGCAGGTAGTATACCTCTGACGACGCCGCGACGCTTCCTGGTGAGTTCGAGAGGGAATGAGCACCGGCCTCGAAGGTACGGTAGACGACACCGTAGCGACCCTTGTCGGTTTGCTCGTTCTACACTCCAACTCCTTCTTTGATTTTTCCTTCGACTGCAGCGCCGAGTCTGTTATAGCAGAGATATCCTTCTCATTCCGTCGAGCCGGTTGAGACGGTAAAGGCGAGGAGTACAAGAAGGCTCTCGGTACCATCATTGTCGATCAAGCAAGGAAAGTATCCGTAGTGTTTAGGTGAGGGATGTTTTGAGCCTAAGGTTTGCTAACGACTGTTGTTGGCCGATATCAGGCCGCGATGGAGGTTGAAGCTGATCTGGCGGCAGCCCGGTAGGTCTCTACAGTCCAGACAATGATACTGTAGTAGTGATGTCGAAGAGCATGGGTTATCCAACATACTCGCTACTGAATCGACTCCATGATGACAAAAGCAAACGGTTGGTACAGGGCAGGGGTTGTGTTTGCGCCGTGCTCGTGCTTGCGGCGGTCTCTTTACTCGTACAATGAGTTACTACGTGTTAGCACACGTCCGGCCCTCTGACATCACATTGTTACATTAACGAACGACCATTAACTTACATACCTTACATGTGTTAATCCGGCCTAGCCGATAAGGTAACTTGAAGCTGCAATCTTGAGTCCTGGAGGGTACTGCACGCACCCGTACTGTGAGGCCGAACAGTGTGTTCTGCTGCGAGCGCAACTGAATGAAGCAAGTTGTACACTCCCAGAAGTAAGTGATTACTGTGTCACACCAGCGTCCCCGGGATTTCGAAGCCGAGTTGTTGGGAGTTGTTGGGTGCATGACATGCAAGGCTGACCTGTGGGAAGAAGGTACCTGATACATGTATTAAATAGAGTACATCATCCAAGTCTTGGTAACAAAAAGACCATCCATTCCATCTTGACACATGGAATTGCAATGCAATTGATATCGTTCACCGGTGGACACAAACAAAAGCTCAAGGCGTCAATAAGGTACATACATGTATTAACGGTTTGCTTCGCGCCAACTGCGCATACAAGCCATCGCTACATACTCCTTATCTTCTGCCAACCAGCTTCAGTATCACAACACCATCTTAGCTGAAGCATTCAACACTAGCTCTGACTAAGCTACGATGAGTTGCAGGACACGGTGAATGGAATTGTCAACAAGGGTCACAGATAAGCACTTCAACCACATGCACCAAGCTCAAGGAATCTCATTCGTGATGAGCGTGCTTTAATCTTGAATTCGTCGATTTTGGTCATGGTACATGTACATGTATCGGCTCCATCCACCGGACGCCAAGCTAGAAGGTTCAATGATCGGGAAAGCCAAACATGTCCATGATTCTGGGTACCAGCTTACTCCGGTATGGCACACAAGGCCAGCAGACTCAAGCTCAGATCCTGCTATCGTCTCCAGACCTATCATCCAGAGGAGAACCAAGAGCGCAAAGAAAGGGCAGATCAGATACATGTACTGAATAGAAAGTCGTGAAATATGGGGATCCTGTACTCCGGCACCCAATTGAGACAACTTGCAAGCCAGCATCGCTTGGCGCAGCCAGCGGCACGCCGTCGATGTGCAGCCACCGTTGTTTGTGGAAATCCGCATTCCCAGATAACCAACAAGATCCTCGGAGTATCTGTTTGACAGGGAGTTCAGGAATCGTCAGATTACAAAGTCCCGCTTCAAGCAGATTCAACACTAAAGTAGAAACGCGTTGCCGCCATCAAAAGGCATCTTCGTCCGTCCAACCGGCGTCGCTGCCTGCTGGCACAAGACGCCCGTTTTCCTCCTCTACAAGTGTCTCCTTTGTTACACCAACTCCGCGAATACCTTTCAGCTTTTTGGTTTGACCAGCCTGTGGAGATGCATAGCCGCCTTCGGGCGTAAAGCGCTTTCCGCGCGCAGCTCTGAGTTTTGCATAATATGCTTCGCTCGCGTCGGGTTCGGGCTCGGAGGCGTCATCATAGGTCTCCCAGTTCTCTGACCCAGAGACAGTGTTGGTCGCCGTCGACGTCGTTGATATTTGCCTACTGCTGGCGACGGAATCGAAGTGCGCTTGCTGACGAGAGCGATTGTCGTAAAGCGCCGATGGTTCCAGGTCACGGTAGGTCTGCGGTGTATTGCGTTCAGAATGAAGCACCGAGGATTGCATGTAAGACATTTGCTCGCGATCATCATACACATCCTCTGGAGTTATCTGTCTGACGCTGCCGCTGGAGGAGGCTACACTGGTAGAACGTTGACCATCGTAGCTGTGATCGTGAACAGGTGTAGGAGCAGGAAGAGGAACAAACAGATCTCTCAATTTTGGTGGCGGTGCTCTTATGGGTGGTCCCATCTTTCGTATCGTGTTTGCGTTGTATACAGGCTCTGGTGGTCCACGACGTTCTGGAGAGTTGTTCCCATGGGGCATGTTACCCAAAGGCACACGGGCTGGAATCCTTGAAGGAGTTCTTCCGCCTGCTGTAGACATAGAACTGGCAAGAGGATTACGTGTCACTGTCCCAGTAGGAGTCTTTGCACCAGAACGAGGCGGCGGCTGTCCCCTCATAGTACTTCCACCATGCTGGCTTGGTGGTGCAGGCTTGATGACTTTGGCGGCGGGAGGCGGGCATGAAGGTGTCTTCGATCTAGGAGGCGCAGATTTTGCGCTTGATGCGGCAAGTTCATCCAGATACGGCTCTCCGTGTACCAGGAACGGCCGACCATACTCGTCCTCCCAACTCTCCAAGGTTTTCTTCAGATCAGCTTCAATCTTGGGCAGATCCTTGGCGATCCTTTTTCTCATTTTTTCTTCCCGCAGCAGACGCGTTGGATCACGCTTTTCTCCTTTGGTTCCTCGACCCATCAGTCGAGAAGCGTCTTGACTGGACGCAGCAAGATCATGGCGATCCTTGATGAGCGAACGGTGCTTGTCGATGAGCTGCAGCGTTGGCGCTCGCTGCTCCTTGAGAGCTTCCAAACGCGATATCTCAGCTTCGTGCGCCGAGAGCAACGCATCGCTGTAAACATCCGAGAAGGCAGGGGTAAACTCTAGCATCTCCTCCTCCGAGAAATACAGTTCATCCCAAAGCTCCTGGAGCTTGTACCTTGAGTCTTCCACAAACAAGTGGAGGTTCTGTCTCTTCAGCTCGTTTAGCCTTGCCAGCTCATCCTCAAATTCATTGATAGCCCTCATTCCACATCCACGGTTTCCGGCTAGGAATCTCCTACGCTCCTGTTCGTCAATACCAAGACGGTTCCACAGGCCCTCGACTGTCGCCTTAAGCTCCTTCAATCGACGTTCCCGGCCACGCTTCTCCTCTATTAACTTCTCCCTCCTATTTCTGAGTCTCCCAAGATCATCCTCGTGCAAGCCCAGTTGTTCTGGCGAATCACGGTAGTATTTGACGATTGCACTATCGGTTTGGGCTTGTGGAGTACCGAGCTCCGCCCAGAGCTTGATAATCTCTTCGGAGGTGGCTTTCACTGCACCGACGCGACGGGTATATTCTTCATAGACGCGGGTAAATTCATTGTCGAGAGCTGTGACATAGGAAGGAGAAAGATCGAAGGTTGCCGGGACAGAGGAGTTTGACGAGGTTGGGGGTAGATTGATTTGGATGAACGAGGGTTCGAGGTGGGACGAGTATGATTCCAAAGCCTGGACAAGTTCTGCATGGTGTCAGTAGTGTTGTCGTGCATGGCGAAGATGTATACCCACTCTTCACTTGCTCAAACCTCTCCCGATGTAGTTTGGCAATGGTGTTGTGCTTCTCTTTCAAGATTTGCAAGCAACGTATGAGCGGGTAGGTGACCTTCAGTTCCTCATCCTCTAATTCGAACTCGTCCTTGGCCTTGGTATCATCTAACGAAGCTTCCATCTGCTTGATGTTTTTGATAATTCGATGTGCTTCTTCTGTCATCTCATTCTTCTCACTGTGTTTTGAAACGTTAGGTGGGGTGTAATCGTTATAAAGCGCGTTCAGAGCAACACTTACGTGGCAACCAAACGCAAGTGATTGTGGAGAGTTTCGGACAACGCAGTGAACAGCTGGCAAGGAGTCAGCTTCTCGTACAAGAGAAGAAAGCCAAGCACCTGCCTCAGACTCTCTAGAATCCCTCTCATGGCTGGGTACGCCTATCTCGTCGAAAAGACCTTGCAATTGACCAACGATGGTCGAGACCTGTGTGGTCAGGTAGCCCGTGTCCATTGTCGCCATGACGCCAGTGATAAGCGGCGATAGCTATGCTTGTCGTCGCAGTTTCGTTGCGCGAAGTGTTGAAGCGAGGAATGTCAGGTAGCGCGTCGTGAGCTGCGTCACACGTCAAACAATCGACAAGAGATGAGGCCCTCCAAGTGCGAACGCGCTTTCAATACATCGTATCATGAACCGTGGTGGTCCTCAATCATGATTTGCAGCAATATGGGTTGCATAAAGGTGAGAACAGCGCCGTAATTCAGAGCTAAAAAAGCAACACGGGAGTGAGATATCGACATGGCAACGCTAGCTTGGAGGATCGTCAGTCTCACCGCCTTCATTCTGCCAATATAAGCCTTCTTTTGCTGGTTCCATTAATTCATGCGGTACTTGCGTAAAGAGAGCTTTGATCCTCAATCGTCGACACTGCTCACGCGTTCAGTGTGAGGACGTTCCTGAATCGCATACCTCTTCAAGACACATGCAACAGTATGGAGACTGCGCATCGTAGCTGGGGTCAGTCAACAGTCTTCTCCGCTCTTCGAGCCTTACAACCTGTGCTGACCTACGTGTGCTTCCAGAATTAGAGAACTCTGTGAAGCTTGTAGACCCTCATCGCGACGCACTTTATGCCTATGACGAGGACGAGCAGGAAGCAATTCAAAATGCCAAACCATGGAAGAACGACCCACACCATTTCAAGAACGTCCGGATCTCGGCGGTCGCCCTCCTCAAAATGGTCATGCACGCTCGCTCTGGCGGTTCCATTGAAGTCATGGGCTTGATGCAGGGAAAGATTGCGGGGGACACCTTCATCGTTACCGACGCGTTTCGACTACCTGTAGAAGGCACAGAGACAAGAGTGAACGCTCAGGACGACGCGAACGAGTACATGGTGGGGTACTTGCAAGCTTGCCGGGATGCGGGCCGGTTGGAGAATGCGGTGGGGTGGTATCACAGCCATCCGGGGTATGGATGTTGGCTGAGTGGGATCGACGTCAATACGCAGATGACGCAGCAGACATTTCAAGACCCATTTCTGGCAGTGGTTATTGATCCAGATCGCACAATATCGGCGGGCAAGGTGGAGATTGGCGCTTTCCGAACGTTTCCCAAGGACTACAAGTCAGCAGGAGCGCGGGGAGAGGACGACTACCAAACGATACCACTTGCAAAAATTGAGGATTTCGGTGCCCATGCAAGTCAGTACTACTCGCTTGAAATCTCTCACTTCAAAAGCTCGCTCGACACGCATCTACTAGAGCTATTATGGAACAAGTACTGGGTATCGACGCTTAGCCAGAGCCCGTTATTTACAAACAGAGATTACAGCAGCAAGCAGATGCTTGATCTAAGCCAGAAGATTCGACATGCGGAGAAGAGCGTGCAGAATAGCTCAAGAGGCGGACCGCGTTTGGGTTCGATAGCGCGTAGTGGGAAGGACGCACAGCTGGAGAAAGTCGTGAGAGATAGCAATAAGATTGCCGGAGAAGAAATCACTGGTCTGTTGGCGGGCGAAGTCAAGGCGAAACTTTTTAGTGGTGTGAGTACCGCTGCGACAGGAGACGCCCTGGGCTGAAAGCATACACCCACGAGGCCGAATATTTCCATGGTAGGAGCTGCGATGGAACGGCGTTCGCGGTACATCACGTCGATTCGAGAGCACGAAGCATAAGCCAGTGGAAGATAGGTTCAAATGAACATTAGTTCGAAGCTATAGCTTCGCTCTGAGGGACTTCTGCTTCTAGGCTACCTACACCATGTTCTCTGAATGACTCAGCCGCGTCGTTGAGCCTGTCTAAAGTGGTACTCCGACCCAATACAGCCATGATATCTGCAATACTCGGCCCTGGCATTCCTCCAGCAAGCGCCCATCGTAGGTACGAATGAAGAGCTTTACTGAATACCCTCTGAGCTACATCTGACGGTCTCTCTTCCGCTCCACTAGAATCATCGTTTAAAAGACCACCTGCTTTGGTGAACGAGGTAACATTTTCGGAGATCTTGTTGTGGAGAGAAGTCGTGTTCCATGACTCAGTGTGGACTTGGGATATCGTCTTGGCTGCTTTGATAAGATCAAGAATCGGCACTCCGTAAATAAAGCTCTGATTGTGATAACCAGGTTCAAGATCACTGTGAACTATCGGTTTGAAGAAGTAGGCGTTGCGCTGGTAGAAATCTTCCACTGTGGTATAGTTCTTGGCATCCACCCGCACTATCAGGGCTAAGTAGCTTTTGAGATCACGCTCTCGCAGGATAAGGTTTCTTGAAGTGGGCGTTAGCACAATGATAAGCTTAGAAAGTGAAGAAAGACCTACAATTCTTCAGTTACGCCATACCGTGCCACAAGACTGTGGAGTCGGTCGACAATGGAGTCAAGTTCCGCTCCTCCTTGCTCGGCGTACCGCTGGGCAAAATTCTTCTGCAAGTGCCACAGTTTGCCAAAAGTGACGATGGTATTACCCTTGGTAAATCTCATATCGAACTTCTCATGCATCAGTTGGACGCTCCGAAGCCTATGACGGACGACTCACATTATCTATGAGTTGCTGTAATGAGAAAAAGTCGCTTCTTTGGGAATGTGACCATCCTAGCAAGGCGACGTAATTGATCAATGCTTCGGGGAAGATGCCTAACTCCTGTTCGAATGTCCTTATGCTGAGGTCAAACTTTCGTTTGCTAAGTTTCTGTCGGTCCTGATCTTGAAGCAAGCCCACATGTACGAAAGCTGGGGGCTGCCAGCCGAATGCGTCATACATGACAAGATGCTTTGGCGTTGATGAGATCCATTCCTGCGAAATCAAGTCAGCAGTTACCACAAAGGTCCAGAAGATTGACATACTGCTGCTCGAATGACGTGCGTGATCTTCATGAAGTGATCATCAACGACGTTCGCAAGATGGTATGTGGGCAAGCCATCTGATTTAAGGAGCACCAGATCTTCAAAGGCTGGCTCACCATGCTTGAAGACCATGCCGTTACTCTTCTGCTTACCCACATGGCCATACACAAGGTCTGTGAATTCTGGGTACTGGTCAGGGACTTTCAATCTCACGACATGCGCTTCGGCTTTAGCTGCTCGTTCTCCTGACTCCTCAGCTGGTATAGCTACGCACGTTCGGTCATAGTCTGTAGGGAGCCCAAGCTGGTTTCGTTGCTTTGCGAGGGCATTCAGCCTCTCAGAGGAGCAGAAGCAACGATATGCATGTCCGGAATGCAACAGGTTATCGGCATGTTCACGGTAGAGCGCTGTTCTTTCAGACTACCACCAAAATTAGCGTAGCTTTTCCCATCATGCAAACTTATCGTACCTGTCGATAGGGACCATATTGACCTCCAACCTCGGGACCTGAATAGCCTCAGTATTCGTCACGTTGAAGCATGCATCCCCTCCTACCCTCGTCCCAATGCAAGCCAGCCCATCTCAAGTCACGGCACAATCGCTCTTCTGCATCTGGTATCGTCCTTTTCTTCTATCATCAGCCAGCTGTACAAGCTCAAGAGGAAGCGGCGTGACCCACTCTGTCCGTGTCTTCTATCCGCAACAGAAACTGACCTCCGGTAGCTCTAGCAAGAAGAAAATTGAACAGCGCTGTCCTGAGCGAGCCCAAGTGAAGATAGCCGGTGGGTGAAGGTGCGAATCTGGTCCGCGCTGGCGTGTTGGGTAGCTTGCGAGAAGTAGTGCGGTGGTGTCTCGACAGATTCCGCTGGAATGACCGTGACCATGTAGACAAACGAGCTGTGCATAAGTTGCAGATCCATTGTCGACCCGGGTGTGCGGACCTGAGGGGCGAATGCATCGCCACAGCAGTCAATACCTGCAACAGAGTGACAGGTTCAACCTCACCAAATACCCATCTGTGAAGGAGCAGAAAGCATTCGTGTTTGTGTTTAGACCATTGTGCTTACTATGTGAATAAACATGTTGCTTGCAATTCACATGCTGCGGCTCGCCAAACTTCCCATACATAAATCGGGAGTACGAGGCACTGTAATCTACTCTAGATGAAGTTAAACAAACACTGATTCTTGCCAGCTTGACCTAGTGACAACTAATCTGATTACAACAGCATCGTAACATGCTGTCTTAAGTCTTGTTATCGCCAAGAAACCCACTCAAGAACTTCAATATTTAGTACAGCGGTCTTACAAGTCAGTGAGTGCCAGGCTAGTCCACAGTTCATGCTGTTCGCTGACATTGACATCATTATAGTGAACGGCTCCGCTGAAGAGATAGATCTGTACGGTTGGTGGTATAGCTTACGCAAGAGACGTGTTAATGCTCATAGAACGTAGAGATCTTGGAGATCGACAGAGGTGCCGGCAAAGCGGAGATCAAGAAAGCATACCACAAGGTCCGCCGAATGACCATTGGGAACCGTCCGTTGATGTTCCTGAGCTAAACTAGCTTACAGGCTGCGCTTGCGAGTCATCCTGACAAGGTTGCCGAAAGTGATAGGGAAACAGCGGAGATCAAGTTCAAGTCAGTCAGCCAAGCCTACGACATCCTATACGATGACGATAAGAGACACCTCTATGATACGCACGGCATGTCCGCATTCGATTCCAGCCGGGGAAACGGCATGGGTGGTGGGGTTGACCTTGATGACATACTGCAGCAGATGTTTGGCATGGGCGGCGGTATGCCGCCTCCGGGCTTTGGAGGAGGAGCTGGCGGGCCTAGAAGACCTAGGAAGGGAAGAGACGAAGAGCAAAAGTATGAGGTCACGCTAGAAGAGCTTTACAAAGGCAAGACGGCGAAATTTGCAAGCACAAAGAATGTTATCTGCAGCCACTGCAAGGGTAGTGGTGGGAAGGACAAGGCGAAGCCGAAGCAGTGTGCTGCATGTCAGGGCAAAGGTACGCTAAATCATAATGTTGCTGACCTACTTATGATACTAACGAAGCATACTCGGGGAAGGCTCCAAAATAGGACTCCGATCAGTCGGTCCGGGACTTGTTACGCAGGAGACGGTCATATGTAACTCTTGTAAAGGTACAGGTAGCGTCTTCAAAGAGAAAGACAGGTGTAAAAAATGTAAGGGCAATCGCGTCACGGAAGAACGAAAAGTGCTCGAAATCTACATTCCCAGAGGCTCAAAGTACGTCTCGACCATTCCAATACCCCTTGTGTCTATACTGATATTTAGTAGAGAAGGAGATCGAATAGTACTGGAAGGTGAAGCCGATCAAGTACCCGATCAGCAGCCGGGCGACATTGTCTTCATTCTGGAAGAAGTTGAGCACCCAACATTCCGCCGAGCAGGCGCTGATCTCACAGCACTTATGGAGATTACCCTGGCAGAGTCATTGTGTGGTTTCTCACGGGTCGTCATCAAGCACCTCGATGGACGAGGAGTTCATATCAATCATCCGCAACCAAAGGGGCGGGTGCTGAAGCCATCTCAGGTTATCAAGGTGGCTGGCGAGGGTATGCCGTATAAGAAGAGCGACATGAAGGGAGATCTCTATCTGGTCGTCCGGATCCAGTTCCCAGAAGATGGCTGGCTCGATGACGACAGCCTCATACCCAAGCTGCAAGAACTGCTCCCGAAGCCGGGTAAGCCTATCTTGGCGGACACAGTGGATGAGGTTGAGTATGATGAAACTGCGAGCATGGATGGTTTTGGCGCCGGCTCCGATGATGCGCGCGGAGGCGCTGCATGGGTTGACGAAGATGACGACGAGGACGACGGTACACCGCAGTGTGCTCAGCAATAGGTGCTTAACTGCGTTATTCTGTGAGCGATGAGCATGATGTCGGCGTTGTTGGACGAGCATTTGGTTCCGATACCGCGACTCTCTCAACAACCATGTAGTATAGACTAGACCTGGACTTTGGAGGATCAATATCTCGGCGCTACTCGCTGAAGGCCTTTAGAAACAAAGAAGTCAGTCCGTCGAACTGCATTTCTGGTTATGCTTTTATTCAAGGTTTGATTGTCGCATTACCCTCACCATCCTGCCAGCAGATGCCAACATGCCAGCTGTAAGGGTGACACTTCGCGACTGCCTGATAGCGGAACCTCCAGAATCCCGATCAGTAGTGATGACATGTCCCGTCCCGAAGGCAACAAGGACGGCTAGGAGTAAGCCACTCTAGAAGAATGCTTATAAGCCACAGGTTGTCAAGCTAGTAGCGCCGTAGTGTATTCACTCATTGCTGACATATTTCACAAGCTCAAGGGTAAAGGGCTTGGAGTGGGGAAACCCTAGTGTGCTCGCTTATCTCTTAGCGCGCTTCCTCTTCACCAGTGTTTCCGAATCTCAAGATCAACCCATCAACGACATTTCAACAACCACACCGCAAAGGTACGCATATTTATCTACAACAAACTTCTGAATCAGAGTTGAAAGCCTTCCTACGCCGATCGCTGACTGTACAACTGCTTTAGATGGTTGCCGCGAAGAAGCATATCACGATCGTCAAGAAGCGTACGTCGAACCTCCTGCCGACCATGGGCGAGTGCAAGCTGGCAACCAATCCAACTTCGTTGCTAGCGCCAGCAGTTGAGGCAAAAACTGGAGCTGACGCGGCGGATATGTAGGCACCAAGCGCTTCCACCGCCACCAGAGCGATACCTACAAATGCGTTGATCCGAGTTGGAGGAAGCCTAAGGGTATCGACAATCGAGTGCGGAGACGGTTCAAGGGTCAGATTGCTATGCCATCGGTACGCCCTCTACAGTTCCTGCAAATCGGGTTGGAAGTGGTGGAGCTGGACGGGACGCAAGTAGTTGGGCAACGGAGAATGGAGCGCACCAATGCGGCTAATCTTGTGGAGGAGTGTGAAATATACGCCCAAGTCTATGCGCTGATGAGAGGTGGTTAATTCTCAGATCGGCTACGGTTCGAACAAGAAAACCCGTCACCTGATGCCTTCCGGCCACAAGGCTTTCCTCGTCCACAACACCAACGATGTCGACCTCCTCCTCATGCACAACAAGACTTTCGCCGCTGAGTAGGTTTTCCCCACGTCTGAGACGAGGATTGTGCTCACAGAATCGTTAGAATCGGGCATGCAGTGTCCTCGCGGAAACGGGTTGAGATTGTTGCAAAGGCCAAGCAGTTGGGCGTGAAGGTCACAAATCCGAAGGCGAAAGTGACGACGGAGGCGTAAGCGGACGGTTCTTGCATCAGGACTAGATTGGGATTTCAATTTGCATTCGCTACTGGCGAGGCTGGTGCATTATATGTATGATTGCGTCACAGTTTGAGCAACCATGGAATCCTAAGCACCTTCGGGGTCCTCTTCATATGTGACTTTTGCTCAACGAGCTTGTGTCATTATGGTAACAGACAATTTGAAAAGCTGATACTGCAGCACTGTCGGACAGCCTCTATTGTCAATATTGGCAGGGCACCAGCAAAAAGTAATTGAATGTGAGCTAGTAGCAGCACCATCGAGAATTAAGGATTCGTGGAAATCTCTTGGTGAACTTCCTAGCCGGGCATCACCCACAAAGACTTCAGAGCACTGTTTCCAACAGCACCACTACTGTCTGGAATAGATCCATTACACTTTCCAACACCCAAGTGCTCGAGGTCACTGGCCGGGCTCAAAGGACCAGTTTCCGGAGTCACCTCCATCGGACCCTCCATTCCTGGTGGTGGCAGTGCCCACTCTGGCAACGACGTCTCATACTCCCATCTCCCCTCCTCACAAGCGTACTTCTTTGCATGCAGATAGATTCCCAATTCATGTACACCGGGATCGCTGTACAGCGCTGTCTGACACACTTCGCATACCTCGCCAGTCATCTTCTCCGCTTTGCGCTTGTTGTATTCCTCCACCATCTCGTCGTGGTAGGCAACAGCTTCTGCGACTTCAGACTTGCCCATGCGAGAGAGCCGCGCGATAATGGTTTCATCGTTGTCGGACTCTGCGTCGCCTTGGGCGAGGGAAGGTCCGAAGACGCGCTGGTTGCAGTAGATCGGGTCGTTGGCTATAGGATGGCCAAGATATTGCAGATGCACGCGAAGTTGGTGGGTGCGGCCTGTTAGGGGAAAGCAGCGGACGATGGAGTAGCCCTCTCTTTGATTCCAGGACATCCTGACGTCTCTTCTCCTTTTTCTCTCAGTCTTCACGTCTTCTGATAAACTCTCATCGTCACTGGCTTCTACCCGCGTTGGAGGGTAATACGCCAGCCGTCGAAAGATCGTCCGTGCCTCTTTGCCGTTCGCCCTGACCCTGTTCAGTCCCAATTTTGGACTAATCTGCAGGATTGGCTGTTCACAGGTTACTTCTCCCTGGGGAAACTCCCCCTTGACCCTTGCAACGTATTCTTTCTTGACCGTCCTGTCCTTGATCTGTACGCTCAGTTCTTCCGCAGCCTTGTGATGCTTGCCTATGAACATGACTCCGCTGGTCAACCTGTCCAGCCTATTGCAAGGTAGAGGATTCCACCCATAGCCTCGTTCTGCTCGCATGATCTCAACGATGGAATTGTAATTATATCGACCGGCTGGGTGTACTGGTACTCCAGCAGGCTTGTTGATGACGATCATGTCGTCATCCTCATGAACTATGCCGATAGATTGAGCTGTAACAGGAGGCTCGTGGCGGTGGAGGGTATGTGAAATAACATCGCCATTCTTGATGATGGCATGGATCGAAGGGACGGGCTTGCCATTGACAACGACTTTGCCGCGCTCTATGGCGTCTTTCTACAATCTATCAGCAACAAGACGTGAAAGAAAGAGGATGACTCTCATCGTACGTAGTACTCCTTAGGCCGATCTCTGAATTCGCTAGCAAAAATGTCGAGCAACTCTCTGCCGCGCCATCGTTCTTTGCAATAGGTATTGTACGTGTAATGGTATGGCAAAACCTTTCTCAAGCCATCCTCTAGACAGTAGGGTCTTGGCCATGGATCACAAGGTGTTGTGATGACTTTTGGTGGAGCTTTGAGAACATCACGATCCTCCGCTCCTGCAGGTGCATGCTCGACAACGGTTAGGGCCATGCCAACCGGTGGCATACGGCCTCGCCGCACAAGATATGCGAGAATGCGCGGTGAGGGAGCCAGCGAATGATGCACATAGGAAGGAGTAAAACGGGTGACTTTACGAAGTCCTGCCCGAAATGACGGTCCCAAGAAAGATTTGCTCGGCAGATTTAAGGTTCGGCTCGTACTGACCGAGGGGCCTTCAGCCCTATGCAGTGGAAGATCATCCAAACATGGCATCACATCGAGCTCGATCCCACGTGGTTCCCATATTTCTTTGTGCGAACTCTGACAGTGTATGAGAGTGTAAAGTCGATCTAGACCTCTCCACATGGCTTACGCAGATCTGAAGACCCGCCGTAGGACTGACTATCGCTTTCATCTCGAGTACCGGACAAGATGGTACGACTGATCCTTTCTCTCGTACTTACGTCCATCACTAAACATTTCCAAATTACAGGTCCGACAATGACATGTACGACCACATGAACAACAGCGTATATTCTTTCCTGTATGATCTCTCAACGATCCAAACAGTCCACATGCTGACGAGTACGCAACAGCTTCGATTCCATCATCAATGCCTACCTGATCCAACACTGCGGACTACATCCGCCAACGTCCAAACAAGTCGGACTTGTAGTCCATTCGCGTTGTGATTTCTTTGGCTCAGTCGCGTTCCCGGCTGTCGTGGACCTCAGCTTGCGCGTTAACAAGCTGGGAAAGTCTAGCGTAACATACGAGATCGCAGTCTTCGAGCGTGGAGCTGAAGACGTCAGGGCTGTTGGGGGGTTTATCCATGTCTTTGTGGACAAGGACAAGAATAGACCGGCTGCAGAAGGCATGAGCGGTGAGGTAAGGAAAGGATTGGAAAAACTCCTAGTAAACGAGTCGTCAAGATTATGATGGCAAATCCTAGTACTGTAACACGCAGGCACAAGAAGCATTCGAACGTTTTATCTCTGGGCTGCGATTGTTGGTTCTTGACGTAAAGTCGTGTATGTGCTAGTTACTCCATATTGAGATGACATGTACGTTTATAAGGTACCGAGCAGTCTGGATCGTATACATGCGACCGTATAGACCCTATCCTTGATCAACATGTGCAGCACGTGCAGGTCTGGTGGGTAGAGTACATAAAGCAGCCAATCAAGTCGCCCGCAACAGATCACAGGTGAGGACTTCCGAGAACTTTCCTATTGTTTGTAGCTTTCAACAATAATGTGCCCCCCCCGCTGCAGCATTCCTAGTCCGTGCCAGTGGAGATACGTACAAATCATCAACAAGTCATTACTCAAGCTGAGGCAATCCAAACGTCATAGACTTGGTGGAATAAGACTCAGGCATGATCACTCTAGATTTGCCATGTAAGGTCTTGCGGCTCGCCATTACTGTTCCCACTTCTCAACATGCTCTCCAGCTGCAACGAAGTCAGCCTAACAGTCCAATCCTCACTATACTTGGAACACTGACCAGTTCCAAATCTGCTAGAGCCTCCTCCGGCTTCTGTCTCTCGTTCTGCTCCCCTGACGCTATCGCTTCTCCCCAGTGCCTCACTTCTGGAGGCACACCTGTTCTCTCGTCCTTGATATCCTTCTTCTCCTCACTACCGTTGATGTTTGTTGTTACGGCCGATCTTGAAACGCTGACACTTCCTCCTTCACAAGCAATAGTCCACTCGCTCCCCGTCATGGTTGTTCCGAAAGATACAGAGAAGGTACCTGTGATACCTGTCTTGGTCATGAGGGTAGCATCCACCGTATCCACGGGCGGCAGATGCTTCTGCAACTGTGCAGTGAATGATGAGAGATGAGTAATGGCATTTGCCGAGCCAAGAAGAAACCGGAGACCAGCAGTAAAATGAACACCCCCGTCGAGAAGGAAACCCCCTTGGTGAGTAGGACTTTTACGCCATTCGGTCTCTATATAACCAATTAGTGTCATTGAAAGAAGTTGTGTTCCGATGTCCTACCATAGTATTTAGAGCCTTGCTGAACATTAGCATAAAATCTTACTCTAAAACCTAGTACTCGACCGAGTTTCTGGATCTGTCCCCGTGCATGGTCGAAAGAGTTTAGGTATCGGAAGTTTTCTGCAACACTCCACGTGATCTTCTTAGTATCGATATCGGAACGATACCACTTGATGAGGTCCACTGCATCGGACACGTTCTCTGCCACGGGTTTCTCAGAGAGAACATGCTTGCCGGCCGAAAGCGCGGACCGGACATACTCCGGTTGGCTCTTGATTGGCAGACTGTCATCAACCACGTCAGGAACAACCTTGAAACGGTCGGAGCTGTTTACGCTATAATCACAGCGTCAATATCCGATCGCTTGAGGAGATCTTGGTAACCATGTTCTGGGCCCGAATCTTCGGAGTAAATAGTGACCTTTGAGGTGTCGGCAACGAGGCTTTTAGCGGACTTGGACGAGCGAGAATAGATGGCTTTGAGAACCAGATCCTTCGAAGCTTCGACGGCGGGCTGTTGTTGTGAGGATTTGCTTTGGCGGGAAGGTCTTCTGTGGGAAGGTACTGACGATATGCTCCTCCCTGGCAAAAATGCCTACCAGCAGCGACATCAGCTTATGATCAGTGTGATAGCTCCCATAGAATTTATAGCAATCACCTGCTCCGATGATTGCAACGCCAATTGACATCGTATTTTTTCCCTAGAAGAACGGGAAGAGCTACCTCGATGATATAGACTGAGTCTTGAGATACTGTACTGTAGAGTACCTATGTAACCGAGTAGATTGAACGTGGGGCAGGGACCTCATGCATGCTGCCGAAGCCAAGGCACAACATGCAAGGCACGTCTAGTTCCACACGGTATTCCCTGTTACGTCTGTTCCATTGTTTATACAAGTAAGCCTCCAGGACCGTGGCGGCATCCATTCCAGTCCTTTCTTTCTACTCATGTCCAAGACTAAAACTTTCAATGGGTTTACATACCGTTCCTTGATACGAACCTAATGTCGCCAATGTCTTCCCTCCCGGTTGATGATATATGTTGGAGCCATGCCCCAATATCATGCATCGCTCCCAGAGGAGATCCATACAGCCACAAGGTATGTGATTAGCTTCAAAGCTTGATGAATCGTCCTTCTGTTTGATGCACTGACAAATTCAGACACGTTCATGCGCACCTAAACCGCCTTATCATTGCCCGTCTCCCATTTGCTTTACCACCACACTCACATACCCCACAAGTCTATTACTCCGGTCTACTTCACTTCGCTCATGTTTATATTACATTCGAGTCTTTATGGCGCTCCTCAACAGGCGGCGCCTTGTCCGGGACCGTGGAGGATCGGACGTGCAATCGCGCGTCAGTATTAAAACCCGGGAGGCTTCAGTCAATACTGGCGCGGCTGTATATGCCAGAATTACAGAGGTCGACACGACTGACAGATGGTCTAGCAATGTTCTCAGGCTCCGAGGAGCTCGAAGCTCGTCTTCAGAAGCCAGGTGGACAACGAACACGAACCTTCATCAATCACATCGAGCAAGCAGTGGCCAGGAAACCGCATACCATTCTCGCCTATGCTTGGGTTATGTACATGGCTCTTTTCAACGGGGGTCGATGGATGCGCACGCAGCTTTTGACGGCTGGAGAGAACTTCTGGGCTCAATGTGACATTGATGACGAGAAGAAAGATCCTATAGAGCAGGTCGGGCTTGGCTTCTTCCATTTCGACGGCAATATGGACGGAGAAGATATCAAGGAAGACTTCAAGAGCCGTCTTGCGGACGTCGAAAGGCTCTTGTCCGTTGACGAAAGAGAAGACATTGTTGCCGAGGCATCAGAGATCTTCTACCATTGCCGGATGCTCACCGAGGAGCTTGATGACATGATGGATTTATCAGTGACGAAAGGGTCCGCCAACATATCTCTAACTTCACCAGCCTTGCCCACTCCGCAACTACTGCTGAAGCATGTACTGCCACTGGGCTTGGTAGATGTCGCAGCGGACTTACTGACGCTGCTGAGTCGGACATGATATGCCCGTTCATCCGTGGGTCAGGAAAAGCAGGTGACGGAAAATCTGAAGATCAGTGTTAGACGACGGTACTGAAACCCGTTTTGCCGAAACGATGTTCTAGGAGTCTGCGAAGCACAGCATATCCTGGCACAGCAAATTTTGGCACAGCGCGGTAGCTTTCAACCACTTTCAAGGCCCAAGATCTGTGCGGCTACTCACCAGTCCAGAAGTGGAAGATCAACGCATTTTTCATTATGAGAGACACTTTCAGAGAACTGTCGAAGTAGCGGATCGCCTGCACATTACTCACCACTGTTTTGAGCTGTCTATCAGTCGCATGGGCGCTGAAAGGCTTGGTGAGCAATATCACGGAAGAAATCCAGACCAGTTTATACAGGCCACCTCGCCATCATCAATGGCTAATGCCTTCCATGAATTGCATGGCCCATCTTTTGGTGATGGTGCCAGTCAGACGTTTGACAAAGGATGCCCTGAGACTGTTTGGACTGATCGGAAGGAAGATTGGGATTCGTCGCTTGCTGAATACTGTCATGATAGCAAGATACCATTTGTGAGAATAAAGATGGTTAGACGTTCGATGTTGCTCGATTCTCGGCCTTGTTCTCATGCTTTCAGGGTGCGTCCCTTTTGCAGTATGTAGACAATTAACTTGACGGCCCCTCATCAGACCGCCGTGCCTGGAACGCGTTCGCAATATGAGACGTCTTATGGTATGGGTCAGAAACCTCAGAAACCTCTATGCTTGGGTCTGCCGACTGAAGGAGAGCTTTCCGATCATCCTAAAGTATTCCGCCTATTCCACCGCCCGGCATTATGCCTCGACAGCAACACCTTATCCCTGAACCACGTAACAAAACCGCTGTTAGTCTTGCTTCCGGATCTCGATGGACCGCACAGAGATTTCCATATGCTAAGCCGTCGAAGTTCATATCGTTAGCCCGCAGTCCACGCTTGACATAATAGTACACGTTCATGAAATCCCACCCAGTGTACCACTGAGAACTCCTGAAGAAAACCAAACAAACACCTGCCAGTCCCACCTCAGTGCAAGCCATTCTTGAACTCCATAAAGCACAGGCCCCAAACCATGTTCTCTCCCAAAACCTCATTTCTTAAGCACCCCCCGAACCCTTTCGACTCTCTGGATTGCCAAATCCAACCTCTCCAACCTCTCCCTCTTCTCAACATCTCTCCTCTCTAGCACCTCGACCCGTTCCTCCAATTTCGCCCTTGCTTTCTTCTCCTTCGCGACCATCTCGTTCGCTTGCTGGAATAATACCACGCTCAACTCCTCCAGCTCTCCCGTGACTTGCGCTAGCTCACCCTCAGTCTGTTCGCGCAATGTTTGCTCACGGGTGAGCGCGGCTTGGAGGTCTGACGTCGTTGGCGCCGACGGGGTGTTGGGCAGTTGTGGCGACGGCGACGACCTTCGAGCGGTGGAGGATAGGAAGGAAGAGAGGCGGTTTTGGACGGGGAGGATGGACGTACGGTTGGCTGTGCCGGTGGACGGACGAGTGATATCCGCAGGGGAAGGATTCGGCGTGGCGGAGATTAAGGCGGTGTTGGACGCGGAGGTGAGGCCGGGATGGTTCGACGCAGTCCGGGTAGACTTGAGCTGGCGGAGCTCGTCCTCGTAGTCAGCGAGTCTGTCCACTGTTGTATTGATGCTTCGTCAGCTGTGAGCCCACCCGGGAATGATCGAAGAGTGTACTCTACATGCGGGTGTTGGGTGTGGGAGCGTGTGTACCGGCTGCTGTCGCCTTGCCTGTGAGTATCTTGACCTGCGACTCAAGCTCCGCTATCCGTCTTTGAGCGTCTTGGGCGATCTCTATGTCCGAGTGAGACAAGTCGGTTCCACATTTGGGGCATGGTTGTGGACACGAGGGGCGTAAGGCCGCCGTCGGCGCTTCTGCAAGTGTTGCAGTGATCGTCGTCGACATGTATCGTGAGGGACTAGGCAGACGAAGTGTTGGTTGTGCGCTGAGACTTCAGTTCATCTGGTGGACTTGCGAGTGACCGACGAGAGAGTTGGTGCGGTGGCGATTGATGTGGCACACAGCCGCGGCATCTTTACTTGTTTGTTATCATACATGTTGTCAATGTTTCGAGACGTAACTGTCGCCCTTGGCATGATCTTCTACAAGGATGAAACCTGGATCGATGAATTTCAGGGTCTAGATCATGATTTCGCGCCAACAGAGACTCTATTTGAATGATATTATGGTAGATTCATTGCAATCTAGTACAAGACTCGCTCTAAGCTTTTCTGTCACGGTTGAATTGCACATCTTTCGTTGATGCTTTGTTCTCCGTGATTGAAGGCCAAAGATCCACACAATGAAGAGTTCGCAGTTTCTGCGATGGACGTATAGCTAAAAAGCCGATACCCAGGAACCTAAGCAGTACAAAGCCATCGAGGAACGTGCAAGAGGCAGCCGGGTCCCGAAAGAAGCCTTGTGCTATCCAGAACTGTCCGCCTTTTGAAACAGAGCGACGATTATCTGAGACCGACCAAGTACAATGGTAACCCACATGTATATAGAACGCCGGTGGAGATTGGAGCCGAAGAGAACAGGCTAATCGGAGATGTGAGCGAGCATGAGCCAGCGGCAAGAGAGGATGTATGAAGAGTCATACGAGCGCAAGAGTCGGGCTCGGGTCCTAAGAGGCGATGGCCCGCGCAGCCTGATTACCTCCTCTCCTATTGTTCCGAGTCTTTGCTACAGTGCTCCAACCGTCTTGCTCCAGAGTATCGGCACTTAACTCAGTTGCGGGTTCAGTCGGCTTGTTGCTCGAAGTATTCTTCCACGCTCCTTCGGGTTCCTTCGTTGAAATGTCCTGGACAATCTCTTTTGGTTTGATGGCCTTGTCCTCCGTGATGATACCGTTCTCACCATTGACGTTCGCTTCTTCGTCAGCTACTGTACCCTCCTCGTGAGCCGCCTTTCGCAAGATTTCATAGTTCTTTCCTGCCGTAGGCGCATCTATTCCATTTCCCTTCTTCTCACTCTCCTGTTCTTTAGCCGACGCTTTCTCGGCTTTCTCGGCTTCCTTAGCAAGACGTCTCTCTTCCTTCAATCTCTCGTCGTGCTCTTTCTTCTGCCGAATGGCAAGCTGCCTTTTCTCTTCGATTTCCTTTTCTCGACTGAACGTATCGATGGGGCGGGCGGCGCCAAACGGACTCGCTTTTGCATCCGAAGCAGCCGAAGCAGGTGACACAGCAGGATCGGTGTCGGAGACTGTTCGCTTCTGAAGGTTAAGCTTCGGCCGAACAGCTGGAGCAGGCGGTGCAGCTGGGGATGGTGGACTGCTGATTTCATGGGACGACGGTGTCGGTGACTTCGCTGCCGGATGATCTGGTTTCATCTTTGCTCTCCACTGATTGTCCATTTCCGGCGCCGTCGGTGCTTTATCCACCTGCGGTCTCTCTTGGAATTCCCGTTTCGGAGGCCTTGAACCATCCTGTGACCGACCTTCGCCCCAAGCAGGAGAGTTCTTACGATCCCTAGGGCCATCGTTCGTCCTCGGTCTCTCCGTGTCTTTGGCAGGGCCACCGGTCACAGCAGGCGAGAGAGGACCTTTACGTTCCCAATTGCTAAAGTCTCGAATCCTGCCGTCGCCCTGCTCATACGCTGGTCGGCGTCTGTCTCCGCGATCACTGCCAGCTTCGGAAACGTTGTCGAAATTTCGAGAGCCAAAGCTCCCTCTGTCTCCGAAGCCGCCACGCTCCGAAGTTCGCCGCTGGCCTGAAAGTTCAGGCAGCGGGCCTTTTCGAGTCCAATCACCAAATTCGCGGGCATCAGGGCGGTCCTTTTCTGTAGCCAGGACTTTCCGTTAGCCGGCACTTTTGGCGTCGAGAAGCTATACCTGCGAGTTGACTTACGTGGTTCTGCAACGCTTACTCTGATGTTCCTTCCCTGAAACTGCGATCCATTGGAGTCTAGGGCTTTTTTGAGTCCATCCAGAGTGGCAAACTCTACATACCCAAAACCTTTAGGCTTTCGATCCATCTTGTCTTCAACAATACGAACATTGGTGACGGAACAGCCGGAGAAAAAGTCGGTAATGTCTCCTTCCGTAGCGTCGAAAGACATGTTCCCAAGATGAGCAGTATAGGGTGGCTTGCTTGGAAGTGGAAGCTGCTCCCGCACCGAGTAACCGCCACGGTCTTTTCGATAAGGTCAGCTGCCTGACCATTTGCTATCTTAACGGGTGGACCCCCAGCTCACCTGCAAAGCCACTCCCGAAGCCACCAGCAGAGCCGAACGGCCGATCTCCGCCATAACCAGTCCGACCACCTGGGACAGTTCAGCTTACACGTTGTCTAGACAAATCGAAGATGCCCGGAGCATAAAACAATGATTGCTGCAAGACTGAGGTCTCATACCAGCTGCACGTTAGACGTATTAGTATATGCGTCGGTTTCACAAGCCTGGAGAAGACGTACAAGGCATTGGCATATCCTCCATTTCATCCGCCCACGAGCCCAGTGCTATGCAGAGTCAGTAGTAGCACAGGTTTGTCAGCTAGCTCTTCAGGTTTTGCACATACTCTCATCCTGCAGGAAATCTCCTAAGGCCATCTTCTGGCCTTTTGCCTTCGCTGGAGCTATACATAGTGGCTTCAGCTTCCATCTTGAGTATACCGTCCAAAGTTGAAGATTTGTGCCGCAGGTATGTGACGTTCAACAGCGGTCTCAAGGTTCGGCCCTGCTTACCCATGATTGCGAATGATCAGTCAACGCGCTGGAGTGATTGCGCGTTGTCTGATGAAAGTCCTAAAACACACGATATCCCGCGATGTGTCTGTGATTCGTGGTCTCTAAGGTCAAGGTCGTTCGTGTCGGGGTGATGTCAGGCGGTGGAATCTATTAAACCTTCTAAGAAGAGAGGAAAAGAATTGTGGGCGAGTGATGGATTCCCAGCTAGGCCATTTCGGGATGAGATTCAAGCGCCGCAGATCCTGTCATCGCGCATCAAGTTAGTGCGAGTACATGTTCTCTAAGGTACAAATACTTCACACATGTACTCGTTCGAATTAGCTTAGGTGAAGGAGTCGTCTATAGCCGCTCCTTGCTACCTACTTTATTATATTATTTATGAACACATTCGAAAGGTAGCCAAAAAGATAGATCATGGTGCTTAGACCTCTAGCATAGGGATTTCGTGAACAAGATCATGACCCAAGATGACGGCTCAGCTCAGGTCGACGAACGGCACCGGTCCCTAAAACCTTGGAAGTCACTCCCTGGGTCAATATTATGGCCTGCGCTCCAGGTAGGCGTCTTCAGCGGTGAGTGGAAAGCTTTCCGGTGCCGTTCGAATCTAGCTCTCTTGCTTTGTCAGTCTCGCTTCTTGCATAGGGTTACTTTGATCTACGCCTTGCTCATGAAAGCAACCATGAATGCAGAAAAGCTCATGTAGTCTTTAGGAACATCTGGTCTTGTTGTAGGAGGCGTGTCTGGACTAGTCCGGTCAACTAATCCGGCGCTGTTCGCTGCAGCCTCTGGCATCCAATGGTTTGTTTTGGGAAGTACATTCTGGGGTCAGTAACGCAGAGGCCTGCTCGAATACACCATCCGCTGATGTACCACTTTAGCCACTAGAGGCATGATACTTCACACATGGGATGGCCAGAAGATCGGTACTCGTGATCGCGTCTATGCAAGTGGTATCGCTGGAGGGTTCGCAGGTGGTAGTACAGCTGCATTAACGAGTACGACTCTAAGATCAACGCTTGACATGCCAGGCTAACGATTGATGAAGGAGGACGAGCAAATGTGGTACCTGGGATTATCATGTTCTCGCTGTTTGGCCTCATTGGTCAGGTCGTCTTCAACCGCGTAGATGCAAAACACTCGGCATCCGAGAGCGTTGGTCTTGACAATGCTTCCCACGCGGAGTCTATCGGACGAAGACTGGCCAAATCAAGGTGGACCCCGGTTAAGGTGCTCTCCGACGAAGAATACGAAAGTATGCTTAGAGAGAGGTTGCTACGGGTCAATGCGGAGATTGCCATTATCGATGAAGACATCGAGAAGCTACGAAACATGCCAGACAGTGTGGAAGCAGCTGGCATTCATGGAACGAAGAGGCCATGAGTTCCCAAGCCTCTCTGTTAACTAGCTGAGGTGGCCCCTGAGCCTCTACGGACTATATGTGCGGGCAGAGATCGACTTGGCGAAGCGTTGACTGAGGCGACTTGATCTGCTACATCCGATACTAGAGCATCTCAATAGATCGCTCGTGGGTAGGCTTCTGGAGTGCTTTCATTCCCAGGCTTACCGCTGAGCGGCGTTGCTACGTTCTTAATTGGCTCTCGAATACCGCTGGGTTGCCCTGCACTACGGTTCTAGGCCATAAATGAATGCCGATCGTAAGTATCTGGCGCATTCCATAGGCAAAGGACATCAACATCAGGTGGAAGTAGACTCGTGATCAGACGTTCATAAGCATGTGATCTATTGGATTACAAAGTTATAGATTTTGATGACATGTTGTTGTGCAGTTCCCCATACATATTGGTGGTTGTGCTCATTTGCGCATTCATTTACGACCTGGAACCATAAGCTTGCAATTTGTTCCAGTTGACAGTCAAAAGACTTGATTCATCAGGGCACCACCGGCGCATGGAGCCGGACGGATCACGTGGCCTTCAGAGCACAGATTGGGAGAAACTCTGGATAGCCGTTGACTGTTCGATAAGGTAAGGATGTCATGGATCAAGTAGCGTTGTGGTAGCTTCTGTGACATGATCGTACTTTGAATGATTTCTACCCACAGAATAATATTTTCTCAAGTCAGGAAGAACATCGAAGCAACATGGACTCGTCAATACACTGAACAATTGATAGAAAGGCCCGGAGTTAACGGAGCGTACGAAGTACTACGTCATCCCTACAGTTTTCCTGCACTACCGCTATCGCCTTGGTGGGATGGAATTTTAGCTTGGTCTCGAACATCAATACTGTACTCATTTCGCTTCCGACCCTGACCGAGCGATCAATTTCAGGACTGAAGGATAGCGGACAATCGACGGCTTTCAGAGCTGATCAAGATGCTTGAGACTTCCTCCAAACAACAATATGCCAAGTCGATCAATGGCTGACCAGAACAGGACATCCGCTCTGAAGATGTTGCCTTCGCGAATGCCCACGACAAGTTCATTACCGCATGGCATCTGAATTGTCATGGCACTGCTCAATCCCGCCTTTCTCTTGGGAGTTCTACTTCTCCTGTACCTGGCGTCATTCGTAGTTCTCGCCATCCTACGAATAGTTACCGGTATCTCAATACAGCGGATCGGCTACTTCTCACTCCGCCATATCGCATACACTCCGAGAGATGGAATCAGGTTGGACTTACGGGGTTTGGGTCTTCACCTGCATCGTCCAACGTTTGCGCAGCCAACTTGGGTCAGCCTGCGATTAACAGAATTGAAAGTCACGGTGGATCTGAAGGCTCTAGGTGGAGGCCATGGTGGCGGAGGCTTCCGAAATGTAGAGAACTCTTTGGATGGTGTTGACGGTCCCAATTGCATGCTGCATCCGTCTGAAGTCACGGACAAGCCACTTCTTAAGCGCACCTACCCAGGACATGAGCGAAGTAGAACATGGAAGAGGATGAGCAATGTTAAAGAGAAGATCAAGCGGCTACAGCGGAAGATCCACTGGCTACGCATGGTGGATGTTGTTGCTGTCAATTCTATGTGTATCGTCACAGATATCGCTTGTCTACAAATTGGCACCTTCACAATGGCGGTGGACACAAGGCGTAAGACGGTGGACCGAAGCCGGCTGTTTCAACATAAGAAGACTCCTCTAGGCGAGCAACGTCCCGCGGAATGGAGGTTCGTTGTAAAAAGCGTACTCTTCACCCCTGAGGGCAAAGAAGCTCTAGAGATCCTGGATGCCTGTGGACTTAACATCCATGGTCTGCTGTACAAGGACCAAGACGGCCTCCGCGATGCGTCTATATCTCTCAAGCTCGGCCGCGTCCACATCCCTTACGATGATTTCATTACCTGCTTGAAGCGTAGCCAACACTGCCGAAGCGCATATGATAGTCGTGGGTGGAGATCGCAGGAAGCCGACATCTCTTTGACAGACGTCATAGAAGAACTGGACATGCCAGGTAGCAGAGAACAAAACATTGTCCAGGCTGTGTCGGACTCGAAAGAGTTTGTCAGCTCTATCTTGCGTGGAATACAGGAGGTCCAATTAGCTATGAGCTTCATTGGCATGTCAAAATTGGTGCGTTCAGTGCAACCGTTTGGGTCACCTCTATACCTCAATGTCGCTATGAACGAAGTCGGCATTGATCTACACCGCTTGGATCCGAAGAGTCCAGCGCATCGTATGTACTTCTCTTCGAAAGACATAGCTCATGAAGCATTGCTGGCTGCCATCTCAATAGCAATCAGCATTGACGATGGTCGTGGTAACCCTGACAGGCTGATCTACGTACCAATGGCTACCACAACCGTCAAGACGACCCTACCAGCTAAGACAGTCGCTTACTCTGAAGACCAAAACGCCGCCCAACGGAACGCAAATATCCTGTTCGCAAACCTTGTCGTTACTTCTCCATCAGTTGACCTGGACCCGAGGCACCTGCCTCTCGTGCTGGCACTTCTACAATTTCGATCAATATCATCTGGGGGATCAGTGCAAGAAAACCATCATCTGATATCACGACTCCTACCAAAAGCGAGTATTAAGCTTTCTGTGCATGAGCCAGTGATCAGGGTTGCACTTCCACCAACGGACCTGAAGTTGAAAGATACCGATGACTATGATTTGTTGATATCGTCAATTTCTTCCATCTCATTGGATGTAGAATCGTCGCATTCAGCAGCTGGTGAAGTCAGCTACTCGCTAGCATCGAGTTTCAGGATAGCCTCACATCAACTCTATTATCAGACTGCTTTGGGTGACCGGCATGATTTGCTTGTAACGGAGGCTCTTGAGCTCAAGATTCTAGTGAACGCATCTCCTGAAGTTCACGTGCTTGCATCTGGGAATTTGCAGACATTCTCGATACATATGGTGCGTCCTGAGATCAGTGCAGGGGTGCATCAGATAGTCAAGCAATTGAGGAACGACGTACAAGCAGAAAGAAAGACCCCGTCAGCGACGTCTCGCAATCCAAATTTCTTGCGGCGGCTACCACCTTGGTTGACCCATTTTAAACTGCAGGGTTCTGACTTTGGCGTTGAGGTTGCTGGGATTGACTCCGACATCTCAGAGAACACACGAGGTGTCGCGTTGCAGCTCGAGTCATGGACCGCGGAATATAAGGCTCAGAAGAACGAAACGTCGGAAACACGATCGTCCAAACGTAGAGCCACGAGTCGGTCGGTAGTAACGCCGACGGAGTCATTCTCAGAAGTTGCGCCTTCGTCGAACTCGGCCGAGAAACCTAACGGTTCTAAGGATGGTAGGCGCCTGGCTCTTCATGTACAAGACCTCGAGGGATTCGTCGTCGAGTCTCTCGACCGCTTAGAGTCCGGACCGTTTCTATCCCTTCCTCGCTTTGAAATTGCACTCACGACATCTAGTGACTCGCAAGGCCCAATCTTTCATGTCAACTCATATATCAGAACTCTACATCTAGACTATTCGCTCTATCGCCATTATGCGATTGGTGTGGCGGGTACAGTCCTTCGTAAGGCTTTCCGTGGTACGAAACGAGCACCAGAAGAAGCGCTGGCAAGCCAGGCTTTCACAGGGGTTCCAGTCTCATCCAAAGCCCTGAATGAGATGGAGTCGCGAAAGGAGTTGGTTACGGTTGATGTGAAAGCGTCGCTTCTACAAATCAAAGCTACGATGCCTGCAGATCCACCAATGATGCTTCAAATTTACGGTCTGGACGCTGGCCGCCACCGGTGGTCTGTTCCTTTCATGAAGGCGCGTCTTGTGCGTCTATATGCGGAAACTCCCAGGCTAAAGCGAGTCTGGGCACGGATTCTCAGCATCAAGAACTCCCGTGTTGATCTTCGCGAAAGCCGAAGAAAGCATGGGAAGGCGTTCATTAATGAAAAGTCCATTGACGTGTCGGCAGAGTTCATTAGATTTGCCGTTCCACATCAGCTTATCCTCCATAAGGTCTTTGATAACTTTGTCAATGTCATAAAGGCTACTGAACAGCTTCATCATCGCTTTAAGACCGAAACAAACGAATACGTTCTCGAGAAACGTCCGGAGGCACCTAAGCAAGTACCGCGAATCTCAGTGCGCAGCAAGGCTTTGCAATTCGAGCTTGAAGACGGACCGTTCGAGTGGAAACTCGGTACTATCTATCGCCTGGGACTTGTGGAGCAGAAACAGAGGCTGGCTCGAGAAGATGCATTCAGAGTCAAAATCAAGAAATTAGAGGAGGGTCAGCATCGTGGAGGATCATTTCGGTTTCGCACACAGTCATCACGTCCGCATCATCGTGGCAGGAGCGAGCCTTCTCAGAAGGACGAGGTTAGACAACGAAGCAACAGTAACGGGGCAAGACCTCGTCGACGGTCATCATTGCGTTCAGGTCGGGGTCGCAATATGCGCTATGACCCCGAGGGAGTGTGTGGATTAAGCGGTGAAGCGACAGTAACGGCGGAAAAAGCTTGGAAAAAGCTGGAGGAATATAATAGTCAGAGCTGGAAGAAACGAATCGACATAGGCATGCGATACCAGAAGGCCGCCATGCGTGAGATACGCAGAATTTTTTCTGGAGCTGATGAGCTACAAGAGAGCGTGGACGAGACAGAGACCGTCCTGGGTATACCGGCTCGACCTGGCCTGATGTCGACTCTCATCAGCGATCTTCATGTTCTCATAGATAAGCCCTCCTTTCCCATTGCTGAATACCCGAGATTCATGAACAGGGTCGGCAAAGGCATGCCTTTCGATATGAAGTACTCACTCGTCATACCGATGAATGTCCAGATTGATATGGGTGAAGCTCGAGCGAATTTGCGAGATTACCCTCTGCCATTGCTGCACGTGCCAGCCATTAGACTTGGTCAGTCTCCGCGGTTACCAAGCTGGTCTCTCAAGACGGACTTCATTATAGCAGAAGAGTTCAGAGAACATGATTCGACGCGACATGTCCAGGTCAACGTAATACCGCCCGACAAATTTTCCCAGAAGGACCAGAAAAGCTGCTTTGCTATTGATGTGCGCCGGACACTGTCCCCGGTGAAGACGTACTCAGACGTCAACATTGACATCAATACCAGCCATCCCACAAGCATAACCTGGGGCACATCATATCAGCCTGCAATACAGGACATGATGATGATAATTGAAGGCTTCACAAAACCCCAAGTCGATCTTTCCGACCGGACGGGGTTCTGGGACAAGATCCGGCTGAGCGTGCACTCTCGCGTCAATGTCAGATGGAAAGGCGATGGCGATGTGCACCTTAAGCTGAAGGGTACGTAATTCCTTGTGCTATGGACGACTATGCGAACTAATATTCAGAAGGCGCTCGCGATCCATATGTTGTGACCAGCCTCGGTGCAGGGTTTATCATGTGCTGGCGCAATAATGTGCAATGGAGCATCCACCAAGACGATGACCCTAGGAAGTTCATGACTGTATCCAGTGGCGAGTATGTCTTAGCTGTCCCTGATTACAGCAATCAAGCACGGCGGACAAGTGACAATGCAGATCGCGATGGCGAGAGCAGTGTCTCCAGCAGTAGCAGCATTGAGAATGGTGCCATCTTTAAGAAGGTCGTCATGAAGCTGTCTGGCAATGTTCGGTGGCTAGCTGGTCTCGTCTTCGAGCGTAATGTCGATGGAGGTGGTCGCTCGTTCGCCTTCAAACCACATTACGAAGTCACTTTGAAGAATCTCGACCATGGGAAGGTCCTCAGAAGACAGGTAAGAAGCATTTCTAACACTATTGGATCTATCCTAACTACTTCACAGGGTTATGATGCATTCAAAGGTTTCCGAAGCCACCACATACACTTGTCAATCGCAATCGTTGCTCCGTTGAATCGTGATTGGTCAGTAACAAATTTGAAGCCGTCGTCGAACTACAACACAGTACATCTTACACCTAGGTTCTTCACTCACTTCTTCGACTGGTGGTCAATGTTTTCCGGAGTCATGACCCTTCCTGTACGACAAGGGAGCCTCTGGCCAGGTCTTGAGAAGTCTAGCAAAAAGTTTGGCCGGCATCTCGCCACCATCAAGTATAACCTACTACTCTCTCCTCTTTTCATCGCCCACATATATAAGCATAAAGATGCAGAAGATTACACAGAAGATGTCGTCTCCGCAACTGGGCTAAAGCTGCGGCTGGATAGCTTCATGCTGGATCTTCACCAGCGCAGGGAGGAATTCGCGACCCAAGTCAAAGGCCCCGTTAAGCCAATCAAAACGAGCGGCATGCGCATCAATCAAGCGCAACTGGACTTCATTTCTGCAGATATACGAGCCGTCTCTGCGAGCATAACGGGGACGACTCCCGAAGACATGAAGCGAGCGACAGACGAAACTTTGGCCTCATGCCAGCAATCTGTCGCCTCTATTGATATTTCTCGCTTTACAATACCCGACAACGATCTCTCATGGATCGACATGGACGACTTCGTAGAATTAGACTGGATCCTGCCGGCAGAGTCGAATCCAGAAACCAAGATTATGCCACTTGCCTTCGCCCCCCGATTTTCGTACTTTAGGCAGACTGATCATCAGGACTCGATGTCAGGCGATACAACGAGATCAAGCCCTTTCGGTAATGAACCTACACATTATTGTGTGATGTCCCAAGATAACGATCCACGCCGTGTCCAGTGCGATCTGATCAAAGAACGACTCGAGAAGATCGATCAACAATTGGAGACTCACAGAAGGATTCTCGGAGAGCAAGAATTGCGGGTGTTGAGGGACAGTTACAAGGACGAAAGCCCAAAAGAGCAATTTGACTTGCTCACCCAACAGGGAAAAGTGCTCCAAAGCAAAAAGGAGTTTCTGCAAACATTGCTTGAGGGCCTATCACAACGCCTGCAGACTAACGAACCTAGAGCTGTATCTGAGCCGGGATCCTCCGAGCAAGGCTCAGACGCCAGCCAATCTTGGGATGGCTATCCCAACGCAGAAACAGAAGCAGAAGTGCTAGAATCCACACCTCTCGCGGACCTTGTCAGCGATTTCAACAACCGCTTCATCGCGCATAACGTTCAATTGAAGTGGAATAATGCTTTACGAAACATCATCCTCCGGTATGTGCACCAAGTGAGTCAGAGAAGGGGTTTTGTCTACTATATGTCTCGACGAGCTGTGAAGTTCATCCTTGACATTGTCGAAGAGCAACACAAATTGAAGAAAAAGCCTACGGACTCTCCGACCGGAAGCACAGGTCCGCCAAGATTCTCGCCTTCAGTGTCAATGAGCTGCGAGAATGACATGGAATCAAACGTGGAGGATCGAATACAACAGCTTCTTGATGATGGCAAGAAATTTGTTGAGGCGGATGACCCGGGCTCCTCGGAGGGCGCGCCGAAGCCTTCAACGATTAATGCAGAGAGAAATATTGCCGAAGAATTCACTCCGCAGAACAGCTATTATGTTCGCCTCATTGCGCCACAAATCCAGCTTCAGAGTGAGAAGAATCCAAGATCAGTGTTGCTAGTAACGGCGAAGGGCATGCAGCTTCAGGTAATTCAAATCATGGACAAAGACCGAATGGCAGATGATGTCAGTGGTCTGGTGCAGCGCCGATTCTTCGTCGACATGGACAGTGTGCAATTCTTCGTTTCAAATCAAAAGACGCTGATGCAATACCTACATATGTATTCCGGCACGCGGTATGGTACCCCTAGGGGCTCTGCTTGGCCGCCTTGGGTGCCACTGGAAGTAATGTTCGACTTCACCCTCAATCCTTTTGGATTCTCTCGCGTTGTGCAGAAGACTTCAGCAAGCTTGAGATACGACAAATATAACACCCTTCGACTTAAGTACAACGATGAAGTGACCAGTGGGAAGCCAGGCAACACGAAAAGTCCTGAAAACCCTGAAAGTAGGATCGATCACCTCTGGGTTGATTTCCCTCAGATAAGAGCCATTTGTGATTCTACTCAGTACTATACGATGTATATCATCGTTCTTGACTTGCTGCTTTACAACGAGCCACTGGAGAAGGTACGAAGTGAAAAACTGGAAAAGATCATGCTAGCCTCGGACTTCAGCGACCTGCGAGGGGCGCCAGAGATGGTGATTAGTCTACAGGAGCGCATCCGACAGCTTGAAGAGATCAAGATTCATTTCCAGATTAACGCCAAATATCTTGACCGACAAGGCTGGCAGGATCGGCTGGCCATCGAACGGGACCTGGCCAGCTGCGAAGACGAGCTTTTCTTCATGATGAAAGCCATCACCACCTCTCAGCGAAAGAACGATGAACGATCTCAGTCCTCGCAGACCAATGGACTTCTCCGGTGGCATCTCTCAGCTTCCGAGGTTGTGTGGCACCTGATGCGGGAGAAGAACGAGCCGCTCATGGAGTTCCAGCTAAAGAATGCTGCGTATGATCGTACGGACAATAGTGACGGCTCGAACCACAATACTATGGTCATTGAACGTATACGCGGTCTTAATCTACTTCCAAACGCGTTGTATCCGGAGATGATAGCGCCCTATTTCGAAAATGGGAGGCCATTCACAGAGAGCGCTACCAAGATGCTTAGGGTGCAATGGTATATGTTAGAGGCAATTGCAGGCATACCAGTACTAGACCAATTCGAGGTTGATCTCTTCCCCTTGAAGATTCAACTGGAACGCGAGATCGGCAAGAAGCTCTTTGAGTACATCTTCCCTGGAATTGGTTCGAACGCCTTCGAGAACGGAGGATTTTCGCCTTTCATGGCCAAGCATATAAACTCAGTGCGGGACGAGGATGATGGCTCAGATGTCGATGGCCAAGAATATACTGCATCCAGTGAGCAAGCTAAAGGTGATGCTGTCGATGACCTACAGACATTAGGCACTCGAACTGGCTCTCTTGCGTTGAGACTCAAACCTACGATGGCATTGCCAGATAGCAGTCGCTCCGAGCTGTCAGCGCACAACAAGCCGAATATGCCCGGTGCTCTCAATTCAAACGGCGAAGCTCACCACTTCAGGCTGTTCCAGCACTCAAACAAATCGCAGTCCACAAGAAAACCCCTGTCAATTCGCACGATCAGCAAGAGAGCATCAGCTGATAGTTTGCGCATGGCGGCTCGCCAACCGAACGACGTCTCCTTAAGCAACTTATCAAGCCTGAACGGCAACGGAGAGAAGGCAAAGAAATTTGGACTGCATCGATCCATGAGCAAGGACGGTGCGAAAGAAAAGGATAAGCCATCCGACGACCTGACCCAGATGATGTCAAGAGCCTCGAACTACATGACACTAGCCTACGTCAAAATCCCCAGCGTGGTGCTCTGCCTCAGTTATAAAGGCAAGGGGGAACGGAATATTGAAGATGTGCATGAATTTGTCTTCCGCATGCCCGTCCTAGAGTATCGAAACAAAACATGGTCAAATCTCGATCTCGCATTGCGGCTCAAGAAGGACGTGATTAGGGCCCTCATCTCTCACACCGGCGCCATCATCGGCAATAAATTTTCCAATTATCGACCCAACAAGCAGCAGCAGAGTCGGCTGCGGGAGATTGCAAATTCCTCATCGATGTTACCGAATACAGATAGCTTGACCAATACCAGCGACACTGGTAGTCTACAAAACCGAGATCGGAACGAGGACCGGTCAGCGTCTCCGAGACGCTCCTTCAACTCGGGTAGAGGTAGTCAACTTACACGCACCGAATCATATGCCTCTAGTCTCAAAAGCTTGTCAGCACCAAGCGCGACGTTTACGACGGAACCGCCATCAATCCCCGAATCCCGTGCTGAAAGTGACGACGATGTAAGCCACCATAGCACCAGTCTACTTAGTCCCTAACGCTCGAGGCTGATCTGTTCGTAGAGCCAGAGCCAAAGCTTCATGCACCATAGGTTCAGTCGGCGCTTTACCAGTGACAGCCACAGATCGCGTCAATCTCGTCAGAAAACCGGGATCGCCGACGAGCTTGAAGAAGGGTAAGATCTTCATTTACTGTTCCTTGGCCTTGTTGGCTAACCTTGACCGCAGCCGGAAGAACGGCATGGTCTTACTTGGCAAGAAGATTCTCGGCTCCCTCAACTAAAGTTTTCCGCACGCACACTCTTCACAGCGCTTTAGACCTTTCAATTGATCTCTACTAATTGTAATATCTGCCTTCGGGCGGCTAAAATGTTTTCAGCGATTCCCGCGAGTTTTTCCAGCGGCACGTGTACTGTATCTGCATATGGCGGCGTCTTGTGCTAGCATTTGGGGCGACATCTGCTGTCGACTTTCGTGTCAATACTTGATAGACTACTGCATCTGGATATGGATATGGGGGAAGGCATGGTGGAATGTATGGAAAGGGTGGCCGGGTCTATGTGTATATTTGTACATTATTGCATGCAAATGATCAAGAGCAGTAATGCCAATATTTCTATCTGCTCTTTCAGAGCGTAAGCAAAGCTTCAAAACAGCCGCGGCTGGATAATTCATGAATGTAATGACCGTACAGCAGATGGAAGGAAAGTTGTTTATATCATGCGATAGGCAGCAAAGCTGAAATGATGGGAGACACCTCCTGCGTTGCTGATTTCAGGTAGGTCTAGTTGATAGCGCCAGAACACAGGTTCCGTGAATTGGGGTACAACTCAAGACTGGCCATATTCCTGCCAGAATCGAATATGGGAATATGCGGACATTCACCCGTAGTGTTCCTGGCTTCTTCTGAGTTCATTGGACTATAGACAAAGGCCACCGTCCCAGATCCGTCCGTCTCGCTAGTACTTAGACTTATCATTATATCTCTTCCTTATTTGACGCCTTCTCCGCCTCCTGCTGCCTTACATACTCCGTCGCCCTCGCTTTCACGTTCTCCACACTTTTCGCATCTCCCTCCTTCTCCTCGTATTCCAACCACCTCTTGAAGAAGTACTTCGCCTTCCTGCTCTTCAGCTTGCTTGACGTGACCCGCCCAAACAATCGACGCACTTGCTCTTTTTCACCATGCTTCATCTCCAGATCAAGTAAGACATTCAACAGATCCAAGCGCTTCTGGAAGGTGCTCAGAAGGCCTTCGAAGATGGTACGGCCGCGTTCGGCGTCGCCATTCCGTGAACGGAACTCGAGCTGCGCGAACTTAGAAGTCAAATCTAGGTGGGTGAACTTGGGTAGTGATTGCATGGCGCGAGGGAGCAAAGCACGTCCGCGATCAGGGGCTGTGACAACATCGAAGAGGAACGTTGCATAGTTCTGCCAGACTTTGGGGTCTTGGGAGAATTTCTTTATCATCGATTGGAACAGGTCGTCCGCTTTCTGCAATGGCAAAAGATTTCTTAGTCATGATATATGGCAAAGAGTGAGAATGGCTTACCTCATGCTTGCCTGACTGTATGAAGATACTTGTCAACCGCTCATGGATTTCCTGAGCATCGTTGTACTGGCAAGCCCTCTTGAAAACTTCTTCGACTGATTCATCGCCGCCATAGGTGTTCTCCAGGTTGAGCATCGCAACCCAGACGTTCATCTTCTCAATCTCCTCTCTTATGCTGATGGTTCTGATAGCCCTCACAGCGATATCACGGGCCTTTCCGACTTCGCTGAGCTGCAGTTGAAAAGCCATGTACCTAAGCCAGAGGTAGGACGAATCCGGTTGGCCCAGTAGTAGACGTTCAAAGTCGGCGACAGATTGTGGACCGTTTGCGTCGAGATCAGCCGTCCTATCAATCTTGATTTCTGACTTTCTTCTCTTCTTCTTTCTTTGCGTAATGTCGGTCTCGCCGTCGGTCTCAGACTGAGACTGCCTGTCTTCAACCATGCCCCCTGTCCAGTCAAAACCACCGGTACTGAGGCCTGTAACTCTATGCCCTGGCTTGAAAAGGTGTACGTCATCATCATCTTCGCGCACTTGGGCGTCTTCGTCATTCGAACTGCTGTCCATATCTTGCACGTCATCGAGATTGACTCCATTTTCGATACCAGTATCTTCCTCGTCACTTCCATCGCGAGCAACATCGGGTAATTGGATGCCTTCCATATCTTCAGTCACACTATCATCGCTATGGTGTTGTTCTTCCGAAGTCTCATCTCGGAAGTACGAAGCTTTCAGCCCAAAGCTGATTCGTCTCCTCTCATGGTCCACCTTAAGCACCTTCGCCTTAACCGTATCTCCCTCGTCATATAGCTTTTTGACATCTTCTACTCGTTGCTCAGCCATCTCGCTTCGATGGCATAGGCCACTCACGTTTGCAGAATCATCGACAACAATGAACACCCCAAAGTCCTCGACCTTGCGAACTTTACCAGTCACGATCTGACCGAATTTGATATCGTTGAAGGTGATAGGAGCAATGTAAGTTTTGTCCATGATCGATTGCTTAAGGCTCAGCTGCACATGATTGAGGAGAGGATCGACAACGATGATTTTGCCTTTGACGAGCTGGTCAATCTGAAAGTTGGACTTCCAGTCCTTAATGAAGGAGTCAGAAAGATCGGAAACGCGAACGTAGGAAGTGACATTCGCGCCAAGGGTGACGAAAAGACCGTTGTCTGCAACGTTTTTCACGAACCCTCGGACAACGTTGTTCACTTTCAGCTGAGAAACGTTCTGGATCTCGGGATCTTTGACTGGCAAAGAAGAGCTAAGAACTTTGGACGATCTAGCTGAAAGGGTGATCTTCTTGTTAGGTATATCCAGGCTGGTGATACAGACACGGATTGCCTGATTCTTCTCAAACGTCGCTGGGTTTGCGTGCGAATAGTCGTCGGCAAGATCGATCAAGTGTACTGGTCCCGATATTGTGTCGTTGAGTTGCACCATAAGCTGTCGCTCCGTGACTTTCGTAATGCGCGCCGGCAAAACCATGCCCTCAGACAATCTTTCCAACGTCAACTGGGCCGTCGAAACGCCAGACCTCGCAGACAGATCGGGCCGATTTTTGATAACGTCAACAGCAGTAACATGCACCCGGAGAGCGGATCCAAGAGGGAAGTTTTTCTCAAGGTCTTGTAGTAGTGACACATCATCGGACACATCCGTAACCCGAATGCGGCCTCGGATGTTTGGAGTTAGATTAACCCACAAGCAATCAGCCGCGACATTGTTGACAAAGGAAAGCCAGGACGATCCCAATTTGACCTGGTCAAGACTCAGAATACTTAGTTCCGCTGCGCTTTGATGGCTTGGCTTTGCAGTAAGCTCGAACACAGGAGATCTTCCGCTATGCGTAATGGGCAAGAAACGATGATTCCTCGAATCATGAACCCCCAGGATACGTACAGGTAGAACCTGCTTGGTACTGAAGCTGCGGAGTGGGTGCTTTCTATCTTTGATATCCTCCCAAGAATCAAACATCTCGGACACGTCAATCCGTCCTTGGATGCCATCGGCCAGGTGGACATTCATCTGGGTTTCTTTGATAGAGACGACCTTTGCCTTTGTGAGCTTACCAAGAGTGAAGTCGTCGATTGTATTCGACACTTCATCTACGGAGTTGGAGATTGCTCGGTCTGGCCCCTTTGCCCGGACCGTAGCTGTCATTGGTTCCTCGGACTGGCTAGTGATGTCTTTCAGCGTAAGCAGGAATCGCTGCTGCCCATGATCGACAGCCATGACAGTAGTGGAGATTGATTGATAACGTCGCATACCGAAATCAGGTAATCGGATAGCCCCCTCGGGCAGTTGTCCTTTGAGAAGCAAGCCCGTCAGGCCACCTGCAAATTGAATGAAGACTCCGGTCAAGGTGATATTCCTTACGAAACCATCAACCCTCAATCCTTCAACTAGATCACCAAATTCCTTCAACAACTTTCCTTCTTTAGCAGCCTTGATCAAGCTAGCTTTACTCGTGAGCGTAATCAAACGTTTGCTGTCCAGCTTCTCCAATACTAGCAGGTTGTGCAGTGTTTGGCCTATTCTGATGTTCTTCATGACAGTCGAGTTCTTTTGCTCAGAGCCATCTGCCAAATGTCCAATGGGAAGTCTTGCTTTGAGTGCAGAGCCTTGCAGCTCTACCCGTATGTCGTTGGTAGACTTCTCAACCACCGTGCCAGTCACTGTGGAACCAACTTTGAGGTACTTCAGCGCAGTCTGCTGAGCAACACCAAATTCGGCTTGATCTCTGCAGGATAAGATCATGTTCCCTTCCTCTGGTTCCACAGACAGAACATGCACGTTGACAACCTGGCCGGTGCGGAAGTGCTGTTTGGGATCCTGGATGTACGCTTCGCTCATTTCCGACACTGGCAAGAAACCACGGACCAAACCATAAAATTGGACAACGGCGCCAGATGGAAGCACATTGATGAGAGTCCCTGGCGATTGCGCTCCTGGTGAAATGTCGGCATAAGACTTCCAGATCGGTGCGTCACTATTGACGAGCGTCTTCTTCAGCGTCAGCCGAAGCTGTCGCTTCTCTGGAATGACTGACAGCACTCGCGCTGTGACGGACATGCCTTCCTTGAACTTTTTCTCGGGATGTTGAAGATGTATGTCCGCCATATGAATCTCAGGCACCAATCCTGTGATTCCCTCTGCAAGGTTAACCAGGACACCGCCAACACCTGCGGCGTTGATGACAAGCTTCTCAACCATGCCTCTTACTACTTTGCCAACCTGAACGTCCTCAACCCGCAGAAAGGGCTGATTGATTATTCTCTGCTCCAGAGAAACAAGGAAGAGACTGTCCATTGGATTGTACCCGAGGATGCGGGCTTTATGAGCTGAGCCGAGCTTGTATGGACCTGCGGACTCAGATAATGCCTCTATTTTCCCCTCCGTTACCCTAGATATATGGACGAAGCCGCGAGTACCTTTGACGCCAACGTCAACGAAAAGTCCGACTCCTTGCTCTACCTTGACAATTGTTGCCTGGTCGACAACACTCGATATAGGCAATGCTATGATAGGATCTTCGGCACCCTTGCCTTCTGTAGAGGTGGATACGTGAGGGCGAAGCGTCAGAACATGGTCAAGAAGCGATACCCCTAGCTTTCTTGGTTCACTTGTAGGAAATGTACAGATGATCCGGCCCTTGATCTTGTTTCCACTCTTGTATTTCTTCTCTAAGTCCTTTCCGCTAGAGCCGGCGCCGGAGTGCACAAGGTCGGCTGTAACATCTAACAAGCCCATGAGTTTCCCTGCAATACCTGAAGGCGTGACATCCGCGACTAATAGTTCCACTGCCGTCCCAGGCATGAAAGAATCCACCGTTGGTGCGTCTACAAGGTAATTCGATTTCTTGATGTTTCCCATCCTTTGTGGATCGGCGGAAAGTTTGATGATATTTCCGTTCGAGCTGAGGCCAATAACGAGACACAGGAAGACCGCACCCTCTTCAATATGAGCCTGATCGACATTATGACCAACCTCTTTCGATGACATGAAACCTCGCACAGACTCATCATCTAGACCTAATTCCATCACTAGACCATGATCTTCAACGCTTTTCACGGATGCCTGCACTATGCTATTGATGACCAGGTCGGACTTCTTCAATCCCGAGTTGGCCTGTCGAGGATTTAGTGACAGCTCGATGCGCTTCTTGTTTTTCGTACTAGCGCCATCACCAGTAGATGTAACATAGGCTCGTAGATACTGTCCCAAAGTGAAACAAGAATTTAAATCAATGTCCTTTTCCTCGATCAGTCGGTCTCGGTCACTATCATCATCTCCTCCGCCAGCCAGCGCCTCAAATCGTTCCGTCAACCTGTCTGAGATCGATGTCAACGGCACATATCCAGTAAGATTATTGGGCAAAGCAAGGGCGACATCATGAGAGTTGATTTGTGAAATTTGGCCAAGAATTATAGATCCCGGTACGACGCGCTTGTAACTCAATCCCTCAATTCTAATGCCAGGCTCTTCCGTATTCGCAGTGACTTGTCCGTTCTTGCCTTTGGTTTTCGGCCGTCGTTTCGCCTTTGATATCTGTGACGACGCTTCCATGTCGACATCCCTATTCTCAATGTCGTTATCAAGCCCAATTTCGGTCTTCCTAAAGCTCTGTTGCTCGAAAAGTACATCCCTCGTTGCCTCAAATTGAATCTGCTTATGCTCTAAAGGTGTCAGAATGCTTGCTCCACCTCGAGGAAATGATGGCTCTTCGTTCCCTAGTGCAGATAATGTCGAGGTTTGGTTGCCGGCCTTGGAAGACTGCCCAGCCGTTCTTCGCTGTGCCATCGGGGGTTTCGAGACTTCGGCATCTTGCGACTTCTTTCGCCTTTTTGGACCTCGCTCTTCTGCCGTAGAGGTTTGCGCTTTGGAAGTGTGAGAGGACAATCCTGTGTCGGTACCACCCTTCCGCTTGATTGGTGTCATACTGGCTGTTCGGAAAATCCAGAGTGTTCTTGTTCAGGCTCCCGGTGCAGCGTGTCTCAGTTGCGCCTTGAAACGGAAAGACTCGTCACTGCTGGAGGTCAGTGGCATTACCGAGTACTCAGTTCCGTATCGCTTGGACAGAATAAATATCAGTTGATGCAGATCCAGTATGCCCGTAGTGGTTGGACTCTAGAATTTTTGTGCCGCTCGCAATAAGGTTCTTCCGACGTTTAAGGTTCACTTTAGATGCCCACTGATTTAGGTTAGATCGAGCGACCGCGCCTCGGTGGTCTGTGCTTTCGTGCTTTTCGGACGCGATGCGCGAAGCAGTGTCTACAATTGCTTTCTGTTGCTTTGCCCACACAATTGCCGATTGATCATCTGAGAATGTGCTGGAAGCTGTAGCCTATATTTCTATGACGTGTCAAAAGCAGGAGGAAACCCGAAGAGGCGTCCAATATGTGCAGGAGGCACTACCTGGGGAAGAATTAATGTCATCGCCGTTGGCGTCAGCTTCGGAAGGCTTGAACGGTGGCAAACCCAAGAGAAAACCGACTGTCACTCCGAGGACATTTACACGTTTCTTTACTCCACGGTCCTCTTTAGGAAAACGCTGGAAAAGCACCTCGTCAAGGCAGGCATTGCGGGACATAACTTCTCCAACGATCAATCGCAATGCCAATTCGAGCAGCCGAGCGTTACAGAAACACGAACCGTTCCCCGATATCAAAGCATCTGAAGGTGATGACGGACGGTCTGGAAAACTCGTGGGAACTAAGAAGAGGAGAATGCTTGCATCTCCGGACAGCACGACAGATGGATCTTCTCCGTTGAAGAAGAGCCGTGGAGGTTGTCCACTTATCATGGGAGATGCTAACCTTGATGATTGTGATCAAGCAACGAGTACCGAAACTGAACCAGACCATGGCGAGATCAAAAGTGAGAGCACCGAAGAGGAGACCAGACCCCAGATAAGGCGGCGAATATGGTCCGGATCGTCTGGCCGTATATTCGAACGCAGTCTTCGCAGCTCTGCGAATTTCAGAAGTTACGAACAGGTCGATCACTGCGGATGTCAGTAGTTGTATCCTCATCATGGCAAGATTGATCTCACTAATGATTCCACAGACTGGCAGAACCAGGCTGCCAACTTCTACAGCAGTCCTGAAGACACCCACCTCTGTATACAAGATCGCGCTCTTCCTTTCTGCACAGTCAGCTGTAACAGTAGGGCTGCCCTCTTCCGCTGGTCGACGGAGTTTGTACTAAACAGGACTATTGTAGCAAATTCGCTAGTCGCCATCGGAGACGAAGAAGGCGGCGTCCGGCTACTAGAATCTGCCAAAGATGGAAAGCCAGGATTCTCAACTGCGTATCTTAGTTTTCGACCGCACCACAACGCCATCCTTGACTTATCCTTCTCCTCCAATGACATGCTGTTAGCAACCGCATCAGGAGACCAAAGTGCTCGAATCATCGATATGCCCACCCAGCGAACAACCTTCACTATGGCCGGGCATGTGTCTTCTGTGAAGCAGGTCCGCTTCCAACCAGGCAGTAGTGATAAAGTTATTGCAACCTCAAGCCGTGATGGTAGCGTCCAGATATGGGACCTCAGATGTAAAGGCTTCGACGGCCCTGTCCATGACATTCGGGTCTCGCTCGATCCGTCTTCTACCGAACCTGAGGTTAGGAAAGATGCTAAGCTGAAACGCATGACCTGGGCTCGTTCAACCAATAATATCTATGAAGCCCACGCTTCCAGAGAGGCGGTGCAATCGAAAGCGATGCCAACGCCAATAATTTTGGGAGGCACTGCCATCGATGCGCCATCAAAAACCGAATCTCCAGGCAGACAAGGCGATGTCTCGGTCACAGCGCTCGCTTTTCTCCAACCTGGGCGTGAGCACCTTCTTTTAACAACATCCGAAGCAAACACAAGTGTCAAACTGTGGGACCTAAGGATAACGCACAACCATCGTCGTGGAGGAGCTATGCCGCTGTCAACCACACGCCAGCCACAGAGCCACGACAGACACCGCCAATTTGGCCTCACTTCGCTCAGCTTAAGCGGCGATGGAGCACGGTTTTACACGCTTTGCAGAGATAACACGGTCTATGCCTACTCGACGTCCCATCTGATCTTGGGCCATGCTCCGGAGTTATCGTCCGGCCCATCGAGGCCACGGCGATCTGGCGGCCTCGACAGAGAAGGATCAGGACCAATCTATGGGTTCCGCCATCCGCGGTTCCACGCGACGACATTCTATGTCAAATCATCCCTGCGTCCGGCCTTCGATGACAAGAGCGAAATGCTGAGCGTCGGCAGCAGCGATGGCTGCGCCATACTGTTTCCGACCGACGAAAGATATCTGAAGCGGCAATACGGAACGTCTGGTGAAAATCCCATTCGGAGCCTCCCAGAGACGCCGTCGGCGCTCCATCGAACGACTCGCCCCACTCTGAGCAGAACCAGTAGTGGTGTTGGATTGTCGACACGTTTGGAAGATGCCATACCTATCTACCAGCACGGCACTGCTCTAGTGCGCGGGCATTCAAAGGAAGTGACTGCCTCGGCCTGGACCTGCAAGGGAGACTTAGTTACTGTAGGTGATGATTTCGTGGCGCGGTGCTGGCGAGAAGGTCCGGATGCGCGAGACCTCAGAATGGGTGGGGAGAAAGATGGGAGGAGATGGGGTTGTGGATGGGCAGAGATCGACGGAGATTGGGACGATGATGATTGAAGCTCTTGGTGTGATACCCTTCGGCGTTATAGGCATAGGTTGTTAGAGGCCTGTAGTGGAGTAGATTATTAAGTTGACCGTCCTGTCAATCACAATCTTCAAGATCAGGTCCCAGGACTCCGCTGAGTGCCTAGGTGTTGTGACCCTAACACCACAAGTCTCCGGAAATGCTTAGTAATGCATTTGACCGCTCTCTCCAAGTAGTCAGTCGATTAATGATTATCCTGCAGTTGTCATAGTTGAAAGAAATCGATAACAGAAGTGAAGAGACAATCAAGAATTTACTCGTCGCAGAAAGCGAGTCTATCGATAGCTGACTGGAGTTGAGACGACGTCGGATGGCGCTGTTTAGTCAGCCAGGCTTCGCTTCGTGGAATGCTACGGCCGAGGGCCGAGGGCGTAGCTGCCACAAACGATCAGGGCATCTCCCTTTTACTGTCCTGCTACCTCCGTAGCAGGCGACGCATCATAGGGGTATTTGTTTTCTGCTGTGGAAGCTAATCAAGGATCTGCAATTGCTTTCGTGCCCCATTCTCTACTTACTCGTCCAACCCCTGAGTCGTCCGTCAATCTAAAAGCCTGCTGTCTTTCTCGCTTTTGATTACGTTGGCTTCCAACATTTAACTTGGGAGACGATGATTCCCTCTGTTCTGATTGGAGGTTCATTATACCATAGCTCCTGTTAAACTCCTTTGTCAATTTCAACAATCTATCATCTGCAAGTGTTCGACTAGGTCTATCACTCGATTTTTACCATTTTCAGCCAAGACAAAGCGTTCTTAAGCTGGCAAGGTGCCATCGATGGCTCACAGAGGAACAAAGCAGCCATGATGGTGGCGGCCGGGACAATACAACAATGCATAAAGGAATTATTGACTTCGAGGCAGCATTTACAAAGAACTCAAACCCACTATATACGGGAAGGACCCGGGCAAATTTCACCTCTTAAAGTCTAATCTTGTCCTTCCTTTATCCTTTATATCGTATCCTGACACAACTCCTTGCCTCTCAGATAAACACCCTTCGCGTTTAAGGCAAGCCCCACATAGATACTTTGACAGCATGTCTGCTATACTTGACGCTTTCACTAGGGATGAGCTGCAGCGATCCCAAGTCGACGAGCTTCCCTCTGCTCTCCCCAACAATTTGAGCAATCCAATACATCCTACATACTACAGAAGCCAATGGGACGACTGTCCAGACGAGGTCTATGAGCTGTTCACCCCTTCCGTTCGCCTTGCATCTTTGATGATAACTTCTCAAGCAAGCCTGATATTCTACGATGCGCTAATGCACAAACATCGCAAACGCCTCCACGAACCTTCCGCACGTTTGGGCAAGGAATGCTATGAGTTCCACGGATTTGATTCTGATGGTCGTGATCCGGCGGACCCGCAGAATCTGTACGAGGTAAGTCAAGAAGTAGCATCTCTTAAGACTCACATCAGATGCAGGTTGATTCAAAACGTCGCTGAGCAGAGTGGCCACTTCGCAGTCACACGACGAACCACTGTGATCGTGAAAAAGGACGATTGGCCATGTGGCACGGAATCTACCATCAGCGTGGGAACAGACTACATCTCATCCCTTCGCGAAGTTGGTGCTAATGGATCAGTGTCGCAACTCTTAAGACTGCAGTTCCACGTTGCCCTCACATTCGCCCACGAGCTTGTTCATGCCGTCAACCACGCCGTTTCGTTGGAAACATACGAGCCGTTCTTTCAGGATCAACGACTCGCCGAGCTGGGACATGCCTGGGAGCAGGCTGTCTTCGGAGGCAGACCTGCGTTCTTGGGTCCAACAGACGCTCGCAATCCCCTGATTTTCGCAAAGTGGCCCACAGCCTTTAAAGAGGCTCATCCAGAGGTGAATCTGGAACGAAGACTACCGAAGAGAACGCATACTTTCTACTTCATCCCGATGACTTTCTTGGCTAAGATCCAACAACAGGGGTTCTGGGCGGGTGCAGGTGACCAGAACACGTTAACGATCCCGAAGAGGCTTGGTCGGCAGATTTCTGGGGAAGGTCCTTTCGATCCCACATGGTTTTCGCAGGAGTCGAGCGAAGGGCGCCATCCTGGATCCAATAGGGGGAGGGTAACCAGGGACGATCTTGACGATAACTGGGAACATCTGGATGAGCCTGGAATGGATCCCATGGACTGGGATAATTTCGGCATCGAGCTGCCGGACGACGAGAATATCAAACTGACACAGAGCATGATAGATGATTTTGAGAAAGACATGGATGATATATAGCAATGTTTGTAATATGAAAGCCACTGGTTTGCAGTAACAAGTAAGACTGTGAGAAGCTTAAGTGAATTCGTAATGGTTTTGTTTCGTCGCAAGCCTGAAGAATAATAAATGACCAGTTGTTCCCATCAACCAGCTAATATATAAACCGAGCGAGGTACCTTCAAAGAACATCGCAATCTGACCAAGGTCACGTCCCCCTGAGTGATATCCCCGACACTTAGTGATGTGAGCTCCCATCATGACGTCCCCTCGCAGACCCTTACCCTAATTTACTAGAGCCTCACCATTGCAGCATCATTAAATTGCCCTTGACCACTGTCACATCTGCAGCTTATTGTCCTTGCAACGGAAACCCTTCTTGAACAGCCTCTCTCCATCAAACGTGGACCATGCGCACAAATATCCAACGAGGCTAACCATACCGTCACCCCGCATCTGTAACTTACACAATCGTAAGCGGCTGAGTAAGCAGTCTGATGCGGTACTTTGCTGTGCCGCTGCGGAGAGGTTTTAGCTCCCGCCTGATCGATCGTGATCGCAACCTCCACCTGAGCCTTACCGTCGCAACATATTTCGAAGAACTGAATCTCTGGAGTTGACTACCCAGAAGAAGCGCGAGAGAGTCAACGTGAACCACTGTTACTGTGTACTAACGCCCAAAAAAAGTGATAGAAGGTGAGCGACCTTTATCTTACTATCAACCTGTCGCACCGCGTCTCGTCTCGTGCGTCTGATTTTACTACGGCGAGAGCTAAGTCCTTCTTTCTCCATCACCTACAGATCCCAACATCCCAACTCGCAAAGATGGCCGACTCCTACGTTCCTCCACCCTCGATCGGGCATGAGATCGGAGTCATGTTCGGCTTCATCGGTATGTCCTCCCTCCCTTTCCCATCCGTTAGTCCTTTTCTTCCCCCACTTCCTTCGCATCCTTGCGACCGAACGAAGCATTGATGTTGAGACTGACGTCGACGAAGGGGTCATGCTTACTGCGATGGGATTGTATCTCACGGTCTGGAAGCTCGGGCAGAAGCGCAGCGCGAGGGAGGAGTTGCAGAGGAGGCAGGAGTTGAGTAGTCGCGGGTTTGGCGAGAAGGCCGTTGATAGGGGGATTGATGATGGGATGGCTTGAAATGGGGCAGTATGAAAGAGTGGGGTGCGGAACGAGAATGATGATGATGGGCGTAATGAATGATACGGAATGTTTGGATGATGGAGGGTCTTGCGAGGTGGAATACTGTCTATAAATGTGAGGAGTCATGCGATTGGATCTGACCGAGGTGCTCGGGATATTCATTTGAGCGTACTTTTTCAATGTTCTGACAGTATGGTTGTTGCTTGGCTATGTCAAAAACGAACGCACGCTGGGCTAGAGAACCCGATCGTCCATCTCAAACTCCCCATGATAACCACCAGGAACGCCAAAGCGACACCAACACTCATCACTCCATAGTTGTATGCGTGCCGTTTTCTCAACCCTTTCAGCTCGACTACCCACGTACTCACAGTAGTCAAACATCCACAAAATCCGTCCATTATCCCTTGCAGTACTTGACATCCAACGTGACTACCTCCTATGCTATGTCGAGCAGATCCTAAAGGTGCGTGCTGCAGATCGTAGCACAACCCTAGGATAATGGTGCCGAGTATATTCACGGCAAATGTGCCCAATGGAAAATATGCTATGCGCCCATTCAGACGCGTCGACGCGTAGAACCTGAGTAGACATCCCAAAGGCGCGAACACAAGCGCAAAGATAGCATCTCCGCGCCAAGTTTCGCGTGCCCAGCTGGAGTGCCCGTTGGGTCCTCCCGGACGGTCTGGCGGCCATATAGACATGAAGATGGCTCCAAGCCAGGTCCCCCAAGCCATCACGACCACTGCGCGATCCAGGATCTTTCGCCCGAAGTTGTATCGTACGGCGGGGGTCACCGCTTCAAGCGCGATAGCAAGATGCCCGCCGCACTGTAGAGCGCCGAGGCACAGGCAGACAGTCACGAGAATGACGGCGATAAGAGCCATGAAGCTATATCCACCGTTGCGAGAGGGGGTGGTGCTGGCCGAAAGCGAGCTAGGATTTGGATGCGAGACTGTTGTTGGGAGGTCGTTGGAGAGCGCCAGGAAGACATCACGGATGAATGACGAGAACGAAGTAAAGGAACCGCAAAAGCCTGTTGCCAATCCAATGAAGAGAGGAATAGTCTTCTTCAGAGCGCTGTGTGTTTTCGTGGCGGCAGCCCTGTCGGCTTCGGAAGCGCTTTTGCCTTCATTTCCGTTGTGTCCCTCGTCAGATCTGTTGGCCATTTCCGTTTGATCTTCGTCATCTTGCGTTGGGCCCCATCCTTGACTGAAGAGTTTGCGGTCTTCGCTCAGAAAGCCCATGAACAAACTTCCAGCAAAGTTAGCCCATAGTACTCCTTCCTGTACGGGTGCGCCTGGATAGAACGTCAATGCTTGCAGACCCAAGCGTGCCAGTGTGCCGAGGATGGAGAAGAAAATCAGGTAGGAAGTGGTGAATAACTGTGTCGCAAACTTTGAGACTCGTTCTTGCCGTGCCGGTCGAGACTTCGTGCCTTGTTCGCCTGACGTTTGACTCGACGTAGGAGACGATTCCACATCGGCATGGCTTCGCGCTCTTGGTATATCACCGTCATGCGTTACAGGCGGTGGCGCGGCTAGCTCTGAAAGATTCGCATCTTCACCCTCGCCTTGCGTCCGGGATGCTCGTGTCTGTCTCTGCTCGAGATCATCGTGTTCACGCTTTGGTGGGTATTGTCTGTCATTGCGCTTGTCCTCTAGGGACTCGTGACGGTAAATGCGTCGCTCGTGAGGGTTTTCGTCCGGAGAAGGGCCAGTTACCTCATCGAGGTTTGCATAGTCGTTTGGGATGTCATAGTCCTCTTCGTTGGAAGCCATGTAGCTTTCACTAACAGCGCAGTATGCACAAAAAGAGGCCTAGACGGCGGCAGTATGGTCGTTACACATTGCGTGGTGCACGAAATAAACTGGGGTTGTCGGATTGTCGGCTCCGGGCTGTACAGTTCCTCGGGTCAGAGCCGGCGGGTCGGACATTTTACCGCAAAAATCAATGTTTTCATGAGACAATTAATATCTACA